>Ga0256406_1001132_pt1 | contig 44221 bp, 45 predicted proteins | sample RumenRJG_03DNA_FD_185986 | JGI IMG/M metagenome (GOLD analysis project Ga0256406, IMG submission 185986) | Bovine rumen microbial communities from Lethbridge, Alberta, Canada - RJG_03 | ecosystem: Host-associated > Mammals > Digestive system > Stomach > Rumen | place: Canada: Alberta | collected... | reverse complement strand
ACGGCTGTCCCTATTAACCGGGGAAGCCGTAATTTGCGTATAGGATATGCATTTGATGTCACGAACATTAGCAGGATCATGACAAATAAGATTAGCAATTTCAGGACAATTCAGTGTATCAGTAACAGGCAGAGAAGTACTTGTCAATGGCAGTTTTGAGGCGGGATGGATCCTCCAGCGAAATCTGCTTGATCAATTCGCGCAGATCCGCATCGCTGACATCTGTCGCTTCTTCTTTTTCACTCGGTGCAATTTCGGTGATGTTAATTGCCTGGCAGGAACCGTAAATAACGCGGTAGGAGACAGCCTGACGGGCACCTGCATAGGAGGCTGAGATTTCAGCAGGAGAAGCGCATACCTGACCGATGCCGGCAGTAACAACAGCATTGACCATGCTGTGGGCAAGCCGGCAGAAACGGTCCAGTTCATCTGTGAACTCCGTGATGTCTTCCTTCTTCTGCAGAGAGATCACCATGCACAGATGGGAAAGATAATTGAAATAGTATGGCTTCCACTTGCTGCTGTTTTTTTCTTCTGCGAGCTTGCGGATACTCATGAACAGAAGCATGTAGTCCATGCCTTTGGGAACGTGGTTGGTGCTTGTATACAGTACGGCGCAGGCATAGAAGGGACCAGGCATGGAAATCTGGTAGTCATGCAGGTACTTTTCATATTCCTCAGGAGGTATGCTGCCCTGCACCAGGGAAGCAAAGAAGTTTTCCTGCAGAACCGGCAGGGACTGGCGATAATAGTTTTCCAGCATCTGCTGATTCTGCCGTTCACTGATTTCTTTATCCAGCGCATTTTTAATGCGGGTAAATACCTGCTGCAGCTGAATGGCATCAATCGGCTTGAGCAGATATTCTTCCGCATTGAGAGAAACAGCTTCCTTTGCATACTCAAACTCATCAAAACCTGACAGAATGATGATGCGGATATTTGGATAGAGCTGCTTCAGCTGTCGGCTCAGTTCCAGACCATCCATATAGGGCATCTTGATATCAGTCATGACAATATCCGGGTGAACCTGTTCTGCAAGCTCCAGTGCTTCCAGACCATTGGCGGCATAAACAGGAGTGTCCAGCCCGCAGGCATTCCAGTCAATCCGCGCACAGATCATATCCATGACATCCTTTTCATCGTCAACAAGCATTACTTTATATTTACTCATAACAGCCTCGAATGCTTCCATTATATTATGGAAAAAGTTATTTGTATGCCCTTACGGAAAGATTGCGACAGAACGCGAATTGTGAAAAAACGATGAAAAATCTTTAATAATTCATCAAAAAAAATTCTATGTTGAAAAATGAAAGCGCTTGCTAAAGTATTGGTGTGTTGAGGGAGACCTCAAAAAATTCACAAGGAGGGAAATAATTGTGAACAAGAAAAAAGCATTAAGCATTTTCACGACGGTTGCTATGTCGGCTGGCCTGCTGGCTGGCTGCGGCGGCTCGTCCACAGCAGCTTCAACTGCAGATGCCGGCAGCAAGTCTTCCGGTGCCAACGCTGACAAGCCGGTCTGCTGGTTCAACCGCCAGCCGTCCAACAGCTCCACTGGTGAGCTTGACATGACTGCTCTGAACTGGAACAAGGACACTTACTATGTTGGCTTCGACGCCAAGCAGGGTGCTGAGCTGCAGGGCCAGATGGTAGCTGATTACATCACAAAGCATGCGGATGAAATTGACAGAAACGGCGATGGCATCATCGGCTATGTTCTGGCAATTGGTGATATCGGACACAATGACTCCATTGCCCGTACAAGGGGTGTCCGCAAGGCTCTTGGCACAGGTGTCAAAGACGGCGATGATCTGAACTCTGAACCGTGCGGCACAAATACAGATGGCTCTTCCACAGTTGTACAGGATGGCACTATTGATGCCGGCGGCAAGACATTCAAGATCAGAGAGCTCGCTTCTCAGGAAATGAAGAACTCTGCCGGTGCAACATGGGATGCTGCTACAGCCGGAAATGCAATCGGTACATGGTCTTCTTCCTTCGGCGATCAGATTGATCTGGTTGTCTCCAATAATGATGGCATGGGCATGGCAATGTTCAATGCATGGTCCAAGGACAACAAGGTTCCGACATTCGGCTACGATGCAAACTCTGATGCAGTTGCAGCTATCGCTGATGGCTATGCAGGAACAATTTCCCAGCATGCTGACGTACAGGCTTATCTGACTCTGAGAGTTCTGAGAAATGCTCTGGATGGCGTTGATATCAACACTGGTATTTCCACTGCTGATGATGCCGGCAACGTTCTGGTTGAAGGCGAAGACTATGAATACAACGCAGATGAGAGAAGCTTCTATGCTTTGAACCTCGCTGTTACAGCTGACAACTACAAGGACTTCCTGGATTCCACAGTCGTTTACAAGCCGGTTTCCAACCAGCTGGATTCTTCCAAGTCTCCGAGCAAGAAGGTTTGGCTTGACATCTATAACGCTTCCGATAACTTCCTGAGTTCTACATATCAGCCGCTTCTTGAGAAGTATGATGATCTGCTGAATCTTGATGTTGAATATATCGGCGGCGATGGCCAGACAGAGTCCAACATCACCAACAGACTTGGCAACCCGGATCAGTATGATGCATTTGCCATCAACATGGTGAAGACGGATAACGCAGCTTCCTATACATCATTGCTTTCCTGATCGAAGGATTGATCTGAATGCAGTTTTGAAAGGGCAGCTTGGGAAAGAGTTTCCCTGCAGCCCTTTCTCTTATTTATGGAATAGTTTACGGCATGACGTAAACCAGTCCGCCAATTGAAAAGGGGAATCGTGCATGAGCGAAGAAAAGAAAGACAATATTCTGTCGATCAGAGGCATGTGCAAGACCTTCGGACGAAACAGAGTTCTCGATCACATTGACCTGGATGTGAAGCGCGGAACCATCATGGGTCTGATGGGTGAAAATGGTGCCGGTAAGTCGACGATGATGAAGTGTCTGTTCGGAACATACCAGAAGGATGAAGGAACAATCATTTTGGATGGGAAGGAAGTCAGCTTCTCTGGTCCGAAGGATGCACTGGAAAATGGCATTGCCATGGTGCATCAGGAGTTAAACCAGGCACTGGAAAGAAGTGTCGTGGATAATCTGTTCCTGGGCCGCTATCCAACCAACTCACTTGGGGTTGTTGATGAAGGCAGAATGCGCAGGGAAGCAGCGGATCTCTTCCGCAGCCTTGGCCTGACAGTCAATCTGACAGCGCCTATGCGGACGATGAGTGTATCGGCAAGGCAGATGTGTGAGATCGCCAAGGCAATCTCCTACCATTCCAAGCTGATTGTTCTGGATGAGCCGACTTCATCTCTTACAGAGCCGGAAGTCCGCAAGCTGTTCAGCATGATGCGCAAGCTTCGCGACCAGGGCATTTCTCTCATCTATATTTCTCACAAGATGGATGAAATCTTCGAGATTTGCGATGAGGTGTCAGTATTGCGTGATGGCAAGATGGTCATGACCAGAGCAACCGCGGATACAAACCTGAATGAACTGATTGCAGCCATGGTTGGCCGTTCGCTCGACAATCGGTTCCCACCAGTCAACAATACACCCGAGAAGCCGATTCTTTCGATTCAGCATCTTTCGACGAAATATGCGCCTCATCTGCAGGATATCAGCTTCGATGTCCGCAAGGGTGAGATCTTCGGTCTGTATGGTCTGGTTGGTGCCGGCCGTACAGAACTTCTAGAGACGATCTTTGGAGCCCGGACCAGAGCTAGCGGCCGTGTGTACTACAACGGCAGGCTGTGCAATTTCAACAGTCCGCGTGAGGCAATGGATCATGGCTTTGCCATGATTACAGAGGAACGTAAGGCAAATGGTCTTTTCCTCAAGGGTGATCTGACCTTCAATACGTGCATTGCCAATCTGGATCACTATAAGAATGGCATTGCTCTTTCTGATCAGAAGATGGTCAAGGCAACAGCCAAGGAAATCAAGATCATGCATACCAAATGCATGGGACCGGAAGACAGCATAGCCTCTCTTTCCGGCGGCAACCAGCAGAAAGTGATCTTCGGCAAATGGCTGGAGAGAAATCCGAATGTATTCATGATGGATGAGCCTACCCGCGGCATTGATGTCGGCGCCAAGTATGAAATCTATGAACTGATTATTCAGATGGCAAAGCAGGGCAAGACAATTATCGTTGTTTCTTCGGAAATGCCTGAAATTCTTGGTATCACAAACCGGATCGGCGTCATGAGCAACGGCCATCTGTCCGGCATTGTCAATACGAAGGAAACAAATCAGGAAGAGCTGCTGCGGCTCAGTGCAAAGTATCTTTGATTAGAAGGGGAAAGCAAAATGGAGAATACAAATAAGGATATTCTGACGGCAGAGCAGGAGGAACAGCTCCGCGAGCCGATCAGTGCATATGTAGAAGACATCCAGAAACAGATTGATGCAATGCGTGCTGAGGGAAGCACAAAGATTCAGACGCTGCGCAACGAGCTGATTCATGTAAAGAATGACAAGACACTCGATGCCAGAGAAGCCAATGACCGGAGTGTGGCGATTCACAAGGAGATTGAGGACGCCAAGGTTGTTGAAAACAAGCATAAGGATGAGATCAAGGCGCTTGTCAGCAAGGCCGAGGCATATCTGAAAGCAAACTACAAGACAAAGTATCTTGACAGAGTGGATGCAAGCTGTGATGCACAGCTGGCACAGGCGAAGCAGAAGTACGCGGCTGCACTGGATACCCTGAAGAAGGAACATGATGCCAATCTTGCCAAGCTGAGTGACAAGCATGAAATCAAGGATGAAAACTACGTTTACAAGAACCGTCAGTTTGATGCCAAGATGACATATCAGAATGAACTGCAGGAAATCAAGGACAGACGTCATGAGGCCTTCACTTACCAGTATCATCTGATTGATAATCTTCGCATGTCCAGATTCACATTCGGACAGAAACAGGCTCAGAAGTGGGAGAACTACCGCTACACATTTAATAAGAAGCAGTTCTTCCTCAAGAATGGACTGTACATTGTTATTGTGGCAATCTTCATCTTCCTGGCAATCATCACGCCGGTTGTCAAACATACTCAGTTGTTTACTGTTACCAATGTGCTGAACATTCTGCAGCAGGCAAGTCCGCGTATGTTCCTGGCACTGGGTGTTGCCGGACTGATCCTGTTAACCGGTACCGATCTGTCTGTCGGACGTATGGTCGGTATGGGTATGGTTACCGCGACGATCATCATGCACCAGGGAATCAACACCGGTGCTGTGTTCGGACATATCTTTGACTTCACATCTTGGCCGCTGGTCGGCAAGGCACTGTTTGCATTGCTGGTATGCATCATCCTGACAACAGCATTTGCTACTGTGGCTGGCTTCTTCATGGCAAAGTTCCGCATGCATCCGTTCATTTCCACAATGAGCAACATGCTGATTATCTTCGGTATTGTTACCTATGCGACAAAGGGTGTATCCTTCGGTGCTATCGATGCCAAGATCCCGCAGATATTCATTCCAAAGATCAACGGGTTCCCGACAATTATTCTCTGGGCTGTGGCTGCCATCTTCGTTGTTTGGTTCATCTGGAACAAGACAACCCTCGGCAAGAACCTGTATGCTGTCGGCGGCAACCCTGAAGCTGCGACTGTTTCCGGTATCTCCGTCTTCAAGACAACACTGAGTGCCTTCATTCTTGCCGGTATCATGTATGGTATCGGTGCATGGCTCGAGTGCAACAGAATGGTTGGTTCTGGTTCTGCTGCGTATGGACAGGGCTGGGATATGGATGCCATTGCTGCCTGCGTGGTCGGCGGTGTCTCCTTCACTGGTGGTATTGGTAAGATCTCCGGCGTCGTCGTTGGTGTTCTGATCTTCACTTCTCTGACATATTCCCTGACGATTCTTGGTATTGATACCAACCTGCAGTTCGTCTTCGAAGGTATCATCATTCTGGCTGCCGTTACACTGGACTGCCTGAAGTACGTTCAGAAGAAGTAATCAATTGCTGTATCTCCTCCTGAGTTATGGGAAATTGGGACTGTGCATCCTGCACAGTCTCTTTTTCATGGGAAAATGTGGGAAAGAGGTATAATAAGACATATGTTCATGAAAAAGAAAGAAGCGGATCACAGCCAGTATCTGGAAGACTGGCCACTCCATTACTATGAGATCAAGGATATCAGCCTGCGTGAGAAAATCCTGCAGGAAAGGATCGCACAGTATGATGATCCTGATGATCAGCGGCGGCTTGTGATTCTGCAGAAGCGATATGGCAGAGCGCAGCTGAAACAGCGGCCGGACAACTTCATGCATGCTTTGCTCATGATCCGGCAGATGGCAGACACAAAGCCAAATGCTTTTAATCGTAAGACGATGAATGAACAGTTGATCACGCATCTGGAGACACTTGGTGTCTATGATGAAGATCCTGTGATGGAGGCAGAATGGGCAGATCTGTTTGACTGTTATCTGACTGTTTCACGCAAATCTTTCTCCCGGCCGGCATTTCTTGGCATGGGCAGAAGGGATCAGGATACGGTCAGTGCAGCAGTGATGGACGATCTTTCACAAATGCTGGAAGAAGTGCCTGCCCGCTTTCATCTGCAGCAGGATGTAGCAAGCCTGCTTGCCATTGCCAGAAAACGGGCAGAAGTCTTTCTGGAGCAGAATTGAGACGACTGCGTCACAAGTCCGCTGGCATCTGATATAATAAGAGCACACAAGTTTCAATAGAGGTGATGGGAATGAGCAAGAAACATGGGTATTGGATTCATCACAGAAAGCCATCTGACACAGTCATGGGCGGCTATCTGTATCTGCCTGCCTGCGATTGTTCGGAGTGCGGCCATACAGTGAATATCGAAAAGCCGATCTGTCCATACTGCGGCACGATCATGGACCGGACCGCCCCTGCAGATCAGGAAGGCCCGATTGAAGGCGAACCGGAAACGGATAAAAAAGATTGAAAGGACTTGCAAAAGCGGGCAGGATCCCGCTTTTTTAAACGAAGAAGATGGAAGATAACGAAGAAGCAGTACTGGAAGACAAGAGCGCCGGCATTGTTCTGACAAGGGCGATTTTGCATATTCTTGACAGCAGTACAGATACCGAAATTCTCTCGCAGCAGACATTGGATCTGGAAAAGCCGGAAATCCAGAAGTATGTCTATGGGCATACGAGAAGATGTTTCAATGACCTGCGCAGCCGCCATGGCACGTTTCTGCCCGACAGTCCGTTTCAGGTGCTGATGCATGACTTTTTTCATCAGCACAAAGACTTTGAAGAAACCAGTGGTGATGCGGCAGGGGTGCTTTCAGCCTGGCTGAAAGAGCATCCTGGTGCCTGCCTGGATGTACTGGCTGTGGATTTCCGGGCAGATGAGGTACCATACTTTGGCATCATGCTGTTAATGAACCAGAGTGCCTGGACGCATACAACACAGATGAATGGTGACAGGGTGGCTAACAGCTTTGCACACCAGCCGATTCTGCCTTCTGCCACCCGGAAGCTTTCTTCCTTCTGCTTTGTCAATCTGCTCAATGATGAGATTCTGTATACAGATGAAACAAACTGGCCGGATGATACAGCCCTGCTGCAGGATGTGCTGCTGCACTGCACTGGGAAGAAATCAGATCAGGAAGTCATTTCCCAGATGACACAGATCGCCAATGAGGTTGCCCAGCAGTATGATGAGAATCCATCGATTGCGGTATCCGGCATCAAGCGGGCTGTACGCACCAGTGCAAAGGAAGAAAGGCCGCTGGCGATGGAAGAGGCAGTGGAAGAAGCATTTGCCGGTTATGATCACCAGGAAGAAATGGCTGCTGCGTTTGAGCAGAAGCGCAAAGAGGCTGAGGTTCCGGATGCGCTGGAAGTGCCAAAGGCAGCCGTGGTGCGCAAAATGAAGAACCAGAAGCTCAAGACGGATACCGGTATTGAATTGAGCTTTCCGGTGGAATACTTTCAGAATCCGGATCTGATTGAGTTTATCAAGCATGAGGATGGCACCATCACGATTGAGATCAAGCACATTGGGAAAATACTGAATCGAAGCTGAACAGGATTTAAGTGATCCTGTTTTTTTTGCGGGATAAGCTGAATCAGTATGGACCGACTGGGTACGTTGTCTTCAGTTCAATTGCCCTGGGAACATTTTTCGGCATCGATGGCGAGAACGAACATGAGGCAATATAGTGAGTCTTCGTCCTTTTTGACATCAATAACATAGGTGTCGCTGAGGTGGAACAGTTCTTTGCGGATCTCTGCGATGATTTCACCATGGCGGTCAAAGATGGAATAATTCCACCCGGTGAAGGATCCTTTTGCCTGCCAGCCGTTGAAGTCAATGTCATAGACCGGACTGAAGAATGTGAATCGTTTCTGGACAGAGCCAATTTTCTGATCTGCCACATACAGGTCGAAATGAGGCAGAAGACGGAATATTCTTTCCTGTACTGTTCCCTGTTCATTTCCGCAGTTGTCGAAGATTTTCAGACAGTGTCCCCATGCCAGTTGTCCTTTGACGACGTAAATGGTATTTCCTTCCTCATCATAAATGTCATAGCTGTCGAACCAGCTTAAGATGCGCTGTTTAAATAGCAGTTTCACGGTATTTCTTCCCTGATGAGAATATTATATGACAATATTCATATTCCTTTTCACTTTTGGTGGTTGAGATCAGCTTCTTTTATAATGATTTTTTCTGAAGCAGCTTTTTAATGGTACTTTAGCAAAATGATGCATAAATAAAACGATGATATAGATTGGCAGGCAGATGGAAATTTCAATTTGGCAAAGATTTGAAATATATAAAAACAATTTGTGAATAAAAGCACATATTGAACTTTGTTTTACAGAAACCTGATTGAAAAACATACAGGCTTGTGGTATCTTTATTCGTGCATGAGAAAACTTTAACAAGTTGCTCATAAGGAAGGAGACACATCAGATGTCAAAGAAAATTGTTATTGCGAGTGCCTGCCGTACAGCCATTGGTAAGATGGGCGGCGAACTCAGCACCGTTCCGGCAGTGGATCTCGGTGCTGCTGTGATCAAGGAAGCAGTAAAGCGTGCAGGCTTGAAGCCTGAGCAGGTCGACCATGTATATATGGGTAATGTGATCCAAGCTGGTCTGGGACAGAACCCGGCAAGACAGGCTTCGATCAAGGCTGGTCTGCCGATTGAGACACCGGCGGTTACCGTGAATGTTGTCTGCGGTTCTGGTTTGAACTGTGTCAATATGGCAGCTGAGATGATTGAAGCAGGTGATGCGGATGTCGTCGTTGCCGGTGGTATGGAATCCATGTCCAATGGTCCTTACCTGCTGCCGCATGCAAGATTCGGTTATCGTATGAATACACCGAAGGATGGCCTGGTTGATGCTATGGTCCATGATGCGCTGTGGGATGCATTCAATGACTATCACATGATGATTACAGCTGAGAACGTAGCTGAAAGATGGCATCTGACAAGAGAAGAGCTGGATGAGTTCTCCGCTCATTCTCAGAATAAAGCATGCGATGCCCGTGACAATGGCCGCTTCAAGGAAGAGATTGTTCCGATTGAGGTCAACATGGGCCGCAAGAAGGGTATTGTAACTGTTGATACAGATGAGGGCCCGAGAGAGGGTCAGACACCTGAGGTTCTTGCCAAGCTGAAGTGCTGCTCTGGCAAGCAGGGCGGTGTTGTCACAGCAGGCAACGCTTCTGGTATCAATGATGGTGCTGCTGCGCTTGTCATCATGTCTGAAGACAAGGCAAAGGAACTGGGCATCAAGCCGATGGCAACATGGATTGCCGGCTGCCTGGCTGGTGTTGATCCGGCAATTATGGGTGTCGGTCCGGTTGCGGCAACACGCAAGGTCATGAAGAGAACAGGCCTGACCATCGATGACTTCGATCTGTATGAGGCTAACGAGGCATTTGCTGCACAGAGCTGTGCAGTTGCCAAGGAGCTGCATTTCGATCCTGAAAAGCTGAACGTCAATGGCGGTGCCATTGCCCTGGGTCATCCGGTTGGCGCTTCCGGTGCCAGAATCCTGGTTACTCTGCTGTATGCCATGAAGCAGAAGAATGCACACAGAGGTCTTGCAACACTGTGCATCGGCGGCGGCATGGGCTGCGCTACTGTTGTGGAGCGTGAGGACTGACAATGAGCTTTGTCGATTATGAGGTAAACGGTCAGGTTGGCATCATTACCATTGACCGTCCGAAGGCACTGAATGCACTGAATTCTCAGGTTCTGGATGATCTAAGCGCCGTGCTGGATGGTGTCGATGTCAATACAGTGCGCTGCCTGGTTGTAACGGGTGCTGGTGACAGAAGCTTTGTGGCTGGTGCTGATATTGGTGAGATGAGCACACTGACCAAGGAAGAAGGAAAGGCATTCGGCAAGAAGGGCAATGATCTTTTCCGCCGTATTGAGACATTTCCGATCCCGGTGATTGCGGCTGTCAATGGCTTTGCTCTTGGCGGCGGCAATGAGCTTGCAATGAGCTGCGACTTTCGTATCGCCAGTGAAAATGCTGTGTTTGGCCAGCCTGAGGCAGGCCTGGGCATCACACCTGGTTTCGGCGGTACACAGCGTCTGGCAAGACTGGTTGGACCTGGCTATGCCAAGCAGATGATCTATACTGCCCGCAATATCAAGGCAGATGAGGCACTGCGCATTGGCCTGGTCAATCAGGTTGTCTCTGCAGAAGAACTGATGCCGACAGCACTGAAGCTGGCCCAGACAATCGCTGCAAATGCACCGATTGCGGTACGTGCCTGCAAGAAGGCTGTCAACGAAGGTCTTGAAAAAGAGATGGATGAAGCTGTGACAGTGGAAGAAGGACTGTTTGGCAGCTGCTTCGAGAGTGAGGACCAGAAGGAAGGCATGGCCAATTTCCTTCGCAAGAAAGATGATCCAAAGAAAGTCAAGCATGTGGCTTTCAAGAATGCATAAGGTAAGACAGGAGGAATAACAGATGAAGGTAGCAGTTATTGGTGCTGGTACAATGGGCCGCGGCATTGCCCAGGCATTTGCCCAGTGCGCTGATGTTGAGAAAGTGTATCTTTGCGATATCAAGCAGGAGTTCGCTGATGGCGGCAAGGCCAAGGTCAAGGCTTCTCTTGATAAGCGTGTTGCCAAGGGCAAGATGACACAGGAAGCAGAGGATGCCATCCTGAACAAGATGCAGACAGGCCTGAACTCTCAGGCTGTTGATCCGGATCTGGTTGTTGAGGCAGCTCTGGAAGTCATGGACATCAAGAAGAGCACATTCAAGGATCTGGAAGAGAACATTGTCAAGAATGACAAGTGCATCTTTGCCACAAATACTTCTTCTCTTTCTGTCACAGAGATTGGCGCAGGCCTGAAGAAGCCTGTTATCGGCATGCATTTCTTCAACCCGGCTCCGGTGATGAAGCTGGTTGAGGTCATCAAGGGTGCCAACACATCTGATGAAGATGTCAAGGCAGTCAAGGAAATCGCTGTCAAGCTGGGCAAGACGCCGGTTGAAGTCAATGAGGCTCCGGGCTTTGTTGTCAACCGTATCCTGATCCCGATGATCAACGAGGGTATCCAGGTTTACAGCGAAGGTGTCTCCAACATCGAAGGCATCGATACTGCCATGAAGCTTGGCTGCAACCATCCGATGGGACCGCTGGAACTGGGCGACTTCATTGGTCTGGATATCGTTCTTGCCATCATGGATACACTGTATAAAGAGACAGGCGATTCCAAGTACCGTCCGGCTATGCTGTTAAGAAAGATGGTCAGAGGCGGACATCTGGGTGTCAAGACTGGCATTGGCTTCTACAAGTACAATGCGGACAGAACCAAGACACCGGTAGACGAGTTATAAGATCAGTTGCGAACTTCAGCGCTGGACGTATTTGACGCTCAGCGCTGTTGCTATGGTATGTGGGAGATGAAAGAATAGACGCTCCCGGCCATGTTTGAAATATTGGAGGAATATAGAAATGGATTTCCAGTTGGACAAGCCACATCAGATGGCGCAGAAGCTTTTCAAAGACTTTGCTGAAACAGAAGTAAAGCCGCATGCAATTGAAGTGGATGAAACGGAAGAATTCCCGCGGGAAACTGTCAAGAAGATGCAGAAGTACGGTTTCATGGGTGTTCCGATTCCGAAGGAATATGGCGGCCAGGGCTGCGATCCGCTGACATATGTCATGCTCGTTGAGGAGCTTTCCAAGGTCTGCGGCACAACCGGCGTCATCGTATCTGCACATACTTCCCTGTGCATGGATCCGATCAATACATTTGGTACAGAGGAGCAGAAGAAGAAGTTCCTGGTTCCGCTGGCCAAGGGTGAAAAGCTTGGTGCCTTCGCTCTGACTGAGCCGGGTGCTGGTACAGATGCTCAGGGTGCTCAGACAAAGGCTGTCTTTGATGAAGCTACCCAGGAGTGGGTTCTGAATGGTTCCAAGTGCTTCATTACCAATGGTAAGGAAGCAGATATCTATATCATCATTGCTTACACAGACATCGTGCTGGACAAGAAGGGCAGAAAGCAGAAGAGATTCTCTACCTTCATTGTTGAAAAGGGTACACCGGGATTCACCTTTGGTACAAAGGAGAACAAGATGGGTATCCGCGGTTCTTCCACATATGAGCTGATCTTCCAGGACTGCCGTATTCCGAAGGACAATCTGCTTGGCACAAGAGGCAAGGGCTTCCCGATTGCCATGCATACACTGGATGGCGGCCGTATTGGTATCGCTGCGCAGGCTCTTGGCCTTGCGGAAGGTGCTCTGGACCGCTGTGTGGCATATGTCAAGGAAAGAAAGCAGTTTGGCAGATCTCTGTCTCAGTTCCAGAATACACAGTTCCAGCTTGCTAATATGAAGACACAGGTTGAGGCAGCCAAGTTCCTTGTATACCGTGCTGCTGAGGCCAAGGCTCTCAAGCCGCGGTATTCTGTAGAGGCTGCTGAGGCTAAGCTGTTTGCGGCTGAAACAGCAATGCATGTTACAACCGAGTGTGTTCAGCTGATGGGCGGCTATGGCTACATCAGAGAATATGAAGTTGAACGTATGATGAGAGATGCGAAGATCACGGAAATCTATGAAGGTACTTCTGAAGTACAGAGAATGGTCATTTCCGCAGATATGCTGAAATAAGAGAAGGAGACAGAAGATGATGAATATCGTAGTATGCATCAAGCAGGTTCCTGATACAGCGGGCGGCGTCAAGTTCAAACCGGATGGAACCCTGGACCGCGGCGCTATGCTGGCGATCATGAACCCTGATGATAAGGCTGGTCTTGAAGCAGCTCTGGAAATCAAGGACAAGGATCCTGAGAATATCAAGGTTACTGTACTGACCATGGGCCTGCCGAAGGCTGATGAAGTTCTGCGTGAAGCAATGGCTATGGGCGCTGATGATGGTGTCCTGGTAACTGACAGAGTGCTCGGCGGTGCTGATACATGGGCTACTTCTTCTACAATTGCCGGTGCTTTGAAGAATATGAAGTACGATCTGATCTTTACAGGACGTCAGGCAATCGATGGCGATACTGCACAGGTTGGTCCGCAGATTGCAGAACATCTGGGCATTCCGGTCATCTCTTATGCAAGAGAAGTCAAGGTTGAGGGCAATGATGTTGTCGTCAAGAGACAGTTTGATGATGGCTATATGATTGTCAGAGCCAAGATGCCTTGCCTGATCACAGCTCTTTCTGAGCTGGATACACCTCGTTATATGACACCTGGTGGAATCTTTGATGCATATGCCAAGGATGTGACTGTCTGGGGCAGAAAAAACCTGGACGTTGATGACTCCGATATTGGTAAGGCAGGTTCTCCGACCATGATTGCCAAGGCATCTGATAAGGTTGCCAAGGGCAAGGGTGTCAAGGTGACACCGGATACACCGGCAGATGCAGCTGACTATATCGTCAATGTGCTTGCTGAGAAGCATGTGATCTGAGTAATGGGAGGAAGAAGAGATGATTAAGAAGAATCTGGAAGAATACAAGGGTACTGCAATTTATGCCCAGCAGGTTGATGGAAAGCTTTCTCCGATTACCCTGGAGCTTCTTGGCAAAGCCAGAGAACTCGCTGAGTCTCTGGATGACAAGACAGTCACTGCTGTATTGATTGGTGAGAATGTCGGCGGCCTGGTTGATGAGCTGGCTGAATATGGTGCAGATAAGGTTGTCGTCATCGATGACCCGAAGCTGAAGGACTACCGCACAGAGCCGTATACACAGGCACTGGCTGGCTATATCAATGAGTTCAAGCCTGAAATCGTTCTGGTTGGTGCTACTGCGATTGGCCGTGATCTTGGTCCGCGTACTTCTGCCCGTGTTGAAACTGGTCTGACTGCTGACTGCACAAAGCTGGATATCGGTGATTATCCGCTGGTCGCAATCCCAGGTCAGGAACAGAAGCATAAGCAGCTGCTCATGACACGTCCTGCATTTGGCGGCAACACAATCGCTACCATTGCCTGCCCGAACAACCGTCCTCAGATGGCTACTGTCCGTCCGGGTGTTATGCAGAAGATTGAGCCTCGCAAGGGTGCCAAGGCTGAAGTGATCAACTGGAAGCCGGCTCTGGAAGAGAACAACTGCTATGTCACAATCGAAAAGGTTGTCAAGGAAGTCTCCAAGGTTGCGGATATCTCTGCTGCCAAGATCCTTGTTTCCGGCGGCCGTGGTGTTGGTTCTGCTGAAAACTTCAAGCTTCTGGATGATCTGGCTGCTGTTCTGGGTGGAACAGTATCCTGCTCCAGAGCAGTTGTTGATGCAGGCTGGAAGCCGAAGGAACTGCAGGTTGGCCAGACTGGTAAGACTGTCCGTCCGCATGTTTACTTCGCAATCGGTATTTCCGGTGCGATTCAGCATGTTGCCGGCATGGAAGAGTCCGATATCATCATTGCCATCAACAAGGATGAGAATGCACCGATCTTCGATGTCGCTGACTATGGTATCGTTGGTGATCTGAACAAGGTAGTGCCGCTGCTGACAGAAAAGCTGAAGGCTGCCATTGCCAAGGCTAACCAGAACTGATTGATTCAAAAATACATCCGGTCTTTCATAGCAAACATGAAGGATCGGATTTTTTGTGCATTGATGATGAAAGGAACGTCACATATTCATTTCCAGATGTTCAGAAAATCTTCATAATTCCTTAAAGTTTACTTCGCGCACCTCCGGTATTCTCTGAATGTGAACAGGAGAAACCGTATGAAACAACTGATATCACTGCTATGCTGCGCAGGCGGGGCAGCAGCACTTTTTACCGGTTTTGACATGAAGAAAGAAGAACTTTTACAGGATGCTGCAGATGCCTATGAGAAGGTATCAGGAAGCGGCGTGATTCTGGAAGGCGTGGATGCGGTAAACCAGTATCCAGATTATCCGGATGGCTGTGAAGCGGTATCCCTGTATATGTTAATGCAGTACTATGACAGTTCCATCACGATGGAAGATGTCATTGATGCACTGCCCATTGCAGATAATCCCTATCAATCCAGAGAAGGCTTTGTTGGCTATGATCCGGAAGAATATTATATCGGCAATCCTGCAATTGCCTGCTGGGGCAGCTATAACGGTCCGATTGCCGAGGCTGCCAATACTTTGCTGGATGGCGGCTTTACCGCAGAAACAGGTGCTTCTCTCAGCGAGATCAGGGCAATCCTGGACAGTGGCAATCCGGTAGAGGCATGGCGCTATCTGGATGATGATGCCGCCTATACGGAATATACAGAATGGACAGATCTTGAAACTGGAAAAACAGTGGAATATCCCCTGGAAATGCATGCTGTGGTCATCTACGGCTATGATTCCACGGGATTCTGGATTGCGGATCCAAATGGCGGTACAACGTATCATATGACCTATTCCGATTTTGAACCGCTGTTTGAAGGACTTGGATCAAGGATCGTTTACCGCATGGCATAAGAAAAAACAGATTGCAGACAGTGTATTGCACACACTGTTTACAGTCTGTTTTGCGTTTAATCTCAATAGTTGGAATCTTCAGGCTCTTCTTCGTAAACCTGTGCTTTTTCCTCACCGGTCAATACACGCAGGGCACCCTGAGCAAGTGCGATCATCTCACGCTCACCAGGAATGACAGCCACCGGTGCAATCCAGCCGACATAAGACTTGATGGCATCCGTGATATCCTTGCCATAGGCGATGCCGCCAGTCAGAATGATGACATCCACATCACCCTTGAGGACTGCTGCCAGAGCTGCAATATCCTTGGAATGCTGGTAAACGAAGGCTTCCTTGATCAGAGCAGCTTTCTTGTCACCCTTTTCAATCATCTTATTGACTTCACGCATATCTGCCGTGCCAAGGTAAGCAACCATGCCGGCATCACCAACCGCGTGGCGCATCATGGCATCTTCCGTCGGATACTTGCCAGAGTAGCACAGATGAATCAGATCACCGACCGGAACACCGCCGCTTCTTGTCGGCGCGAAGGCACCGTCGCCATCCAGGCCATTGTACATATCAATGATCTTGCCTTTGCGCAGCACAGCTGTTGTGCAGCCGCCGCCCATGTGGGCAACCACAGCATTGATCTCATTGAACTTCTTGCCGATGGACTTTGCATATTCTCTGGTGACAGCACGGATGTTCAGTGCATGAATCTTGGACCGTCTGGTGATATCCGGCATACCGGAAATGCGGGCAACATCCTGCATTTCATCAACAGCGGTAGGATCAACCGTGTAAGCCGGAATGCCCAGCGGATCAGCAATCTTTTTGGCCAGCAGGGCACCGAGGTTTGCGGCATGGTCACCATGCAGGGCAATGGTCAGATCATGCACGATGGCATCATTGACGGTGAAAGTGCCGGCTGGGATCGGATGCAGATAACCGCCTCTGCCAACACAGGCATCCAGCTGATGAATGTCATAGTTCTGTTCCTTCAGATAATTCATGATGACCTGATAGCGGAAATCCAGCTGATCGATGGTTTTCTTGAACTTTTCGATTTCAGATACCGGGTGGTCAAGGCCGACTTCCATGACTTTCTCTTCATCTGCGAAGATCGCAATCTTGGTGGAAGTGGAGCCAGGATTGATTACAAGAATGTTATATGCCATATGTTATCCGTTTACCTTTCTCATATGTTCTGCCAGCAGGGCGGCCAGGGCAATGGAATATACCTTGGTTTCCTTGGAATCGGAACGTGATGTCAGAATGACCGGGGCAGCTGTGCCAACCAGCACATTGCCGTTCTTGAGACCCGGCACCATGTGTACCATGGTCTTGTATACGAGGTTGCCGGCATGAATATCCGGGAACAGCAGAATGTCTGCCTTGCCGGCAGCCGGCCGATCTTCAGCACCCTTTTCCTTGGCAGCAGCAGGATACAGGGCAATATCCAGACTCAGCGGTCCATCCACGACACAGCCCTTGATCTCGCCGGCTTCATTGGCCTTGCGCAGCTCATCCGCATCTACTGTGCAGGGCATCTTCGGGTTGACAACCTCAACCGCCGCCAGCGGAGCAACTTTCGGATTCTCTACGCCGCATGCATTGGCAACGTCGACATCATATTCAATGATGTGCTTCTTGTCTTCCAGTGTCGGATACGGAATGAAGGCAACATCGGATAAAAACAGCAGACGGTCGATGCCCGGTACTTCAAAGACACAGACGTGGGAGAGAGGCTTGCCTGTACGCAGGCCGACTTCCTTGTTTAATACAGACTTCAGGAAATTCTTTGTCGGAAGAATTCCCTTCATATACATATCTGCCTTGCCATCATGGACAAGCTGCACTGCTGTTAACGGTGCCTTGTCACTATCCGGTTCATTAATGATGGTGAACTGGCTGCAGTCCATCTTGATTTCATTGGCAATTTCACGGATCTTTGCCTCATCGCCGACGAGAACGGCATCGATGATGCCAAGGTCATGAGCCTCCTTGACAGCCTCGAGAACCGCCGTGTCCTGTGCACAGGCAACACTCAGTGTCTTGCGGCCGCAGGAAGAAAGCTTTGATAACAGCTCCTGAAAGTTTTTCGCCATAATCTTGTGTAACAGCCTCCTTGTTTACTTTTACAGCATGTGTATGTTAACATATTCACATGATAGATTCAAGGCAGGAAAGCCCTTACACAGAACGCATTGATGATCTTTTCCATATGATGATCCATATTCAAGAGGGGACCTGCCTTTTAAGGGGGCATTTTGATGAAAGCAGTCTATTCTGGCACATTTGATCCGATCACAAATGGCCATATGGATATTATCGAGCGGGCAAGCCGCATGTTTGATGAAGTGACGGTTCTGATCATGCGCAACGTAAACAAGAAGTGCCTGTTTACCGAGACAGAGCGCCGTGATCTGATCGTCAGAAGCCTTCAGACACTGCCGCAGGTGCACAATGTTTCGGTGGTGATTGGTGAGGGCTTGACAGTCGATATGGCCAGACAGCTGGGGGCAGTGGCAATCGTCAGAGGCATCCGGGCAGTTTCAGACTATGAGTATGAGCTGAAACAGGCAACAGCCAACATGATGCTCAATCCCGATATTGAGACGATGTTAATGATTGCAAGGCCGCAGTATTCGTTCCTGTCTTCCTCGGTTGTAAAGGAGATTGCACTCAATGGCGGTGCGATCACCGGCATGGTGCCGCAGGAAATTGAGAAAGAAGTCATGCAGGCACTGCGGGAACAGACGAAACAAAGTCAGAAATAAATGAAAAAGATTTAAGAATTTGCAGAAAACAAGAAAATTTGATTGACATTTATTTTCATCAGGCGTAAAACAGAGACACAAGCGATGAAGGGGAGAAGTAAGCAGAAGGCGGATCCAAGTGAGTCGAAGAACAGTGAGAACTTCGATATTGCGCATTGCCGAAAGAACACCCCTGAGCCTCGGACCGAAATGTGAAAAGTAGGCTTCGACGGGAGCAGACCGTTATCTGATTGACCCCTGATGATTGTCAGGAGACTAAGCGATTGATCGAGTGATCAATAATTCTGGGTGGCACCGCGGAGTACAGTCCTTCGTCCCAAACATGGGATGAGGACTGTTTTTTCACGGGGAGGATACAAATCATGTGTGGATTGCTTGTAACAACAGATCCTGCCACCAGCAGGGAAGCTTTTGAAAAAGGGTTAAGAAGACTGCAGGACCGCGGGCCTGATGACAGCCGCATTGTAACAACAGATCATGGCATGCTTGGCTTTGACCGCCTGGCAATCATGGGTCTGACTCCGGCAGGCATGCAGCCATTTAAACTGGAGGATGATCTGGTCGTATGCAATGGTGAAATCTACGGCTTCCGTCCGATCAAAGAAACACTTTCTGATAAATATACATTCAAGTCTGGCTCAGACTGTGAGATTATTCTGCCGCTGTACAAAGAGATGGGAACAGCTATGTTCTCACTGCTGGATGCGGAGTACGCCATGGTAATCTATTCCGCAAAAGATGGCTGGATCGCATCCCGTGATCCGATCGGCATCCGTCCTTTGTTCTATGGCTATACCGAAAATGGAAAGATCTGCTTTGGCTCCACGGCCGCATCCTTACAGCCGATTGCCCAGCGCATCATGCCATTCCCGCCGGGCACTTTCTATAAGGATGGCAAGTTCACGCCATATACCGAAATCTGGCAGCCGATGCATGTTGGCAAAGAATCTCTGGAAGAAGTATGCGGCACCATTCATGATCTGCTGATTGATGGCGTATTGAAGCGGATGGATGCGGATGCCGAGGCAGGCTACCTGCTTTCCGGCGGTCTGGATTCCTCCCTTGTCTGTGCGATTGCCCAGCGCCATTCTGACAAGCCGATCCGCACGTTCTCCATCGGCATGGATACCGATGCCATCGACTGCCGCTATGCCCGTGAAGTGGCTGACTTCATCGGCAGTAAGCACACTGAGTTCCGCATGACAAAGAGTGACATCCTGGAAGCACTGCCGGAGGTGATCCGGATCCTTGGCACCTGGGATATCACGACCATCCGCGCTTCACTTGGCATGTATCTGCTGTGCAAGAAGATCCATGAGACAACCAACATCAAAGTACTGTTTACCGGCGAAATTTCCGACGAACTGTTTGGCTACAAATACACCGACTTTGCCCCGGATGCGGACAGCTTTGAAAAGGAAGCTGAGAAGCGTATCAGGGAGCTGTATATGTACGATGTGCTGCGTGCTGACCGCTGTATCTCTTCCAACTCCTTGGAAGGCAGAGTGCCGTTTGGCGATCTTGCCTTTGTCCGCTATGTCATGGGCATTGATCCGGCTATGAAGATGAACACGTATCACATGGGCAAGTATCTGCTGCGCCATGCCTTTGAAAAGGACAACTGCCTGCCCCATAACATTCTGTTCCGTGACAAGGCAGCCTTCTCAGATGCTGTCGGCCATTCCCTGGCAGATGATCTGAAGGCATATGCAGCTGAATGCTATACAGATGAAGAATATGAACAGAAGCGCAGACAGTATGCCTACTGCACACCGTTTACAAAAGAATCACTGCTGTACCGTGAAATCTTTGAAAAGTTCTATCCTGGTGAAGCAGATATGATTAAGGATTTCTGGATGCCGAACCGCAGCTGGAAGGGATGCGACGTGAACGATCCTAGTGCACGCTACCTGTCCAACTATGGAGCCAGTGCATATTAAGCAAGAGAAAGGGCAGAAGGGGAAATGCTGAAGATCAAGATTACACAGACCAAGTCATTGAAACCAAAGCCGAAGGATGAAACCCAGCTTGGCTTTGGCAAATACTTTACGGATCATATGTTCCTGATGGACTGGGATGCCAAAAGAGGCTGGCATGATGCCCGCATTGAGCCATATCACAGCTTTCAGCTGGATCCGTGTGCCGGTGTATTCCACTATGGTCAGGAAGTGTTTGAAGGCGTCAAGGCATATCGGACCAAGGATGACAGGATTCTTCTTTTCAGACCGTGGGACAACGCTGAGCGCTTTCAGAAGAGTGCCGAAAGAATGTGCATTCCGCCTGTGCTGCAGTCAGACTTCATTGATGGCATCAAGGCACTGATTCAGATTGACCGTGACTGGATTCCCCATCGGTTTGGTACATCACTGTATCTGAGACCATTTATCATTGCAACGGGAACCGGATTTGGCGCAAAGGCAAGTTCTGCATACCGCTTTGTCATCATTGCCAGTCCCAGCGGCTGCTACTATGAAAACGGACTGGAACCAATCAAGGTCTATGTCGAGGACAAATACATCCGCACTGCCCCGGGACTGGCAGGCTATGCCAAGTGCGGCGGCAACTACGCTGCCAGCATGAAGTCGATGGCCAAGGCCAACCAGCTTGGCTATGACCAGGTGCTCTGGCTGGATGGCATTCATCACCGCTATGTCGAAGAGGCAGGCTCCATGAATGTGTTCTTTCTGAAGGACAATGTCCTGTATACTGCACCGTGCGAAGGTACGATCCTGGATGGTGTTGTCCGCCGCAGTGTGATCACTCTTGCCAAAGAACAGGGCATAGAGACAAAGGAAATGCATATAGACATCGACGATGTCATGAAAGATGGAAAGGATGGCAGTCTGCAGGAGTGCTTTGGCACAAGCACTGCCGCATTGATTGCACCGATTGGCGAACTCCGCTATCATGATGAATCTGTCGTCATTTCCCAGGGACGCATCGGCCCCGTTTCGCAGATGCTGTATGGCCGCCTCAGCGGGATTCAGTGGGGACGGGAAGAAGATCCCTATCACTGGACAGTGGAAGCTGTAAAGAAATGAATTGTACAAAATGATGGCAGCACTTCGCCAGTCTCTTTGTCTATTACCGGCTTGTATGTGTTGTCACGATACAATGCAGGCATCCGATGACTGCAGGAATCCAGCTTTGGCACTTTTCCTTTGCGGCCGTTTTCCTTCCAGTTCTTCAGCGCTGACTGATAAGCAGAAACGACGCCGTGTGTCTGTGTAATAGCATCTCTGCGATAATAGGATGGAAATTTTGGGAACCTCTGATCGAAGGAGTCAGATGAAGAAACCCCATCAGAAGAATGAATCATGCATTCAAGCATTCTCTGACGCCTTTGCAAGGTATTTGCTTCACAAGGGCGGACAAGATAGGAAACGGCATCCGAAAAGAGATCTGCTGTTCTTTTCAGTGCATCATAGTCATCCCGAATACGCACACCATAGCTGCCAACAACCTGCATGGTTTATTTCCTCCTGTGTACAGTACAACATATTTAGTGGTAATATATACAGAAGGAGACATTATTATGGACTATTACACTGAATATCATAAGAACAGACACGCAATCTACAAACTTCAGTACCATTTGGTTGTCGTTACAAAAAACAGACATCCAGTGCTTACAGAAGAACTCTCGAATCGGCTGATCCAGATCAGCCGCAAAGTTGTAGAAGACGATTGGAAATGCCGGATCCTGGAAATTAATACGGACAAGGATCATGTTCATATTCTTTTTGAAGCCTCTCCGCAGACGCAGCTCTCTAAACTGGTGAACAATTATAAAACCGTCACCTCCCGCCTGCTAAGGAAAGAGTTTTCGTCCGCATTAGAAAAATATGATTGTAAGGATCGATTCTGGTCTGACACCTACTTCCTGAGTACCGTATCAAAGACTACAGAAGAAGCAGTAAGAATTTATATTCAGGAACAGGAGAAGCGTGATAATGAAGGATATCGCCGTCATGCAGGAAGAAGAAAGGCGGCTAACCCCGCCTAAACGTCTTTTACCGCTATAGACGGGGTATGCGCTGCAACTAAATCAAAAGCGTGGATGACCTGATGCGGCGGATCACGAATGCAAAACGGCTCGCAAAGGCAGTGAAGGGCAACAGCTTTGTGCATATGAAAAAAGGATATGATGTGCCGCAGCAGATCATACCCGGAAATGAATGACTGTGATCAGGCAAGATGCGCTTTCTGCAGTGCCTTGACAAGGAATGGAATGACAATCAGGTCAATGACAATTGCCGGTGCTGTAGAGACAAAGTATGCTGTGATCCAGACATTGAAGGAATAGCTGGAAACAAGCAGTGCGGTAATCAGTCCGCCGGCAATACGGCCCAGAATCATTGCTGGAACAAGTGCCAGATAGATGGAAGACATCTTCCGTTTATCTGCCTTTTTCATGATCAGGCCTGTTACCAGGCCATAAACACCAAGCTCTGCCATCATGGCAAGCGGCCCGATCTGGGGCAGCCCGTTGATCAGATAAGAAAGAGCAGGTGTGACAATACCGCAGATCAGTCCTTCCCATGGCCCAAGGACAAGACCGGCAATCAGCACCGGAAAGTGCATTGGCGAAAACAGAATCATGAACGAAACACCAAGCAGTGTCCGGCATATGGTGACAATAACCAGGCCGATGGCAATCATCAGGCCGGTCAGTACAATACTTCTTGTTTTATGCATAGAAAAATCCCCTTTTTCACTATTATACAAAACAAGTAAAGACTTTGAATCATGCCGGTTGAAATCTCCGGCAGACCCTGCTATATTCCAAATAGTTAGATATAACTAACTCAGGAGGAAGCCATGTATACACAATTTACTCTGGCAGCCCTGCTGGTAGCTGGATTTGTTACCCTGCGGCGCACCGTCAGACAGAAGGCCGGTTTACAGTAAAAACCGGCTTTGCTTTGTGCATGGACATGCCGTACCATATGCCATGGAGGAATGTATATGGAATGGCTGAAAGAACGTTTCCTATCAAATATGAACAGACATCCGGATATCAGCTGGGATCAGGTGGAATCTTTGCTGGAAAAAGATTCTGATGCCAGGGAAAGCCTGGAGTGGATGGAAGAAACCGGCGGAATGCCGGATGTGCTGCAAAGAGATGATTACCAGATTGTCTTTGTGGACTTTTCCAATGAGGAACCAGCTGGCAGAAGAAGTGTCTGCTATGACGAACAGGCAAGACTGGCAAGAAAGAAGAATGCGCCTGGCGACAGTGCCATGGCGTTGGCTGCACGCCATGGACTTACACTGCTGGATGAAGAAGATTACCGTGCCCTGCAGGAATCTGGCGATTTTGATCTGAAAACGAGCTGCTGGCTGTTAACGCCAGATGATATCCGTAACAGTGGTGGCGCTCTATTTGGCGAGAAGCGCTATGGCCATATTTTCATCTATCATAATGGAGCCGACTCCTACTATCAGGTACGCGGCTTCCGATGTAAACTGATTCTGCCCTTATCTGAAAAGGGCAATGCATAAGGAGCGCTTATTCCATGAGTATGATGAAAGGTGAAAGTGTACTGCACTTCAGCTTGCTGGATGGCCTGTTCTGGGCATTCTTTGCCTGCTTCGGCGGTCTGGTCAGTGCCTATTTCCTTGCCTGCGGCATGGCAAATACCACATTGAGCATCACCCTTGCCGGCTACATGCTGGCAAGCTTTGTGGGAAGCTTTGTCCTTGGCCAGCTGTGTGACCGTCTCACCAGCAACCGCAAGGTCTTCCTGCCCGTATTTGCACTGTCTGTATTAACAGCCTTTCTTGCCTTTTTCATGGCGAAAACAAACCTGACTATCGCTGCCATCCTTTTCATCCTGTTTGGCTTTCTGTGCCTGCCGCTGGGATCCAGCCTGGATGCCTGGATGCTGAGAAGCTTCCACAACGATGGCGCTAAATACGGCCGGGCCCGTTCATCCGGATCTGCCGGCTATGCCTTTGCCATGTTAATCATGGGCATCTGGATCCAGAAACAGGGTTATGATGTCATGCCCATTGCGATGACTGTTCTTGGCATTCTTGTATTTGTCTTTGCATTTGCTGCAAAAGAAGAGCCCTATCCCAAGAAACAGGCACAGCAGAAAAAAACCGGCATGAAAGACCTGTTTCAGATCCATCCATATATGTTTTTGCTGGTGATCATTCTGCTCTGCGGTCTGTCTGTTTCACCCATCAATAATCTTAAGATTGTCATTCTGAAAAGTGTCGGCGGTGATGTCGGCATCATGGGTCTGGATTCCTTCCTGGGCGTGATGATCCAGGCACTTTGCATCATGATGGCCGGACCTATGCAGAAGATCAACAGCCACCTGCGCCTGTTCCTGATGAGCGCATCACTGCTTGTGACGATGTTGCTGATTGTATTTGCCGTCAATCCTGCCATGGTCATTCTCAGCACCTGCTTTGTCAATCTCAGCTACGGTCTCATGCTGGTAACCCAGAGACAGATCACCGAAGAAACCGTCATGAGTGACCTGCGCACAACGGCACATGCACTGTGCGATACGATGTATTCCGGTGTCTCCGGTACCATTGCCCTGATGTATTCCGGTGCCATGATGGACCACATGGGTGCCAAGAGTCCGGCTGTATTAGGCCTTGTTCTGACAATCATTGCATCATTGCTGAGCATTGTGCCAATGCTGAAAGAGAGGAAACAATAGAAAATTGATACTTAGTTTTTGACTATTTATTCGCGATATCATGTATACGTTGAAGCTTAGAAATACAGAGCCAATTCATTTCAGTGATGATAATTGTATCTATCAGTTACGAAATGCTCAATGTAATAACTGCTGGGGGTAGATAATGATGCCACATTTGCCCGCCTCTTCGGTTTGCGGAAAAAGATAAAAGTGTTCTTGATAAGAACAAATGTGCTGATAGATTAAGAGGGTATGATTTTATAATAGAAACAGCAGTCTTTGGAGAAAATGATGAAGTGGATTCTGTATAACCTGAAAAAACTGCGTATCTATTTGAGCTTAGCAATTCTTCTGAGTATTGGTTCAACTTTTCTGCTGATTGAATCCTCAGATGCTCTAGGAGACTTTACAGCAGCTGCTGGAAGTGTATCGGATCTGCATGTGCTGGGCAGGAGCTTTCTTTCCGCTCTTCTTGTGTATTCCATTTACATTTGCTTTGATCGGTTTGTGTATCATCCATTGCTGACACGGATTCAGACTTATACCTATTCTGTGCTTGAAAAGAAAGTTTATGAGAAGATTCTGAGCCTCCCTTTGATGCATGAGAAAATGCAGAAATCGGCGGATATCTATACGCTCATTCAGTCTGATATCCCGCAGACTGTGGAATACATCTCTTCCACGCTGACTTCCATTCTCTATCAAGGTATTCTGATCATTTTTACTGTCATTCATATCTGTCTTGTTTCACCGGTTATTGCGCTTGTGTATATCGGTGTCATGATTTTATCTATCCTCTTTGAACGTGCTGTCAGCAAGTCTATTGAAAAAGCAGCTGGCGTTTCCAAGCAGGCAGAGACAGAAATGAACCTGGCACTGGATGATGTGCTGAACAACAGATCAATCCTTCGCACATATCAAAAGGAAGATTTTGCGAATGCCTGTTGGCTGCCTGCTGAGAAGCTATATACGCGGCAGACATTGTGCATTGATAAGATTGCCATGCCAGTGCAGGCTATTGGAAATATCTGCGGGATGCTGCCAATCTTTGCCATCTTCCTGGCAGGTTTCTATATGATCCCCAGTGAAATCATTTCCCTGAGCAGCTTTCTTTCTGTGTATTACATCTGTCAGACGCTTGTGATCAGCCAGATGCACTATATCGATCTAATCGCCGCCAGCAGGCAGAACAGTGTTTCTGTGAAGCGGATTGCGGATTTCTGCAGTACAAAGGTTCCAAAGAAACAGACAGTATACAACGCAGATGAGATTGTTCTGGAGAATGTTTCCTATCATTATGACAAAGAGAATACAAATGCATTAAGTGATATCAGCCTGCGGATTCTAAAAGGTGAAAAGACGGCGCTGGTGGGAAAAAGCGGATGCGGGAAATCCACTTTGCTGATTCTGATGGGGGACATGGATAGACCTTCAGATGGAAAGATACAGTTAATGCATGCTGCACTGGTGCAGCAGTTTCCTTTTTTCTTTCATGACACGATCCGTAACAATCTGACTCTTGGTGAAAACATTTCCGATCAGAAAATCAAAGAGGCTCTTGCTTTGACCTGCATGCAGGATTTTGATAATCACCTGGATGAAGTGCTGTCAGGCAATGCGGGGAATCTATCTGGCGGGCAGAAGCAGAGGCTTGCTATCTCCCGCGCTTTTCTTCATGAACAGGACGTGCTTCTGTTTGATGAATCACTTTCTGCTTCCGATAACCTTACAGCTGACAAAGTGATGCAGAATATTCTGGCTGAAGGAAAGAATAAGACCATGGTGTTTGTGCTGCATCAGAAACAGTTGCTGAAATACATGGACCGTGTCATTTACATGGACAAGGGAAGAATTGTCTTCGACGGTACCTATGGTGAATATGAGAAGTGGGCGAAGGAAAACGAGTCATCCATATGAAAGAGCGTAAACTGATGAAACGGACGCTTCATTATCTGAAGCCATATCTTTTCTTGTTTATACTGCTAAGTCTTCTGATGGCAGCAGGGTATCTGATCATCTTCTCCTCCATTGGTGTCCTCTTACGGCAGATCATGCGGCTGATTCAGAATGATTCCTTTGATTCTCATCAGATGAGAAAGATTCTGCTGTATTTACTTGCCGTGGCATGTGTATCCCCGCTTACCGGATTCACCAGATATGGCACCAAATGCATCGAACGAAAAGTTGGTGATGCGATGCGGGCAGATATGCTCCATGCCTATCTGAACGGGGAAGAAACCGCTGTTGAGAAATACAAGGTGCAGGATGTTCATAACCGCATGCGTACTGACGCAGATACAGCTGCCTCCTGGTGCTGCGGATATAACATGAGCGGCTGGGTACTGGAACCGATCTTCTCGGGTATTCTTAGTACCATCTATCTTTGTTTCATTGACTGGCGGATTGCTGTGCTGTGCCTGTTGTGTGCTTTAGCCAATCTCTTCATTGTGCAGTTGTTCTCCAAAGAGAAAAAAGAGATGGAGAGAAAAATTACGGAAGAGCAGAGTGATCTGACCGTCTTTATGAAGGAAGGTGTTGACGGGGCTGAAGAGGTCCGTACCTTTTCCATTCAGCAGCTGCTGGAAGGAAAACTGAGCAGTAAAATACAGCAGATCGTTTCCCATCAGAGAAAGAGAGACATGTATACGTATGTACGCGGAGCTGCCATTGGCTTATTTGGTGACTGCGTACTGATCGGAATGATTCTGATGCTTGGCGCATATCTTGCCAGTAAAAATATCATTAGTTTTCCGAATGTTATGATGGCCGTTCCGCTTTCCGATCAGATGTGTCAGATGATGGTATCCTTCGGACTTTGCTTTGTGATTGAGAAGCAGCAGGCTGTGCATGAAGAAAGAATCTTTGAAATCGTGGATCTGCCACAGATGAAGAAGACAGAGACAACAGAAAAGGACGCTGCTGTCTTTGAGCATGTCAGATTCTCTTATGACCAGAAGGAAGTACTGCATGATGTCTCCTTCCGAATTCGACGTGGGGAAAAGGCAGCCATTGTTGGTGAAACAGGCAGTGGAAAGTCTACCGTAATGAAGTTGCTGCTCGGCGTGCTGTCACCGGACACTGGCAAAGTTGAGACACCTGTTCCGCAAGAAATTTCTTATATCTCACAAGAATCTTCTCTGTTTCATCAAAGTATTGCAGTAAACATTGCCATGGATCAACATCCTGACATGGACAAAGTAAAGAAAGCTGCAGAGGAAGCAGACTGTGATTTCATTCTGCAGAAAGAGAAGGGATTTGAGGATATTCCCTCAGGGGAAAAGAGTGATTTATCTGGTGGTCAGATTCAGCGGATTGCTCTGGCAAGAGCTTTCTACAGTAACCGTAAGGTGATCTTCATGGATGAGCCGACTTCCGCACTGGACCAGGCCAGCTCAGAAATCATTACAAATGTACTTAACAATCTGAAAAAAGATAAGACATTGTTTGTCATTACGCATCGTCTTGATTTGATTCGCCACTTCGACCATATCCTTGTGATGCAGAATGGGAAAATCATGGAAGAAGGAAACCATGATACATTAATGGAGAAGAATGGTGTCTATGCGTCTCTCTGGAAGAAGGAAGCAGAAAGAAAGTGAATCTCCCCGCCTAAGAGCTGACGCACTATAGACGGGCCTTCCAAGGGCTTGCGTGCCCTCAGACTTCCGTCTGCACAAACGATACAGTAACAGCACACAAGCCGAGGCTTATATGCCCATTTGTACTAACGTTTCGCAGACTTATGTCGGGATCGACAGACTGTTGCAGGAACCAGAGAGACTTTTGTCATAAGATTGGGTGATTCCATATAAACAGCCCGCGGATAAAATAACGGGCGCCGATGTTGTAGTTGGCGGTAAGGTAGCAATTGTAGATCTTTCCGCTTTTGAATACACAGACGTCATATGGCGTATCTTCTGATACTTCTCTTTCCCGTCTGACACGTCCGCTTCCGTCATACGCAAGGCAGCTTGTTCCCCATGCATTGACACGGAAAATACGAAGTCCATAATGAAAAAATCATTATTTGCTATTCTACTCAGTATTTGTCTTATATCCTGTGGAACTAGTTCGGGAAAGGTGGGCCAGGACAGTGGTACATCGTATGATAATCTTCCTGCATATACGGGTACGTTTAAAGGATATATATTTCTGGAAGAATATCAGAACAAGCAGTACTTGATCAGAGATCTGTATTACAGTGATCTGCAGCCGTATGTTGTCAATGAATCTGATTTTTATGATCAGACCAGGGGGTATCTGGATGATGACAATGAGAATTCAGAGATTCCTGATTTAGATCTGAAGGAGTATGTTTCTGATGATCTGCAGTGTCTGAACCGATACCGGGTGTCAACACCAATCAAGGCAGAAACAGAGGAGCAGAAGAATACGTTGAAAGATATTCTTACTGATTTTAAATTTGAAATTGCCTTTGCCAAAAGCTCTGGTGCATCAGCACAGCTGCAGTATGCACAGAAGCTGTCTGAACCTGTTTCATTTACGCTGCTGAATGACGGAGCTGAGATTGCAGTAGAATAAGGTTTTGCTCTGCGGCAATACGAAATCCTGGTTTTGTATGCCTGATTATGAACACATTAGATGAAATCGTTCTGGAAATGATTCATAATGCAGGTAGAGAAAGAGTTTTCTTTCCAACAGTATTGTTCAAACGATATGGAATGTATCAGAAAGGAGCGTCAGAGGACGTATGAATGAAGAACAGCTGAAACGTATGGAATCAGGAAAGGGGTTTATTGCTGCACTGGATCAGAGCGGCGGCAGTACACCGAAGGCATTGAAGACGTATGGTATCGATTCTTCTGCTTGGCATAATGATGAAGAAATGTTTGATGTCGTACATCAGATGAGAACGAGAATCATTACATCACCATCATTTACAAGTGACCATATTCTGGCCGCAATTTTGTTTGAAAACACCATGAACCGTACCATTGATGGCATGCCGACGGCGGATTATCTGTGGCAGCGCAAGGGTATAGTGCCGATTCTCAAGGTTGACAAGGGACTTGCCGAAGAGAAAGACGGCGTACAGCTGATGAAACCGATGCCGCAGCTGGAAGAGCTGCTTGACTCTGCTGTCAAACATCACATCTTTGGTACAAAGATGCGTTCTGTGATCCATGAAGCTAATGCCAAGGGAATCAAGGATATCATTGACCAGCAGTTTGAAGTCGGCATGAAGATCGGCCACCATGGCCTTGTACCGATTCTTGAACCGGAAGTCGATATCCACTGCCCGGAAAAGGAAAAGGCAGAGGAGCTGATGAAGGCAGAGATCATGAAACATCTCAAGGATCTGCCGAAAGAATGCAAGCTGATGTTCAAGGTGACCATCCCGAGTGTTGATAATCTCTACAGTGATCTGATGCAGGATCCGCGTGTTGTCAGAGTGGTGGCACTGTCCGGCGGTTATTCGCAGGCAGAAGCCAATGAGAAGCTGGCCCGCAACCATGGCCTGATTGCGTCCTTCTCACGTGCTCTTGCGCAGGATCTGCGTGTGAATCAGACCGATGCAGAATTCAATGCAACCCTGAAGGATGCCATCGATAAGATCTATGCCGCATCCATTGCTTGAAGACAACGCAATAGCAGCGCATCTATAACAGAGGATTCTGGCTGCTGCCAGCCTCTGTTTTATTATGCTTTCATCTGTCTTTGGGAAACGATGGCAAAGGATTATAATAAGGGCAGCACCAGGAAGAATGGTGCCTGTGAAATAAGAAAATAAAGATGGAAAAGCACAGCATTCTGGTGCTTTTTGTATCTTCGGGAGAATGTGAATATGAAGAATCAGCAATTGAAGAAGAAAGGTGTGCATGTAGGCAAGCATGAGTCTGCCTATGAGGCACTGAAGAAGAGTGTGCCGCACTGGATCCATCATACCGTGGAGGATCCCAGCTATGTCGGCGGCATCAAGTATCTGCCTGAGTGTGACTGCTCGGAGTGCGGCTATACCAGCAGCACGGAACACGATGTATGCCCGCACTGCGGAGCAAAGATGCACCAGCTTTCATGAGTGAACGTGTTTACATTGCCATTGATCTGAAATCGTTCTATGCCTCAGTCGAATGCCGCAAGCGTGGACTGGATCCTCTGCGCACCAATCTGGTGGTGGCAGATGTTTCCCGCACCGATAAGACAATCTGTCTGGCTGTGTCACCGGCTTTGAAAAGCTTTGGCATCCCGGGCAGACCGCGCCTGTATGAAGTCAAACAGGATGTCGCTGCGATCAACCGGAAACGCCGTATGGCGATTCATGGTGCACCGTTCCATGGTGTCTCAACCGACATGATTGAACTGCAGAAAGATCCTTACCTCAAGCTTGGCTTTATTGCCGCAAAGCCGCATATGGCCCATTACATCGAGATAAGCACAAAGATCTATGATATCTATCTGAAATACATATCCATGGATGATATCCATGTGTATTCCATTGATGAAGTGTTCATGGATGCAACGGACTATCTGGAAGCCATGCATCTGAGTGCAAGACAGCTTGCCGTAAAGATGATTCATGATGTGCTGAATGAGACCGGTATTACGGCAACAGCCGGCATCGGCACAAATCTTTTCCTGTGTAAATGCGCCATGGATATTGTGGCCAAGCATATTCCGGCGGACAAAGATGGTGTGCGCATTGCCTGTCTGGATGAAATGAGTTTTCGAAGAACACTGTGGACCCATAAGCCGCTGACCGATTTCTGGCGGGTCGGCCATGGCATTGCCAGACGGCTGGAAGCCAATGGCATGTATACCATGGGTGATGTGGCCAGATGTTCGCTTGGGAAAAAAGGTGAATTCTTCAACGAAGATCTTTTGTATTCCATGTTTGGCATCAATGCCGAACTGCTGATTGATCATGCCTGGGGCTATGAACCATGTACGATGGCAGATATCAAGGGCTATGCGCCTTCGGCCAATTCCTTAGGGGCAGGACAGGTACTGATGGAGCCGTACAGCTATGAAAAAGCAGGATTGATCGTCAAGGAGATGAGTGATTCCCTGGCCCTGGATCTGACAGAAAAACATCTGGTGACATATGAATTGTTTCTTGGCATCGGCTATGATGCGTCTTCTGTGCATGATGATGATTTTGACGGAGCTGTATCAACAGACTGGTATGGGCGCAAAGTGCCGTCTTCTGCCCATGGCAGTGTGCGTCTTGATTACCGTACCAACAGTGCTGCCATGCTGCGGAAAGCCTTTTTCAGCCTGTATGAGAAGATCACCAATCCTTCCCTGAAAGTCAGAAGAGTGAATCTGACGGCTTTGAATATTGTGGATGAAAGCAAAGCGGGCAAGGTTGTCAAAAACGAACAGACCAGCCTGTTTGACAGTGCCCGTGAAGAGCATGATGATGCTGCCTGGAAACGGGCAATGGAAAAAGAACATAAAGCGCAGGAAGCGATTCTGAAGGTACGGCAGAAGTATGGCAAGAATGCTGTAGTCAAAGGCATGGATCTTGAGGAAGGGGCTACGGGCAGACAGCGCAATGCACAGATTGGAGGACATAAAGCATGACACCGATTTCTTTGAATCAGAATGATCCTCACCGCTATGATGACATCCTCGATCTGCCGCATCATGTGTCAAAGAAACATCCGCAGATGGCCCGGGCTGCACGGGCTGCCCAGTTTGCACCGTTTTCAGCGCTGACAGGTTATGGGGAAGCAATCAATGAAGCTGGAAGACAGGTAGATGCCAGGCATCTGCCGGGGGCTGATGAGCAGGATGAGATCAATGCCGTACTGCAGGAAATTCTGCAGCTGGACCACCCGGCTGTTGATGTCTGTTACTTTGTGAAAGATGAAAAGAAAGATGGCGGCCATTATCAGGAAAAGGAAGGCAGTGTACGCCGGATTGACAGCAGCATGATGGAGTTTGATGACCGCAGTAAGATTGCGATTGGCGATATCTGGGATATCCGTATTCTGAAGCGTTAAAAAAACCTTAAGATTACTGAATTCTTATGACACTGTGCTTTGACAGGGATATACTAGCTGTCGTTGCATGTGAGGTGTCCATGTCTTATAACGTTAACGTTTACTTTATATATTTCCTGCCGGCACTGATGCTGGCCTACCAGCTGACCCCGAAGAAGTTCCGTTGGTTTACGCTGCTTGGCGGCAGTGCCGTCTTTTTCTGGCTCATCAGTCATGAGCTGATTGTATGGTGCATCGCCGCCGCACTGATCTGCTGGGCAGCAGGTCTTTGGATGGAACATTTTCAAAAGAAGGCAGTTGATCGGGAAAGCCGGAAAAAGATGAAGAAAGCTTCCGGCAGAGTCTGCTTTGCGGCGGGATTTCTGATCGTTGCAGCACTTGCTTATCTGAAATACACGCCTTTTGTGCTGAATAATTATGCGGCAATTACCCATCATGAGATCACCATTCCCAAACTGATTGCACCGATTGGTATTTCCTTCTATTCCCTGCAGGCCATCAGTTATCTGCTGGATGTCCACTGGGGCAGAATCAAGGCAGAACACAACCCATTGAAGGTCATGCTGTACCTGATGTTTTTTGCCACAGTCATGGAAGGCCCGATGGGCAGATGGGAAGATGAAGCCGATACCTTGTTTGCCGGCAATCCGATTACCGGCCTGAGCATCACAACCGGCGGCGTACGAATTCTATGGGGCCTGTTCAAGCGCATGGTCATCTCTGACCGCATGAACACCCTGGTCAATGAACTGTTCTCTGTCCATGCCGAATACACCGGCATGATGGTCATCTTTTCAGCGGTTGTCGTGACTGTCCAGCTGTATCTGGAATTCTCTGGTACGATCGATATTGTCATCGGCAGTGCCCAGTTGTTTGGAGTCAAACTGCCTGAGAATTTCCGGCAGCCATTCCTGGCCCGCAATGCGGCGGAATTCTGGCGCAGATGGCATATCTCTCTTGGTACCTGGTTCAAGAACTACATCTTCTTCCCGGTATCTACCTCGAAACTGATGAAGAAATGGGGCAGATTCGGCCGCAAACACTGCGGTAAATATCTGACCAATGTCGTCACCAGTGCCATTGCCTTACTGCCAGTATGGCTGTTAAACGGACTGTGGCATGGCGGTGAGTGGCCCTACATCATGTATGGCGTCTATTACTTTGTCATTCTGCTGCTGGAAGTCATGCTCAAACCTGTACAGGACAAACTGCTGGAAAAGCTGCACTGGTCTGAGAATGCAGCAGGGTTTGTATGGTTCTGCCGGGTGCGTACCTGGATTATTATCTGTCTGGGTGAAACACTGTTCCGCTGCAGCACGCTGGCCCAGTTTGGCCGCATGATGAAGGAACTGTTTACCGCACCGTTTATCTCTGGCTTTCTTGCCAATGTCATGGATCTGAATCTTGATCTGGGTGATTACATCGTGATTCTGGCTGGCATCATCATCGTTGCCATTGTAGATCTCAGGATGGAGAAGAATCCGGATCTGTTAACCAATGTGCCGCAGCTTTCCACGCCGCGCCGCTGGGCTATCTACTACAGTCTGATCATTGCCATTGCGCTGCTGGGTGCCTATGGTGCCGGCTATGATCCGGTAGATCTGATCTATGCTGGGTTCTAAGGAGGAACATAAGATGAAAAAAGTAATGCGAAATCTTCTGTTCTTCATCATCCTTGCCGCTCTGCTCATTGTGCCGGGTAAGATCCTGACCCCGAACTATATGATCGATCACAATCTTGTCTCAGGCAGGAATGCAGTTTACAGCGGCATTGCCAGCCAGGAAAAGAATTCCCTGGATGTCATTGCGGTTGGTGACTCGCTTTCCTATAGTTCCATGAATCCGATGGAGCTTTGGCTGAAATACGGCTACACAAGCTATGACGGCGGTCAGCCGGGTGCCAAGCTGCAGGAAACGGTAGAAGTTTTGCGGCTTGTCTTCCAGACGCAGAAACCAAGTGTGATTCTGCTGGAAACCAATGGCTTTTTCCGCAAGGTCAAAGCATCATCACTGACCCAGCAGAAGTCAGATCTTGCCGAAGTAATTTACAACACATTCCCGATCCTGCGCTATCACAACTTCTGGAAGACGCTGTTTACACCATTTTCTTCCCAGAGTTTCATGGGTTTCTCCATCAACCGCAGCGTCAAGCCTTATAAAGGCGGTGATTACATGGAAGAAACTGGCAAGATCAAAAATATTCCGGAAGCCAATATCGAATCTCTGCATGCGATTGAAAAGCTGTGCGAGGAAAACGGCGCTTCTTTGATCTTGTACTCAGCACCGAGTCCGAAGAATTATACGGTCGCCAAGCACAATGCTCTGGAAGAGCTTGCGGCGGATGAAAATCTGGAATACATTGATCTGAATACAAAACTGAAAGAGCTGAATATCTCCTGGGACGCGGATACACGTGACAAGGGAGATCATCTCAACTTCTTCGGTGCTGAAAAGACAACTGCCTATCTTGGCAGCTATCTCGCTGACCACTATCATCTGCAGGACCACCGCAATGATGATGTGGCTGCAGTCTGGAATGCGCTGGCCGCAAAGTATCTGAAGGCCAAAGGAGGAAACAATGCCTGAGAATATTCTTGATGTGCTGGAAAAAACAGCAGGAACATATGGCGGTGAAACAGCTGTCTGTGATCCTTCATCTGCCTTAAGCTGGCATGAACTTGTCTGTCATGCCAAGGGAATCGGCACAGCATTATGCAAAGATGGCTGCGACAATATTTGTCTGCCAGTGGCTGTATTTGCGGATAAATCCTGTGCCATGCTGGCAGCAATGTTTGGCGCTGTCTATGCCGGGGGCTTCTATGTGCCGATTAATCCTGAACAGCCTTCTGCCCGCATTGCCAGTATTCTGACAGTACTGGAACCAGCCGCTGTCATCGTGCAGAAATCTCTTGTGGAAACTTTGAACAGTACTGGCTGGAAAGGCAGAACACTCCTGCTGGAAGATGTATTCCAGGAAACAGCAGATGAAGACCTGCTGAACAAAAACAGAGGTCAGATCAACCGCAATTCACCACTGTACGGCCTGTTTACATCCGGCTCTACCGGCGTGCCGAAGTGTGTGCTGATCTCTCATGGCGATGTGTTGGATTTCATCGGCCACTTTGTGGAAATCTTCCACTTTTCACATGATGATGTCATTGGCAACCAGGCACCGTTTGATTTTGATGTATCCACCAAAGATATTTACAGCAGTATGGCCACAGGTGCCAGAATGGTGCTGATTCCCCGTGAATACTTCTCTACACCGGCACGTCTGATTGATTATCTGATCGATCAGAAGGTAACAAGCCTGACCTGGGCTGTCAGTGCCCTGTGCATCATCTCTGGTCTGAAGGGATTCAGCTATAAAGTTCCATCCTCCATTCACCGCGTCATGTTCTCTGGTGAGGTGATGCCGGCAAGACAGCTTGCCATCTGGCAGAAATATCTGCCGGATGCGTTGTATGTCAATCTGTATGGACCAAGTGAAATCACCTGCAACTGCACGTACGAAGTCATTGATCATGTCGTGCAGAAGGGTGAAAAGCTCTCTCTTGGCAAGGTGTTCCCGGGCCGTAAGGTCGTTCTGCTGGACAAAGACGGCAGGCAGGTTGACGGCATTGGCGCCGAAGGTGAGATTGCCGTATCGGGTGAATCACTTGCACTGGGCTATTATCACAATCCCGAACAGACCAGAACGCATTTTGTGATGCGTGATGGTGTGCGTACGTATCTGACAGGTGATCTTGCCGCGATTGGTGAAGATGGCAAGCTGTACTTTGCCGGCCGCCGTGATTTCCAGATCAAGCATATGGGCCACAGAATTGAGCTGGAAGAAGTGGAGCGCGGCATTGACAGCATGGATGGGGTAGAGCGCAGCTGCTGTGCCTACAATCAGGAAAGAAGCCTGATCATTGCCTATTACACCGGCACCTGTGACAAGCGTGATCTGCATATTGCGCTCAAGAGCAGGCTGCCTGTATACATGGTGCCAAACCGCTTCGTCCACGTAAAATCATTCATTCTGAATAAGAATGGCAAGATTGACCGTAAACAGCTGGCCAATCTGGAGGTCGTACAATGAACAAGGAACTGCTTTCTCAGCTGGAAAAGGAAGGCACGCCGGCCTATGTGTTTGATCTGGATGTCTTCCGCAATCGTTTTGCCTATCTGCACAATGGCATTGGCTTAGACACGGGCATGACATTCTCCATGAAGGCTAATCCCTTTCTGACCAGCACTGCTGCAAAGATTGCCGAACACATTGAAGTCTGTTCGTTTGGCGAGTTCTGTCTGTGCCGCCATCTTGGCATCAGGCCGGAAAAACTGCTGATCTCCGGTGTTCTCAAGAAAGAAGAAGATGCCAGAGAAATGGCTGGCTATGGCAAAGATGCGGCATTGTACACTGCTGAATCACCTGACCAGATGGAGATTCTCAATGCCTGCGGCAAAGCGCTTGGCCTGACATTAGAAGTACTGCCGCGGCTTTCCAGCGGCTCTCAGTTTGGCATGGATGCTGAGACTGTCAAAGGCCTGATTGCGCATCGTGACCAGTATCCATATCTGCATATCAGGGGCATTCACTTCTTCTCCGGCACCCAGAAAAAGATGCTGAAGAAACATACCAAAGAAATTGCGATGCTTGATGCCTTCCTGCAGTCGGCTGAAGCAGAAACAGGATATCATCTGCAGATGCTGGAATATGGCACCGGTTTTGGTGTGCCGTACTTTGTGGATCAGAAGGAAACTGTCACAACACCGGAAAGTCTGGCTGAATTCAAGGCTCTGCTTGCCGGCATGAAGTGGCAGGGACATAAGAGTGTGGAGATGGGCAGGGCACTTGCCTATTCCTGCGGCAGCTACTGCACAGCGGTTGAGGATCTGAAAACAACCGACGGCACCAACTATGTCATCTGTGACGGCGGCATTCATCAGCTGCATTATGACGGCCAGCTGCGCGGCATGTACATTCCCAACATCGACGTCATTTCCACACAGCAGCCTGGACCAGAAGAAACCTATGCCATCTGCGGGTCATTATGTACGACCAATGACATCCTTGTCTCGGGATTCAAACACACCCAGCTGCACAAAGGTGATATCCTTGTCTTTGGCAATACCGGTGCTTATTCATTCTATGAAGGTATGAGTCTGTTTCTCTCTCATGAGCTGCCGGCTGTCTGGCTTGTGGACCAGAATGGATTGCAGCTGGCCAGAAGCAGACGTGAAACATGGATGCTCAATGGTGCCGGATGCGCTACAATAGCAGAGTAACTGGAGGATAAAATCATGGATCGTGTATTGGAAATTCTCAACGATATTGATGACAGTATTGACTATACAAAAGAGACAAAGCTGATTGACAACCATCTGCTGGATTCCTTTGCCATCATCTCACTGGTCTCTGAACTGGAAGATGCCTTTGATATTGAGGTTGATGCCGCTGAAATGACACCGGAGAACTTCAACTCTGCTGAAGCGATCTGGAAGATGGTACAGAGACTGCAGGAAAACTGACAACATTGAACCGGGGGAACCCGGTTTTCTTTTTGACATCTTCTGTGAACATGATTATATTGGTTAGTGCTTTCTAACAGGAGGTAGAGATGCATACAAATATTACGTTAAATACAGCAGATGTCATTGTCATTCTGCTGATTCTGGTTCTGATGGCAGCAGGTTTACGGGCCGTGTTTGGGTTCTTTCATCCCCACAAGCATGAAAAGATTGCATCGGATTACAATGGCCATGGTGCCGTGAAGCTTGTGCTGCAGGTAGATGGCATGATGTGCGGCCAGTGCGAAGCACATGTTTCAGATGCCATCCGCAAACAGTTCCAGGTGAAAAAGGTGAAGTCTTCCCATACCAAGGGAAAAACGGTGATCATTTCCAGTCATGATATTCCTGATGCCAGTTTGAAAGAGGCTGTTGCCTCGGCTGGTTATACCGTGACAGATATTGCCCGCTTCAATGCCTGAGGTACAAAGCAGATAAATCATGCCGCATGCCTGCGCATGCGGTTTTCTTATGCAAAGCAGGAATCACAAATGTGTATAATGGACTGCATACAGGAGAACGCATATGGAACTGCCAGAGAGTTACCAGCAGGAAATGAAACAATTGCTCAAAGAGGAATATCCGGACTATCTTTCTGCTTTGCACAAGCCGGCTCTGCATGCACTGCGCATCAATACGCTGAAGATCTCTGTACCGGACTTTCTGGCTGCCTTTCCCTATGATCTTTCACCAGTGCCATGGTGTTCCACATCGTTCTATTATCATCAGGATGGCATCACAACAGATCCGTATGATTATGCCGGCCTGTACTATGTGCAGGAGCCAAGTGCCTCTTTGCCTGCATCGGTTCTGCCGGTTGAGCCCGGTGACAAGGTACTGGATCTTTGTGCTGCCCCGGGCGGCAAGACAACCCAGCTTGCCGCAAAGCTGCAGGGCCAGGGTGTACTGATTGCCAATGACATCTCTGTCTCACGCTGTCAAATTCTGTTGCGCGCTCTGGAAAGAGCGGGTGTGAAAAACAGTATTGTCACCAGTGCGGCACCATCCCAGCTGTCTGATCTTTTTGCGGGCTGGTTTGACAAGATTCTGGTTGATGCGCCATGTTCTGGAGAGGGCATGTTCCGCAAAGACCCTGCCATGCGCACATCCTGGCTGGAAAAAGGACCGGACTACTATGCGCCATTGCAGAAAGAGATTCTGGCCAATGCCGTGCATATGTTAAAGCCAGGCGGCAGGCTTGTTTACAGCACCTGTACCTTTTCCATCAAGGAAGATGAAGAAGTCATCCAGGATGCCCTTGCCCGTTTTTGTGATCTGCATGTTGTGCCAGTGCCTTATGCAGATGGCTTTGTGCAGAATGCGTACGGCACCAAATTGTTCCCTCACCGCATCAAAGGGGAAGGACACTTTGTCTGCCTGCTTGCAAAGGATGGAAGCAGTGAAAAGCATATTGAGAAACAGGATGTTGCCTTTGCAAAGGATGGCATGCAAGTTGCGGCAGACCATGCCCAGATCAGAAGAATCAAAGAAAAGATACTTCTGGAGCCGGATATCGATATTGACCTGCATGGCATCCGGGTGCTGCGCAGTGGTCTATTGCTGGGAGAAGATAAAGGAAAGCAGTTTGCCTTCAGCCAGCCGATGGCGATGGCAATGCGTGAAGAGGATGCTGGAAACTGTCTGTATCTGTCCCGAAAGGATGAACGCGTGATGCGCTATCTGCGGGGAGAAACGATCGATATTCATGATGAACCAGTCAAACCGGGATGGTGTCTTGTCTGTGTGGATCACAATCCGCTTGGCTTTGGCAAAGTGACAGGACACACATTGAAAAACAAGCTGTCATCCTCATGGGTGATGCATTAAGGAGTTACATATGGATTTGAAAAGTCAGCTAGAAGCGTATCAGCCGTTCAATGAGCAGGAAGAAAAAGACAGAATTGAGATTCTGCGCCGTCTGACATCGGAAGAAATCTATACACGTGATAATCATGGCGCGCATCTGACTGCCAGTGCCTGGGTTGTTTCAAAGGATTATGCACATGTACTGATGTGCTATCACAAGATCTATCATTCCTGGAGCTGGCTTGGCGGCCATGCGGATGGAGACAGAGACCTGCTGCATACAGCAATCCGGGAAGTACAGGAAGAAAGCGGGCTGCAGAATGTCATTCCGCTTTCCCAGGATATTTTCTCTTTGGAGATTCTGTGCGTGGACGGGCATGAAAAAAGAGGAGAATATGTCTCCTCGCACCTGCATCTGAATGTGACGTATTTACTGCAGGCAGATATGCATGAACCGCTGCGCATCAAGCCGGATGAAAATACAGGTGTGAAATGGTTTGGCCTGCAGGAAGCCATTGATGCCTCCAGTGAGCCATGGTTCAAACAGCGCATTTACAGCAAGCTCAATCAGAAACTGGCCATCTATCTGGCCAGTCATCACTCATAGCAGTCCCATTGTCCCTGCGGCGATGCCAATGCCGGCAGACAGCAGGATCAGCAGAATCGGATTGACCTTTTTGTGCAGCAGGTACATCGTCAGGGCAAAAATGCCTGCACTGAGCCAGAAGGAAACAGCACTCAGGCGTGTCAGGGTAATGCTGGCGGGGAAGAAGACGGCTTTGGCAACGGAGAGGAAGGAGGCTGTGATCATGCCGACAACGGCAGGACGCAGCCCTTTCATCATACCGGAAACAACTTTGGAAGTATTGAATGCTTCAAAGAACCTGGCAACAAGCAGAATGACAATGAAGCTTGGCAGCACGACACCGAGTGTTGCCACAAAGGCACCGGGAATGCCGGCTGCAATGGAGCCGACATAGGTGGAAACATTGACGGCAAACGGGCCGGGCGTGCTTTCAGATACAGCAATGAAATTGATCAGCTCATCCATGGTCATCCAGCCATGGGCTGCCACTTCCTGCTCTACCAGCGGCAGCATGGCATAGCCGCCGCCAAAGGTGAAGGCACCGATCTTAAAGAAGGTAATAAACAATTCCCAGAAAACCATCTCAGTTTCCTCCTTTCCTGATCCGCAAAGAAGAAAGCAGACCGACACCGGCACAAAGCAGCAGTACCAGAATGGCATTGACATTGAAGAAGGTGACAAGAACCAGAGCAGCCGCCATCAGAATGATGGAGACCAGATCCCTGGGACACTGTTTGTACATCGAAATGGCCGCATTCAGGATCAATGCCATGACACCGGCACGGATGCCAGTAAAGGCATAGCTGACATACTTGTTTGTCTCAAAGGCATTCAGGATATGAGAGATTGCCAGAATGATCAGAAAGGATGGCAGCACGACGCCAAGGGTTGCCATGAAGGCACCTTTCTTACCGGCAATCTTTGCCCCGACAAAGGTAGCACTGTTAACTGCGATGGGGCCAGGTGTGCTTTCGGCAATCGCAATAATATCGAGAATCTCATCGGCATCGATCCAATGGCGCTTGTCCACGATTTCCCGCTGAATCATCGGGATCATGGCATAGCCGCCGCCAAAGGTGAATGCGCCAATTTTGAAGAATGTTGCAAACAGGGTCAGCTCTTTGTTTTCTTCCATAACCTTCCTCCAACGCTTCTATGGTAAGAAAAGAAAATGCATGAATCAATTCATATGTTAAAATAAAATACATAAGTAAAAACATATGATTAAACAGTTAGAAGTTTTTCAAAGAGCAGCAGAACTTGGCTCGTTTACCAAGACAGCCGAACAGATGCACATGAGCCAGCCGGCAGTCAGCAGTGCCATCCGTGATCTGGAGGCGTACTATGGCATCCGGCTGTTCGACCGTGCCAATCGCACGGTCTATCTGACGGATGATGGCAGGAAGATGCTTGCCTATGCCAACAGCATTCTGTCCCAGCTCAATGAAATGCATACCATCTTCCATGAGAATCATGGGCCGGTGCACTGCCGGCTTGGCCTGAATGAAACAATTGCGGAAACCATGATGGATGTCATCTTTGGCCATCTTGACCAGGCAGATGTGACAATGCACATTGACAACAATGAAGCAGTGCTGAAGATGCTGCGGCACAATGCACTCGATTTTGGCATTGTGGATGATACAGACAGTGAGGATCTTGAAAGAATTCCTTTTATGCAGCAGGACATTGTGCCGGCCTGCCGGAAAGGGTATCAGAAGCAGACAAAATTATCGGCTGCACAGCTGAGTGAACTGCCGCTTCTGGTCAGAGAAAATGGCAGCGGCTCCTATCAGAACGTCGCATCCTTATTCCAGGCCCATGGCTGTGCCATGCATATTGCCGTGCAGGGCATTTCAGATCTGGCTTTGATGAAGCTTGCCAAAGCAGGAAAAGGCATTGTATTTGTGCCGGAACAGCTGGCAGAGGAAGCAGGACTTGTCAAACTGGAATTGACAGATGGCATCCTGCAGCGGCATTATGTGCTCTGTGCCCTGAAGACAAAATACCGCTCTGACGGGATGAATCAGATTTTTCACCAGCTGGCTGCCATTGGCAGCGCTGAAGATAAAACAGGAGAAAGTGTATGAAGGTATTCGCATCTGACTTTGATAACACACTGCATTTTATGGACCGCACGGGCGGTTACTTCCGCTCGGGCGATCTATCTGCCATTCTGGATTTTCAGGACCATGGCGGACTATTTGGCCTGTGTACAGGCAGACCGCTGTTTGGCTTTGGCAATGATCTGGATCATGGCCCGGAACTGGATTTCATTGTGGCTTCAAGCGGTGCGGTTGTTGCTGAAAAAAAAGAGGATACGTTTGTCCCGGTGTTTGAAAGCGTTCTGACCACAAAGCAGATTGCCATGCTGGACGAAACATTCGGTAAAGAGAGCATTTTCTATATTCATGCGGACGGCCATATCTTTACGCTGTATGAGCGCCGGCCCCAATATCCGCAGCAGACAGTTCTGCCATCCATTGATGCACTGAATGGCCGCCATATCACATGCGTATCCGTATGGACGCCATCCAATCGTACAGCTTCTTTGATCGCAGCCCGTATCAATGCCATGTATGGCAAAGAAATGGCAGGGTATCAGAATACCCAGTGGATCGATGTTGTCCATGCCGGTGTATCCAAAGGAACCGGTGCCCTGCATGCAAAGCAGCTGCTGCACGGAGATGTCATTGCCGGCATCGGTGATTCTGTCAACGATATCCCACTTCTGGAAGCGGCGGATATCTCCTTCAGTTTCCATGCCAGTGAGGATGAGGTGAAAGAAAAGGCAGACTATCTTGTGGATACCGTTGCCGAAGCACTGGCAATCTTTGCAAAAATCTGATCAAAGCATAAAAAATGGGGCTGTAACAGTTGAATAAGCTGTTACAGCTCATTTTTTTGCGCTTGCACATATTTTCGCTGTATATCTATCAGTGCAAACCAAAAGCCGATTTATTCATGTGTAAAATATGCAAAATATCCGT
>Ga0256406_1001131_pt1 | contig 44246 bp, 57 predicted proteins | sample RumenRJG_03DNA_FD_185986 | JGI IMG/M metagenome (GOLD analysis project Ga0256406, IMG submission 185986) | Bovine rumen microbial communities from Lethbridge, Alberta, Canada - RJG_03 | ecosystem: Host-associated > Mammals > Digestive system > Stomach > Rumen | place: Canada: Alberta | collected... | reverse complement strand
TAACTCCCGGTAGTACAGCTTTTGTTATTGAAACCTCTAATACATATATGCTTAATAATTTGTATGTATGGAAGAAAGTAAAAGCCAATAGCTCAAGCAGTGGTGGTACTGATCCAGCACCCGGTCCAAGTGATAATACTTATATTTGGGACGGTGGAGATATTGGTTAAGGAGAGTGTTTTAATTGGCTGATGTTTATATGAATTCAAAATTCTATTTCAAGCGTGGTAAAGCCGCGTCTTGGACGAAATAGAATATATTATTAGGTCCTGGCGAGCCTGGTTTTGAATTAGACACTGGTAAATTAAAAGTTGGCAATGGTGTTGATAAATGGAATGATTTACCTTATATAGTAAATAAAGATACATTACCTGATGAAATTATTTATTATATTGGTAAGCAAGATACTCTTCCAGAAGAAGGAACAGATGGTAGCATTTGTATTGTCGGTGAAGATATTTATATTCGCGCCAATGATAAATGGACGAAATTAAATACTACTGCTAAAGGTGAAGTTGAAGTTATTAAAATTAAAGATAATAATGATGGTAGTTTAGAAATTGATGGTAAAAAATATGATAATATCCAAGAGGCACTAAAAAATGTAACAAAAGCCGAAGTCGCACTACCAACTGAATTAACAGAAAATCTTACCATTTCCGCAGGTCAAACTATTACTTTAGATTTAAATGGTACTAATACTGTTACTGATTAGGTTAATCCTCTTCAAATTGCTTATAACGGTTCTCTTATTATACAGGGAGATGGCACTGTTGAATGTAATAAGAATGGCGCAGCAAGTGTAGAGAATAATGGCACCTTAAAAATTCTTAATGGTGTCATCTCTCGATCTGTTGACGAAAAAGGTAATGGATACTATGTAGTAGTTAATCATGGATATACAACTATTGATGGAGGAATTTTCACATCTCCCGGTGGTATGTCAAGTTTAATTGAAAATGGTTATTATAATTATAATTCCAATCTTGCTTCTACTGGATATGTTGAAGGACAAAATGTTCAAAGTCCAAAATTAACTATTAATAATGGATTATTTATAAATGATTATACTACAATTAAAAATGATGATAATGGTGAAACATTTATAAATAACGGTCAATTTTATGGTATGATTTACCACGTTGGACGTACTCTTGATATTAAAGATGGATATTTTAATGCTAGTGATGGCTATGAAAATATTCAAGTAAAGAAATTAAGTCAAAATTTAAATTGCGCTGATTGTTATATTAGTGGCGGCACTTTTGAGACTAATGGTTCTGTTAATATTACAGGGACAGGTAATCCAACAATTATTATTACTGGTGGAAAATTTAATAAAAAAGTTCCTGATAAATATATCGGGAAAGGTTATACTTAGACCTTAATTGATGGTTATTATACTATAACTAAGGAGGGATAATATTGGCTTTTAATGTTGTTTATGCTGATAAAAATAAAATTAAAAGTAGTATTACACAAAATATTATTCCTAAAGAAAGTTTAATCTTAACTGCTTAGGATGATAAGCAATCAGAATCATACTATTATGATGATGAAGGTAATTTAAAATTTATTACCAAAAAAACTACTTTTAATTCTAAAATTGAAGCAAGAACTTGGATTGCTAGATACGGCAATTATCAAGGAGAAATAATTTCAATTTATTAGAATAATTCTTACGTTCCGTTTTTAGTAAATAATAATAATGAGTTAGTTCCTCTTCAAACTGGAGAAGAAGAAACTGCTGATTTTAATATTATTGATGGCGGAGCGGCCAATACTAATTATTAATTAGGAGGAAACAATTTATGGCTGAAAAGACATTAAAAACTCGTATTTTATTACGCAATGACAGTGCCGCAAATTGGGAAGCCAATAAAACAACTGTCCTAAAAAAGGGCGAAATTGGCATTGAAATTGATACTAATAAAATGAAAATTGGTGATGGTGTAACTGCTTATGGTAACTTAAAGTACTTTGGCGGTGAAGCTGCACTTAATTTTGAAGTATTTCCAAAAAATGATGAAACTGATGTTGCTGCTATTACTGCGGCTGTTGGCGATACTGAGATTCATAACGGTGATACCGCAATCGTGAAGCGCGATATTGCGAATGACAAGTCTTCTTATACTGCATATGTTTATGATGGCGAATGGAAGGCTATGGATGGCAATTATCGTGCTGACAATGTTTATTTTGATGAAGATTTAATTTATACTGCTAATATTGGTGTAAAGACTGTTCCTGGTTCTGGCTCTGGTACTATTGCTGCTGCTGGTAAGAATGTTGAAGAAGTTCTTAAATCTATTTTAGCAGAAGAAAAGAATCCTAATACAACTCAACCTGCTGCTAGTGTAACTGCTACTAATGTTGGTACTTTTGAAATTGGTACTAGCAAAAATATTAGTTATACCGCTAAATTAAGCGCCGGTTCTTATACATATGGTCCTAACACTGGTATTGTTGCTGGAACTGTTACTGCTACTTGTGATGGTAAGACTTTAACTGGTGCTACTGGTACTTTTGAAGGCGTAATTGCTGAAGCTACAGAAAAGAAAGTATCTGTTTCTATCGAACATGTCGCAGGTGCTACTCCTAAGACAAATTTGGGTAATGCTTATGAAGCAGGTAAAATTGCTGCTGGCACTAAAACCGCTACTTCTGCTGGCTTAAAAGGCGTTCGTTATATGTTCTGGGGTCCTATGACTTCTGATATTGAACTTAATTCTACTAATGTTCGTACTCTTGCTCATAAACAAGCTTAGGGTACTGGTACGTTAGATACATTCGGTGCTGGAGCTGGCGCCAAGAAAGTTATTGTTGCAGTTCCTACTGGTCGTAAGATTACGAAGGTCCTTATGCCAAGTGCTCTTAATGCTGATGTTACGGCTCTATTTGTTAAACAAGGCACTACTGTTAGTGTTGAAGGTGCTGAAGGCTATGCCGCAGCTCCTTATGATGTATATGTCTATCAACCTGCTTCTATTGACGCTGGTGAAACATATAGCGTTACGATTGGTTAATTTTGAAGGAGGAATAATATAGTATGGCTACTATTTTAAATGATGCTACTTATATGGGTTTCCCGCTTTCTATTAAGCGTGGTAATCCGGCTCCTGTTGATACTACCGCTGTATGGTATAATAAAACAGAGTTAGAAACTTATGCTGAATCTGGTGCTACAGCTTATGTTGGTCAGATTTTAACTTTAGTTGCAGATAATAAGTGCGAAGCTTATATGATTAGCAATGAAGCTGGCACATTAATTAAACTTGCTTCTACCACGGCTTCTGGTGACCTCGCTTCTGATGTTGCGACATTACAAAGTAAAGTTGCTTCTCTTATTAAAAAGGTTGGCGCAGCCAAAGAAGGCGAAACTGCAGCAACTGGCTTATACGCATTAATTGAAGCTGCCCAAAAGCAAGCAGATAAGGGCGTTGCCGATGCGAAAACAGCTGACGATAAGGCGGTCGCGGCGTAGGCTGATGTAGATGCTCTTGAAGTTGTTGTTGGTGCTGATGATACTGCGGGTCTTCGTAAGCGTATTAAAACTAATGAAGCTGCTATTGATGTTCTGAAGGGCACTGGTGAAGGCTCAGTCGCTAAGGCCGTTAGTGATGCTATTGATGATTTTGCTACCAAGGCTACTGATAATGATACTATTGATACCTTCAAAGAATTAGTTGACTGGGTCGCAAAGCATCCAGAAGTTGTTAATGGTTTAACTGGCGATATTAATAAATTAAAAGCTATTCTTAAAGGATTTGGTACTGCTGAAGGTCAATCTCCTGAAGTAAAGGCTTATATTGATAATGCAATTTAGGCACTTAAAATTGGCGATTATGCTAAAGCTGCTGATTTAACGGCTCTTGCGGCTCGTGTTGAGACTCTTGAAAGACTTCCTGCAGCTGGCATTACGGCTGAAGATATCGCCAAGTGGAATGCAAAACAAGATGCTGGCAATTTTGTTGATCAATCTGCTTATGATACTAAGATGGCCGCTCTTGACAAGGCTGATAGCGATAATGCAGCTGCTATTGCTGCTGTAGAATAGAAAGCTAATGCGGCTGTTGTTGCTAATGCAGGCATTGCCGCCGGAACAGCCACAAAAATTACTTATGACGCCAAAGGTCTTGTAACCAAAGGCGAAAATCTTTCTGCTTCTGATATTCCTACTCTTGGCATCTCCAAAATTGATGGTCTTCAAGATGCTCTTAATGGCAAACAGAATAATTTAACTTTTGATGGTGAATATAATTCTGGTACTAATAAAGCCGCTACAGTAAGTACGATCAATACTGCCGTTGATAATTTACGTCATACTCTTGGTGGTGAAGATGGTAGAACGGATGTTGACACTAAAGATAGTGAAACTATCCATGGTGCAAAGCTTTATGCGGATGAAGTCGGTAAGGCGGCTAAGGCTTATGCTGATAGTTTAGTTGGTGATGATTCTGCTATTGCTGGCCGTGTAACTGCTCTTGAAGGTAAGGTTGATGTAGCAAAAGTTAGTACTGCTATCTCTGATGCTAAAACCGAAGCTATTAATACCGCAGGTACTAATGCTGATACTAAAATTGCTACGGCTAAGACTGCTATCCTTGGTGAAGGGCATACAGGTACTGTAAAAGAAGCTTATGAACTCGCTGCGTCCAAGGCTACTATGAAAGAAGTCGAAGCTAAGGGCTATGCTGTTAAGACTGAAGTTGATACGGCTGTCGCTGATGCAAAGAAAGCTGGTACTGATGCTCAGGCTTCTATTAATGCATTAAGTGATAAAGTTGGCACCGTTCCAGCAGACAAGACAATTATTCAGATGATTGCCGATGCTCAAGCTGCTGCTACTTATGATGATAGCACTATTAAGGCAAATATTAAAGCTAATGCTGATGCTATTACCAAATTAAATGGTACAGATACTGTTGAAGGCTCTGTAGCTAAGAAAGTTAAGGATGCTGTCGCTGCTGAACAGGCACGCGCAGAAGGTAAGGAACAAGAAAATGCTACTACTATTGCTAGTGTTAAATCTCGTGTTGATACCTTCCTTGCCGACGCAGATCTTACTGCTAATGCTGTTGATACCTTAAAAGAATTACAAGATTATATTACAAATCATGGCACTGAAGCTGCGGGTTGGACGGCTAAAATTAGTGCAAATGAAGCTGCTATTAAAGCTGAAGAAACTCGTGCCACGGGTGTTGAAGGTACTCTTAATACTGCAATTACCGATGAAGCTGCTCGTGCAAAGGGTATTGAAAGTGGCTTAACTACTCGTCTTACTACTCTTGAAGGTGCTGACACTGTTGAAGGCTCTGTAGCAAAGACTGTTAAAGATGCTATTGACACCCTCAATATTACTCAGTATGCAAAAGACGCTGATGTTGTCAAGAAGGAAACTGGTAAGAGTTTAATCGCTGATACCAAGATTACTAAGCTTGATGGCATTGAGGAAAACGCTCAAGTTAATGTCATTGAAAAGATTAAGGTAGCAGGAGAAGAAATTAGTCCTGATACTGAAAAAGCTGTTAATATTCCATTAGCTACTGCAGCTCGTGCAGGTTTAATTATCAGTTCTGATGCTGAAAATGCTATTAGTGTTTCTGAGGCTGGCGTTGCTACTGTTAATACTTTAAATGTTAATAAATTAGTTCAAACCGCTGGTGATGAACTTATTCTTAATGGCGGTAATGCCTAATTAATATAAAATATAAGAGGAGGGATTAACCCTCCTCTTATTGCATATGGAGGATAAAAGATAATGGCAAATACAACATTTAATACTCGTATTAAATTAAAGTATGATACTCTGGCCAATTGGACTACTAATAAAACAAAAGTTTTACTACAAGGTGAAGTTGGTTTATGTTATGTACCTGCTGTAACTAATGGTACTACAACTACTGCTCCTACTGTATTGTTCAAAGTTGGTGATGGTACAACTACTTGGGAAAAATTACCTTGGGGTTCTGGTCTTGCTGCTGATGTATATGATTGGGCTAAAGCAGCTGCAAAGCCTTCTTATGATTATAGTGAGATTAAAAATACTCCCACTATGACTGTAGATACTAATACTACTTATAAATTAGTTCAAGATGGTACTGATAAGCATAAATTTACTTTACAAAGTAAAGAAAAGAATAATGAAGATTGGATTCCAGTATCTACTATTACTATTCCAGATAATAACAATAACCAAACTATTACCGTTGGATCTACTTCCTTTGGAACAGATGATGCTGTAAAGTTAGTAGCTGGTGATGGAATTACTATTACTCCTGATTCAACTGGGAAGACAATTACAATTACTGCTAGTAAAGTTGCTAATGCAACTCATGCTGATAATGCGACCAATGCTACAAGCGCTGGTAAAGTAGCTAATGCTTTAACCCTTCAAATTAGTGGTACTACTAAAGCCACATTTGATGGTTCTTCTGCAAAAACTTTTAATGTTACTGCAGCAGATCTTGGTCTTAGTTCAGCAATGCACTTTATTGGTACTGCTACTGTCGCAATTGCCGAAGATTCTAAAACTGATCCAGAAATCACTGGTTATACTTTTGCTAATGCTCAAAAAGGTGACGTAGTTCTTTATAACCATCTTGAATTTGTATGGGATGGCACTAAGTGGGAAAAACTTGGCGATGATAGTTCTTATGCTTTAAAAACTATTACTGCTACTGCTACTGATGATGATGTAGTAGTTTTAACTGGCACTTCTGGTTCCAATGGTGTTACTTTTGATGCTAAGCACGCTAAAAAAGGTCCGACAGGTGGCGCAACTAAGGGCGCAACCGCGGATGTAAGTGTTTCTGGTTATGGAACCAGTAAGACTATTAAAGTTCCAAAAGTCACAGTTGATGAATATGGGCATACTACTGGTTTAGCTGAATAGACTTTAACTATTACAATGCCAAACGCGCCAACTCTTCCTGTAGCTGCTACTGCTGCTCCTTAGAATTTAGGTACTGCGGTAGTTGGTACTTCTACCAAATATGCTCGTGAAGACCATGCTCATAAGATGCCAACTTTAAATGAAATTAATGTAAATACTACTACTAATTACGTCATCTTTGACTGCGGAAGTTCTACAGTAAATATTTAATTATAAGTCCCTCTTAATTGAGGGACTTATTTTTTTTTGGACTAAAATATGCAATTATATTATTTAAAATTTTAATATATTTTAGAGAATAATAAGTTTGAAATTGATAACTTATTTATTATAATCTTTACTCTTTTGGAAATAGATGATTGAGGAAGATATTTAATATAGGGAAATAAATATCTTTACATCTATTTTTAAAGATATTTATTTCCCTATATTTTTATTTAAGGAGGAAATAGAATGGCTAATAAAACATTCCAAGGCCGTATTATCCAAAAGCACGATACAGAAGCTAATTGGAAAAAAGCAACTAATTTTGTTCCCTTAAAAGGCGAAATTATTGTTTATGATGATTTAAAAAAAATAAAAATAGGTGATGGAGCTACTAAAGTAGGAAGTCTTACTTTTATTAATGATTTAGACACTTTAGCCACTATAGCTAAAACAGGCAGTTATAACGATTTAAAAAATAAACCTACCATTCCAGTCACGTCGGTAAATGGCCAAACTGGTGATGTGACAATTGAAGTTGGAGGCAATGTTGATTCAGTCAATGGCAAAACAGGTGTAGTTGTATTAAGCGCGGCTGATGTCGGCGCATTACCCAACACAACTGTAATACCTGACAAGACAAGCCAATTAGACAATGATAGTGGTTATATCACAAATAGCGCATTGACTGATTATGCCAAAAAGACAGAAATCCCGACAAAGACCTCTGAGCTGACGAACGATTCGGGCTTTATCACAGAAGACGACCTTACGAAGGCTACAGATGAGCAGCTCGGAACGATAAAGACGAACACCGCAAAAGGCATTAAGCTTAACAACGATGGACAGCTTGAAATCGCGGGCATCCTCGGCGCAACGAACGACGGTGGCCTTTTTTCCCCCTCTTCTGTCACGCCCAAGAACGTTTTAGCGGGTTCGCTCCTCGTGACAGAGGCAAGCGGGACACAGCTTGGCAAGAAGTCGCTTTCAGTGACGACGGGAATGACTACAACGCTTTTGGGTTCACATCCTGCAGGTTCGACATCTTACAGAGTAACAAACAACTACGCAAACAGAATAATGCTTGCGGCGTTTGTTGGCGGTAGGGCCTGTCTTAACGAGAACAGCGCAAAGGATGGCACTGTCGCTATAACGAGTATAACGATAGACGGCAGCGAATACACCCCGGGTTCAGAGAGCACATCGACAAGCCCCATCATCATAGCCTTAGAGAGCAGCATAAACCCGAACGCGTCGACGGCATCGATTAGGCTTTATCCCTCTCAGGCCGGCTTTTCGAACCTTCTGTTCGGTATCGCAGGTGTTCCGAACAACAGCAGCGGCTACAGCCTTGTAGGCGGACAGCCCGCACTGAACAGATCGAACGCAAGCGCAGTAATCGGAAATAAGCTTTACAACACGGGCAACAGTTCCCTTCTTTCGGGCCGTGAGCACATAAACACCAAGCAGAACGCATTTCTTGCAGGACAGGGACACGACACCACAAACGGCGCCGATTCAGTCGCAGCCGTTGGCAGGTTCGCAGACATCAAGGGCACCACACGCTTTGCCGTTGGCATCGGGTCCTCTTCTACGAACAGAAAAAACGCGTTCGAGGTGAACGCAGACGGAACGGCTACACTTGCGAAGGCACCTGTAAACGACATGGACGTCGCAAATAAAAAATATGTTGATGATTAGATAGCAGCAAATAGTTCATAGAATGCTGATAGTATGGCTACTGAAATACAAAATCATATTGCAGACACTAATATACATATTACTGCGGACGAAAGAACTAAATGGAATGCCGCGGCAACTATGCCTTCCGGTGCCTATGTTGGTAGTTATACTGGAGACGGAAGCTTAAACAAAACATTAACTTTTAATTTTAAACCAGCTGTAGTTATGATTGCAGGAGATCTAGATGGTCCTTCATCCGCAATAGGAATTTATGGATTCAAATATCTTATGAATGATAGAAATTCGTCAACAGTTTCTTGGACTAATAATAGTTTTACAATAACTCTTAATTAGTATTCGAGGACAGCCTATAATTCTAATAATGTTACTTACTATTATATTGCGATCCCAGCAATGAATTAACAAATAAGGAGGAAATATATAAATGACTTTAACAAGTATGAATAAACAAGTATCCTCATTAATAATTAATAAGGTACCATCTGAAGGTGTATACTAGCAGATGGTTGCCTAGAATTTAATAAATGATAATGAAATATATATCGTGCAAGATAATAATAAATCTGGCGTTATTACAATTAGAGAAATCCCCGCTGTCACTGCCTCTGATAATGGAAAATTCCTGCGAGTAGTAAATGGGGCATGGGCGGCTGTTGCAATAGCAGATGCAAACGGGGTGAAATTTTAATGGCTGAATATTTAACTAATACAACTGATTTAACTTCAGTAGCTAATGCTATTAGGACAAAAGGCGGCACAACTGAGTTATTAACTTATCCGGATGGATTTGTGGCAGCCATTCAGGCAATTCAGACTGGTGTTCCACTGCAAATTGCTGTCGCGACGAATGCCGGCGCAACTGTTACAGCTACGAAGGGCAGTAAGACAGTTTCTGGCACAGCTGATACGAGCGGACATTGCACGCTAACAGTTGACGAGGCGGGAACGTGGACTGTAACAGCGGCTACAGCGAGTACAACAAAAACGTCTGATGTTGTAGTCGGGATAAGCAATGTGGACTTACTCCCAGTTGATTCTGTATTGAACAACAATAGCTGGGCAACTATCAAGAAAGTATCTGACGCGGGACAGGGTGCAAACTATTGGAGCATCGGCGATCGAAAGGCGGTCACGCTTAACGGCACGGTCGGAAAGCTCTCGCTCTCGAATGTCACGACCTACGCTTTCATTATCGGGTTTAACCATAACGCAAGCGTCGAGGGTGCAAACCGCATCCATTTCCAACTTGCAAAGACCGCGCTCTCCGGCGGTAAGGACGTTTGTTTCTGCGACAGTTCCTATGGCTCGAACATTTGGACAACCGGCTATTTCTCCATGAACAGCAGTCGAACGAACTACGGCGGATGGAAAAGCTCTCAAATGCGTACAAACATTTGCGGGACGAGCCTCTCGAGCTATTCCGGGACGATTATCGCAGTCATTCCGGCGGCGCTCCGTGCCGTCCTCAAGTCCGTTACCAAGTACACGGACAACACCGGCGGCGAAAGTACGGCGGCGAGTGCAGTCACAGCGACAACGGATTACTTTTTCCTCCTCTCGGAGTTCGAGGTTTTCGGTATCGCTTCCTACGGAAACACGAACGAAAAGAACAAACAAGCGCAGTACGCCTATTATTCCGCCGGGAACAGCAAAATCAAGTACAAGCACAACGGAACGAGTATCGCCGCTACTTGGTGGCTCCGTTCTCCGTTTGCGAGCGACTCCGACTTTTTCGTGTATGTGAACACCGCTGGGACAGTCGGCTACACCAACGCGGACGCTTCCCTCGGCTTCGCGCCCGGCTTTTGCGTATGAGGGACAAGCACATGGAGTATATCGTATATAAGCGTTTCCGTGGAGCAGGAATAGATGGGGAGTTTAATCTCCGGTACGGAACGGCTGTAACGGAAGACGGAGGATTCCTAACCGCGCCGGACGGTAGACGGATATGCGCTGCGACGTCGGAAAACGGATGGGAGCATTTCAGACCGAACACGCAGGAAGGTGCCGAGCGGCAGAAAATGCTGAACGATCTGTACCGCTGGTACACGAAAAACGGCTGCGGTGAAGACTTTACGGATGAAAAATGGCCGGGGCAGGAAAATGGGTATTGGAAAAATCGGTTGCGTACCGCAAGTACAGGCCGGCTGAAACAAATATACGCGGAAAAGATCGGAGGGAAAGCATGTTTGACGGATATGCAGACAGTGTAATCCCGATAAGCCCATATCCGAACAGAACCGGCGTTAGTGCACTGAAGCAAGTGGGTGTAGCAACTGCTTCCGATGCAAGTACGAATGGAGGTGGCTTTTAATGGCCGAATATTTGATAAATGCAACTGACCTGACAAAGGTTGCATCGGCGATCAAGGAGAAAGGTGACACATCTGCTCCGTTAGTATATCCGGGAGGCTTCGTGTCGGCTATTCAGGCAATTCAGACTGGAGCTTCATTACAGATTGTTGTTGCTTCTACTGCAGGTAGCACCGTGACGGCAGTCCAAGGCGATATCAGCATAACTGGAACTATTGGAGCAAATGGTATTTGCACACTGATTGTTCCAAAACCTGGCACTTGGACTATTACATGCACAAAAGATGGCAATAGTGCGAGCAAAGATGTAATCGTCAAAGCAGTATATCCGATTGAGATTGTTATCCTTAGTCCACCGAAGAATTGGACTTCAATTACTCTTCCTAGCACGGCAACAGCTCCAATGTTGTCTATTGCATACGGAAATGGGAAATTTGTCTGTTTTGATTACAGCTATACGCAGGTGCCTTTCTATTCTAGCGATGGCATCAACTGGACAAAATCGTCTTTACCAATTTTAAGTAGCGAGCGATATTTTGATGCAGTCAACGTACGTTACTGCCATGATCGGTTTATTGCAGTGGGGCGTTCTGGTGGCAGTTCTGGTGCACTCTTCTATTCTCTAGATGGCGTTACTTGGAGTCGTGTTGGCTTATCTTATGATGTTCGGACTTACTCTCCTTGCTATGGTAATGGAAAATACGTGGTTATGGGTGACGGTTGGCGTTTCTTTTATTCAACCGACGGTGTACACTGGACTGCGAACACTATGCCCGGGAGTAATACCGAGAATTGGGATGTCGCGTTTGGGAATGGTAGATTTGTTGCTGTAAAAAATGTTAGTGCTAGTCTTGATAGTAGTAGTGCTTATGGTAACCAGGCAGCGTATTCCGAAAACGGCGTGAATTGGACTGAGGTTACATTACCGATTAAATCGGAGTGGAATGCTATTGCTTTTGGAAATGGAAAATTTGTAATTAAAGATTGGTACAATCATCGTCGCATCCTATATTCCGAAGACGGCGAGAATTGGACTCAAGCTACAATTCTCAACTCCGGAATCACTGAAGATTTCTCTAGTCTCTTTTATGTAAATGGTCTATTTATGATCACAACTGATAACAATGAATTACTCTATTCCGAAGATGGCGCCAACTGGATTGTCTCCCTGAAGGCGTTACCCAGTGAACTTCATGACATTGCTTATGGCAATAATAAGTATGTCGCAACAATGGGTGATACTATTTATACTGCATAAAATAGTTTTGTATAGAATAAGAAGAAAGTGATATCACTAATATCCAGGGATATAATGGTATTTCTGAGAAAAGAAATAGTTCACACAAATATTTACTAATATTATTACCATTTACACTGGGATTACAGCGATCCTAGTGTTTATTATCATAATATGATAATGGAAAGTTAATACATAATTTTATTCTTATCAAAATTATAACTAATATTTATGGTTTATGGAATAAAATAAATAAAGTATTTTATAAAAATGCTAAAATAGTGTTATATTGCTACTTTGATTGGCTGGTATAAAATAAAAAGGGTATGGGCAAAATAGATGATATAATTTAAAAGTAAGATTTATAAAAAGGAAATAAATAATTATAAAAAAAAATTACTTTTAAATTGGTCTCATCTGATGATAATTTATTGATATAATTAAAAAGTTCTTTTTTATAATTTATAAAAATTTGATTTTTTAAAAAATTTATGATATAATATTTATAGAAAGTTAAGAGAGATATAAATTATATTTCTCTTAATATGCCGGCATAGCACAGTTGGTAGTGCAATTGATTTGTAATCAATAGGTCGGGGGTTCGAATCCGTCTGCCGGCTCCATTGTCCAAAAGACAAGAATAATTGAATAAAAAAAATATGTGAAAAAGGTGTTTATAATATGGAATATTCTCTGGATAAGTATAAGTATTTTAAGTTCAATGATGCTAATGGTAAGGTAACTATTTCTGCGGTTTCTACTTATGGTGGTCGTACTGTAAAGGGTTATGCTAAGTGCGATCCTCGTGATACTTATGACTTTGAAGCTGGTAAGCGTCTTGCGGCAGCTCGTTGCAATCAGAAGGTTGCTCAGAAGCGTGCTCGTAGAGCAGCAACTAAATTTGCTGAAGCAGAAAAGCAGTTGCGTGCAGCAGAAGCTTATTATGATAAAATGGCAAATTATTTTAATGAAGCATCTGCCAGTGCTTCTTTTGCTACTAATGAAGTAAATTGCCTCGTATCCGAAATGTAATATAATAGGGGAAAGACTTTTTCCCCTTATTTAATTATAAGGAGGAAGAAGATATGAAAACTAAATCAATGGCTTATAATCGTGATGTTTCTTTTAGAAAAGCAATACATAGACGTAGAATAAGTCGTTATTGGTGTTGGCGTCCCAGTTATGGCGATTATTATAATAATCTTCATCAATACAGTAAGAATAAAATTCATTGTTCATGTCCTGATTGTTCTCCAAAAACTCGCAATAAAGGAAAGAGAAAATCTTCATGGAATAGAGCAATTAATTGGAAAATCTCTGATTTGCGTAAGATTGAAAAATTGGAATTCGAGTTAAAAGAATTTATTTGATTTTTAATAAAAAATAATGTATAATATATATACATAATAAAGAAAAAGACTTTAACAGCAAAGAAATGGACAGTAAATCCGTCGCAAATGCTACGCAGGTTCGAATCCTGCCCTCCCCACCACTATATGGTGGAGGTAGGGAAGCGGTTAAACCCAACGGAACCAAACCAAATAAGTCTTGTTTAGATAAAAATATTTATTTGATTTTTAATAAAAAATAAAGTATAATATATATAGAAGTTAAAGACTCTTACAGCAAAATTTATAATACCTGTTATTTTAGAGCTGGTTAATAGAGTTGAGTCTTGTGGGATATATGCCGCTGTGGTGGAATGGCAGACACAAGGGACTTAAAATCCCTCGATAGAAATATCATACGGGTTCAAGTCCCGTCAGCGGCACCACAAATTTGACTTTTAAAAAATTTTTTGTTATAATATTTATACAAAATGCGGGATTGGTGTTTAACGGTTAGCATCCCGGTCTTCGTTTTATTAGTTTAAGTAAAACTTTTGGGTACATTTTGTTAATTAACTGAGTTCGATTTTTAATATTAATAGGAGGAATAAATAATGTCTATTGGTATTTATAAAATCACTAATTTAATTAATGGTAAAAATTATATTGGTCAAAGTATTCATATAGAATAGCGATGGTTGGAACATTGTCGTAATTCTACAAAAAGTTTAATTGGTTAGGCTATAAAGAAATATGGTAAAGAAAATTTTTCTTTTCAAATTCTTGAAGAATGTAATTAGAATGATTTGAATAAAAAAGAATCTTTTTACATTTAGTAGTATAATTCTATTAGTCCTAATGGATATAATATTGTTTTAGAATCTGAATCTTAGAATTAGATATTTTTGAATTATTCACCTAAATTATTATTAGATATTTTAAATGATATTGAAAATACTTCTTTATCATTTAAAGAAATAGCTGATAAATATGATTTAGATTTAAGTATGATTTATTATTTAAATCGAGGAGATTATCATACTTAGGATAATAAAAAATATCCTTTAAGACAAGTTCAAGATTTAACTAAAAAATCTTATTATTGTATTGATTGTGGAAAAGAAATTTCTAAAGGGGCAACTCGTTGTATAGAATGTAGTCATAAAATTCAACAAGTGTGTATTCATCCTGATAGGGATACATTAAAATAGTTAATACGAAATAAATCTTTTGTAGATATTGGAAAAATGTATAATGTTTCAGACAAAGCTATTGTCAAATGGTGTATTAAATATAATTTACCATCAAAAAAGAAATTAATAAAAAGTTATGATGATGAAATGTGGCTAAAAATTTGAGTTCAAATCTCATATAAGACACCACAAACCGGTGGTGGGAGTTCGAATCTCCTATCTCGCTCCATATTTTAATTAGATATACTTATATCTTTGGCTGGCGTCTAATTAAAATACTATGAAGAGCCATTCAGCAATTATTCTATTTTATTATAGTACTAAAAAGGATTCAAGTTTTTACAATGGCTATCAAAACATAGTGATTAAATTAATATTGTAAGGCTCTTGATTATTATATTATGGTATTAATGGAAAACTATTGAGATAGTCGCTATATTATTTTAACTGCCCTCTTAGGAGAAGATTTATAAAATTCAGATTTTTATAAAGTGAAGAGCGGTACAATTAAAATTTAATACTGTTATAAAGGCACTATCAGCAATTTTATTTATAAATTATTTTTAAATTATTTTTTAAAGCTAGAAAAATAAACAAATAAATTGTGCCTTGTTTTTTATGCGCCGCTAGCTCAGGTGGTAGAGCACCACACTTTTCACACAGGAGAAGAAAGTATTTTCTAGGAGGTGAGTTAATGTTAAATACTCATTTTCGTGGGGAAATTACAGAACTTCAAGTAGCTGAAGCTTTTTTATCACAGGGGTATCAAGTGTGTAAGCCATTAGTATCAGATAGTAGATATGATTTTATTGTTGATATTCATCATAAATTATATCGTATCCAAGTAAAAACATCTTCTTTAAGTGTTGATGGAGATTATATCGAATTTAGAACTGAATCTTCTCATACTAATACTCAAAAAACAGTATATCATTCATATTCTGCGGAAGATGTTGATTATTTTGCAACAATTTATAACCATCAATGTTATCTTGTTCCCATAGAAAAAATTGGTAATCGTTCTTTTAGATTACGATTAAAACCTACAAAAAATGGTCAAATAAAAAATATAAATTTTGCAGAAAATTTTAAACTTGAAAATACTTTCATCAAATGACTGAAAAATGTGGGTGTCCGGAGTTCGAGTCTCCGGCGGCGCACCACAATGGAAGAGATACCTGCCATGCTTGGACGGCAAAAGAAGGTGTTGAATGTAATCGAGAAACATTCCGTTGGTTCTTAGGGGAGCGACGTAATAGGGAAACCCGAGGTTTGAGTTACCTTGTCCAAACGCTATGTATAGTCAAAGTCTAGGCAACAAGGTTTTATATGGGGCTATAGCTCAGCTGGGAGAGCGCCTGCCTTGCAAGCAGGAGGTCAAGGGTTCGATTCCCTTTAGTTCCACCAATTTTGGTAAGATACTCAAGTGGTTTAAGAGGACGGTCTGCAAAATCGTTATTTCGACAGTTCGAATCTGTCTCTTACCTCCAAGAGTATGAAAATACTCTACACAAATAGGTATTTTATACCTCATAATTCAAAGGAGATAAAGTAATGAAGAAAATTATTGCTGTTATTCTTGCTGTTATTATGATTATGTCTTTGGCAACTGTTGCATTTGCTGCAAATAGTTTCACTGATATTTCCAATAGTAAGAATAAGGAAGCCATTGAGACACTTTATGAACTTGGTGTAATTGATGGCTATAGTAAGACTAAATTTGGTCCTAAGCTAACTTTGAGTCGTGCTGAAGCTTGTGCGGTTATGGTTCGTGCGCTTTATGGTGATAAGATTGTTTATTGGACTAATAGTTTTACTGATGTGCCTGTTAGAGCGTGGTATGCTCCTTATGTTGATGTTGCTGTTTATTATGATATTATGCATGGACATAGTGCTACTACCTTCGCTCCTGATGAAGATATTACCTATGACCAGATGGCTACATTGGTGTTAAATGTTCTTGGTTATAATGCTCCTCAGTTAAGTGGCACTTGGCCTGAGAATGTAAAAAGAATTGCTAATATTCTTGGACTTTATGATAATACAAGTAGATTTGTGCTTGGTTCTGATGCTATTACCCGTGAAGATGCCTGTCAGATGCTTTATAATGCCCTCGATTGCTCTGTTGTTGAATATGTAAGAGGTCGTATTGTAGAAACTGATCAGACTCTTTATGAAGTAATGGGATTTGATTATGAACCAGAATATATTTATACTACTGGTATTATTACAGACCTCGTTGATGTAAGTGATTATTATCACACTAATACTTATTATTATCTTATCACATTAAATGATTATAATACTTATTTTGTAAATAGCGATACTAAACTTGATGTTAAGGATTATATTGAAATTTATACTGATAAGAAAACTATTTATCATAGTGATTATCTTTGGGCTGTTTCTTATATTGTAAAAGCTATTATTCCTGTTGAACCTACTAAACCTGATGTAGAAGGTACTATTTCTTATATTGGTGAAAATAATTATGTAATGGATGATTCTAAAGAAGTTTATACTGAAATTGAAATTAATGATACTACTTATTTTGTTTTAAATACTTCTTTTAAGACTATTCCTCATATAGGTGATACTATTTCTCTTAAGCTTTATAAAGAGCTTAAAGATGAGGGTAAAACAATAAATCTTTATAAAGCAGAACTTCATTTGAGTTTTACTGAGTAATTAATTTAAAGGACTGAAGAAATTTCAGTCCTTTATTTTTTTTTTGTATTTTTATAAAAAATATGTTATAATATATTTATAGAATAAAGAAGAGAAATAACATGAAAAAAATCTTAATTGATGCTCCTCTTGAATATGTAGCCGGTCATTTACGTTATGGTCATTTAGAAGGAGTTATAGAAGTACCTGATGAAGAGTTTGAAAAATTTAAAGAAAATCCAATTGATTTTCTTTATGATAATGAATACATAGATGAATTAGACCTTTTAATTGACGATTGGGAGATTGATGATTGCGGTCCAATTGATTGTGTTAATTGGGAAGAATGCTCTTAATTGATTTTATAAAAAATAAATGATATAATATATATGTAAGATAAAGAAAGAAATCAAAAATAAATTTTTCCTCTTGTCCAAGAGGAGTCAAAGTGAAAAAGGAGAATTAATATGAATACTTTCATTAACGGTCTGACCTCTGCTACTAACTTCGCTTATACTGAAAATGGCGCTATTACGCATAAGACTACTAAGTCTGATCTGCTTGATATGTTTGCTATGGGCGCAGCGATGCGAAATCGTAGCGATGAAGATGTTCTTTTGATGTTTAATAAGGCATATAAGGAGAATCCTGAGTATGCACTGAAGTGCCTGTTTTATATTCGTGATGTGCGTGGCGGTCAGGGCGAGCGTCGTTTCTTCCGTGTGGTCATGCGGAATCTGGCTCGTCTGGATACTGATGCTGTCATTCGTAATATGAAGTATATTCCTGAGTTCGGTCGTTGGGATGACCTTTATGTTTTTGAAGGTACTCCTGCTGAGAAGGAAGCATTTACTGTTATTAAGGACCAGTTGGCTCTTGATGTCCAGTGTAAGACTCCTTCGCTGCTGGCAAAGTGGCTGAAGTCTGAGAATACGAGTTCTTCTGAGTCTCGTCGTCTGGCAACTAAGACTCGTCGTTACCTGAATATGACTTCTCGGCAGTATCGTAAGACTCTCTCTATCCTGCGTGAGCGCATTAACGTTCTTGAACGTTTGATGTCCGCGGGTAAGTGGGATGAGATTGAATTCGATAAGATTCCTTCTCGTGCCGGCATGATTTATAAGAATGCTTTTGCTCGTCATGACCTTGAGCGTGCTAAGGCAGGAGCACAGACTTATGAAGCATTTGCTAAGGATACTACGACCAAGGTTAATGCTAAGGCTCTGTATCCGTATGAATGTGTCCATGAGGCTATTAATCTGATGGGTTTTGGTCCTTATGGTGCTTCGGTCGCGCTGGACAATACGAATCGCCTTATGGTAAATAAGTATTGGGATAATCTGGCAGACTATTTCAAGGGTCAGCCGTTCAATGGTATGGCTATCGTAGATACTTCGGGTTCTATGTATGGCACTCCTATTGAAGTAGCTATTTCTCTGGGCCTGTACTGTGCTGAAAAGGCACATGGTCCGTTCGCAAATCATTTCATCACTTTCTCTAGCAATCCTACGTTTGTGAAGACTGATGGTGTTGATTTCTGCGATAAGGTCCGCCGTATGGGTGCTGCTGATTGGGGTGGCTCTACTAATGTGGAAGCCGCGTTTGATCTGATGCTGAAGGTCGCACTTCAGAATCAGTGTAAGCAGAGCGATATTCCGGAGAATCTGATTATCATTAGTGATATGGAGTTCAATGCTTGTGTCACTTCTGGACCAGTTTCTACGGATCGGTGGTATGGCTACGGCACTCGTGTTTCTGACCCGGATACTTTGTTCGAGTCTATGGCGAAGAAGTGGAAGACTTATGGCTATGAAATGCCTCATCTTATCTTCTGGAATGTTAATGCTCGTCAGAACAACATTCCTATGATGGATAACGGTAGAGTTAGTTATGTTTCTGGCTTCTCTCCTTCTATCTTTGAGACTATCCTTTCTGGAAAGACTGGAATGGATTTAATGTTTGAGAAGCTTGACTCTCCTAGATATTCCGTAATCCATTAAGGATATGCGGTTGCCCCGTCTTATCGGTCGGTGAGGCGGGGTTTTTCTACTCTAATGTTAAAAATTTTGGACGAAACACGATATCGTGTCTATAATGATTTTTATATCATATAGAAGGGAGCGATAAAAATGCCAAAATTAATTGATTTAACTGGTAAAGTATTTGATAAATTAACCGTGCTTGAAAAAGCACCATCCCGTGCTCGTCATGTATATTGGAAATGCCAATGTGAGTGCGGTAATATAGTAGAAGTATCCGCAGAGTCTTTGAAAAGAAATATTCCTCACGATTGCGGATGTATAAAATTACAACTTCAAAAGGAGAAAGAACAAGCCAAAGAAGATAAACTAAATTATTTGGTTGGTAAAAGATTCGGCAGATTGGTTGTAGAATCTCGCACAGAAGAACGTCAAAACGGAAGCGTAGTATGGAAATGTAAATGTGATTGCGGCAATTATAAAAATGTGCCAACTCATTCTTTACAAAACAATCATACTCAATCCTGCGGTTGTCTTATTAGAGAAGTTCAAGGAATAGACATTACAAATCAAAAATTTGGAAAGCTTACTGCTTTATATCCAATAAAAAGCGATTCATCAAGCCTTATGTGGCATTGTAAATGTGAGTGCGGAAATGAATGTGATGTAAATGGTTCATTTTTGCGTCGTGGTCTTACTCAATCCTGTGGCTGTATTTCTTCTTCAATTGGAGAAACAAATATTCAAATGATTTTACAAGCAAATGATATTGAGTATAAGAAAGAATATACTATAAAAGAAATTGGTAATTTACGATTTGATTTTGCTTTATTGGAAAATGAAAAAGTAGTAAGACTAATTGAATTTGATGGTATTCAACATTTTACTTCTCGTAGCGGAGTATGGAATGATACAGAAGATGATTTACAGAAACGCCAAGAGCGAGATAATAGAAAAAATAAGTGGGCGATAGACAATAATATTCCATTAGTGAGAATACCTTATTGGGAAAAAAGATAATATTACAATGGAAATGATTATGGGAGATAAATACCTGGTGCGGTAATTGCCGTGCCAGGTTCTTCCGATCGGCTGACCAGGAAACTGCAACTAATTTGACTTTTATATAAATTTATGTTAATATATTTATATAAGGAGGGAAAATATGAAAAAATATACTGATTTAGGTTTAATTATATTTGATATTATTTTTACTTTTATTTTTCTAATTAAAGGATATTGGATTTTTGGAGCAATGTCTATAATTTGTGCCATTTGTGAGAGTATTAATTATTATAAATCATATTTTTATAATAAATCAAAAAATAATATATCTTATGATAGAAAAGCTTAATACTGAGCGTTACGCTTGTATTAAGTAATTTTATATAAAGGAGAGGAGAAATCCTCTCCTTTTAAGGAAAGATTTAATGAAAATATTAAATAGTCGTATATAGTTAAGACGTGATACATATGAAAATTGGGTATAGTATAATCCAATTCTTTTAAACGGTGAATTAGGATGTGCTGTTTATCGCGATGGCACAACAGAAATTCGCATAGGTGATGGTAAATCTCATTTTATAGAATTACCAAGATTTGTAGCGTCTGATTGTCCAGAAGAAAAGAATACAGATAAAATAGAATATATTGATTTTGATAAAATATGAGGTATTAAATATTTATGAGTGAAAGTATGATGCAGAAAGATTTGGTTCTTTCTATTAATGAATATGCTTATGTTCTTGACAGAACCAAAGGCAATGTTCTTTGTCATGTTGGTCCGACTAAGACTTCTTTGTCTCAGTCTGATGAACTTGTTCGCTTTGATTCTAAGAGCAAGAGATTTGTTCCTTGTTCTTATTCTGATGCTATTTCTCTGTTTGCTTCGGCGCCTGAGAATTGGTATCTAGTTCTGAAAAATCCTACTTCTAATGGCCGTCGTCCAACCGCTGGAACCTCTAATAATCTTCCAGAAGATATTCAGGTTGGTCGTAAAATTAATATTCCCGGCCCTGTCTCCTTCGCACTTTATCCGGGTCAGATGGCTAAGGCTGTAAAGGGTCATGCGCTCCGCACTAACCAATATTTGCTGGCTCGTGTATATGATGCCCAGTCCGCGATTGCGGAAGGTGGCAAGGTTCTTGATGCTGAGGGTAATGAAATTGTCCCTGAAAACCGCAATTATGTAAATGGTCAGATTCTTGTTATTAAGGGTACTGATATTTCTTTCTATATCCCTCCTACTGGTATTGAAGTAATTCCTCTCCAGAATCAGGATAAGAATGGTTATATTCGTGACGCTGTTACTCTTGAACGTCTTGAATATTGTATTTTGAAGGATGAAAATGGTAATAAGCGTTATGTTCATGGTCCGAAAGTTGTGTTCCCTGAGCCTACTGAAAATTTTGTAACTTCTCCTAAAGGTGGTTATATTTTCCGTGCAGTTGAACTTTCTCCGATTTCTGGTATTTATGTAAAGGTTATTGCTGAATATTCTGATGATGATGGTACTGTTCATCCTGTTGGTGAAGAGCTTTTTATCACTGGTAAGGAACAGATGATTTATTATCCTCGTCCTGAGCATGCTATCATTAATTATGATGAGAAGATTCTTCATCATGCTGTTGCTATTCCAGAAGGCGAAGGCATTTATGTGATGAATCGTCTTAATGGTAAGATTGAAACTATTAAAGGTCCGGCAATGTATCTACCTGATCCTCGTACTGAAGTCGTTGTTAAGCGTAAGTTGAGCGCGCATGAGTGTGAACTGTGGTTCCCCGGTAATAAGCAGGCTCTTGAATATAATGCTGGTCTTACTGAGAAGGCTTTGGAAAAAGCTATTGCTAAGAGTGTAAAGGCTGCTACTTCTAATCTTGATAGTACAGCTGCTTATAGTATTTCCAATAGCGTAAATAATATTAACCGTGAGTTCCAGACTCTTGCTTATCTTGAGACTAATGCTGGTATTTCTCGTGGTACTTCTTACACTAAGCCGCGTACTATTACTATTGATAATAAGTATGATGGTGTTGTCAGTCTGAATATTTGGACTGGTTATGCAGTTAATGTTGTATCTAAGAATGGTACTCGTAAGGTTGTTCGCGGTCCGCAAACTATTCTACTTGATTATGATCAGACTCTTGAAGAGCTTCAGTTGAGCACTGGTAAGCCTAAGACAACTGATAGACTTGAAAAGACCGTATACCTCCATTATGAAAATAATAAGGTTTCTGATTATATTAATATTGAGACTAAGGATTTCGTACAGGCTGTAGTTAAGGTTTCTTATTGTGTGAATTTTGATCCCACTTATATGGATAACTGGTTCTCTATTGATAATTATATCAAGTATCTTTGCGATAGAGAGCGTTCTCTAATTAAGCGTGAAGCAAAGAAATACACAATTGAAGAATTCTATCAGAATTATTCTGAAATTGTTCGTAATGTAGCTATTGATGCTGCTAGACCTACGAAGAAGGATAAGGATAATAGCGATCGTCATGAAGGTAGATTCTTCCGTGAGAATGGTATGTATGTAAAGGATTGTGAAGTTCTTTCCATTGATGTAGAAACCGATATTGCGGAAATCCTTGAGCAGCATCAGCGTGAAATGGTTGAGAAGGGTCTTGAACTTTCTGATGCCGAAGCGCGTGTAAAGGTTGCTGAAGCTTTGTTCGAAGCAGAAAAGAAAGAAAATGAACTGGCGAGCACTAAGTTGATTAATAAGATGAATCTTCAGGGTGAAGAGGCTCGTCGTAAGTTGGATATTCAGAGTGAAGTTAATCGTAAGCAGGAAGCTGAAAAGCTGGCAGCTAAGCAGACCGAGAAGGATATGCAGGTTCTTATTGATGCTATCCATGAAGCTGACTTGGCTCGTAAGCAGAAGGATGCTGATATGAGATTGGTTCAGGCACAGAATGAACTTGGTATCCAGCAGGCAAAGCAGAAGAGTTATGCCGATACTGTTGCTAAAATTATGAATTCTATTAGTCCTGATCTTGTAGCAGCGCTTACTTCTCAGTCTAATGCTCAGGTTATGGAAACTATTGCTAATGCGGTCGGTCCTTATGCAATTGCTAATGGCGAATCTATCGCAGATACTGCTAATAAGCTATTGCGTGGTACAAGTCTTGAGGGTATCCTTAAAGACGCCGTAGCTAAGGAATAAAATAATTTAATATAAAAATAAGCTCCTTTGATTAATTTCAAAGGAGCTTATTGATTTTTTTATAAAAATATGTTATAATATTTATAGAAAATTGAAAGGATGGTAAAAATTCATGGAAAAGCGTGAAATGGTCATTAAGATTCTTAAAGAGAGTGGTACTCTTACTGCTAAGCAAATTTCCGCGTTTGCTAAGCGCAAGCATAATTTTGATATTACTCCGCAGAGTGCTTCTGGTGTTATGAGATATCTAGTATCCCATGGTATGGCTGGTAGCTCTAAAGACGAAAATAATCAAACTCGTTATTGGCTTAATTCTATGGATTGGAAAGCTATGAAAGATGATGAAAGCTTTTAATGAATTAAAACCTTGTCCTTTCTGCGGATTTATTCCAGAACACTAAAGAAAGGGAAGAAAAAGATGATTCATAAAATGATTGGATGCTCAGAAGAATGTTTACGATTAGCATGCTGTGATTTCTGTAGATATGTTATTCAGGATTATTTTTTTAATGAAGATAAAGATGGAAATATGCAGATTGTGAATGGCGGACCTAATGGTTGTTCTCTTCATAAAGATAAAGAGCATCAAAATATTGCTAAAAATTGCGGCCATTGTCAAGATTTTCATTGCGTTAATGCAACTGAAGATAATAAAGATAACTGGATTGTAAAGGAGTTCGCGGATGAAGAGCATTAGGACATGGCTTCAACTTTATGAGAAGCTTGGTAAACAGCCTCTTTTCAAGACAAGAGACAAAAGAATTATTTTAAAGAAAAATAATAAAGTAATTCCATTACATTTAGTATATAATGAGAATGGAACGGATTGGTGGCTTGAGGAGGAAGATAATAATGAAGATTTGGGTAGATGATCTGCGACCGGCGCCTATTGGTTGGCATTGGTGTAAATCTGTAAAAGAGACCATTGACACTATTAAATTTTATGGCCAGAATGAGATTGAAGAATTATCTCTTGACCATGACTCTGGTATTTATTACTATCAGGGCGGCGATTATATTAATATTCTTAATTGGATTGAAAAAAAGTATGGCTATTTTTGGAAAGTACCTATTAATCTTCATACTATGAATCCAGTAGGTAGAAATAATATGGAGCTTATTATTTGGAAAAATAGGTGGTATCAAAAATGATTTATAAAGTATTTAAGGTCAGTCCAGATAATTTTTATGGTGGTTTTAGCCTTATTGGAGCGGAATCCGCAGAAGATGCTAACCAATACATTAAAGAAATGAAAGCTTCTGACCCTAATAATATATATGATACATTTGGATATACTTATGTTGATTCCTATGATGAAATTGATGATGTCTTTACTAAAACTAAAGGTATTGTATATGGAGGAATTTATTATCGTGGAAATTAATGATTTTAAAAATTACCTTGAAACTCTCGACCTTGATTGGTGGGAAAAAGAAGATTTACTCGACTTAGTAGAAAATAGCGAATTTGATATTTTACATATGAACAATGAGGAGCTTGACCATACTGCTACTGAATTATATTGGAGAGCGCAAGGTTTACTTGACGAAGTTAATCGCCTTGAAAGTCAAGCTGATACTATTCGTAGATATATTGAGATTCTTGAAGATAAGGAGTGATACATATGAATTTTCATCCCGATTCTTGGATTATGAAAGAGGTCCATAATCATTATGATGAAACTCGTAATACTTTTGGATTAAATAAAATAGTTGGCGTATTTCTTCAAGGTAGTCAAAATTACGGACTTGATTATAAAAGTAGTGATGTTGATACCAAAGCAGTTCTTTTACCAAATTTTAAAGATATTGTCTTAAATAAACAGCCTATTTCTACTACTCATGTCCGAGAAGATAACAGCCATACTGACTGGAAAGATATGCGGTTAATGCTTAACTGCTTCCGTAAACAAAATTTAAATTTTCTTGAAATTTTATTTACTCCATATTTTTTCATTAATTCTACTTATGAAAAATATTGGGCAGAACTAATTGAGCATAGAGAAGAAATCGTTCGTTATAATCCATACCAAGCAGTTAAATCTATGAAGGGTATTGCTATGGAAAAATATCATGCGATGGAGCATGAATATCCTAGTAAAGTAGATATTTTAGCTAAGTATGGTTATGATCCTAAACAACTCCATCATCTACTTCGAGTTGAAGAATATATTGGACGGTATATTAATGGAGAGCCTTATAAAGATTGCTTACATCCGCGTAGACCTGATTATTTAATTGATGTAAAAAAAGGATATTATGATCTCGAAATTGCGCGAATTGTAGCCAATACTTCTATTGATAATATTACTAGAGTAGCAGATGCATTTTGCGAAACTACTGAAAATAAAGGTAATCCTGTAGTTGATGAATTTTTAGACAATGTTATGTATAAAGTTATGAAAAAAAGTATGGAGAAAGAATTAAATGGAAATTAAACATTGGCTTGTAACTGGGGATTAATTTTTTGTCACCCGTAATTAATATATTATAAACCTTTCTTATATTTTTATGAAAGGTGGGATAAATAATTATGGGTAAATTAATAGATTTAACAAATCAAAGATTTGGTAAATTAATTGTTCTAGAAAATGTTGGAAAATTAGATGGGCGAGAATATTATTGGAAATGTTAGTGTGATTGTGGTACAATTAAAAATATTAAAGGAGTTAGCTTGCGGTCAGGTAATACTAAAAGTTGTGGATGTGGAAAATATGATGGTTTTAAATAGCACAATGAATAGCAAACTAAAGAAACTTTAATACCAATAGGAACGAAATTTGGAAAATTAACTGTATTAAATCCAATAGGTTATAAACCTCAATACACTGGAGCTTCTAAAAATAGAATGTGGTATTATTGTCAATGTGATTGTGGTAATTATTGTGAAGTTAGTGGAAATCAATTAAAAAATAATCTTACAATTTCATGTGGTTCTTGCTTATCTTCTAAAGGAGAATTTATTATTGAGCAACTTTTAATTGATAATAATATTATTTTTAATAGAGAAGTTATTTTGCCGGAATTAGTGGAAGAAACTGGAAGAAGATTAAGATTTGATTTTGCTATATATAATCAAAATAATCAAATTACAAGATTTATTGAATTTGATGGCAGATAGCATAAATATGGACCTGATAATACACATTGGAGTCATTCAACTGATACTTTAACTACTATTTAGGAAAGAGACAATATAAAAAATAACTTTTGTCTAAAACATAATTATCCTTTAATACGAATCCCTTATACAAAATTAAACACATTAACAATTGATGATTTACTTGGGAACAAGTATCTTATAAAAGGAGATGATTATTGTGACTAAGCATTGGCTTGTCACAGGTTAGCGATATTCATGGACGAATCCAAGAGCGAGTGAATGCTATTGATAGAAATCTTTATCCTCCTAATGAAACTGCACTTATCTGTTTGGGCGATGTAGGTTTTAATTTTTATTTAAATCGTAGTGATACAAAGCGTAAGCAGTTTGCGCAAGAATCTGGATATGTATTTTATTGCGTGCGCGGCAATCATGAAGAGCGTCCACAGAACATTTCTAATATGATTGAATATTTTGATATGGATATTCATAATTTTGTCTATATGGAAGAAGAATTTCCTAATATTAAATATCTTAGAGATGGTGAAGAATACAAATTTAATGGTCATCCTACTTTAGTAATTGGTGGAGCATATTCTGTTGATAAATGGTTTAGATTAGATGGTAGACCTGAAGATACTGATCTTTGGACTGGATGGTTTAAAGATGAATTGCTTACTTTAACAGAAATGGCTGATATTACCAAAAATACCTATGGCTGTAGATATGATTTTATTCTTACTCATACTTGCCCAAGAAGCTGGGAGCCTGTTGATTTATTTTTAAGAAATGTAATCCAAAGTTCTGTTGATAAGTCAATGGAATACTGGTTAGATGTTTTTAAAGAGTATATTCAATGGGAAGTATGGTTATTTGGACATTATCATGCCGATCGCTATGTTAAGCCTGGCGTTGAAATGTTATACACTTCTATTGTTGACCTTGAAGAAATTTGGGACTATGAACTAAAAAGAAAAGAGGAATGATTAATTTTATTCCTCTTTTTTGATTTTTTTAATAAAATATGATATAATATATTTACAAAATGAGATAAGAAATAAATAAAAAATTTAGGAGTTGGTATTAAATGAAATATTTTATTGATTTTGAAGCAACACAGTTTTCTCAGGAAATTATCTCTATTGGCTGTTATAGAGAAGATGGTGAAATGTTCTATTCTCTTGTTGCTCCTCACAGTAAAAATAAAGTAACTAATTTTATTACTGAGCTTACTGGTATTACAAAAGAAATGCTTGCTAATGCACCAACTTCTGATGAAGTATTTTGTAAATTTTCTGATTGGGTTCTTGGAAATGACAATAATCCTGAGTTTTACGTCTGGGGTGACAGTGATAGTGATTTCTTGATGCACACTTTTAACAAGACAAGTTTTTTAAAGGCGCGCATGATTATTAGTTATATGGCTTCAGCACTCATTGATTATTCTAAGAAATTTGAACAGAAATATTATTTGAGTTCTACTGGACTTATTAAGATTGTAAATTGCTTTACTTCCGATATTATTCAGACTCATAATGCCCTTGATGATGCTATTCTTCTCTATTATGTCTATGATTATGATAAAACAAACTATGAAGAAGATGTAATTTATCGACTGAGTTTTCTTCCTACCATTAATAAAAATATGAATAATTGGAAAAAGAAAGTAAAGAAACCTGCTCCTCATCCTACAACTAAGACTGAAGAAATTATTTCCCAGTCCAATAGTGAATATGCTGTAAATGATACTCGTAAATGGAGCAAGTGCGGCTATCCTAAAAATAGTATTTGTGTCATTACTTCTAAAAATAGCAGCGCAAAGTATGTATTTCCTGATGTTGAAATTGCGGCTAAGTATATGTATGAATATGTATTTACTGATAATCAGAAGAAAGGTATGACTGTAAATAGTGTCCGTAAGCACATTAAGCAGGCTTATGGTAATAGTAATAAATATATGAATTATTTGTGGCGTAGAGTTGTTTAAAAGAAAGGAATGAAAAATTATGTCTTATTATGCTTATGTATGTAAAATTGATAATTTGCGGAAACATCCAAATGCTGACCGGCTACAGTTGGGTGAATGTTTTGGCAATACTGTTTGTGTAGATATGAGCTACGCAGCAGGTGAAGTTGGTATTTATTTTCCTACCGATGGTCAGTTATCTGTAGAATTTGCGGAATATAATAATCTTCTGCGTAAGAAAGATGATGCTGGTAATTCTATCGGCGGTTATATGGACCCCAATAAACGCAATGTAACCTCTATTCGTCTGCGTGGCGAAAAGAGTGATGGCTTGTTCCTTCATTTGGATTGTATCTCTTATACCAAGGCAGAAGTAAAAGAAGGCGACTCTTTTACTATGCTGAATGGACATGAAATTTGTCAAAAGTATATTCCTTGTTCTCATAAGCAGCCTTATGAAAATAAAGTAAAAGGTAATCGTACTCGTAAGAAAAAAGTTCCTATTGCTCCTCTATTTGTTGAACACGCAGATACTGAGCAATTGGCTTATAATCTTGGTGCTTTCCATCCGGGCGATTATGTAGAAATTACTCTTAAAATGCATGGTACTTCTCAGCGCACCGGTCGAGTTCCTACTTTCGTAAAATATAAGCGTTCTTTCTTTGATTGGCTGTTGCGTCGTCCAGGCACTCCAGTTTATGATTGGGGTTATGTCTCAGGCACTCGTCGTACTGTGCTAGAGAATTTTGATGGTGGTTATTATGGCTCTAATGCTTTCCGTGAACAGCATTCAAAATTCTTTGAAGGTAAACTTCATAAGGGTGAAGAAGTTTATTATGAAGTAGTTGGTTTTACTGATACTGGTGCTTCTATCATGGGTGTAGTATCTAATAAGAAATTGAATGATAAAGCATTTGTAAAGCAGTATGGTGAAATGACTACCTTCTCTTATGGTTGTTCTCCTACTGGTTATATGACTTATGAAGATGGTAGCCATGATGCTCTTCCGCAGTCTGATTTTTACGTTTATCGTATGACTATGACCAATGAAGATGGCGATATTGTAGAATATACTCCTGATTATATGCGTTATCGTTGTGCTCAGATGGGTTGTAAATGTGTTCCGCTTCTGTGGTCTGGTATTATTCCTGCTCATACTGGTGATGAAGCAGCAATCAGTCTTGGTCAAGGTGCTGGGGCATGGATTAAAGCAAAGGCAGAAGAGTTTTATGACGGTCCCGATCCTATCGGCAAGACTCATGTGCGTGAAGGTGTTGTATGTAGAATCGTAAATCGTCCAGCATTTACTGCTTACAAACATAAGAATTTTGCTTTCAAATGTTTGGAAGGTATCTGTAAAGCAGAAGAGACTGAACCTGATATGGAAGAGGCTGAAGAAGTAAAAGATGAAGCATGAAGGATTGAAAGAACTTCTTAAAAATTTGGAACTAGATAAAGAATGGGCGCTTGCTAATGAATGGGAAGCGCCCATTTGTCTAGCAGATGATTTAATAGCAGTTATTGAAATTATTAAAGAATTAATTGAAAAATAATTTGACTTTTGAAAAATAATATGGTATAATATAGCATATTATTTTAAGGAGGTTCAAATTATGCGAACTAAAAGGATAATGTCAGTATTGATAACTATTATTCTTATCTTTGGATTAAGTATAAATAGTTTAGCAGTTTATGCTTATGATTCTGGCATTACTACTCACGAGCTAATCCACACTCCAGAAGTAGTAGAAGACAGTGAATATGAATATGGACATATGGAGTTCTGTAATTGCGGAACTGACCATACCAATAAACCATTTGAATGGTGGTCTGATATCACTGACACAAATAGCCCTCAATGGGATTTAATTCACAATTATTTAATTATCCAAGAGGATGGAACATTATAGACCGATGATGGATTTATTGCTTGCGCTCTTGGACGACACTTTGGTAAAATTGGCACAAAGTGGATATTTATTTGTGAAGATGGCTCTGAAATTAAAGTTATTAAAACTGATGAAAAACAAGATCGACATACTAAAAACGGTGATTTAATTCATGGTATTATTTGTAATGAATTAATTGAATTAGTAGTTGATAGTAAAATTAGTAAAACTTGTCCAAGTGGTAATTTTAAAGATTTGCCAGGCTTAGAGGGTAATATTATTGGTTGGAAACAAGTCTTAAATAATGATTTGCCCGATCAATTAAAAGGTACTATTTTTAAATAAAATAATATTAAATGAGGTAATAAAATGAGCGTAGTCGCCGCGAAGGTATATAATAATAATATTCAAATGTCAGCGGACAGTATTTTAACTAATGGATGGGAAAAAGACCCAAATACTAACTTTACTAAAATTATTTCTTTAAATGATATGATTGTTGGTAGTGTTGGTAGTGCGGATGAATGTAGCCTTATGTGGTTATACATGGAAAATCATCAGCCGCTTAATGCTACAGAGAGAGAAATTCTTAATTATTTTACTGAATTTGGTAAATGGAAAGGCGATATCTCTAATACTCGTGATATTAAGAATAGCTATTTAATGGCTTTTGGAGGTCATCTTTTCCAGATTTGTGGATACTTAGTTAGAGAAATTAAAGATTATTATGCCATTGGGGCAGGCGCTCCTTATGCTTTGACAGCACTTCATCTTGGACACGATTCAGAAGAAGCTGTTAAAGTTGCTTGTGCTATGTGTTGCTTTGTTTGCGAACCTGTTGTAACATATATTCAGGAAAAAGACAATTAAATATAGGTAAAAGGGATAAAGATTTAATTCTTTATCCCTTTTTTGATTTTTATAATAAAAAATGATATAATATATATAGAAAGTAAAGAAAGGAATTGATTAACTGTGCCTTATAAAACTAGTAAATATACTACAACCCAGAATGGTGAATTTACTACTCGTTGTATTGATGTTCTTGAAAATAGTCCAGAAGCACTTACAATTGATCAGATTAAACAGCAAGATATGGTCTTAAATACTTTAACGACTCAAAAAATTAGTCGTATTCTTTCTCACATGGCGGAAATGGGATTTATTAAAAAATGTAAAGACCGAGCAAGTGGTCGAATGGTTTACAAAAGTGTCGCTGTTATGGCCACACAAGGATATGAGGTTTAATATATGAGAATGTTAATTGTTATTGATATGCAGAATGATTTCGTTACTGGGCGAGTTGGTAGTAAAGAAGCTCAGCAAATTATCCCTCGAATTGAAGAGCGTATTAAAGAATATCTCAAAAATGGAGATACTGTTCTTTTTACAAAAGATACACATAAAGAAAATTATTTAGATACTCTTGAAGGCCATTATCTTCCTGTCGTTCATTGTATTGAAGACACAGACGGTTGGGAAATTGTACCTCAGCTTGCCCCTTATGCACAGTATATTCTTTATAAGAATAAATTTGGTTATGTAAATTTAGCAAACGATAGTCTTATTATGACTAATACTTATTTTTCTAAAGATAAATGTATCAGTATTGAACTTGTTGGTGTTTGTACTGATATTTGTGTTGTTTCTAATGCTTTAATTCTTAAAGCAACTACTGATATTCCTATTTATGTTAAAGCAGATTGCTGTGCTGGCACCACTCCTCAAAAGCATATGGAAGCATTGGACGTTATGAAATCTTGTCAAGTGGAGGTAATTTAAATGTTCCGTATTAAAGGTTATGAATTTGAAATTCACTATACTAATCAGACTTTCCCCGATGGCACTCTCAATCTGAATGGTATGGATTTGACCGGCTGTACTAGAATTGAATGGTATTATGATAATGATGCAGAGCTTTTTACTCTGATTTGTTTAGCAAAGAAATGTGCAGAACATAATTGCCGTCCTATTCTTTATATGCCTTATGTTCCTAATGCTCGCATGGATAGAGTTAAGAAAGAAAGCGATACTTTTACTTTGAAGTATTTCTGCGATATTATTAACTCTCTTAATTTTTTGAGTGTTATGGTACTTGATGTTCATTCTAATGTGGCCGCAGCCCTTCTTAATAGATGTACTGTCATTGAACCTACTAATTATATTAGAGAAGCAGTTAATCAAGTATATCTTCTTACTGGCGGCAATGAAGGATATAGCCGCAAAGAAGTAATGAATAAATTTATTACTTTTTATCCTGATGAAGGAGCTATGAAGCGTTATTCTTCTCTTTTGGATTTTCCTTATGCTTTTGGTATCAAAAAGCGTGATTGGGAAACGGGTAATATTCTCGGTCTTGAGGTTATGAATAAAGAGATTGTCAAGGATAAGAATATTCTTATTATTGATGATATTTGTTCAAAAGGTGGTACTTTCTATTATGCGGCTAAAGCTCTTAAAGAGCTTGGAGCGCACAGCATTTATCTTTATGTAACTCATTGTGAAAAGACAATTACTTCTGGAAATATTTATTACGGAAATGAAATTGCACAGATTTTTACAACTAATAGCATCTGGCGGGATGAAAATGATCCTCGTGTAAAAATTCTTGAAGGTTAATATGATAAAATCAAAGGAGTAATTAAATATTACTCCTTTGATTTTTTTATAAAAATATGATATAATATTTATAGAAAGTTAAGAAAGGAATAAATAAAATGAATTATAATCCGTTGCTTCTTATTGATTTTTATAAGGCGACTCATCATGAACAGTACCCCAAGGGCTTAACGAAGATGGTTTCTTATTACACTCCTCGTATGAGCCGACTGAAGGATACTGATAAGGTTACTTTTTTTGGACTTCAGGGATTTATTAAAGAATACCTTATTAAAGGTTTTAATGATAATTTCTTTAATCGTCCAGAAGATGAAGTGGTAGCTGAGTATGAACGAGTCCTTAATGCGACTCTCGGTAATGGCACTTATGAGTCTGATAAGATTCGAGAACTTCATCGACTTGGTTATCTCCCTCTGGAAATTAGTGCCGTCCCCGAAGGCACTAGAACTGCTATCGGTGTCCCGCAGATTGAAATTACTAATACTCATCCAAATTTCGTATGGTTGGTAAATACTATTGAGACGATGCTTTCTTGTACGATGTGGCATACTCAGGTATCCGCGGAAGTTGGTTATAGATATTACCAGATTGTTAAAAAATATTATGATTTGTCTTGCGATAAGTATGTAAATCCTCGCAGATTGCTTGGTGATTTTAGCATGCGTGGTCAGCAGTCTGTTGAAAGTGCTATTAAGAGTTCCGCAGCTTGGTGTCTTAGTTTCTATAATACAGCTACTGTTCCTGCCATTCTTTGGCTCGAAGATAATTATAATTGTGATTGTACTATCGGTGATGTAGCATATGGTGCTATTTCTACTGAACATAGCGTTATGTGTTCTAATTATGCTATTGATGGTGATGAAATCACTCATATCCGTAGGCTGCTGACTGAAATTTATCCGCATCATAGTTTTTCTATGGTATCTGATAGCTATGATTATTGGAATCTTGTAGATAATATTCTTCCTCAGCTGAAAGACGAAATTCTTGAACATGATGGCTGTCTTTCCATCCGTGGTGATAGCGGCGATCCTGTTGACGTAGTTTGTAAGACTGTCTTTAAGCTATGGGATATTTTTGGCGGAGATATTAACTCTAAAGGCTATAAAGTTCTCAATTCTCATGTAAAAGCTATCTATGGCGATAGCATTACTCCGCAGCGTTGTGAAGCTATTTATAAGATTTTGACTGAAAATGGTTTTGCAATTAATAATGTTTCTCTGGGTGTTGGCTCCTTCTCTTTTATGTGCCTTGAAACTCTTGATGACATTGATAGTTATTTTGCCAGTCATACTGCGGCACCTCTGCCCAAGCCTACTTATAATCCTTATACTCGTGATACTTTTGGTATTGCAGTAAAAGCAACTTATGCAGAAGATATTAATGGTAAGCCCATTATGATTTATAAACAGCCAAAGGCACTGTCTTGGAAAAAGTCTCAGAAAGGTTGCTGCGCGGTTGCTCTTGATGGTCAGAGCTATACTGATGAACATACTTGGGATGAAGTTATTGATATGCCGAATCTGCTTCAGCCTGTTTTCCAGGACGGTATTCTGACAAAAGAATATACTTTGGATGAAGTTAGAGAGAATATGTATCCAGAAGGAGAATAATATGAATACTTATCACGAATTAAATGGCGATTTACTTGATAATCATGGCTGTGTAATTTGCCATCAAGTAAATTGTCAGAAAACAATGGGTTCTGGTGTTGCTAAACAGATTAAAGATAAATGGCCAGAAGTAGCGCAGGCTTATCAGATGTATTTTATTAATAATCCTGCTCCTCTTGGAAAAACACAGCTTGTTAAGACAAATGATGGTCATGTGATTGCGAATATGTATGCTCAAGATAAATTTGGTTATGACGGTAAACGGTATACCAATTATGAAGCATTTGCTTCTTGTCTTGAGGAATTAAACTCTAAACTTGCGGATGGTACTTCGATTGCTTTTCCTTATAAAATTGGTAGTGACCGTGGTGGTGCCAATTGGGAAATTATTCGTACCATGATTCAAAATATTCTTACTAACAAAAATATTTATATTTATAGATTGGAGGAAAAGTAATATGCGTGCTCGTCATATTTATCCTATTGCTGAAGATATTAATGTTGAAATTAATCACATTAAAGACTGGATTAAGAATTATTTTGTAGAGAATGGTCCTGATTGTAAAGCAATTATTGGACTGAGCGGTGGCAAGGACAGCACTGTCGCAGCGAAGCTTTGTGTTGAAGCTCTTGGTAAAGATAAAGTTATCGGTGTCTATATGCCGCAGGGTAAGCAGCATGATATTGATATTGCACATGAAGTTGGTCAGTATCTTCAGATTCAGACTATTGAAGTAAATATCGGTAAGATTTGTGATACTTTTTATGAAAGTTTCGACAATGCTTTTCCTTTTGATGATGTAAGAGAAAATTCGGTGGTTACATCCAACAGCCCAGCAAGAATTCGTATGTCTGTTCTTTATGCGATTGCAGGTATGCTCCATGGTCGAGTTGTTAATACTTGTAATGCTTCTGAGGACTTTGTAGGTTATTCTACTAAGTTTGGTGATTCTGCGGGCGATTTTTCTCCTTTGAGTGATTATACTGTTCATGCTGTGAAAGCTATTGGTTATGCTCTTGGTATTCCAGCTAAGTTTATTGATAAAGCTCCTGAAGATGGCCTGAGTGGTAAAACTGATGAAGATAATCTTGGTTTTACTTATGAGGTACTTGATACTTTCCTTGAGACTGGCACTCTTCCTGAAGATTATAAAGTTTATAAAAATATTATGGAACGTCATGAGAGAAATATCCATAAGGTTAGACCTATGCCAATGTGCAGTCGAGTTGGTCCTTCTCAGGGGACATGTTGGGAGTTTTAATTTATGATTGATAGTTTTAGAAACAAATATTCTTTTTTAAGCAATTATGAATTGAGTCCTTTCACAGTAAATGGAGTAGTGTTCCCTACAATGGAACACTACTTTCAAGCGATGAAAGCGACTAATCAGGAAGATCTTTTGGAAATTGCTAACGCTCCTACACCAGGCCAAGCAAAACGATTAGGTCGAAAGGTTAAGATTAGACCTGATTGGGAATACGTCAAAAAGGATATTATGCTTGAAGGATTGCGCAAGAAATTTGCTATTCCTGAGTTAAGGCAAAAACTTCTTGATACTGGAGATGCTTACCTTGAAGAAGGTAATACTTGGGGAGATTGCTATTGGGGTGTTTGTAATGGTACTGGAGAAAATAATTTAGGAAAACTTTTAATGCGAGTAAGAGAAGAAATTAGGGAATCAAATTAAAAATTGATTCCCTAATAAATCTTCTAATTTTAAACAATCTCTTTTATAATAAGGTATCCTAACTAAAGGAATCTAATGTTCTTTAGCATAATTGTTTTTTAAATTATCTCTAAACTATATATTATCATCATTAAAATAATTAACATTAATATGATGTTGAGGTCCATCAAATTCTATTAATCTAATTATTTTATTTTCATTATCCAAAATCGCAAAATCAAAGCGTAAATAACCATTATTAGGAGAAATTAAATCAGAATTAGTATATTGACTAATATATTTTATTTTATTCTAGGATAATAAATTATTAATATGAAGTTCTCCTATAGAATTTTTACATCCACAAGAACTCTATCCACGAGAAATTAATTTATTTCGTTCTACAGTAATAATATTTCCACAAGAGCACTAACAATTATACATAGTCTATTTTTTATGACCATCTTTTTGTGCTTCTTTATTACGATTTAGTACATATAATTCTCCAAAAGTTTTTCCAGTTAAGTCCTATAAATGAGCTTTGCTTAATAGCTAAGATTTCATACAGCCACAAGATTTAACTTTCTATTTATTAATATCTGTAGTAGTAGCTGTAAAAATTTTCCCACACTGACATTGACAATTCCACCAAATATTTTTACTGTTTTTAGATTTTTCAATATTTTTATCTAATACTTTATAATAATCAAATTGTTTATTTGTTAAATCAATTTTTGGCATCTATATTACTCCTTTTATTATTTTTATTTTCTATAATATTATAAAATTAATGAAGATTAAAATAATAAAAGTTGCCCAATAGTTATCATTTTTAAGAGAGGAGATCCAAAATAAGTGTTCCTGAGATTATCCTATTCGTAATTTGGATTTTAGTTGCTATTTTCTGGCTATTTTCTTTTGTCAATTGGATTATTAAAGCAATTCATAAAGATTGGGGAGAAGGTCTTACTTGGACCGTTATGATGCTAGTTAGTTGCTTAGTAATGAATCTTATTACTTTAATTGTAAAACTTACAAAGGTGGGTTAAAATCCCACCTTTGATTTTTATATAAAAATATATTATAATATATTTATAGAAAGGATTGATAATTATGGCTGTTTATAGTTGTTCAGATATTCATGGTAATATTAATCTTTGGCGTCAAATTAAAGATTTTATTAATCCAAAAGAAGATAAGTTAATTTGTCTTGGAGATTGCGCAGATCGTGGTCTTGATGGCTGGGAAATCATTACAGATGTACTTCGTGGCGTGCATGAAGGTTGGATTACTTATGTACGCGGCAATCATGAGCAAATGCTTATTAATGCTCTTGATGATTACATTAATTATGATGGTATGTGTGATTATGCTTTTTATCTGCTTTGTCAAAATGGTGGATATGAAACATTTACCGCGGCAACTAATGATGGATTTATGCTTAACTGGTTAGCTCTTCTTAAAAAGACTATTCCTTTTTATGTTTATGAAAATGTAGAAAAGAAGAAAATTTTTCTTTCTCATGCTGGACTTTCTTGGAATACAATCCGTCATTTTGAAAATGGGCAATTTGATAAAGAATCGCAAGAAATGCAGAATTATCTGCGGAAAGAACTTATTTGGAACCGTAAGCATAATACTGATTATAAATCTTGTGAATTTGATTATCAAGTATATGGACATACTCCTATTCCATATCTTTCTTCAGAAGAAGAATTTATAAAAGATCCCGGTGTTATGTATTCTCACAATGGTCATAATATTAATATTGATTGCGGAACTTACGCAACCAATATGACAATTTGCTTTGACCTTGACACTTTTGATGAACATATTTTTTGTTGTTAATAAAGGAGAAATGAATGAAGAAAAATATTCCTATTTCTGACCAATGGAAATTAGAAGGAGAATGCGGTAAATGTCGTCGAGCAAATTATTGTGGAAAAGATTGTTCTGCTTTAAAAAGACGAAAGACAAAAATTGCCCAACAAGCATATTTTGATTTTATGGAAGAAATGGACCGCGAGTATTCGGCTTACCTTGAACAACATCCTGAATTAAAAAAAGAAAATTGATTTTTTATAAAAAATATATTATAATATTTATAGAAAGTTAAGAAAGGAATTGATAAATATGTTCGAGGAACATTCATTCTATTGTATGAAATGTGGTCATAAAGGAATTCCTATTCAGCGTAAATCTGGATTCCAACACAGTAAATTCCATCGTAAAAAGCTCTATTGTATTTATTGCCAAGAGGAAGTAAATCATGTAGAGTGTAAGAATGAAGAAGATGTTGAAGAATTTCTTGAAAATTTTAAGAATGGAGTGTATAAAGATGAAGCGGAAAGATCTTTGGATTATATGCGGGCCTCCGGCGTCCGGTAAAAGTACTTTTGCTAATTTTTATTTTACGAAAGATCCTTATTGGAGCAAAAAGTCTTGGATTATTGTTTCAAGAGATAAGATTCGTTTTTCTTTTCTTAAAAAGAATTCTTCTACCAATTACTTTGAACATGAATCTGAAGTTTTCAATGAATATGTAAAAACTATTAAAGAAAGCTTTGAAAAGTATGATGTTGTAATTGCTGATGCTACTCATTTAAATGAGCGTTCTCGAAATAAACTTCTTAATGCTCTTGGAGCAGACTTTTTAAAAGATATTGATATTACTTGTGTTGGTATGATTACTTCTCTTAAAAAGTGCTATGAGTATAATAAGCAGAGAAGCGGTTTAGAAAACGTTCCTGCTGCTGCTATTAAAAGAATGTATGATACTTATGTTCTTCCCGATCATGGTGAAAAATATGAGTATAGAGATGTCCTTTGGTGTAGCAATGATGGAAAAAGAAGAAACTATTATGACTGTACTTGGATTGGAAAACCAATTCAAGTATAAAAAGGGGATGATTAATTTATGAGTAATATTTGGCTTACAAGTGATTTTCATTTCGGGCATGATAGAGAATTTGTCTGGAAAGCACGAGGTTATTCTTCAGTTGAAGAAATGAATGAAATTCAGATCGAGAAATTTAATTCTCTTGTTCAGCCTGATGATACAGTATATATTCTTGGAGATTTGATGCTCGGTAACAAAAGCAATATTGAGTTTATTAAAAGGCTAAAAGGAAGAATTCATATTGTGCTTGGTAATCACGATACTCCAACTCGTGAAGCTATGTATAAAGAACTTCCTAATGTTGTTGAAGTCGCGTGGGCAATTAAGCTGGATTATCGTAAATATCATTTTTATATGTCTCATTTTCCGACTTTAACTAGTAATTTGGAAAAAGAATATCTGCGGCAAATGACTTTAAACCTATATGGTCATACTCATCAGAATACTAATTTCTATGAAGATAGACCCTATATGTTTCACGTTGGGGTCGATAGCCATAATGGATATCCAGTTAATTTAGATGATATCATTATGATGATGAATGAAAAAGTTCAAGAATGTAAAAACTTTTTGGACAATGAGAAATAATTTATCTACTCTAATATTTATATAATGTAGGAGGAGATAAATATGGGTAAAAAAATTAATTTATTAAATCAAACATTTGATTATTTAACTGTTATTGAAGAAACTGATAAACGAGATAGAGTTGGAAGTATTTTATGGAAATGTAAATGTAAATGTGGAAGTGAAACCTTAGCGTCAACAACAGATTTGCGTTCAGGACATAAACGTAGTTGTGGATGCTTACAAAAAGAAAAGGCTAAACAACAAGGTGAAAAAAATTTAATTGATCTTACTGGGAAAAAATTTGGATTACTTACAGTATTAAATAAAGATTACTCTAAAAAAACGCCTAATGGTTCAACTAAAGTATATTGGAAATGTAAATGTGAATGTGGAAACGTTGTATCAGTAGAGGGTCAATCCTTAAAAGATAAGAATACACAATCTTGTGGGTGTATAAAATCATTTGGAGAACAAAAAATTTCTCAAATTTTAAGAGAAGCGAATTTGCCATTTGAAAAAGAAAAAATATTTAAAGATGGTATTACTTCAAATGGTGGGAATATGAGATTTGATTTTTTCGTTAATAATAAATACATTATTGAATATGATGGAAAACAACATTTTCAAAATAATGCTTGGGGCAGTGACACATTAAAACAAATACAACAAAGAGATAAAGAAAAGGATATTTATTGCCATATTCATCATTATCCAGTCATTCGAATTCCCTATACTCATTACTTAGAATTAGAATTAAAAGATTTATTATTAGAAATTAGTAATTTTTTAGTTCCCTACTCTGATGAAAAGTCTGCCGAATAGGCTATTCCGATCGATCAATCCCGCTGTGATAAGTGCTTTTATGAAGTTCTTGCTTGTGATGAAAATGATTTCTACGGCAATTGTCCCAAATATAAGAGAGATTTGCCTAATGGAGGTTTTTATGAATAAAAAAACTCTTATTATGAAGGATTATTTTAAAGGAAATATCCCTACTTTAGAAGAAGCTATTAATAAAATATAGGAGTCTCTTGAAGAAGATATTTATAATGGTATTATGGATTATATAAAAAATCATCATCTTAAATTTGAAATTTCTTTAGCCTGGGATGACGATGATGAGTTTGAGCATGAAGGCTATTATAATTCTGTTGATGACGCAATTAATGCATTATTAAAATATAAAGAAAATTGAACTTTGAAAATTAAAAAATAAGGAGAAAATTATGGGTTCTATTATTTCTAGTGTCCTGCCGTTTCTCATTCCTGCTGTGATTGTGATTGCGGTAATTGTTGTCCTGTGTTCTGGTTATCTGAAGGCTCCCCCCGATATGGCCTATTTGATTTCTGGTGTAGGTAAGAAGCCCCGTGTCCTGATTGGTAAGGCCGGCATTAAGATTCCTTTCTTCGAACGAGTAGATAAATTGTTCTTGGGAGCAATTCAGATTGATGTCAAGACATCTAGCTCTGTTCCTACTGCGGAATTCATTAATGTCAAGGTTGATTCTTATGTGAATGTTCGTGTCGGACAGACTGATGAAATGATGGCTTTGGCCGCACAGAACTTCTTGAACTCTGATAGAGACACCATTGGTCAGAAGGTCCGTGATCTGCTGGAAGGCAATATTCGTGAAATCGTTGGCCAGATGAATCTGACTGATATGGTTAGCGATCGTAAGGCTTTCAGTGAGAAGGTTCAAGAAAATGCCGTGCCCGATCTGGCGCGTTTTGGTCTGGAACTGATTTCTTTCAATGTCCAGAATTTCTCTGATGAGAATGGTGTTATCAATGACCTCGGTATTGATAACATTGAGCAGATCCGTAAGGCTGCTGCGATTGCTAAGTCTGATGCTCAGCGTGAAATTGCTATCGCCGAAGCAGAAAATGCTAAGCAGTCTAATGAAGCTAAGGTTAAAGCTGCTGAAGAAATGGCAGTTCGTAATAATGACTTGGCAATTAAGAAGGCTCAGTTGAAGCAGGAAGCTGATACTCGTCAGGCTCAGGCTGATGCTGCGGCTGGCATTGAGGCAGAGAATCAGCGTAAGTTGAGAGATGTTGCTGCTACTGACGCTAATATTGCTAAGGCAGAACGCGAAGCTGATTTGAAACAGAAGCAGATTCAGTTGAAGGAATATGAACTGGATGCTCTTGTGCGTAAGCAGGCTGATGCTGATAAGTATGCTGCTGAACAGAAGGCTGCGGCTGATCTGATTAAGCGTCAGAGAGATGCTGAAGCTCGTGCTTATGAAATTGAACAGGAAGCTCGCGCTATGAAAGCAAAAGCTGAAGCTGAGAAGTATGCTGCTGAACAGAAGGCTGCTGGTATTGCCGCAGTTGGTGAAGCAGAAGCTGCTGCTATCGAAAAGAAAGCAGAAGCACAGAAGAAGATGGGCGAAGCATCCATCATGGAAATGTACTTCGATGCTCTGCCGAAGATTGTTGCTAATGCTTCTGCACCTCTGACGAACGTTGATAAGATTACCATGTATGGCGAAGGCAATAGTGCCAAGCTTGCTGGTGATGTTATGAAAACGGCTGATCAGATTACTAAGGCTGTATCTGAAGCCACTGGCATTGATCTTGCACAGTTGCTTAATTCCTTTATCGCAAAGAAAGAAAATTAATACTCAATCCCTTATGAGAGAAATCTCATAAGGGATTTTTTTATGCTTAGATATCGAAATCGGCCGTAGTTCGGAAATTCTAACACACTAACAATTTTTTAACCAAAAAGGTCAGAATATTGATTTTACTTAAAAAAAATGGTATAATTATATAAAGAAATATATAAAAGGAGTAATATATGGAACTTAAAGTAAAAAATGCTAAATATGAATGGGACCCTGATACTGGAACCGCGACTTGTTCATGTGATTATAACAATATAAAATATACTGGAATCGCACATTGTCATCCAGAAGACCAAGATATGATGAATGAAAATACTGGAATGACCATTGCTGAATGGAGATTACAAATTCAATTATTACGTGTTCATCGTGAAGAAGTTAAGACTGAATTAAAAACTCTAAAACAATTATATTATTCAATGACACAATCTAAAAATTTTAATTATAATTCTTATGAAACTAAAACATTGCGGAGATAGATTCGAGAACGAGAAAATTACTTAGATTTTATTAGAAATGAATTAATTCCGCCATACCAAAAATATTTAAGAGATTGGATAGATGGAAAAGATAAATTCTATAAGCGTATCCGCGCGAATCGCGCCAAGGGCAAAAGTGAGTAATATTTTTATACTAATATTTATAAATAATAAGAGAATTTAAGCCTTTATTCTTACAATTCTAAAGAAAGGGTGATATTTATCTTACTATTTATTTTTGGAATGATTTTTATCGCTTACTTATGTCCCATAGGAGATAGCCTAATAAGTGTAATTGTAGCTTTCTTCGAGATGGTCAAGGGTAAAATTGCTGTTAAAACAACAGAATATAATGCCCAAATCAAAAAACTGGCTAATGAAAATAGCACTTCCATCCATGCTATTGGATTTGCCACACCAGATTATGAAGAAGAGGAAGATGATAATGAGTACTGAGATATATAAATTTTATGACACTTGTAGCTTATTAATGGTTGTAGATACTTTATTTTAGGATAAAAAATCTATACCAGTAATTTCTTCAATTACTTTAAATGAATTAGAAAATATAAAAACATCAAGTAATAAAGATCCTGATGTAAAATATGCGGCTCGTAAATTATTACATAAATTAAACGAAAACCCTGATAATTATCTTATTCATTTATTCAAAGTACATTATACAGAAGCTATAGAAGAAATGAATCTCCCAGTTACTGATGATACACGAATTTTAGCTACCGCTATTAATTTTAAGGAATGTCATCCTAATACTATTTTTGTAACAAATGATTTGTCATTAAAAACAATGGCAAAATTATTTTTTAATACTAATATAGAAAGTATTAATGAAGATACATTAGATGAATATACAGGTTATTTAGAAGTAACTATGAATAATGAAGCTATGGTTGATTTTTATTCTAATCAAGAAGAAAATTATTTTGATTTATTAGTAGGAGAATACCTATTAATTAAAGATGATGATGGTCAAGTTGTAGATAAAAAATGTTGGACAGGAGAAAAATATCGTCCAATAGTCTATGGTAACTTCGATTCTAAATGGTTTGGTAAAATTAAACCAATGAAAGATGATGCCTATCAAGCATTATTTGCAGATA
>Ga0256406_1001130_pt1 | contig 44288 bp, 37 predicted proteins | sample RumenRJG_03DNA_FD_185986 | JGI IMG/M metagenome (GOLD analysis project Ga0256406, IMG submission 185986) | Bovine rumen microbial communities from Lethbridge, Alberta, Canada - RJG_03 | ecosystem: Host-associated > Mammals > Digestive system > Stomach > Rumen | place: Canada: Alberta | collected... | reverse complement strand
GTATGAGCATGGAGCGATGCGATAGCATCGCGAGAATGCGAATATGCGCGGGCAGTGAGCCGCATCCGCACACACGAAGTGTGATGCGGTGAGGCGAACGCCGCGTCAGACCGACGAAGTCGGTCACATGTGACAGCTGCGAGAGTGCGAAGCACGGAGCAATCCGTAGCTTATACAGTATGTGGCACTATAAAACGTGCTGATTTTCGATGAAAAATATTTGAATATCGGGAAAAACCGATTGACAAAATGAGCATCGGATGTCATACTTAACAAGTGTGCCGCGCAGAGAGGTATAAGTCTGTCATGAGGTCTGCGGATGCAGAAGCAGATTTTTCTTCCACTCATGAAGCACCGAATCTGGCGAGTTTATAGAAATAGGAGGTGTCCTATCATGTATGCAGTAATTGCTACCGGCGGAAAGCAGTACAGAGTTTCCGAGGGAGACGTGATCCGTGTTGAAAAGCTCGGCTCCGAGGTTGGAGACAAGGTAACGTTCGATCAGGTTCTTGCCGTTCGCGATGACAGCGCGCTCAAGGTTGGCGCTGATGTATCCGGCGCAACGGTAGAGGCTACCGTTCTTGCCAATGCAAGAGCTCCCAAGGTTATCGTCTACAAGTACAAGAGAAAGACCGGCTATCACAAGAAGAACGGTCACAGACAGCAGTATACCAAAGTACAGATCAACAAGATCAACGGCTGATCCTCAAGATCACCTGTATGAGTTATGACGAAAGTCAGTTTTACCAGAAATCGGGAAGGTCAGTTTACCGGGTTTACCGCGAAGGATCATTCCGGATATGCCGAGGCAGGCGAGGACATTGTCTGTGCCGCCGTTTCGGCGCTTGTCATTCATACCGTCAATTCCATTGAGCGGTTTACGGATGAAAAGGTACGGGTGGAGCAGGACAGCGATCATGCGCTGATCCGGCTTCAGATCGACGGAACACCCGGCAGTGAGGCGGAACTTCTTCTGAAGTCTCTTGCGGCGACACTTGCCGATATGTCACAGAATCAGTCTTACAGGGATTTTATCAGGGTTTCAATTTCGGAGGTGTAAGAAATGATGGAGTTAAATCTTCAGTTCTTCGCTCATAAAAAAGGTGTAGGTTCCACAAAGAACGGCCGTGATTCCGAGTCCAAGAGACTTGGCGCGAAGAGAGCGGACGGCCAGTTTGTAAAAGCCGGCAACATCCTTTACAGACAGCGCGGAACGCATATTCATCCGGGTCTGAACGTAGGCCTTGGCAAGGATGATACGCTGTATGCCACCGTGGACGGTGTGGTGAGATTCACCAGAAAAGGCAGAGACAGAAAGCTCTGCTCCGTTATTCCGCGGGAAGAAGCAGCTGAATAATTTGTCTACGGCAGGGGCTGTTACGCATGGAAGACTGCGACAGCCCCTTTCGTTTATGTGAGAGTTCCGGTTGACCCCAGACAAACTGATTCTGATCTGCGGTGTGCCGGAACTTTTCGTATGAGGTGATATTATGTTTGCAGATCACGCAAAAATCGCCGTCCGCTCGGGCAAGGGCGGTGACGGCCATGTAAGTTTCCGCCGTGAGAAATTTGTCGCTGCCGGAGGTCCCGACGGCGGTAACGGCGGTAACGGCGGCAGCGTCATTTTTGAAGTGGATGACGGACTTTCCACGCTGGTTGCGTTCCGTCATCATTATAAATTCAGAGCCGGAGACGGTCAGGACGGAGACAAAAAGAGACAGACCGGAAAAAGCGGCGAGGATGTGATACTGAAGGTCCCCGCAGGGACCGTGATCTATGAGGCTGAGACGAATAAGGTTATCGCCGATATGTCTGGAGACTGCCGGCGCTTCGTAGTTCTGAAGGGCGGCCGCGGAGGCAAGGGCAATATGAATTATGCGACGCCGACCATGCAGGTGCCGAAGTATGCTCAGCCGGGGCAGCCTGCTCGTGAGCTCGTCCTGCGCCTTGAGCTGAAGATGATCGCCGATGTCGGACTGATCGGCTTTCCCAGCGTAGGCAAGTCAACCATTCTGTCGAAGGTCAGCCATGCGGATCCGAAGATCGCCGATTATCCGTTTACGACACTTGTACCGAATCTCGGCGTAGTCGATGTGGACGGTATCGATGGATTTGTCATGGCCGATATCCCGGGTCTCATCGAGGGCGCATCTGACGGGGCGGGTCTCGGAATTGAATTTCTGCGCCACATCGAGAGATGCCGGATGCTGATTCATGTGGTGGACGCTGCTGCCATTGAAGGACGTGATCCTGTTCAGGATGTGTACAAAATCAACGCGGAGCTCAGCAAATACAGTGTACGCCTCGAAAAGCTTCCGCAGGTTATCGCGGCGAATAAAATCGATGTCATGCAGACACCGGAGGGAGAGCAGAGTCCGTTTGACAGGCTGAAAGCCGAATTCGAACCGAAGGGCATCAGGGTCTTCCCGATTTCAGCCGCCACTGGTAAAGGCATGCATGAACTGCTATACTTTGTGCAGGGTGAGCTCGCAAAAATCCCGAAAAATACGGAGATTTTTCCTCAGGAATTTGATCCGGAGACCATGTTCCCGGATGATGATCTTCCGTATACGGTAAGAAAATCGGATACAGAAGAAAATACCTTCGTGGTTGAGGGCCCGAAGATCGAGAAAATGCTGGGCTATACGAACCTTGATTCCGAGAAAGGATTCCGGTTTTTCCAGCAGTTCCTGAAGGACTCAGGCATTCTGCATGATCTGGAGGAAGCCGGCATCAGAGACGGAGACACCGTCAGGATGTACGGACAGCATTTTGAATACTATAAGTAAATTATAATTAATATATAAATTATGATTCATATATACAGGGAGATTGTATGGATTCATCAATCTGGAAGGAACTGCCGGAAGTGCGTCGTGTTGTGATGACGTATCAGGGGCACAGCGATGAAGAGGAGAAGTTCAGCGGGCCGGTGAAGAGTCAGCCCTATGGCATATGGAAGTCCGATGCTGATTTCACGTGGGAGGGTGTCCGCTTTACATCGGTACGTGAATGGTACGGTGCCCCCAGGAATCCGCATCTTTTTGTCTTCAGACAGACGATCGAGCCATACGCGAACTGTGATTTTGACATGGAAATCCACATGGATTTTCCGGCGCAGGAGAGCATATGGACGCTGGATCATTATCTGGACCGGGAGAATAATTCCTGCGGCATGCTGCTGACCGGTCCTGACGGAAAGAAGGGTGTGCTGTGTGAGACGACGCAGATCACATCTTTCTCCATCAGAGTGGATGAAACCCGGGATGATATCAGCAGGCATTATCATATCACGGCTTTCGAGGAGAGCCCGATCAAGGTCGAGAAGTACATCTCATTCCATACGGATGAGGAAGAGGATTATGAGGAAGCCGCTTTCAGGGAGTGCAGAAATGCAGCCATAACGCGGTTCGATGATTTACGTGGAATTGGAGCGTGGGATTATGACAAGTAAGCAGAGAGCATTTCTGAGAAGCCTCGCCATGAACGAGGATACCATACTGTATATCGGCAAGGGCGGCGTTACGCCGGAACTCACAAAGAACGTCAGCGAAGCCCTGGCAGCGCGTGAGCTGATCAAAATCGGCATTCAGCAGAACTGTCTGGATGATCCGAGAGAGCTTGCCTCCGTTCTCTCCGAAAGAACGAAGTCTCAGGTGGTGGAAATTATCGGCAGAAAAATTGTATTATATAAGGAAGGCATGGGAGACGACCGGAAGATTGTGCTCCCCAGTAAGGCTGCAGGAAAATGAAGCCGGAGGAACCTGAGAAACGAATCCGTGCGGGGATCATGGGAGGTACCTTCGATCCGATTCACATGGGTCATCTGATCCTTGCGGAGCGTGCGAAGGAGCAGTTCCATCTGGATACGGTTTATTTCATGCCTGCCGGCAATCCGCCGCATAAAAGGAACCGTGCAGGGCGTGCGGATGATGAGCAGCGCACGGAGATGGTGCGTCTTGCCATAAAGTCGAACCCGCACTTCAGGCTCTCCCTGTTTGAGATGAACAGCGACGGTTTCAGCTATACCTACAGAACGCTGGAGAAACTGGACAGGGAGTATCCGGATACGGATTTCTACTTCATCATGGGTGCGGATTCTCTGGTGGATTTTGATACCTGGAAGGAGCCGCAGCGCATCGCCGACGCGGCACATCTGGTTGTTGCCACCAGAAATGAAATGGATCCGGATGCGTTTGACGCACTTCTTCAGCAGCGCCAGGCACAGTTTCACGGTGATTTTCTGCGGCTGGATACACCGAATCTCGATATCTCGTCGAAGCATCTCCGGGAAATGATCCGCAGCGGCGAATCCGTCAGATATTACGTGCCCGATGAAGTCAGAGAATACATAGAATTGAACGGGATTTACAGGCAGACAAAGGACATGGTACAGGAGGCACAGTAACCTATGGGAAAGAACAAGCCGGTATCTGAATGGGATGAAATCGAAAGTAAACTTCGGGATGCGCTGACGGTCAGCAGGTACCGTCATACCATGGGCGTCACCTATACATCCTGCGCACTGGCCATGGCGCACGGTGCCGACCTCCGGAAGGCCAGGCTGGCCGGACTTCTCCATGACTGTGCAAAGTGTATTCCCAATTCTGAAAAAATCGATATCTGCAAAAAGAAAAATCTACCGGTAACGCAGTTTGAGCTGGAACATCCGGTGCTTCTGCATGCAAAACTGGGCGTGTACATCGCACAGAAGCAGTACGGCGTGAGCGACGAGGAAATCCTTTCGGCGATCCGCTGGCATACGACCGGAAAGCCGGAGATGACAACACTGGAAAAAATCGTCTTCATTTCTGATTACATCGAACCCAACCGCGACAAGCAGCCGCGTCTCGGAGAAATCCGCGCAGAAGCTTTCAGGGATCTCGATGAATGCATGTACATGATACTGCGCGATACCATAGATTACCTCAGCGAAAATCCGAAGAGCATGGATACCACAACGCTGAGTGCCTGTGACTATTACACGGAGCTCCATAATCGCCGGAAAAACGGCCTTCATGGCGGAGAAACAGGCGGAGCCGTCTGAACAGGCGGAAATTATTCACGGAGGAATAAAATGGCAGAGACAAAAGATTATCTGAAACTGGCTGTTGAAGCACTGGAGGATAAAAAAGCAGAGGACATCAGAATCATTGATATCTCAGAGCTTTCTGATATTGCTGACTGTTTTATCATCGCGAACGGAACCAACCGCAGCCAGGTACAGGCCATGGCGGATGCGGTGGAAGAATCGCTCGGCAGAGCAGGTCTCTCCTGCAGAAGCAGAGAAGGGTATTCAGTCGCACGGTGGATACTCATGGATTATACTGATATTGTCGTCCACCTGTTTGACCGCGAGAGCCGTGGATTCTATGATCTTGAGCGGATCTGGCGCGACGGAAAAATGATCGATCCGGCATCGCTGTGACACCGGACTGATTTCGGAAGAGACAGTGGCAGCCGTTCCGGCACTTCAGAAGTGCGGAAACGGCTGCCTTTTGTTATTCTTGCTATATCATAATACCTATAAGAAAAATCTCATCACTCCGATCACCTGACCCAGAATCTCAAAATGCTGGTCCGGTGTCACAATAATCGGATCCATATGATCATTTTCCGGCTGGAGCCGGATATGATCCTTTTCCCGGTAAAAAGTCTTCACCGTGGCTGAATCATCAATCAGCGCCACGATCATGTCGCCGTTGTATGCGGTGTTCCCCTGTTTGACCAGAACCAGATCCCCGTCCAGAATCCCCGCATTGATCATGCTTTCCCCTCTGACGCGAAGCATAAAAGTCTGGGAGTTCGGAAGCTTGCTCACCGGAACAGGAATGTAAGTTTCCACCTGTTCCACCGCAAGGAGCGGCTGACCGGCAGCTACATTGCCGATCACCGGTACATCCTGAAATTCGGCATACGGCGCATGCCTGTCCGTGTCTGCTGCGGTTCTGTCTGAATCCGGATGCGGTTTCGCGGAAGAAGCGGCATCTGTGCCAAAGCGCTGTCGGCGAAAATCGTCATCAAGAACCTCAATTGCCCTGGGTTTGGTCGGATCCTTACGGATATATCCGTTCTTCTCAAGAGACTCCAGATGAGCATGAACAGAAGAGGTGGACTTCAGATGAACAGCCTCACAGATTTCACGTACTGACGGCGGAAAGCCCCGGATCAGGATCTCTTCTTTTATATAATCCAGAATCTCCTGCTGTTTTCTTGAGATGGGACGACCATTCGGGTTGATGGATTTACTTGATGACATAATTCCTTCCTCCGGAGCCATTGTACAATTATCTGTACAGGCCAGATGATATGATAATCACTGTCAGGTGACCGGTGCGGTACAGGTTCTTCTTAATTTAATTCATCATATCATAGGCGTAAACAAAAGACAAACATATTTTCAGAACAGACATTCCGAACATATATTCTTATTTTGTGTTGACACCGGTGAAGACCGGACTTATAATTCATACATAAACAAATGTTCGGAACAAACGTTCTGTATCCGTGATGATCATAACGAAGCAGAGGGGAGGAATCGGAATGCATGCAGTGGTTTCAGATTTTCAGAAGTATAAAGAATGCCGGGAAAAGAATCAGGATATGTATATCCGTCCCGCCGAAGACCGTCAGCTTCGGAGAAGACGCAGGGAAGTAAGGCGGGCGGAGATCAGAAGAATACGGCGAAAGAAGGCAGTTCTGATCGCTGCAGTTCTGCTGATTGTTTTTATTTCCATTTTTACCGCACTGGCAGCGAAGAAGACGGAGGCCGTCGGCATTCCGCTGTACAAGTATTACACCACTGTCGAAGCGGACAGAGGAGACAGCCTGTGGAGCATTGCCAGTGATTATATGACTCCCGGTTATAAAGACTGCGGAGAACTGATCGACGAAATTATGGCAGTGAATCATCTGCAGGGCGAGAGCATTGACGTCGGCCAGAAACTGATTGTTCCCTATTATTCATCTGAATATAAGGATTAATCCCCTTATCCTTATATTATATAACCCATTCACCATTATCACCTTATTCTCGAAGGCCGTCCTGAGCCCGCCGGCGATGCCGTGCAGGTTCCGGGCGGCAGGTCCGGTCGGCATACATGCCGGCCGGCACATCGTTCACCTTTCTGTCCGGTAAATCCACAGAAAAATTCTGATATTTTTGAAAGCTGATCGGTAAAATACATAAAAAAGTTATCCATATTCCAAATTATGTGTGCAAAATAGCGAAATCTGTGATATGATATAGCCACAGAAAGGGATAAGGAGGCCACCTATATGAAGACAATCGTTACCATCGGAAGAGAGTTTGGAAGTGGCGGACATCAGATTGGCAAGATTCTTGCAAAGGATCTCGGGATTCCTTTCTACGATAAGGAGCTCCTGGAGAGGGCCGCAAAGGACAGCGGACTCTGCAAAGAGATTTTTGAAAATCAGGATGAGAAGCCGACGAGCAGCTTTCTGTATTCACTGGTCATGGATACCTATTCATTTGGCTATTCATCCAATGTGATGAATGATATGCCGCTGAATCAGCGGGTGTTTCTTGCTCAGTTTGACAGCATCAAGCAGCTGGCCAAGGAGGGACCCTGTGTGATTATCGGACGGTGCGCAGACTACGCACTGGAGGACAATCCGAATCTGCTCAGTGTGTTTATTCATGCCGACCTCGACGCAAGGGTAAGGAGAATATCCAATATCTACGGACTGACGGCAAGCAAAGCACATGACAGAATCCGCAAGAACGATAAGAGCCGTTCCAGCTACTATAATTACTACACATGTAAGGAATGGGGCTCCGCTGACAGCTATGATCTGTGCATCAACAGCGCCAGATATGGTATTGAAGGCACGGTAGCAATGATTAAGTATGCCATCGAGCAGAAAGAAAAGGGCATTCAGGGCAGTATCACAGTAAAAAGTGATGACGCCGGACCGGCATAAGATTCTCGTTGCCGAACCGGCATCATATGAGAAGCAGGCCGGATGGTTCCGCCTGCTTCTTTTTATGAGTATGTGACATTTTTAATTCTTTTTCTCTTTTACGGACGCAGTATTTTATATCCTGTGAAATACCGTCGGATTTTCAAATAATTTACATAATGTAGTTATGTAAATTAAAGGATGTTTAATTTTTTTTAAGTCCCCTGTTCATTTTTCCAGTTCTCTGTTTTTTTTAATTCTTGTCAACTTCATCATCTTCATGATACCGGTGTTCAATAATTTCCACGGCTTCTTTCCGCTGTCTGAGATCCACATCGGCATAATGTGAGGCGGTGACTTCAATGCTTGAGTGATTCAGTGCTTTTGATGTCAGATGAATGTCGCCTGTCGCCTGATAGAGATTTGTGCCGAAGGTGCTCCTCAGCTTGTGCGGTGTAATTCTTTTGCCGGGCACGGTGTTGACAGTGTACTTTTTTACTACGCGGTCAACAGAGCAGACCGCCATGCGGGTTCCGTTTCTGGAGATGAAAAGAGCCTGTTCGTCCGGATCCGCAGGTCTGCGTTCCAGACGGATATAATCCTGAAGTGCCTGTACGGCGTCATCATTCAGATAGACATCCGGATCGTCGCCGCCGCCTTTACGATGTACATTCAGCTTTTTGTCTTTCCAGTCGATATCATCCAGATCAATGCCCACACATTCGGACACACGGATACCTGTGTTGAGCATAAGGGACAGAAGAGCAGTGTCACGGTACCGCGTCCTTTCAGCAAACTTCTTCTGCCTTCCTGTAAGCGCATCGCCGGTTTCAACGCCCTCCATCACCGTATTTACCTCTGCCACGTTCATCGCCGTGATATGCGGCTTTTTCATTTTCAGACGCAGCTTATATGAGGCAACGGGATTGGTCCTGATCAGACCGTACTCAAATTGATAATTATATAACGATCTGACAGATGAGAGTTTCCTGGCTTTACCGGGCTCGGAATTTGTGGTTGGAATGGATCTGCTGCCGGATGATTCCCGTCTGTAGGCATCGATATAATTGAAATAAGCATCGAAATCAAAGTGATTGAGGTGCTCCAGAATGTCGGAAGAAACTTCCTTTAAAGGCATCTGATGCTGATCAGCGATGAACCGCAGGAATCCCCGGATGTCATACACATAGTTCAGAATCGTCCGTTTTGAGGTCGAGCCGGTCGTCATATAATTGACATAGCCGTTCATGTATGAAGGCATGTCGGCAATGAGATCACGGATTTTCTCCATATTCAGAACATCTTGCTGCTGATAATATTTCATAGTGAAAGCTCCTGAAAACTTCTGTTTAAACTTCTGTCATAAACGAACAGGCCGCTGAGTGATTCAGATGCAGGATGCTTATCTGTGTCAGATTTGCAGTGAATTTACGGTAAACATCATCATACAAGATGCCACAGTAAAAGGTAACGGCCGGTAACTGCGTTTATTATATCAGTCTTCTGCCTGAGAATCAATATTGCGCTATAAAATTATTATTTTATAGCGCAAAACATATATTGCTCTTCTGACATATATGACTGTTATATGTCTGCTGAGACCGGCTGAGACCGGCTGATGCTGCCCGTACGAATGTTTTTCACGGCTTGTGGCGTTTCTTTTTCAGCTCAGGGATCAGAACCGACAGAAGGATGCACCCGGCTGCGATCAGAAGAATGACGGCGATGCCCGTGCCGCCCGTGTTTGGCAGGCTCATGACCGGATGATCTATACAGGTAACGTCGCTGATCCAGACGGACGCTGCGGAACCGTCTTCAGCATGACCGGATTGAATCAGCTGATCCTGACTGCTGACGGTAACTGAGGAGGTGGCATCATTCACGGGGTTCGGATTGATCATATATCCCGGCGGTGCCACGGTCTCGACGAGTTCATAATTACCGGATCCCATGCCCGAAACAGAGACATAACCGCTGTCATCCGTTGTAAATACTGTGGCCCTGCGGCTGCTCTTTGTCCAGTGAACGATTTTTTCCGGATCGCTGTCGTCCAGACTGCTGTCAAAAATAAGATACTGAGGCTGTCCGTCTCCGTCTGCCGGAACCTTTTTCAGAATAAATCCGGCTCCTTTGAGTGCCTTCTCTGTCTTAACGGCTGCAGAAGGACCGGATGAAGATATGGCAGAAGAAGATGAAGATATTGCGGAAGAACCTGATGCATCAGATTTGAAATCAGATGCGATTTTATGAATTCTGATCATATGGACAAGGCTGCTGACGGTATTTGACGGTACCGATGAATCGTCAGCACTGACAACAGCCATATTCCGTATTTCTCCGACATCTGTCGGTCTGGCTGTGATGCTTTCGGAAAAAGTCTGGCCGGCCGCAATGGTTCTGGTCCAGGACACGGATACCGCAGGCTTTCCCGCCGTATCCTTTGTCTGAGCTGTCTTACAGTATTCTTTTCCGGTCTCTGCAAGCAGAGACATCGATGACGGAAGCTGATCGGTTACCGTAAAGGCAACTGCCCTGTTCGAAGGATTTCTGAAACTTATCGTATAGTGAAGCGGCTGTCCGATGGCTGCAGGCTTTCCGTCACAGTTCCCGGTACCGGAATTATCTGTGATCTTCAGATTCGGAACAGCCAGATAATTACAGACAGGGTCGGTTCTGTAACTGACATGCAGCTGTGCTCCGGTTATCTTCGTGCTGGCTTCTGCCACATTGGATATGGTTCCTCCGGAAGGAATGCTGTCACCGGATCCGACCTGAACACCGAAAGATACGGTACCCTTTGTTCCGGGCGTGACATCACTGATGCGCCATACGACAGCACTGCTGCGGTTTCCGCGTTTCTTAACGGTAATCTCTGCCTTTCCGGCAGAGCCACCGCTTTCCACCGTGGTGTTGTCTACGCTGCAGGACTTTTCATCCAGCGTTGTTCCGTCGGGAATGGTGTCCGTGATGGTGATCGTTTCTCTGCGGCTGGATATATTGGCATAGGAAATGGTGTAAAAGAGTTTCTGTCCGGGATTCACGAACTGACCGCTGATATTCCTGCCCGAAGATCCTCCGCTGCTTCCCTCGGGAGCCTGAAATACTTCTTTTGAAATGGCTGTGACTGAAGAACCGGTTTTACTGCTGTCTCCATCTCCCGGCGCTCCGGCCTTTCTCAGACGGATGCAGACAACGATATTTTCCTGTATATCGGTGAAACGCATGCAGTTTCCGGTTTTCTGCTCTCCTTCCTCCGGCACGGTACCGCAGGCCGTTTCTATGGCGTCAATGCCTGCTCCGGTACCGTCCTGCCCTCTGAGTTTTTCATCTGAGGTGCCGCCGATGCGGATATCATCGACATACCAGTTCTCTTCTGTCTTCCAGCGAACGGACAGATTGCTGCCCGGCTGAATTTCTTCCAGATGAGCGGAGGATGGGTCAGCTTCTGTTTTATTCGTTCTGGTATTTTCAATCCATACGGTTCCGGCACCGGCTCCGCTGACGATATTTCCCTCAGCATCGAGGGCATCGATGTAGGCATCGGCCGTAAATGCCGGTTCGCGGGTGACCAGTGCATGAGCGGTGCTGTCCTTCATTGACGAATAATTGATATACATGTCATTGCCGCGTGATCCTTCTGTCTCAAGGCGGAGATCTGCTGTAATCTCGGCACTTTCCGGAAGATCACCGACAAGACACCAGACCGATGGCTTTTTTCCTGACAGTTCACCAACAGTACCGTCAGAAGAGACGGCAGTCTTTTTCCATTCATTGGCATCTGTAATATTGATTTTTGATTCTGTTCCCGATGTTGCCAGCATGCCGGCATTTACACCGTGATATCTGGCGAGTTCCGTATAGTACAGTGAAAACTGTGACAGATCCAGGCGTGTCTGTCCTGTGGATGAGATTTTCAGAGATCTGATCTTATAGCTTCCATGATAGTTGGGAACGGCGTTCTGTGCAGAGGTGGTTCCTTCCCATGGCATGGTATCCGCCAGGATCAGAGATTTATCGGCATGGACCGTATAATTGCACCAGGTCATTCTGAAGCCGACGTCCTCTCCTGCTTTGATTACGTCTTTAACAGCCGTATTGGTCAGAGAAAGGCCGCTGTTCTTGGATACTCTGAATGAACAGGTATGGTAATTGCCGTTGATTTCGCTGAGTGCACGATCATCCTCCGTAGAAATAATCGATGCCGTTCCTTGATATTCCTGATTGTTTTCCGCTTTCGCGCGGTTGATGGTCACACTGTAATGAATGGACGGCAGGCCGTCTCTGATCCTGACGTTCGTGAACGTCCACTTTAATACCGTACTGCTGCCTGACTGGCTGACGGAAGGTTTCAGCTTCGTTCCGCCTTCTACGCTGCCGTGTTTTCCTGCCCCGGCTGCATTCGGGATATATCGGCCGCCGAGGACGGCATCATCGTTGTAAGTGACACCCGCCGGGAGTGTATCGGTTACGGTCACATTGGTTGTTCGCTGGCTGATTTCATCATTTCTGCAGTTAAATCCGGGATCCAGACGATAATCAGCTACGGTTTCGCCGGTATCCAGATTGAATATATTTTTGGCCTGTTTCTGGTCCGTCTGTTCAATCGATTTGGCGATTTTTACATTGTAGTTCTTAATATACAGCGTGTCTCCGTTGTTTCTGCCTTCGGTTGACAATCTGTCATGACTCCAGGCAGCCATTTCATAACTGCTGCTGCGCTGCAGAGAAGGGGACGGCAGAGATTTGTGGTCAAAGTAATAATCTGCGTAAGTGGGAAGCGTCGGCTGTTTGCCTTCGGCATAAAAATAGGCGCAGGAACAGGACATGATGGAATGTGCTGTCCTGTCAAGGGAAGTCTGGTTATTGATGGTAAACGGACACATGACACCGATACTGTCGAGCCAGCCGTAGAAATGTCTTTTTTCAGGTATTTCCCTTACGGAGAGCAGAATGCCGCAACACGTGCTGCCTGCCTTCTTCAGATCTGAAAGCGTTCGGTAATAAATCATGTCACTGAACCCGGCATACCTTTTTTCCCTCTCGGATGACCAGTCAGACTGAGGATGACTTTTACAGGCCGCAAAGAGGACGGTATAGCTGTAGGCTGTCATGAACGGTTCGGAATTGACGCACTGCGATCGGTTTTTACAGGTGCCGTCCGGCGTCAGCGCTGATGCGTCGAATTTCATCAGCTGATCATAGCCGTACAGATAGCCGGTCCGGTAATTTTTAAACGCACTGTCGAAGGAAATACCGATATGATTTCCGATAAAGGAGTTATCATCTTTTGTCTGCCAGCTGACGGTATGCCCTCTGGGATCCAGATAATAATCGTAGTCTGTGGTATAACTGTTGTTATTGCCATTGAACCAGGCACTTCTGAAAAGTTCATAGGTTCCGGTATCCGATGAAATGTTGTCTGATAACCTGCCCGGCGTACCGGAGGCTGAGGCTATGCTTATGTTGCTGACTGAGGCGGTAAGGCTGAGCTTCATACTCTGATTGCTTATTCTTTCCCGCGGGTAGGCAACAAAAATCTGATACTGATGAGCGGAAAAAACACCTTTTTCCAGTGTTTCATACGCCTTATCCCCTTTATTGTAATAAATGTTCTTATAGGGCTGAGCAATTATGGTGCGTGGAAAATGGTCAGGATTGATCTGATAATTGCTGACAGTTACGTGGAGGGCATTTTGTCCGGTCTTCACGGCTGTCACATCACCGCTTTTATGGCAGCTCTTAGAGTTGTACCAGTCCCGGTCACCCTGGTAGTTATCCCAGTCATGCGGATTGACAGAATAAGGCAGATTTCTGTTCAGGACGGTATTCAGACCGGATTCCGTCAGGCCTCTTTTAAATTTTTTACCGGCATTTTCCGTATTTTCATCCGCCCAGAACAGATGGACAGCCGGTGTGATATTTGTCCACTCGCTGAAAGAAGCACGAAGGGTCAGGTCAAAAGAAATTTCCCCTTTCGGTACTTCCACACCCCGGAGACCTTTATGACTGCTGCCTCTCAGAATAACTTCCGTACCGACAGAGAATGCGGTACCGGTCAGCGTTCCTGCGTCCTTTTCAGGAGCATCGTCAGTTCCTTCTGAAAAGTTCAGCGTTTCATAGTCGGCATCTTCGTCGAAGACATTCACCGCAATCGAATAAGAGGGAGCTGCGCTGACGGTGATATTTTTCTGGCTGCTGCTTTCGTCTGCCTGTCTCACTTCATTCACACCGTGAGCGGCGCAGGTTCCCTTTGTCGTGTTGTGATCAATCCAGGCATAGAACTGCGGTTTCAGACTGCTGCCGTTTGCCATGCCTTTAACGTAAATGATGGCGTTGACGGTCTGATCCACGCACGGAAAGACACTCGATACACAGGCGGCGGAGGCATCAAGATACTGGGATGCATACAGCACCTGGCAGGATTTTTCCTGACCGTCAATGTTACGCTTCTCACTGGTAATCTTCCAGTCGTTGGCGGTTCCCGTCCCTGAAACCATCCAGGGCATATCAGAGGTGCGGAATTCAGCTTCTTCCTGCGTCTGCGGCAGAACGAAGCAATAATGGATATAGCCGCTTCGATAGTACCTGCCCGCTGTATAGGATTCGCTCGAAAGCTTCAGTGTGTACTCGATCATGTCAAAGCTGCGGATGATACTGTTGGTTTCGGAGGAGTCATTGCCCGCAGTATCACTGCTGTCGAATGGTGCCGTTCCGGTTCTGACTTTGCTGGTGGAAAAACGGCTGACATACTGTTCATCACCATTCAGTGCCATGGTATTGCTTCCGGCGGAACGGGCTGCTTTCATCATGCCCTGCAGTCTTCTTTTGCCGGCTGTGTTCTGCTGTGCTGATTTTTTCAGAGCTTCGCCGATCGGATCTGTGAAATTTTTTCTGACAAATACAAACGGAGAAAAGCTGACAGTACGGAAGGATACTGCTTTCCTGGAAGCATCATAGTCATAGGGAAGGCGTTCAATGATCTGCTCTTCTTTTCCGAAGTGAGCGATGTGGCACAGATAAGTGCTGTCTGGATCATCAAGAGAAATCCCGGTCAGCTGAACGGAGACGCTGCCGGATGCGACGGAACCGTCGAGATCCAGCATGACCGGTTCGAGGATCTCATACCCCTCCAGTGCTTCCCGGATCTGATTCAGTGTCTCTCCTGTCGCACGGGATACACAGAGTGAGCTTCCGTCTGAAAGGCCGTCCGCAGATACGGAGAGATCATCGCTGCTCTTCTCTTCCGTTTTTCCGGTATCATCCATGGTTTCTTCCTGATTTTCGGAAATTTCCTCCTGGCTTTCAGAAATTTTTTCCCGGCTTCCCGAAGTTTCCTTCCGGCTCTCGGAAGCTTCCTCACGGTTCTCAGAAGCTTCTTCCTGGTTCTCAGAAGCTTCCTCCTGATTCTCAGAAGCTTCCTCCTGATTCTCAGAAGCTTCCTCCTGATTTTCAGGCGCTGTCTGCTGATCAGGTCCCCGGGTGGATACCGCTGCGGCGGCGGGAACGGATGTTTCTATTGTCAGTGACATCGCGAGAAAAGCGATCAGAACTATTTTTTTCATTTATTTTTGCCTCCTCCTTTTTTATGGGACAGGATGACACCGGTAATGAGCAGAACCGCGGCTGCGGATCCGAAAATCAGCATGATATCAGAATCACCTGTCTGTACGGTGCCGGCGCCTTTTTTTCCGCCTTCATCGTCACCGGCTTCGTCTGTGCCGTTACGGCTGCCGTCGCCGGAAGGCTTTTCAGATGAAGAAACAGCCTGCGATTCCGGCGTGCCGACAAGGTCTTCTTCTTTTTTCTTCGGCTCCGTTTTCGGCCATGCGGTGATATCATAATCCCATCCGTCTTCTGTCCCGGATGGTGTGTCATCAACATCTGCCACCGTTATGTCTGTCTCATCATCTGATGCATCGGAAACGGCGCCGGTTAATGTCTCAGAACGCCCGGCTGCCCCGTTGTTCTGCCTGTCAGGAACACTGACCAGAAACGGATCGATGTTCTCATAACCGGAAGCCGCTGATTTTTCTTCGGAACCCGTCTGAAGAACCAGATAGATGCCCGGATCCCGGATCGTAAATACCGCCTTCCCGCTGTCATCCGTGATGCCGTCTGCCTGCGAAGCAAGGTGCCGGTCGGTGAACATCTCAGCAAAGGTTTTCGCGGCTTCTGCGGTTTCCTGCCGGCTCATGCCGTCAAAAGAAATCCCGGTTTCGGAAAAGGGATCGCAGAGACGGTAAATGCCGGCTCTGCGGTTGACCAGATCTGCCACCCTGATGATGGAAAATCTGCCGCCGTCGAGGGGAAGCTCTCCGTCGTGGACCGCATAGCATACCGTGAGTGTTCCGGTCTGATTCTCCTGCCCGGTCTGATTCTCCTGCTGATCGTTCATCTGGCTTTCCGGATGTGTTTCCGTGGAATCTGCAGTCTCAGCAGATCCTTTTGCAGCAACGGATTCTCCGTCAACATTTTCCGTATCGATCAAGGAGGTATCGCCGTCATCGTTTTCCGTATTGATAAAGGAGGTATCTCCGGCATTGATAAAGGAGGTATCGCCGGCGTCTTCCAGGTCGGCTGTCTTCTGCCTTATCTCTGTCATGGCGGTATCAGCCGCAGGAACGGAAGCTCCGGCCGGGATCGCAGAAAAAATACTGCCTGCCGCCAGCAGCGCGGCTGTCATGACCGCACGTGGTATTCGTTTACTCATTGAATTTCCTCCGCCATATTCTGTATAAAAGGATCAGTCCGGCTGTGAAAGTAAAGGTGCCGGCAAGAATATCCGTTTTCCATGAAAGAAAAATCCTTGCCGCCTTCTCTTTCCAGGAAAGATCAGCAGCTTCTGCCGAAAGGGATTCCGGCCGGTTCACCCTGTGTCCGCGGACGAGAAGCCTGTGGGTATTGACTCCGTAAGGCGTACAGGTCATCAGCGTTGCCAGATCTCTTCCCTCTTCTATTTTCAGTTCATCAAATTCCGAAGGCAGGACTGTCGTGATCCTGTCTGTTTCGTAATAAAGATTTTTCTGACCGGTATGCAGGATAAAGATGTCTCCCTGATGCATTCTGTCGAGGTTTGTGAACATCTTTGCTTCCGGAAGGCCCCGGTGCCCCGTGATGACCGTGTGAGTGTTCCTGCCTCCGATGGGCAGAGATGAGCCATACAGATGTCCTGCCCCTTTCTGAAGTGAGTTGTCCGAGGCATAGTGACTGACGGGCAGATTGACACCGATACAGGGAATTTCGACATACCCCATGATGCCGTCTCCGGCCGCATTCAGCAGTGATTCATATTCGGTATCGTCGGCTTCGCCGTAGTCAAATGCCCCGGGAGATTTTTTCATCCGAAGCATGAACCGGGCTATCTGATCTGAACCGGAAGCGGCCAGATCCCGGTTGTATTTTTCGGCTCTGCCTGTCTCTTCGCCCGTGATCACGGACTCATGAGCGGCTCTCCCTTTCAGAATCATGGACTGCTGAACCGCAGCGTTCCATCCGCGGCTTACGAAAATATACATCAGAAGAAGAATGCCCGTTGTTTTCAGAAGTTTCGAGATCAGTGACGGCATGAAGGCTCATTCCTTCTTTTTCTTACGGTCATCCCGGAGGTGATCAGAATCAGCGCCGCCACAAGCGGAATGACAAGTCCGGTACCTCCGGTAGACGGGAGTTTCTGGATTTTTATATTCGTGATCTGAACAGGACTGCCGTTTTCTTCGATGGTGCCGTAAACGGCACTTCCGTCGTCTGTTACGAGAGAAACCTGTTTTCCCGTTTCATCTGTTTTCGGGTGTGCCGTATAGGTCAGCGTGGCTGCTTCTTCAACGTTTTCTCCGGGAACCGGGTGATCCAGCGCGCCGGGCTCATGATGTCCGGCTGAACGCCAGATGGTTTCTCTGTATCCTGCCATCACGCCCTCCGGTGTGAACCAGGCACTGAACTTCACCAGATATTCATCCTCATTCAGGCAGTATCCTTCCGGGGCTTTGATTTCCTTGATGTAGTAGAAGGTATTGTCGTCCAGACCGTGAAAATGCAGATGACCGTATTCGTCTGTTTCAGAAGACTGCACGGCTTTTTCTCCGGTGAGATCCTGATCCATCTCCTGGTCCGTGGCGTATAAGCCGAAGACAGCGCCTTTCAGGCCCAGATTTTCACCGTCTTTTCCCGCTATCATTTTTGTACCGACAGCAGTGTCATCTTTCCTGGTTACCCCGGTCGGTTCTCCGGTATCGGTTACAAGATAAAAAGAGGAATCTTCCGACGTTCTTGTCCGGCTGTTTTCAGGCGTGAATACGGACTGCCCGTCGAGCAGATCACCCATGGCAAAAGTATAGCCGTAGGTATAACGGTTTAATTCGTAATACGTATCCGGACTGGCAGGATCAAATGGCTTATTCGGATTCCGGGAGTACCGGATAACGGCATGATTCAGATTCTCCGAAAAATTTTCTCCGGCTTTATCGTTCAGTGAAGATTCATAGGTAATCACTATTTCCGGCCGCTTCGTGTCCGCCCTGTGCGATCTGATCGCTGCAGAGGTGAAACTGACGGTGAATCCGGAGCCGTTCCTGTCGTCTGTCGTAAGGGAATAAGTTGAACTTCCCGGCTGCTCTTCCCTGCCATTGACAAAGACTTTGATATTGACCGGCTTTTCCAGCCCCTCTGCCAGATGATCGGTGATGACATACTGCGGATCTGTATAGTCATCTGAATATGAAGGCATGGTCATGCCGTCAATTCTGAACTCGATTTTCTGCCCTCTGGCAAAGACATCCCCGTAGTATGTCCGGGTCTTCCCGTCTTCCAGCACGGCGTTACTGCCGGGAATCGTTTTGTCCATAACGGAGGATGAGGATTTGACGTAAGCCTGAGAAGGCGTGCTGCTGTCTGCGTAACAGAAAAAATCCGTCATATCGACGGCACCCGGATTCTGCTGCGACGGATTGTTGGCATCGGTAATATTCAGTGCCACGAGAGCCGGATTATAGACATGATCGGCTGACCCTGTGACCAGAACCGCATAAAGACCCGGTTCCACGACTGCTGTATAGGTCGTGCCCGCCTGATCAGGTGACATTTCCGTACCCTGATCAGCAAAGGTTCCTGCCTCTATGGCATCGGCGATGGCGGACAGATCCGACGGCGTGACCAGTTCATTGATATCGACGGACTGATTTTTTGATCCGTCGGCAAATCTTCTGCTGAAGCTGCTGCCGGTATGCTGCGGATCTGTGAGCACATAGCGCACCAGCTTTCCGTCTTTGTAATAGCCGTCGATGAGCTGGTAGGCGGTAACCGTAATTCCCTGTTCTGCAGCAATGCCGCTGACGGTGATCCGGCCTGTGCTGCTCTCTTTACCGTCCTTTCCGGGACCCGCCTGTTCACCGTATTCTCCTTCCTTTGATGCCGCCGCGGAAACCGTACTGACGGCAGCATTCAGGCACAGAAACGCGGCCAGTGCGCAGGTCTGCAGTCTGATTTTTTTCTTCATTGACAGTGATCTCCTTTCCCTCATGAAATAGTTATTCGTAAACTCCTCTGCGTTTGCCGCTGTAACCTGTAAAACATACGGCACAGGCCTGAAGCGGCTGCCGCTGAAGCTTTCCCCCGGCGGATGCACAGGTGGAAAGTGTGATGACGTGAATATGCTGTTCAGGGACGGCATCCTCAAGCGTATAGAGGGCGTATTCTTCCTGACTTTCAATCCACCGGTTCATTTCGCTGTCCGTAATGAATCCTGTTTCATACGTCTCAGAACCGTCCGGGACCTTCAGCATCCGGAAAACCCGGAAGGTGTAGTACCCGCCCTTTACATGGATCCAGAAGTAAGGATGCTGCAGGGTATAGGCAGGATCGGCATAGAGATCGTTTCGTCCGAACATGGTTCCGTCCCGCATGTTGTGACCGTATAGAATGGTGTGTCTGTCGGAAAAATCCCGGCTGCAGTCCGGATGCATGAAGATGGTACCTGCAAATGACGGCTTTCCGTAAAAATCCGTGTGCAGATAAGTCCCGGTGCTCCGGCCCCTGACAACGGGATAACCGGCCCCGGTCGGCAGGTGAATCCACCCCGTATAATCGGGATTCAGCTGCTCCAGTCTGTCGAAATCAACGACAAGACTGTCGGAGAGAGCGGGATCATTCAGATATGCCGGATTTTCCGCAGTGACTTCGGTGCATGAATAATCAGAGACACTTTCTTTTCCGGCGTCGGTTTTCAGACCGGCATCATCAGGCGTCCGGTCATCTCCGGCTTCGGAATCAGCTTCGGCGGTATACGCTTCCGCGATGCTGTCATACTGTCTTTCTTCCCTGAGATACTCCATTCCTGTAACCAGGAAGGCAGTAAGACACCATAACCCTGCGGCAAGGCAGACTCTGCCCGCTGTTCCCGATGCGGATTTTTTTCTTTTTCTCATGGCAGTAAGTGTTTTCTCCGTTTTTATCAGAAGGCGCACTTCTCCCTGTTCCATGTATTTTCTCAGAACATGGTGCATGCCCAGGCTTCATCTCTTCCGAAGGCGTGGGTTCTGATAATACCTTCACTGCTTCCGTAGGCTTCTATGGTCTGTGCATTGCCTGCCGCGTCTGTGCCCGCATAGACGGCCACATGATGGACATAGCCGCCGGATGCATAAAATATAAGATCACCCGGCTGAAGCCGGTCAAAGGCGATTCTGGTGCCGCACTGAGACTGCGCTTCGGCGGTTCTCGGCAGAGAGATGCCGACTCTTGCATACAGCTCCCGGGCAAATCCTGAGCAGTCGCAGCCGTTGTACAGATCGTTTCCGCCCCACACATAGGGATGCCCTATGGCTGAGGCCGCCAGTGTCACGATCTGTCCGCGGATCCGGGCTTCCCGGGAGGCAGCTGTATCATCTGATCCTGTGAGAGGTGTATCCGTCTCTGAGGCTGTTTCCGCCGGGGATGCTTCGCTGACGGAAGACATGCTTTCGGATGGCTTTTCTTCGGCATTCAGGGTGTTTTCCGATGAAGAAATGTCAGGTGAGGCTGCGGCGGGAACATCGGATGCAGATGGAAGACCGGATGTTGATGAAATACCGGATAAGGTGGATACCTGATCCGAGGATGTGGATAACTCTTCTGTTATTTCCGGTTCAACAGAGACCAGGCTTGCGTAAAGAGCGGTAATCAGAGCATCCTTATTGTCCGTGGCCAGAACGGCCTGCGGCAGCTGCTCTGCTGCTGATGATGCCGCATCTTCTGTCAGATCTGTCAGGGCGGATGAACGGATAAATCCTTTCAGTTTTCCGGATTCCACATAGGTCCACCGGGGATTTTCTGTGTCGAGGCGGTAAACCAGTCCGCCTTCAGGTACCATTCCGACAGCCACATATTCCATTCCGGGGCCGCATCGGAGTTCCTGTCCTTTCATGCTGTTATCCGGTGAGATGACGACTGCCGGATTTATCTCTGTCTGTGTTTTTTTCGATGTGATTCTGCGGTAAAAGAATGACGCATTCTCGCTGACGGAAAGGCAGCTTTCTGCTTCTCTGCCGATCTGCCTCACTTCATCCGTTGATTGATGTTCTGCCGCGAGATGCATGGCTTTTTCATTCCGGATCCTGTTCAGGATGCCGGCGTCTTCCAGCGTATCGCTCTTCATAAAACCGCGTACCATGCCGGATTCGACATAGCACCATCCGTTTTCCTCCGTGCTGAGGACATGGACCATGCCCAGGGATGGTACGGTGCCGGCTGTTTCTGCCTGATCATCCATGGCGGTAAACACCGGCGTTTCAGCTCCTGTTATTTTTCTGCAGTCTCTGACACGGGTAAAATGCCAGTGATCCAGCTCTTCGTAAAGTTCGCCGGGAATTTCATCCGACGCATCATTTTCCGTTTCAGATGCCGCGTAAACTGCGCGTGCAGCCGGCACGGAAACCGGTATGTCAACAGACGCGTCATGGCTCCCGGCATCACCGTCAGCCTGTTCTGTGTCCATTTCAGCGGAGTCTTCACCATGACTGCTGTCTGTATCGTCGCTGCTTTCAGCTGCGCTGAGGTCAGTTTCAGAGATGATGTCAGCCGGAGCCTTTTCATCACCGGCTTCATTTTCTCCGCTGTCAACGGCATACATATCCTCTGACACGAAACCATCTTCCTGATCCGGACTGTTTTTATCAGCGTTATCGTCTGTGTTTTCGCCACAGACGTTATTTTCTGAGGAAAGATTTTCTTCACCGGAGGAGACCAGATCATCGTCATCGTCAGCTTCCTCTTCCGGCGTGCAATCCGATGCCAGATCACCCGTTCCTGCCGGGTCGCAGAGATAGCTGTATGATGAAGAATCCGTCTCAGAAGGGCTGCTTTCACTGTCTGACGGATACAGCCCGGATACAGTGGATGCAGGGCTTTCATATTCATGCTGTCCGTTCCGGAGGGCGGCATCTTCTTGTCGCGAGGTCAGCGAAGAAGGATCGGAAAAATCAACATAGACGTCTGAAGCGTCTTCTCCGGTCGCGGACAACGCAGTGCCTGTTCCGGAAACGTCAGATCTCATCTCTTCTTCTGCGGAAGCAGGAAAATTGACCGGAGAAAGTGCTGTGGAAGCAAGGACATTGACCGGAGAAAGTGCTGTGATCAGCATAAAAATGCCGGCAGTTTTCAGGATTTTTCCTCTCATGGATACCTCCTTCAGTCAGCGGGCGGCAGAAAATGATCCGGCCGGCCTGCGGGGAAAGACAGTATGGTAAAAAGATGAACAGAAAATGAATGTACAGAAAATCAGAGCCCGGAGGTCAGTACAGACCTTCTGGCATGACGGAATAAAAATATGTCTTGTCCTGTAGCGACGCGAAAGCACGCAGTGCGAAGCGGCGCGTGGACTTATACAATATGTGGTACTACCTGTAGTATGGGATTTATTGTATGAGAAATGCGGCAGCGCAGGGAATGGAGTCTGCGCCGTCCGCCTGATCTGATCTGATATGTCAATCATAAGACAGAGATGAAATAATTTCCACCTCATTCTGGCGCGGTTCGCCGCGATCTGACACGGTCCGCCCCGGTTCGCTGCAGTCCGCCCCGATTCGCTGCGGTCCGCTCCGGTTCACTGCGGTCCGCCACGGTTCACTGCGGTCTGCCCCGGTTCACCATGATCCGCTCCGATTCACACCGCCGTTCCGATCCGGTAAACGGTGTGCCGGACTATCCGGCTATCCCTGACTTCGGTTTACGGTCCGGCAGGATGGGTACTCAGGCAGGATTACATCTGCAGTTTTTTCAGCAGTGCAGAAAAATATGCCGGAAGCGGTGCTGAAAATTCCATATATTCCCCTGTGACAGGGTGAACGAAACCAAGCACCATGGCATGAAGGGTCTGTCCTTCAGTACCTCTGACGGGACAGTGTGCCGGGCCGTAGACTTCGTCTCCCAGAAGCGGATGGCCCGCCGTGGCGAGGTGCACGCGGATCTGGTGCGTCCGTCCGGTTTCCAGTTCGCATTCCACATACGTGTAACCGTTCAGCCTTTCGAGCACGGTCATATGCGTAATGGCCGTCTTTCCTTTATCTGCCGGTACGACAGCCATTTTTACCCGGTCAGAAGGATGCCGTCCGATGTTTCCCTCAAAGCGGAAACGGTCGTCGGCTTCCCGTGTCACGCGCAGATTTCCCCCCGCGAAGATTTTTTCATCGGGCATGCGGTCAAAGGAACCGTGACAGATGGCGCGGTACTTCCTGGTGATGCTGTGTACGGCCAGCTGCTGCGACAGAGACCGGTGCGCGCGGTCCGTCTTGCAGACGACGAGTGCTCCTGTGGTGTCCCGGTCGATCCGGTGAACAATGCCCGGCCGCAGTACGCCGTTGATACCTGACAGATGGCCCTGACAGTGGTACAGAAGGGCGTTGACCAGTGTATGCTCATAATGCCCGGCCGCCGGATGCACGACCATTCCCTTCGGTTTGTTGACTACCAGCAGCTCATCATCCTCATACAGAATGTCGAGAGGAATATTCTCCGGAAGGATCTCCGGCTCCCGGTTCTCCGGCACGCGGAAGTAGATTTCATCGCCGTCGTGAAGAATGTAATTTGCCTTCACCGGTCTGCCGCCGACCGTACAGCCGCCGCCTTTCATGATTTTCTGGATATAAGAACGCGACAGACCGGGCAGTTCCTGCGACAGATAACTGTCGATCCGGATGCCTGCCTGGTCTGCCGTGAAAGTGAGTTCTTTTTCATTCATCATATATCTGACAGAAATAAGAGCTGTCTCCCCTGTTTATTTACTGAAGATCTCTTCATAATCGCTTTCCCTGTATCTGAAAAGCACAAAGCAGATCAGTACAATGACCCCAAGGGTCACATAGATATCCGCGACATTGAAGATCGGAAAATTGATCAGCGAAAAATAAATAAAATCCACGACATAACGGTGAACCATTCTGTCGATCAGATTCCCGACTGCGCCGGCGCAGAGCACTGTGATGCAGATGAGCAGCGGCATGTATTTTCCGGTCTTCAGAATTTTTCTGACGGCCCATACAGCCACCACGAGAAAAACCGCCGTGATCAGATAGAAAAACCACTGCTGATTCTGCAGCATGCTGAAGGCAGCGCCGGTATTTTCAAGATACCGGAGCTCAAGCACGCCGCTGATCAGCACCACAGGGTTCTGATTTTTCAGATGGACAACGGCGAGATATTTCGTGAACTGATCAAGGATCACGAGAAAAATGGCGAGCAGGAGCAGAAAGAAGGCTGTCCTGCGGGAATGATGGTCTGTCATGCACTCTCTCCTGTCAGTACGCGTGCGGCAGCGAGAAGCTCCGCATCGGTCACGTTCCTGTCAATAACCGCATTGCCGAGGCCGTCAAGCAGGATAAATTTCAGCCTGCCGTTTTCAACCTTCTTATCTGATCTGGCTGTCTCCACAATCTGTTCCGCCGTGAGACCGCTGACACTGACAGGCAGATCAAAGATGCGGTTCAGAGCGAGAATCCTGTGATAGACGGATTCAGGGATCATGCCGCGCTCCATGGAGAGCCAGGCGGCGCCGACACTTCCTATGGCAACGCACTGTCCGTGCAGAAGTCTGAAACCGCAGTCCTTTTCGATCGCGTGTCCAAGCGTATGTCCGAAGTTCAGAATGGCGCGAAGGCCCCGGTCCTCGGGGTCATCCTCTACAACAGCTCCCTTGATTTCACAGCAGGAACGGATGACATAGGAAAGTACATCGGGGTCCCTTGCCAGGATCCGGTCGGCTTTCCGCTCGATTCTGCGGAAGAAATATTCGCTCCTGATTTCCGCACTCTTCAGCACCTCACCCATGCCGGAAGCAAACTGATCAGCCGGAAGGGTACGTAAAACGGAGGCGTTCATATACACAAGGCGGGGCTGATGAAAGGCACCGACCATGTTTTTATATTCGTCGAAATCCACCCCCGTTTTTCCTCCGACACTGCTGTCGACCTGCGCGAGCAGTGAAGTCGGAATCTGGAAAAAATCGATGCCGCGGAGATAAATGGCTGCGGCAAATCCGGTCAGATCTCCCGTCACACCGCCGCCAAGCGCCGCCAGCATGTCCGAGCGGTCGAAGTGATTTTCTATCAGAAAGCGGATCAGCGCCGTCACGGTATTCAGATTTTTATTCTGTTCTCCTGCCGCGAAAGTCCAGGTATAGAGCTCTGTATTGCCGAGATCTGAAAGGGCATCCGTGACCTCGTCGAGATAGAGCGGACCGACATTGGAGTCGGTGACAACACAGATCTTGTGCGGAGCAATGCCGTCGATCGCACGGATCTCATCTGCCAGTTCGGAAAAATCATCCTTCCAGACGATCGGATAGGAAAAAGCAACGCCGTTCACCGTCCGCTGAATTGTCAGTGTATCTTCCATACTTTGCCTCCGGTAAGAAAAAGCACCAGAAAGAATTAAATTCTGTCTGATGCCTGAAATCACATTCTGATACTGCTCACATGCTGATACGGTTCCTGCTTATTTCAGTATGCACTGGAAACAGCCGGCATGGATCCGCCGAGAAGATCCTGAATATCTCCGGTAATCTCGACATTGGAAGGGGTAAGAATAAAGATGTAGCTTGACACCTTCTGAAGTCCGCCGGCGATGGCATAGCATGAACCCGATGAAAAATCGATGATTCTCTGAGCCAGCTCTACGTCGATGCCTTCGAGATTCAGCACAACGGTGCACCCGGAAAGAAGGGTGTCGGCAATCTCGCGGTAATCCTCTACTCTGGAAGGCTTGATCACACAGACTTCCATGCTGGAAGCAGCGGAAACGTTCCTTCTGCGCATCGGTGTCACCTTCGGGTTGGAGTTTGTTCTCACGGAAGGTCCCTTGGGTGCGGATTTCTGTGAACTGAATCTGGATGATGAGAAACGGCTGTCGCTGTCAGTATCCTGACTGCTCTCGTCCGGATCATCTTCCGGTTCAGCCTCTTCTTCTTTCTTATGACGGCCGAATCTCTTTTTCGGTTTCTCATCGACCTCATCAAAATCGTCTTCGTCGTCGAAGAAGCTGTCGTCGTCTTCGTCATCGTAGTCGTCATTTAAACGGACCGCATCGAGAAACTTATCAAAAATATTCATATATGTGCTCTCCTGTTACTTACTGTAATCGCGTGCGCCAAAAATGGCAGTGCCTACGCGTACCATGGTTGCGCCCTCTTCGACAGCGACCTCAAAGTCATTGGTCATGCCCATGCTCAGAACACGCATATCAACATTATCAATGTTTTTCTTATTGATGTCAACCGCTAATTGACGCAATTTACGGAACACAGGCCTGTTATCCTCGGGATTTTCTACAAAAGGAGCACTCGTCATCAGACCTTCCAGACGGATATGAGGGAACCCGGCAAACTGCTCGGCGAACGATACACAGTTCTCCGGGGTTACGCCGAATTTACTCTCCTCTCCCGCCACATTGACTTCGATCAGTACAGGAATAATGCGGTCAAAACGCACACCCTCTTTTTCAATGGTCTCTGCCAGCGGCAGCGTGTCAACAGCGTGAATCATTGTGACATAATCTGCGATATATTTCACTTTATTTCTCTGCAGATGGCCGATCATGTGCCAGCGAATATCCTTCGGCAGGTCATCATGTTTTGTCCGGAGTTCCTGAATGTAATTTTCTCCGAAATCACGGACACCGTAATCATAAAGCGCCTGAATATCCTCTTCGGGTTTTGTCTTGCTGACGGCAACCAGCGTGACATCCTCAGGATTTCTCCCCGCGCGCGCACATGCCGCCTCAATCCTGGCCTTTACCTCATCATACCTGTCAGTAATCAATGAAAAGCACCTCTTTCCTGCATTTATATTTGATTTATCTCAGCTTCAGTTTATCTCAGCTTTCATGAAGAATCTGAGATTCATCCACATCGGTTCCGTCACGGACAATGTAATCATACTGCGAAATGCCATAGTCCGTACCCTCGGCTACAATGGCATATTCCTCATTCTGATCAAGAATATTCACTTTACGGAACTGGGCATAACCGAGGTTTGTGCAGTACACGCCCTCGAGTACGCTCACATTTCCTACCGTGTAGGTGGATCTGGAATCTGTCTGAATAATGATATCGCCTTCGGAGAAAGTATCTTCGTCGACATAATATACTTCTGTCCCGTCATCCAGCGTTGTTTTTTCATAGAGATCGGCTTCCACGAATTCGGTTGTCTGATTTCCGTTTTCATCTTTCGTCTGACGGATGAATCCGCTTGTCTGCCCGTCATCTCCGCCGCTTACCTCGAAGGAGACGGGAATGACATAGAATTCCTTGTTTACAATGGAAGAAATCGGAATCTTCAGACCGCTGACCGTATTGGTCACGAGCTCGATATCCAGATAGCGGTCATCGCAGTATCGCACCATGCCGCTGTAGAGGGTGACAAGTGCATAATGGGTACCGTCTTTGTCAAAAAGGGACAGATCTCCGTTCTCTGAAAGGCCGTCCTTCTCAAAACGCACTTTAATGACCGAACGGGAAGACAGCGATGCATACTGTCTGTCGGAGACAGGAAAAACAAGTTCCCAGGTATCGTCTGTAATGACACGGAAAACCGGATCCCCGGAGCTGACGGCTGTGTCTGACTGTATGGCCGAAGACGCATGGCTGCTTCTGTCAAAATCGTCCGCCGTCACCTCTTCCGCCTTCAGCCCTTCCAGCCCGTCTGTCGTATAGGCAATCACGCCGTCGGAAGGTGTTTTCACGCGGGTTCCGCTGATGGTACGTCCGGTACCTGCATGATTCGCCAGCATGGACTGCAGCGAATATCTGAAATGATAGACGCTGTCGTACTCATCGCTGCGCCAGGCACCGGAAAAGGCGGACGCCAGAGAACGAATCTGTTCCATTTCGGAATCATCCGGTTCCGTTTCAGAAGAAGACTGAACGGATTCTTCTTCCGCCGCATCGCCGATACTGCAGACACAGGTATCCTTCGATGCCTTATCGCCGTCCTGAACATAATAACTGACGGTTCCGCTCTCCGGTGCAGTAACAACCTGCTCCGAACGAAGGGCGAGAGCCGTATAATTTTCATTCTGAGACAATGTGCCTTCTGTCACCATATACGTTGAAATATGGCCGGCCGTCAGGTACATCACCAGCATGATAATCAGGTAGACAAAAAGGGCGCTGAAAATCACGACACCGATATTGAACGTGCCGCGCCTTCTGTTGTCATTTCCGTTTCTGTCAGCCAAGTAGCTTATCCTCCCCTGCTGCAATCCACGCTATTGTATCATTTTCGGCTGTTTTGTACAACGTGCGAAAAAGCCGCCCGGATAAATCCGGACGGCTCAGGATGTACCTGTGACAGATAAAACATGTGACAGAAAAAGAAATTAAAGAGCAAGAAGAATCTTGTCCTGCAGAGAAGGGTCAAGTTCTGACTTCTCCATGGACATACTGATAATAAAATCTACTTTAAAAAGAGTGCTGATATGGTCCAGCTGCTCAATGCAGTCGGTGATCTGATCCTTGTGGTCTTCCAGTCTTGCTACTTTCAGGAAACCGTCAAGATACATCTGCTCGATATCTCTGTTCTGTGAAATGATACCGCAGATAAATCCGATGAACTCATCACTGTTCTTCAGCGGGAATGCGGAGCAGTCGATCAGACGGATCTTGTTATTCAGCTCCAGCATATGCTTGGAACTCTTATCCAGATAAACGATGCTTCCTGTAGCAACCTTTATTGTGCTGTTAACCTTATCGAGAATATATTTGGTCTTGCCTTTTCCTTTCTGTCCGATAATTAACTGAACCATGGCAGCGCCTCCTTAAGGTAATTTGATTTTTTTGTAAAATTTAACTAAAAATCTTTAATTTCTGAAACAATTATATGATATTTCGACAAGAATGACAAGGTGAATTTTACGAAAAAATCATGTAACGTTCACATACCGTCAGGAACAGGACGGCTCCCCTTTTGATAAAGCCCGGGGGCTGCTTATCCTTCGTTGACAAGAGACAGCAGAGACGACATATCTCCATAGAGCGTATCCTTATCAGACGCACCTGTAACGATGGCACAGTAACTGACGCCGTAGCCGTTCTGCACGATCAGGGCCAGACAGGAGCCGGCTTCATCGGTTGTACCGGTCTTACTGGCCATGATGGTGATATTCTGCGGCAGTGAATAGATACCCGTCAGATACTCATCCGTCGATTCCTCGGTAAAGGTGCTTTCCCCCTCCGTACCGGTTACACTGACCTCAAGAGAATCTATGGATGCCATCTGCGCAAATTCCGGGTGCTGATAAGCGGCATTCATCATCAGATAGATATCGTAAGGCGTTGTGTAATGGTCATCATCATGAAGGCCGGTGGGATTGACAAAATGTGTGCCGGTCATGCCCAGTTCTGCGGCCTTTTCATTCATTTTCGCAACAAAAGCTTCCGTACTTCCTGCCACTGTCCTGGCGATTGCCATGGCCGCTTCATTGGCGGAATAAACGAGAAGGAGCTTCATCAGATCTTCCATGGTCAGCGTATCGCCGCTGTCCAGCTGCGACTGCTGGGCATCCGTGTCCAGATCGAAATCCGAGTCCTGCATGGTGACCGTAGCGGACATACTGGCATTTTCAAGGCAGACGAGCGCCGTCATGATTTTGGTCAGGCTGGCAGGATACACCCTGTCGTAGATGCCATGGGCGAAAACGGCACTTTTATCGTCCAGATTGAAAAGAAGCGCCCGCTCCGTCCCTTCCGAGAGGGAGAGCTTATCACTGCCCTCTTCTGCTTCCGAGGCCACAAGGTCCGTACCGGTTCCTGTGAGGCTCTGCAGCGCAAAGGCTGAAAGTCTGGATGTGTCATTTTCATGATCAATCTGATAAGGTTCGGATACATCCAGCTTCCGCTTCACGGAGATTCTGTACCAGAGTGCTGCGCCGACAACGGACGCCAGTATCACAAGGCAGAGGATGGTCCGGAAAAAAATCCTTTTTTTCCTACGCTTCTTCCGCGCTGAATGTTTCTCCCCTGTAGACATAGGAACCTCCGTCTTCATAATACTGTTTCTTCTGAAGTCCGACATTGAGCACAAGCCCCATGCCGATAAAAAGACTGATGACTGATGTGAGTCCGTAGCTGACGAACGGCAGCGTCGTTCCGGTATTCGGAAGCAGACCCGTGGCCACGCAGATGTTCAGAAAGCTCTGAAACGCGATCAGTGAGGCCATGCCGTCGCAGATCAGCCTGCCCTCAAGGTCTTTGGCTGATTTTCCCGTGTAGAGACACATGAGGACAATGGACAGTTCCAGCAGAATCAGGATCAGGCAGCCGATAAATCCAAGCTCCTCTCCCGCCACCGCAAAAATAAAATCGTTCTGGATTTCTGCGATGAAGTTTCCCTTGTTGGCCGTTGATACATCGCTGTTGTTCAGTCCCTTTCCGGTCAGTCTGCCGGAACCGATGGCCATGATGGAATTATCCTGCTGCATCGCCGCATCATCATACTCATCATTGTTCGGTTCCATAAAGGCCATAATGCGGTCCTTCTGGTAATCATCGACAATGTGCAGGTCTGTCTGTGTGACCAGATAAACCAGCGCCAGAATCAACGGTATGATGATCAGCAGGATGATGCCGATTTTTTTATAATCCAGTCCCGCCGCAAAGTACATGCACGTGAAGACCACGGTAAGGGTGATGGTATTCTTCAGGTCCGGCTGCCGGAGAATCATAAACAGCGGCACGGCCATCAGTATAACCGACTGAAAAATAACGCGCCAGCTGCTGAGATCGGAAGCATGTTTCATAAAATGCGACGAAAGAAACATGATCAGCAGAATTTTGCAGAGCTCTGTCGGCTGGAACTGAAATCCGCCGATGCTGATCCATCTTGCCGCTCCCTTGGTACTGATGCCGAACAGCATGACCATGAGCAGGAGCGCCGCATTGATCAGATAGATACCGCTGCTGAAATGAAGCAGCCAGCTGTAATCGATCAGCGACACCACAATCATGATGGCAAATCCTGCGATGACACCGAAGAGCTGCCTCGATGTCAGAGAAGAATCGGCCGAGTTGACCAGAAGCACTCCCATGATACTTATGGCGGCGAGCAGGCCGACCAGAATAAAATTATAATCCTTCAGTTTATAAAGCTTCAGCATGATTCCTGTCTCTTTCCGGATCCGGCCGGTCCGTCAGTCAGTGACATTCGTAGCCACCATGCTGTCGGTATCCGCCTCGCCTTTCAGAATATCATCTTTTGCCGATAATCCGTAATAACATTCAAGCATGTCTCTCGCACACAGAGAAGCATTTCTCGAGGAATATCCTTCGGCGATACGGACAGCGTAGGCAATATTTCCCTTACTTTTTACGCTGTCATCCGCCGCGTCCTGTACTTCCGTGAAGCCCATGCACAGCGCATGGTCCGGACGTACCGTGGATTCCTGAGCTGTACCGGTTTTGCCGTATACATAGACCTGATCGGAAAATCCTCTCCAGGCGGTATCTCCGCTGACAGCGGCAAGCATACCTTCATGAATCGTATCAAAAATATCGCTGTCGACGTCAACCTTTGAGCCGATTTCACTGCCGTACTGCTTCAGCAGATTGCCGTTATAATCGGTTGTCCTGTCTACCAGCGTCAGATAATAGCAGTTCCCGCCGTTGGCTACAGCCGATACATATCTGGCGAGCTGCGTCGTCGTATACTGATGGTTGCCCTGTCCGATGGCTGACGGGTATGGCATCTTGTCGGAAATGTGCGGCTCTGATTCATCCAGCTGAACGCCGGAAGTTTCATTCAGACCGTACATCGAAGCGTACTTCTTTTCCGCTGAAAGCGCCCGCTCTTCAGAAAAGTTATTGTTGCTGTCCAGCCCGAGCCGGAGACCTACATTACAGAAGAATACGTTGCAGGAGTTCTGCAGACCGCCGACCACATTGAGAGGGCCGTGAGCAGAAGGATAAATCCAGCAGTGAACCATATCCGATTCGGACAGATAGACCAGATCAGAAGTAAATACACCGCTGCAGTTGATCAGCGTGTCCTTTGTAATGACACCTGACGCAAGTCCGGCCGTCGCCATACATGGTTTGAAGGTGGAACCGGGTGCCGTCAGCTGCTGCGTCGCCTTGTTATAAAAAGGTGACGAGAGATCGGCGTTGATTTTGTTGTAATAATCTGTATCCATATCGTTGGCCAGACGGTTGCTGTCATAACCGGGATATGTGACGCATGCCTTTACCGCGCCGGTTTCAGGGTCGGTTACGACCATGGAACCGGAACAGGGATCCAGTGCCAGCATCGCAGGGGTAATGGCCAGGGTATGTATTTCCATCTTCATGGCTTCAAACGGTGTCATACTGCCGCTGCTGAGACCGGCATAGATGCCGTCATCCTTTGAAAGAATCCCCTGATCATACAGCGTGAGCATCAGCTGCTGCGGGGATATCTCATCAGCCAGAAGCATTCTTCTGTACAGAAGCTTGGTGAAGCTTTCCTCGTAGGGGAGCTGCTCCTGGATTTCATGGCAGATCGCCGTATACATCTCGGAAGAAGTCAGGTAATCCTCGCTGTCCCCCGAAAGCTGAGATACATCAGCCCAGTTGCTGTTTACTGCATACCGGAGATACTCTGCAGGACTGATGGATTCATTCTTTGTGTAAGCGATATATGTATTATCCGATTTATCGATGGCGCCGGAATCAAGGATGCCCTGCTCATCGGTCAGAAAATCATCAATAATATAATTGAAGTAATCCTGCTGTTCCTCGGTCAGATCCCGGTATGCCGTCGGAGAATCACCGGTCAGCTGATCATTGATCCAGGCGAGAACTTCCTTTCGTTTTGCTGTAATGGCATTCCAGAGTTTTTTTTCATTTTCAGACGCATCTTTGTCACCGAAGGCGTCAAAATCGACCATATTGTTGTTGATAATGGCATTGTAGCAGTCGTAGCTGGCTACGGAGATATCATCCGCATCCTCGAGATCCGCCTTATTGATCTCTTTCGTATCATAAAGGTTCAGTTCGATAATACCGGCGATACGCTGCTCCAGTATCTGGTAACAGGTATTCTGCAGATCACTGTCAATGGTCAGATACACGTCGTTTCCCTGCACCGGGTTCTTTATGGAATCCTTCTTCTCCGAGATAACGGTGCCGAGATTATCAATGGTGACTTCCTCCGACCCGTCAGTGCCCTGAAGCGTCGTTTCCATGGACTGTTCGATGCCGGCCTTGCCGATGACGGAATCGGTGCTGTATCTGTCGCTGTCTTTCTGCAGCTCTTCCAGTTCTTCGGCCGAGGGTTTTCCGGTGTAGCCGAGAATCGGCGACATGGCCTCTGAAGTATTGTAGACACGGATGTAATCTTCGGATACGGAGACACCCTGCAGCGTATCTTCGTTTTCTTCGACGGCCGCAACGGTGGCATCTGATACATTCGTGGCGACGGTGACCGCCATGTAACGCTGAAAACTGACCAGACTCAGCTGATAGCGGACGATGACAATATCCAGCGCTTCCTGTGCCGTCAGCGTGTCTGGCAGGCCGACAGCCGCCTTCTCTTTCTCCGTGTAGGGCTTTTCCTTATCCACCAGGGCGAAACGGTCTGTGCTCATCAGTTCATTCATGATGTCGTCCGCTGTGGCGGATGCCTCTTCATCAGAAAGTTCATCGATGGTCTGATAGCCGTAAACGTCTGCACGGAACCGCGCCAGCGTCGTCTTGTTTGTGGTATCGAATTCATATTCGCCGCGGTTATTTACCTGAATATGAAAATCATGCGACAGCGCATCATTGTTTCTGCGGATCATCTGTGTCAGGCGGTAAATTTCGCCGTTCAGTTTCAGCGCTTTCTCCCGTGACGTATCATAAGATCCGTTGTCTTCTATGGTAACATTCTGTGCAAGCTGATTATAGGCGAGAAGCTTTCCGTTGCAGTCATAGATGCGTCCTCTCGAAGCCTTCAGCGTCCGTTCCGCTGTTGTCAGTACCGTGAAATCATTGGCATAGCTGTCGCCTTCGATGATCTGAAGTTTGAAAAGCCTGATAAGAAGAACTGCGGAGAGCGCACAGAAAATGATGGCAAGAATGACGCCCCTTCTGCTGAAAAATTTCTTGATCTGTCTGCCTATCTTAGCCAAGGTGACTCTTCTTCCTCCAACTGTGTGGCCTGAACCTTACGCGCAAGCCATCGGTAAATCAGAAAAAGCGGGATAACCGCCAGGATGGTTGCGAAAACCTCCGGCAGAATCATATTGATCAGACAGGTGCCGAAGCCGGCTGCCCCGACGGCTGCCTTTTCTGCGATAAAAAGCACTATTTGATAAAGAAAATCGGCGATGCCGGTCGAAATCATCGGAATCCTGATGTCATCCTCGAAAAACAGCTTGTACAGGAAACCGTTGAAAAATCCCGCAAACATGAAAATCAGTGCCGTCAGCCCGAACGGTCCGCTGTAAATCAGATCCAGCAGAAGACCGCTGAGGAATCCCGTCCACATACCGGCCCTTTTACCCATGAGAAAGCCGAGGGAGCAGGATGTCACCAGAAGAAAATCCGGTGTGACGAAGGAATCCGGGATCATGGCATCAAAAAATGTCTGAAACACGAACGTCAGAAAAATCAGACATCCGATGAGTATATTTTTCCTCATGGAAATCATTCTCCTTCACTTCCGGCCGCGGTATCTCCCGAGGAGGACTTAACCGATTCCGGCGATGCGGATGATTCAGGCGTACCGGAACCGTCGGAAGCATTTCCGGTGTCCTTTTCTGAAAGAATGACAAAGACATCCTTAATGTTTTCAAAATCAACGGCAGGGATGATGGTGCCGTTCTTGGTCAGATTATTGGTATCCTCTTCCACGCTGTCGATATATCCGATCAGGATGCCTGGCAGATAGCGGTCGCTGATATCCGAGGTCACGACCCGCTCTCCGGAGGAAGCCGTCGCGTCAGCCTTCAGCTCGGAAAGCCCCAGCTTTCCTTCACTGATGAGGTCAAGACTGCCCGAAACAATGCAGGTTTCATCGCTGTCAAGAAGTGAGGCGCTGATCCTGCTGTCGTCATCGATGATGGAACGCACCCTTGCCCAGGTTGTTCCGACCTCCGTGACAATACCGGCAAGACCGCCGTCTGCAATCACATTCATGCCTGTTTTGATGCCGTCATTCGATCCTCTGTTGATCGTGAACAGATCGTACCAGCGCGTCGGATCCTTTGACACGACCCTGGCTGCGATTTTGTCAAAGGAAGCATAATCGCCGTCAAGACGGTAAAGATCCTGAAGTTTTTTCAGTTCATCCGCATTTTCCGAAAGCCTTGTATTTTCTTCCTCAAGATAGCTGACCTTGTTCTTCAGGGTTTCGTTTTCTTCGGAAAGCTCCTTTATGGTCCTCGCATCCTGATGGCGGCTGACAAGCCAGCTGCCGGCGCGGCCGATGCCGCTCTGCAGCGGCGTCAGAATCACACCTGCCCCGTTCCTCACGGCAGAAACGGGAAAGGCCTCGGCGACACCGAGAATGATCATGCAGATGCATACGATCGTAAGAATCGCGAGGGTAAAAGCATTTTTTCTGTTGTCCGGATCTTTTCTGCTGTTCTTATTCATTCAGGTACCTGATTTTCTGTCAGTAAAGAGCTTTGCCGGCGGGATACGCCCAGTGACCGAGTTCCCTGTGCGTCATAACAGCCTTCAGGCCGCATACGGTGCTCAGCTCATGGTATTCGGATACCCTGACGGGACATCCGAGCGCTTCGGTAAAATACGTCTCCGAGCCGGGTATTCTGGTACTTCCTCCGGTCATGAAGATGCCTTCGCGCGAGGCGATCTCCCGGATATGAGGCGGGATTCTCTCCATCACCTTTTTCAGAGAAAGACTGAGTTCATCCGTCTTTCTTCTGACGCACGAGATGACATTCGCCGAGGATACAATGCCGTCACGGGGAAGACCCGAATCGAGATCGATGCCTCTGACCTTGCAGCCCTCTCCTCTGTCCTCATTAAGTCGGCACAGCGTGATTTTCAGACGCTGTGCCGTGCTTTCACTGACCGCAAAACTGTTTTTCTTCCGGATGCCGTCCTGTATGGAGACGGTAAAATCATGTCCGCCGACGGGAATCATCTGGCTGAAGATTACATGCCTGTCGGCGATGACGGAAATTTCCGTATTCTGATATCCGATATTGATAAGGATAGCGCCGTCCGTATTCAGAATCGGGATGCCGAGAGCAAGCGCGTCGGCGATCGGCCGCTCAACCAGCAGAATTCCCGCGCTGCGGTATCTGCCCTTTTTCGCAATGGTCGTGTAGGTCCTGCGCTCAATGCCCGTGATATCTGTCGGAACGGCAAAATACAGCTCCGGATGGAATCCCGGGGTGCCCCGTCCTGAGGCCCTTCCGAGCAGGGTGTGCAGAACGGCTTCGGCGATCAGGGCATTCTGAATCCTTCCGCCCGCCATCGGCCTGATGAGTTCGACATTCTTCGGGTTTCTTCCCGAGATCTCATAAGCCTCATTGCCGACAGCGATAACGGACTCGCCGTTGCGCACCGCCGCCATATTCTCTTCTTTATTTATCGAATCATTCTTCGGATTGTAGACCTTCACCGAACCGGTGCCCAGATCCACGCCGAATGCACTGGAAAATGACATATACGTTATTCTCTCTTCATCAGAATCAGCATCTGGACAGAATATCCCCCATCAGTCCTGATTCCATAAAGCTGGTGTATTTTCTGTCACCGATCACGAGATGATCAATCAGCGGGATCCCGATGATTTTGCCGGCGGAAGCGATCCTCTCTGTGATTCTGATGTCCTCACGGCTCGGAGACGGGTCTCCGCTCGGGTGATTGTGAACAAGGATCAGCTGCACGGCATGATAGGAAAGGGCCGAAACAAATAGCTCCCTTGGCGAAAGCAGAGACTGATTGACGGTTCCTCTGGTCAGTTCAGCCTCACCGAGCAGATGATTCTTCGTATCCAGCATCATGCAGATCACGATCTCCTGCTCCTCATGGCGGAGGCGCTCCATATAGTAATCCGCAATGGTTTCGGGTCTGCGGAAATCCAGAAGCTTTCTGGCACCGCGCATCGAGATCCTTTTCGACAGTTCCCCGATACAGAGAATCTGACAGGCTTTCACCTTACCGACGCCGTTCAGCTCTTTAAGCTCCGGCAGGGTTACATGAAGAAGTCCTGTAATGCCGCTTTCAAAAGGGCATACATTCATGATTTCCCGGGCCAGCTCCAGAGAATTGGTACCCCTGGTGCCCGTCCTGAGAATCACCGCGAGAAGCTCTTCATCTGTCAGCACGTGCGGACCGTACTGCTCACACTTTTCGTACGGACGTTCGTCTGCCGGCAGATTTTTCATTACATTATTCGTATGATTCTGTTTTTTCTGATGGTTCATTTCCTCACCTGCGGCTGATCATCCGCAGATAAAGAGCGAAAAAGCAGATTTCCGGCTTTCCTGTGAGAGCGGAAAAATCTGCACGTCCCGATCCGGGGTGGGGATGCTGAGACGTATTCCTATTGTAACATAGGCTCGATTTGATCGAACAGAAAAATTATGACTAAAATCAGGAAAATGCTCTGTAATTTTCAGCAATTTTTTCGGCGGTCCGGATACCATCCATGGCGGCCGACATGATGCCGCCGGCATATCCGGCCCCCTCCCCCGCGGGATAAAGGCCCCTGACGGCACTCTCAAAGTTCTCATCTCTCAGAATTCTCACCGGTGAAGAAGTTCTGCTTTCAACGCCGGCCAGCAGGGTCTCCGGATGATCAAAGCCCTCCATCATGTGCCCGAAAGCATGCATGCCCTCGAGAAAATCATCACGGATTCTGCCGGGAAGAATGGTGTGGACACCTGCAAAACGATATGCCCCGCGCACGCACGGCTGCCACAGGCCGGAGGTTCCCGTCAGGCCCTTTTCAAAATCATCCAACCGCTGAAAGGGAACTTCCCCCTCTCCCGCGGCAAAAGCCTTCTCTTCGAGATACTGCTGAAAATACATGCCGTCGAGCACGGGATTTTTTCCGCTGATGTGGTATCCGGCGTAATCCTCCGGACGCACGGCCGTGACGATCGCGCTGTTGGCGTATCCTGATGCTCTGTCGTGAAGACTCATGCCGTTCACGGTAAGCCTGCCCTCTTCCGAAGACGCATTCACAATATAACCACCGGGGCACATGCAGAAGGAGTAGACACCGCGTCCGTCCGAAGCGGTATGGGTCAGCTTGTACGGTGCCGCGCCGAGAACGGCGGGGGCATCCTCCCCGTAGAGCAGCCGGTTGATCATGTCCTGCGGGTGCTGTACCCTGAGGCCCACGGCAAAGGGCTTTGGTTCCATGGGTATCCCCATGTCGGAAAGAACCGTGAAGGTGTCCCTCGCGCTGTGTCCGATGGCAAGAATGACCGCTTCCGTGCGGTACTCCGTGCCGTCTGCCGTGCGCACACCGGTGATCCGGCCGTTTTCCGTCATGAAATCCGTGACTTCAGAACGAAAATGAACCTCTCCGCCGAAGGAAAGGATCTGCGCACGGAGATTTCTGACCACATCGACCAGAAGGTCCGTTCCGATATGCGGTTTCGCATCATACATAATATCTGCCGGCGCGCCGGCCTTGACAAACAGGCGCAGCACCTCCGCCTTCCGGCCTTCACGGTCATGCACGCCGGTGTTCAGCTTCCCGTCGGAAAAAGTACCGGCGCCGCCCTCTCCGAACTGAACGTTGCTGGAGAGATCCAGCGGGGCCTGCCCTTTCCAGAAAGCTTCGACTTTTTTCTTCCGCACATTCGCTTCATCGCCGCGCTCCAGAAGCACCGGCCGGTATCCGTGCCTGGCCAGCATCCACGCGGCGAAAAGCCCGGCCGGGCCGCTTCCCACGATGACCGGCGGTGCGGAGAGCTCCTTCGTTCCGCTTTTCGGAAAATGATAGCGGACCGCGGGGGCAGCGCTGATATTCCTGTTCCTCACGCGCGAAAGGATTTTCTTCTCATGAGCGATTTCCAGATCTACCGTATAGACGAACCTGAGATCCGAGCGGTCTCTGGCATCAATGCTGCGGCGTACGGTTCTGAGACGCCGTATTTCCTCAGGTGCCACATGAAGAAGGGATGCGGCCCTGGTTTTCAGATCTTCCGGTGCATGAAGGACAGGAAGCTTTAACTGTGAGATCCTGATCATATTCGTTACCTCCGATTATCGGAAAAATCATCCCGGCCTGAGGACCTGTCCGGCCGCCTGGCTGACTGCGCCGCATAAAGTCCGGCCACATAGCCGCTGGACCAGGCCCACTGCAGGTTGTAACCTCCGCAGTCTCCATACAGATCAACTGTCTCGCCGCAGAAAAACAGGCCGCTCACCCTGCGGCTTTCCAGATGCTCCGTCAGTGCGTCTGTACGGACGCCGCCGGAACAGGTCTGTGCCTGTTTCACAGAAGCCGACCCGGTGACATTTACGGCAAAATGGTGAATAAGTGACGCGAGAACCGCCGGGGATGCGTTTCTGCCGGCCGCCTCGAGAACGGCTGCCGCCAGACGGTCAGGCAGCAGCCCCGTAAGCATCTCCGAAGCCGTGATGCCGGGAAATGCCTTTATTCTTCTTTCCAGTTCACCCCGCACGTCGTCTTCCGTCATCTCCGGCATCAGATCCAGCACAGCCGTCACATCACGTCCCTTTTTCAGCGCCGCCACGGCAGCACCGCTGATCTGAAAAACGGGGATGCCCGAAACAGTATCCTGCGTGAGCTGAAGCTCTCCGGTATCTGAAGCTGCCTTACTGCCGTCGATCAGAAGTGTAACCTTCGCATGCACTCTGGTGCCGTTCCAGGTCTTTGTACCGCGGCCCTTCACGCGGAGCGGAAGAAGCGAAGGCAGAAAACCGCTCACCGGAATGCCGAAACAGCCGGCAAAAACCGTGAGATCATCCGAAGACCCGCGGACTTCCGAAGCCGGACTTCCGCAGGCGACAACAAGTGAGCCGGCGTGATAGGTCCAGGTTCCGGTCTTTACAGCATACATACCCGCGCTGTCCTTTCCGGCGCTGATCACCCGCTCGTTTGTCTTGATTTTTACCCCAAGTCTCCGTGCCGTCATCAGCAGCAGATTCAGAACAGACAGGGACTGATCCGTGACCGGATACACCCAGCCGTTCCGATCCTTCGTCAGAAGTCCGATTGAATGGAAAAAATCCAGCGTCTTCTTTTCTGAAAAGCAGTCGATGATTTTTCCGGGAAAGGACGGATCCGGACAGTGATAATGCGAGCTGCTCATATCGAAGTTCGTCAGGTTGCACCTGCCGTTTCCGGTGGCGAGAAGCTTTCTGCCCGGCCTGTCATTCTGTTCCAGAACGGTTACGGCCGCGCCGTTCCGGGCTGCCGTGATGGCGGCCATCAGACCGGATGCGCCGCCGCCGATGATCAGAACCTGTCCGCCCATGGAATCACCTCCTGTCAGGACCGCTGTTCAGCGTATCTTCTGCATGATATCCCACTGATATCTCACTGCTGTTCTTCGACTGAAATCTCACTGCTGTTCTTCGTCTGAAATCTCACTGCTGTTCTGTGTCCGGACATCCTGCCTGTCCGGAAGATCAGAGCGTTACGAGTCCTGCGTCGATGACCCTCTGCAGACTCATGATGACGCCGAGTTTTCCGTGCGGCCAGGTCAGTCCGCCCTGGAAATACACGGCATACGGCGGTTTGATCGGTCCGTCCGCTGAAAGCTCGATCGAGGATCCCTGGACAAAATTGCCGGCGGCCATGATGACATTGGAATCGTAGCCCGGCATCGGCCAGGGCTCGGGGGTCACGTAGCTGTCAACCGGAGAAGCCGCCTGAATGCCCTGACAGAAGGCGATGACGCCCTCCGGTTTTCCGAAGGTCACGGACTGAATGATGTCGTGTCGCCCCTCCGTGCTGTCCGGCACCGTCTTAAAGCCCAGCTTTTCGTAGACATTTGCCGCAAAAATCGCGCTCTTCAGGGCTGAAGCCGTGACGGTCGGTGCGAGGAAAAAGCCCTGGAAAAAAGGCGCGTTCATGCCGATCGTGGCGCCGACTTCCTTGCCGAGGCCGGGGGTTGTCAGATAGTACGCGGCACTTTCCACACAAGCGCTGGTTCCGGCGATATAGCCGCCGCTCGGTGCCAGTCCGCCGCCCGGATTTTTGATCAGGGAACCGACCACCATATCGGCGCCGACGTCGGAGGGCTCGATTCGTTCCACAAATTCTCCGTAGCAGTTGTCCACCATGCAGATGACATCCGGACGGATGCCCTTGATGAAATGAATGAGTTCTCCGATTTCGGCCACGGAAAGCGTGTGTCTCGTCTGATATCCCTTGGAGCGCTGAATGGTGATAAGCTTCAGCTTCTCATGCTTCAGCAGCTCCCTGATGCCGTCATAGTCGAAGGATTCATCCTCAAGCAAGTCCACCTGACTGTAGGACACGCCGTATTCGGCAAGAGAGCCTCTGGAGGGGCGGATGCCGATGACTTCCTCCAGGGTGTCATAGGGTTTCCCGACAACAGATGCCATTTCATCTCCCGGACGCAGATTGCCCGCGAGGGCCACGCCGAGTGCATGGGTGCCGCAGGTGATCTGCGGGCGGACAAGCGCGTCTTCCGTGTGAAATACAGAGGCGTAAACCTTTTCCAGTGTCTCGCGGCCGATGTCGTTGTAGCCGTAGCCCGTGGATGAATAAAGGCATGCCTCGCCGACATGATTCTCCTGCATGGCATGAATCACCTTCAGCTGATTATATTCCGCCGTTCTGTCAATTGCTTCGAAACGGCTCTGAAGGCCGTCGGCGATTTTTTCACAGAATTCCGCGGTGTCTCTTTTGATGCCGAAAGCGGCATACATCTCAAACTGTTCGTCAGTCATTGAATATTCATTCCTTCCTGTTTCTGTATAAATATCTGTCAGCGCCCGGACTTTCCGTCATCCGGTCGGCTGATTTCTTTCAGCATAAAATCAAGGATCCGTCCGTCATCCCGGTCAAAATCTCCCTTTTCAATCCAGATGACGTCTTTTTCTCTGCGGAACCAGGTCAGCTGCCTCTTGGCAAAATGACGCGTATCCGTCCGGATCTGCTCCGCGGCCTCCTCCAGCGTGCATCTGCCTTCAAGATACGGGAACATCTCCCGGTAGCCGAGTGCTTTCATGGAGGGGCTGTGTTCTGTGAGGCCGCGCGCCGCCAGTCCCCTTACCTCATCCTCAAGGCCGCGCTCGAACATCCGGCTCACGCGCCTGTTGATCCGGTCATAAAGAATGCTCCGGTCATCATCGAGAACAAAATACCGGAAATCATAAGGCGATGATTTCGCCTTCTGTTCCTCGTTGTGACCGGAAATCAGCTGTCCGGTTCTCTCATGAAATTCAAGTGCCCGGATGATTCTTCTGATGTTGTTCGGATGGATGGCCTCCGCCGATGCGGGGTCGGTCTCCTGAAGTTTCCTGTACAGCGCCTTCGGATCCGTCTGTCCGAGTTTCTCCAGCTGTTCCCGGATCCCGGACCGTCCGTCCTCTTCTGTGAAGTCAATGTCCCGTAAGACAGCCTGGATATAAAATCCGGTTCCCCCGACCAGTATGGGAATCCGTCCCTCAGACCAGATGTGCGCCATGGCTTCTTTCGCCATCTGCTGGAAACGCCATACATTGAAATCCTCTTCCGGTTCAAGGACGTCGATCAGATAATGCGGAATGCCTCTTCTTTCACTTTCCGGCAGCTTGTCCGACCCGATGTCGAGACCTTTATACACCTGAATCGAATCACAGGAGATCACGGAACCTCTGACAGCCTCCGCAAGGGAGAGCGAGAGCTGCGTCTTCCCGACCGCCGTGGGTCCGGTGAGCACAATCAGTGGTTTTTTCTCAGATGAAACAGCATTCATTTATGACTTCCTCGCTGGAGTGCTAAACAATGCGCCGGAATTTTCTGTCCAGCTCATATTTCGTGATGGAAATGATCGTCGGCCGCCCGTGCGGACAGTTGTAGGGATTTTCCAGTGTCAGCAGTTCGTCAATGAGCGCCTCCGCTTCCTTTTCGGAAAGAATATTGTTTCCCCTGACGGAAGCCTTGCAGGCCATGGTGGCGATCCGGTCGGTGATCACCTTTGGATCCGTGCTTCCTGTATCGTCCAGATGAGCGAGAATTTCCGTGAACAGATCCTCCGGCCTTACCCCGAACAGGTTGTCGGGCACGGCATTGACGCGGAAAGACGTACCGCCGAAGGGCTCGATGTCAAAGCCCAGTGCCTCAAAGGAATCCATATGCCGCGTGATCGCCGAGGCTTCCTTTGCCGAAAGATTCAGGATATCCGCCGGATAGAGCATCTGGGAAGAAATCTTCTTTTCCCTGTAATTTTTCATCAGCCGTTCGTAATTGACCTTTTCGTGCGCCGCATGCTGGTCAATGATATACAGCGAATCTCTGTATTCGATGAGCCAGTAGGTGTCAAAAATCTGTCCGATAAACCGGAACTGCCTGCGGGCCTGTTCGGACAGTACCCGGTCCTCCTTAAAGAGACTCATCTGTTCGGTCTTTGCGGGAGCGGTCGTACTGACATGGCTCTGTTTAACCGTCTCCTGCGCCGTCTCCTGCGTCATTTCCGGACCGGCCGGGCGGACCGCACTGCCTGCGGCGGCGTCATGATGATCACCTTCGCCGGCATGTCCGGCTGCTGTATCATGACCGTGATCCGGTCCGGCGGTCAGCCCTCCGGCATGCTCAGCCGGGCCTCTGTCAGCCATCGCAGCTGAATTCCTGTCTGCCGCCGCAGCTGAATTCCTGTCCGCTGTCGCAGCCGAATTCCTGTCTGCTGTCGCAGCCGGGGCCCTGTCCGCAGAAGGACGGAAACCCTGATCAGCCATTGGCTTACCGCTCTCCGGTCCGTAG
>Ga0256406_1001129_pt1 | contig 44301 bp, 68 predicted proteins | sample RumenRJG_03DNA_FD_185986 | JGI IMG/M metagenome (GOLD analysis project Ga0256406, IMG submission 185986) | Bovine rumen microbial communities from Lethbridge, Alberta, Canada - RJG_03 | ecosystem: Host-associated > Mammals > Digestive system > Stomach > Rumen | place: Canada: Alberta | collected... | reverse complement strand
GTCCAAATCCATTATGAAAGCTTTCACAGGAAAAAGCAATAGAGAGCCTGCAAAGGTTCTGTTAAATTTTGGTAAAAGCCGCCCCTTTCTCCTTCTTTGCGGGTATGATACAATAAAAGGTACTGTTTTATAGGCGTGGGACCCTAGTACCCACGCCATTTTTACGTTTGACGGCAAAAATACGGCAAAAAAATTAAATGATGTTTTCCATTTCTGCCGCCGCCCGGTCGCGCAGATCCTGGGTATAGTCAAGGTACGTGCTGGAGACGGTAGCCACGGTATCGCCCAGCACACCGGCTACCAGGTTGACGTCTCCGGTGCGCTGCAAGAGCAGCGTAGCAAAGGTATGCCTAAGAGAGTGGAGAGTCATGTCAGGGTACATGCTCTTAATGGCCTGGCCGGCTGCAGCATAAAGGTAGCTGGTACTCATACCGCCGAAGATCCGGTTATCAATAGAGAGGGGCCGGTTCTGTTTCCACATCCTGAGAGCGTGGAGCAGCTGTGTGGAGGCATGGATCGTACGATAGCTATTTTTTGTTTTGCAGGGACCAAATCCATAGCTCCTGGATGCCTGCCGCACCCACTGCTTATCAATCTTGATGGTCTGCCTGGACCAGTCCACATCTGCCCAGGTGAGACCCAGAATCTCCCCCCGGCGCATCCCTGTGTAAGCCGCTATCAGGATCAGCAGATACAGAGCTTGACTCTTTCCGGCTTTGAGTTTGGCCAGCAGACGGGACAGTTGAGCACGGGACAGGGCCCGGACCGGTTCCTTTTCACGGCTCTTGACCTTCGGGATGCCCTGGGCCGGATTCCGGGCGATGATGTGATACACTCTCCGGGCATGCTCAAGGATTGTGTGCAGAGCGGCCAGATGCAGGTTCTTTGTCCGTCTGGCCAGGCGCAGGCCCTGAAAAACGTTGACGATTGCGGCCATTGAGAGCTCAGTAAGCGGGAGATCCGCGATCGGGCTGAAATGCTTGACCGTCAACTCATATGACCACAGCGTAGATGTGGCTAGCGTGCCCGCCTTATCCCGCTTATACATGGGCCAGAACTGCCGGAGCGTGATACCCTTGAGGTCTGCTGGCGCTCCTGCAAAGCCTGCTTCCTTCTTCGCAGCATCTAACAGCTCATCCTGATGCTGGCGGGCCTCACGTTGGGTCTTAAAGCCCTGACGGGTTTTTTGCCGCCATTTTTTGCCAACCTTATAAGATAAAATCAGGCAGACGCTGCCGTTTTTCTGCCGGTAACTAAAATGGTAATCCATAGGGCATATCTCCTTCTCAAACGATTTTCAAACGATTCCAAATCCAGCCAAACCCGCACCACGCCTTATGGCCAGCCGTTTCGGCGGTTTCGTTTCAAACGATTTCAAACGATTTCAAACGATTTCAAATCCAGCCAACCCGCGCCACGCCTTATAGCAAAATAGACAAAGCACCAATGAACATGAATACCACAAGGATAGGCAGCATACACCCGCGTCCGTCTGTATTTACAGGGTCTTGCGGGCTTTGCGGTTTTTGCGGGGACGAAATCTTTAAAATCCTTGAAGTCTTTACCTTTTCGTCTATCAGATGTTTGTCTTTTAGAAATTGTTTTGCGCAACGAAATGCATATGCGTTGGTAGTACCGCCGTACTGATAAGACTCCCAACCAGTGTCGATGATACGCAGACTCCCAAAGAACCGCAAATCTTCGCCCCGGTAATTATCTTCCAGCGACTTCGTAAACTTTTTATCCTGGATATAGTCGTCAGCAAAAGAGTAAAACACGTCTTTGTAAGATGACTTATCTAGGTTTGCCTCACGATCATCGCTCAAGTAACGATAAACGGAGAAAATGAAAAAAGCGATAGTATCTCTTTGCGGGAGCTGCGTAAATATGCTGTTGTAAAGCCGTTTTTTACCGACGTAATTGGAAAATATGATTCCATGGGCATCAGCAAATTCTTTCAGTCCTTCATTGGGCGGTTTTTTGTCGTCTGTCTTGGCGGATATAAGACATTTCACATCCTCTAAACACATATCTTCGGTAATAGTTATGCCTAAGGCTGTTGCATAGGCAATCTGCCTTTCGGAAGGAGGGCGGACCTGAAGGGTTACACTTACGACATCCGTGTAATCGGGGCCCAGATTAGCAATGGCGTCTTCTTCATTCCGAGCTTTTACCGTAACTTTTCTTTTTCTCTTTGTAGGGATGTAAGTTGCCTTAATTTCATATCGATTGATATTCAGCATGATGAGACCCCATTATTAACAATACGGAGCGTACTAAAATTTGGCTCTCAATTCAACTACTTTCCCTAAAATTTTGACAGGTAGTTTCATAATTTCTTCATTCGAATAGTAGTGTGGTTCATAAACGTTAACATTTGTAGCAATTAAAGTGATGCCAGTCTCTTGTTTTCGTACACGTTTAACCGTAGCCTCATTTCCATTTACAAGAACTATGGCAATATCTCCGCTTTCTACATCGTCTTGTTTTTTTACAATAACAACATCACCTTCCATCATCCGAGGCTCCATAGAAGCGCCATGGACTTTTAACGCAAAAAACTCGCCTGTTGCTGCAAGTTCCGGAGTAATTTCTTCATAATCGGAAATATCTTGTATTGCTTCAAGCGGAATCCCTGCTGCTACAGTCCCTAATACAGGAATGCGGACACCTTTTTGTGGAGCATTATTGATCCGGATCCCCTGGTTAGGTCCCGTTTGATTTACTGATTCCATTGGTACGTCGTATCCCATCAGCCAGGCCGGATCTACACGGAGTGCCTGAGAGATCAGGTCCACTTTATCCTGCTTTGGTTTCCAGGTACCTTTAAGATAGGTACTTATCGAGCCCTTACTGATACCTGTCCGCTCATGGAGCTCGGTCTGGGTCATCCGGCGGATTTCCAGAGCCTCTTTAAATCGTTGATCAAAGGTAGATCTCTTCATATGTCTCACCTCTCATGTTCCTATTATAGCATGAAAATCTGAAATTTATTCAGAAAATCTGAAAAAAGTATTGCATATCTGAAAAAGCTGTTGTATAATGAGTTCAGAATTTCGGAACAATAAAAAGGAGGTGAGCTACCACATGTTCTATGAATACAGTAAGTTGAGAGGCCGTATCAAGGAGGTGTTTGGTACCCAGGAAGCCTTTGCGGCGGCCATGGGGATGAGCTCTGCGGCGATTTCCGCCAGGCTCAACAACGTCAACAACTTCAGTCAGGCAGAAATTGACCTGGCTTGCAAGATGCTGAGCATCCTTGATGGGGAAATCAGGAGCTATTTTTTTTGCCAGCTGAGTTCAGAAAATCGGAACTAGTGACAGAAAGGAGACGAAATTATGGTCAAAAATCCATGGACTGTGAGCGAAACCGAAGAGGGCTATGTCGTGGCTAGAAACGGCAAGGATGGCACGCCTGACGTCTACGATTGGGTCTTTTGCACCAAGGAAGAAGCCCAGGAACAAGCGGACGATCTAAACGAGGCGGTAGCCTTCCACGAAGCATGGTAGGAGGTGAAAGAGGATGGAGCTGGAAAGATTGACTTACAGTGTCAAAGAAGCCGCAGAGGCCCTGGGGCTGTCCCCTGAATCCATCCGCAAGATGGAGGCAAACGGAGCACTGCCCCGGCTGAAGAAAATACCAGGATGCATCCGATTCAGCCGCCGCGACGTACTAGCCTGCGCAGACCTGATTGACCAGGATGTGCGGCCCAGCCAGATCCGGAAGCTGCAGGCAGACCTGGCCAGAGAGCGGGCCGAAAACGAGCGGCTCCGGGAGCGACTCCGGAAGCTGATCATCGCAGCCAACCAGGCAGCGGTGGAGGAGGGATTATGACGGACAGGATAGACGAGCTGGAGCGGTGGGACCGGATCCGGGCCAACACAGAGTGGCTCCTGGCCCACCAGGGTATCCCGTACACATCCGCCAGCCGGATGATAGGCCTGTCAGAACCCTATCTGCAGCAATTTATCCGGGGGTACATCCACAAACTGCCTGCGGCGGCCATGGACAAGCTCCTGGAGGTGCTGGGGGTACCGCCCATGACCCTGCTGCGGGATCCGGAGGACGTACCCTGGCCGCTGACTAAGCAAGAGCTGCGGCTGGCGGTAAGCCGACTGGAGGCGCTCCGGCACCGTAAAGGTATGACCCGGGGCGACTTTGGCCGATGGCTTGGCTACCAATCCAAGACGGGTTGGCAAAACGTGGCCAAAGGACACAGGCGGTTAAGCAAAGCCTCCTGGATCCGGATCGGGGCCAAAACCGGGATCCCACTGGCCAGTCTGATAAGGAGGGAGCGCAGATGCTGATACGATACCTAGTCGACGACGCCTTTTTGGACGCCGTAGATGATCTGGTGGAGGCGGTCCGGGATCTGCCCCGTACAAGCGTGATGGGGCTGACGTCCACGCTGACGGACCTGCAGGTCAAGCGCCAAAAGGTCCAGTACATGATGGATGACGGATTTGAAACGCCGACAGAAGGAGAGTGAGACCGATGAGGACAGCCGATAAAATTGCAGCCGTCGTACTGGTGGCGTCAGGGCTGACCCTTTTGAGCCACGGGGCGGACGCCCTTATGGCCCAGACGGACCGGCGGGCGCCGGAGTACGATACGGTGGCCCGGGTGGTCCTGCCAGGACAGAGCCTGTGGGACATCTGCTCAAAGCTGGACAGCTCAGAGGACATCCGGGACATCATCGACCGGGCCCGGGTGGACAACGATGTGACAGACCCGGGGACCCTGCAGCCGGGGAAGGTGCTGCAGATCCGAGTCAAACGATAAAGGAGTGATCAATCATGATAACTGACTATGACGATGCCGGCCGGGAAATCGACATCATCGAGGCGTGGCACAGGCACCAAGATCTGCTGGAGCGGCGGGCCAAGAGAGATGCGTTGAAGCATCTGATGAGAGCCCTGTCGGCGGCCGGAGTCTACGTACAAATGGAGTTTGACCCGGACCGGGAAAAGGTCATTATCCGCTACCTGCAAAGCGGGAAGCAGGACCATGTGGTCAACGTCCATATGGACAACGCTGCAGCCATGCTCTACGACATCTTTAAACAGGCCGGGCTAGAGCTGGTAGCGGAGGCGTGACTATGGACAATCAAAAGAGAGTGCCCTTTATGGAGGACCTTTTTGGGGACCAGACCACGGACCTGTCCCGACCGTGGGTTGACTGCCGGATCACGGAAAAAGCCTGGAAGGTGGTCAAGGACCCTGCCACCGGACGGTACCGGCTGCTCCGGGAGGTCTTGATTACAAAAACCCTGAAGGACTACTACAAAGAGGACTACAACTGCCGATGCGAAGCCGATGCCATGACAGCATACCTCAACCGAGAAAGGAGAAAACAGCATGACCAAGAATGATACCAGCCTTGTGCTTACCAAAAAACTGTCAGCGACCAGGAAAGCAGCCCTGGCCCAGGCAGAGAGTGTCCTCAAAGCGGCTGGCTTTAGTTGCTGGACCATTTCTGCCGGGAACTCTGTGGATGACAGAAAAGGCCGGAAAAGCTGGAACGTGGCCTCCAACATACACATAAACCTGTCTTTTGGCGCCTGCGCAGCGATTGCCATTTTGAGCGAAGCCCTGGAACAGTTGGATGATCCAAAAGATCAGCTTACTTACCTGGTGACCATTTGCCGAGAAACGCTGGAAAAGGTCAACCCGGAGCTGGCCAAGGAGATCAACGAAAGAGTCGACAGCGGAGCCGATGAAGAAGTTGACCCCGAAAAAATGAACTGAAGGGGGGTGAGGGCGATCGAAGAAGCAGAAAAAAAGACCTGCTCACAAAAGCAGGCCAATTGAAAAAATGTCCAACTCAATTATACCACAAATCGAAAGGAGATAAAAACCATGGATTTAAATATCAACATCAAGCTAACCTGTGACGACTATATGGTCCGTCTGGTCGACACCGTCGTCCGGAGCCTGGATGCCATCGACGGGGCTGTGGCCCCGATGGTCAAGGCCCCGGAAACCAAACCGACTACCGCACCGGCTCCCGCTGCACAACCGCAGCAGGCTGCGCCAAAAGCTGTTGATCCGCAGCAGACCGGAGCTCTGTTCCCGCCTGCGCCTGCGGTACAGCCTGCGCAACAGGCACCAGCCCCTCAGCCTGCACCAGTAGTGCCCACGGCTCCGGCACGGACCTACAGCCTCAATGACCTGTTGACGGCTGCCGCACCGCTCATGGACCAGGGCAAATTCCAGGAGCTTTCGGCCCTGACGGCCAAGTACGGGGTCAAGAGCTTTACCGACATCCCCGAGGATCAGTACGGCAATGTGGCCGTTGACCTGCGGGCCCTGGGGGCGGCCTTATGACAGCCCACGCCCTCCTCTCCGCCTCTGGGGCGGCCCGGTGGATGCACTGCACAGGGTCCCCCAAGCTGGAGCAGGGCTTCCCGGACACCTCCAGCGCCTACGCCAAAGAGGGGACCCTGGCCCACGCCATCTGCGAGTTAAAGCTGCGCAAGTTTGCCGTGGAGCCCATGGGCAAAGCCACATACACCCGACGGCTCAGCAAGCTCAAAAAGGAGCCGGAGTACCAAAAAGAGATGGACGGCTACACCGATGACTACCTGGATCGGGTCAAGGCCATCATCCTGGCCTATCCTCACAAGCCTCATGTGGCCTGTGAGCAGCGGGTGGACTTTTCCGCCTGGGTGCCCGGGGGCTTTGGGACCGCTGACTGCATCGTAGTGGGAGACGACACACTCCACATCGTTGACTTTAAATACGGCAAAGGCGTAGAGGTGGACGCCCATGACAACCCCCAGATGAGGCTGTATGCCCTGGGAGCTGCGGACCTCTACAAGATGCTGTGGCAGATCCGGACGGTACGGATGACTATCATCCAGCCCCGGCTGAGTAACTACAGTACCGACGAGATGCCTTATCAGGATCTCCTGGACTGGGCGGACAAGGTGGTCAAACCGGCAGCCCAGGAGGCGTCCGGGGAGCAGGGGCGCTTTGAGCCGGGGGACTGGTGCCGGTTCTGCCGGGCAAAACAGCAGTGCAAGGCCCGGGCGGAGTACTTTGCCGCCATGGCCAAGGACGCCGAGGCCCATCCGGACCCAAGGCTGATGACACCAGAGGACCTGGGCCGGTACCTCAAAGCTGCCAAACTGCTCAAAGCCTGGGCCGAGGATATGCAGGAGTATGGCCTGACCCTCTGCCTGGACGGCCAGGACGTGCCCGGCTGGAAAGCAGTGGAGGGCAGAGGCAGCCGGACCTTTACGGACCAGGAGGCCGCATTTAAGGTCCTGATGGACCATGGGACGGACGAGGCCATGCTGTACAACCGGGTGCCACTGACCCTGGCCCAAGCCGAAAAAGTGGTGGGCAAAAAGGAGTTTGCCGCCCTGGTAGGCTCCTACATCGACAAAAAGCCGGGCAAGCCTACCCTCGTCCCGGAAGCCGACAAACGGCCGGCCATTACCAACAAACCGACCGCAAAACAAGTGTTCAGACCGATTGACGACGAAGCAATACCATTTTAAGGAGGAACGAAAACATGAGAAATACCCAAGTAGTGCTGGAAAACGTAAGACTGTCCTATGTGCATCTGACCAAACCCTATGCTGCACAGCCCGGCCAGGAGGAAAAATACTCTGTGACCATCCTGCTGCCCAAGACGGACACGGCAGGCAAAGCCAAGCTGGATGCAGCCATCGAGGCCGCCAAGGACTGGGGCCGGGAAAAGAAATGGGGCGGCCAGGTGCCTCCCATCTGCCCCACCCCCATCCATGACGGGGACGGAGTCAAGCAGGACGGCACGGAATTCGGTCCGGAGTGCAAAGGCATGTGGGTTATGACCGCCAGCTCCAAAGCCGACCAGCCGGTAGAAGTGGTGGACCGGCAGCTCAACAAGATTCTGGACCCCACCCAGATCTACAGCGGGATGTATGCCAACGTCTGCATCAACGTCTACCCGTATGTGTACGTGGCGAAGAAGGGCATCGGCTTTGGGCTGGGGCCTGTGCAAAAAACCGCTGACGGGGAAAGCTTTGGGGGCGACGCTCCCACGGCAGCCAGTGTCTTTAGCGCCATGGGCGGCTCCGACCAGGGAGCTGCTCCCAAGATCAACCCGCTGACCGGGCAGCCGATGTAACACAGGGGGCCCGGAAGGGCCCTCTTTTTACTCTGATGAAAGGAGGGTCGACCAATGCAGCATCATCTGAGCATCGACATCGAAACATACAGCGACCAGGACATCGGGTCCGTGGGCGTCTTTAAATACGTGGACACCTCAGCCTTTGAGATCCTGCTCTTTGCCTACAGCTATGACTTCGGTGACGTCAAGGTGGTGGACTTGGCCCAGGGGGAGACAATACCGGAGCAGGTCGTCAAAGACCTGTACAATCCGGATGTGATCAAACACGCATACAACGCAGCCTTTGAGATCACCTGCCTCAACCGGGCAGGGATGTACACGCCGGCTGATCAATGGCGTTGCACCATGATCCATGGGATGTACCTGGGATATCCGGCCGGACTGGCCCGCCTGGGCAAAGTACTGGGCCTGCCGGAGGACAAGCAAAAGATGAGTGTAGGAAAGTCCCTGATCAGTTATTTTTGCAAACCCTGCAAGCCCACCCGTACCAACGGCGGGCGGACCCGGAATAAGCCCTACGGGGATCCGGACAAGTGGGAGCTGTTTAAAGTCTACAACCGCATGGACGTTGTGACCGAGATGGAAGACTACAAGCGGCTCCAGTCGTTCCCGGTTCCGCAAGAGGTCCAGGACGACTGGGTTACGGACTACTACATCAACGCCCGGGGCATCCAGGTGGACAGAGCCCTGGTGGCCGGTGCCCTCAAGATCAACGAGGCCAACCGGGAGGAGCTGATGACCCGGTCCAAAGCACTGACCGGACTCCCCAACCCGGGGAGCCGGGCGCAGCTGCTGCCATGGCTCAAGGAGCATGGGGCGGACCTGCCGGATCTGACCAAGGAGACGGTCAAAGAGGCCCTCAAGACGGCCACGGGAGATATCCGGGAGGTCCTGGACATCCAGAGCCGCCTGGCCAAGAGCAGCGTCAGCAAGTACGAGGCCCTGGACCGGGCCACCTGCATGGACGGACGGATCCGGGGGACCCTGCAGTACTACGGGGCGGGGCGCACCGGGAGATGGTCCGGCCGGCTGGTGCAGGTCCAAAACCTGCCCCACGACGTACCTATGGCCATCGACACAGCCCGCGCCCTGGTCAAACGGGGCAGCCTGGAGGAGCTGCGGCTGCTCTACGGCAAGGTGTCCGATACTCTGAGCCAGCTGATCCGATCCGCGTTTATCGCCAAGCCCGACAGTGTCTTTGTTGTGGCCGATTTCTCGGCCATCGAGGCCCGGGTGCTGGCCTGGCTGGCTGGAGAGGCGTGGCGCCAAAAGGTCTTTAAAGACAATGGCGACATCTACTGCGCCTCCGCCAGTGCCATGTTTAAAGTGCCCGTGGTCAAACATGGCATCAACGGTCAGCTTCGGCAAAAGGGCAAAATCGCAGAGCTGGCCCTGGGCTACGGGGGTGGGACCAACGCCCTCATCACCATGGGAGCTCTCAAGATGGGCCTCACGGAGGACGAGCTGCCGGGTATCGTACAAAAATGGCGGGAGGCCAACCCCAACATCAAGGCCTACTGGTACCGGGTGGAGAAGGCCGCCATGGACGCCATGGCCAAAGCAGAGGCCCAGGACATCGGACACGGGATGTGTTTTGCCCGGGAAGCCAACCTGCAGTACGGCTACGACTACCTGACGGTCAAGCTACCCAGCGGGCGTAAGCTCTACTATCCCCAGCCCATGACCGGGCCCAACCGGTTTGGCGGCGAGGAGATCCGGTACAAGACCTGGGTGGGGACGCGGTGGATCTACAACGGGACCTACAGTGGCAAGCTGGTGGAAAACATCACCCAGGCAGTAGCTCGTGACTGCCTGGCCACGGCCATACGGCGGCTGGTGCAGCAGGGCTATAAACCTCTCATGCACATCCATGACGAGGTGGTGCTGGAGGTACCCAAAGCCAAGCTCCATGACGACGAGCTGGACCGGGTGGTGGCCCTCATGTGTGCCCCCATCGACTGGGCCCCGGGCCTGCTGCTCAATGCGGACGGTTTTGTGAGTCCGTATTATAAAAAGGATTGACCGTTATGACAAATCAACCGAAAGGAGGTGACCAGGTATGATCAATGACCGCAGGATCCGGATCAGCGTCGCCCCGTCCAAGAACTCCATCAACTGGGTGGGGACGGAGATGATGTGGTCCGCCTTCGTGGACAGGCTCAAAACGCCCCTCAGGACCGAGGAGACCTATGACGCATACATCCACCTGCCCAAGGGCCGGCAGGGCGCCCTGAAGGACGTGGGCGGCTTTGTGGGAGGCACGCTCAACGGCCCCCGGCGGAAGGCATCAGCGGTGACCGGCCGTGACCTGGTCACCCTCGACATGGATACGATCGAGGCCGGAGGGACGGACAGCCTCCTCCGGCGGGTGGGCTCCCTGGGGATCGCCTACGTGGTGTACTCCACCCGGAGCCATGCACCCATCCGGCCACGGCTGCGGGTGATCCTGCCCCTGGATCGGACGGTAACGGCAGACGAATATGAACCCATCGCACGACGCTTGGCAGCGGTGATCGGTATCGACCACTGCGACCCGACCACCTTTGAAGCCAGTCGGCTGATGTTCTGGCCGTCATGCTCCAGCGACAGCCAGTACGTCTATGCCACAGACGACCTGCCCTTTGCCAGTGCATCGGGCATACTGGCCCAGTACGACGACTGGCGGGACGTCCAGTCCTGGCCGACAGTGCCGGGTAAAGAGCTCCAGGCCAAGGTGGCCCTCTCTAAACAGGCGGACCCAACACAAAAACCGGGCATCGTGGGCGCCTTTTGCCGGGTCTACGACATCCGTCGGGCTCTAGCCCGTTATCTACCCAACGCCTATGCAGATACGGACCACGAGGACCGGATGACCTACACCGGCGGAACCACCGTGGCCGGGGCCGTGCTCTACGATGACGGCAAGTTTTTGTACAGCCATCACGCCACCGACCCCTGCTGCGATCAGCTGGTCAACGCATTTGACCTGGTGCGTCTGCACCGGTTTGCCAACCTGGACACCAGCGCCCAGCCCGGGACACCCGTCAACAAGATGCCCTCTTACCAGACCATGAAACGCCTGGCCATGGAGGACCAGGATGTGCTGATGGAGCTCAACCGGACATCCGCCCAGGAAGTGGCCAATGTCTTCAGCGACATGGGCGCCGGGCCGGATGAGGACGGGGCAGAGGCTGCTCCGGAAAAGATCGATGTGGATTGGATGCGTTCCCATAAGATTGCCATGGACCCCAACACGGGCCATCCGAAAAAGACCATGGATAACATCATCCGGATCTTTAACTACGACCCACGGCTCAAAGGCAAAATCGCCGTGGACGAGTTCTCGACCCGCGGCCTTGTCCTGGGGCAGCTGCCCTGGTCCTCGGAGACCGGCAAGCGGCTTTGGACGGATACGGACGACGCTGGCGTAGCCTGGTATTTTGAGCTGGCCTATCACATCACCGGCCGGGACAAGCTGACCGGAGCCCTGATGCTGGTCAGCGAGCAGCACAAATTTAACGAGGTCCGGGACTACCTGGATAGTCTGACCTGGGATGGAAAACCCCGGGTGGCCACTGTACTGCGGGACTACCTGGGGGCTGAGGACAGCCCGTACACACGAGCCGTGGCCCGGAAAAGCTTTGCTGCAGCTGTGGCCCGGGTGGAGACTCCCGGATGCAAGTATGACTACGTCCCGGTCTTTGTGGGCCCCCAGGGCATCGGCAAGACGACGTTTTTAAAAACCATCGGCAAAGACTGGCACTCCGACTCCCTCCAGAGCTTCAAAGGCAAGGAAGCGGCAGAGATGATCCAGGGCATCTGGATCAACGAGATTGGGGAGATGACCGGCTACAACAAGAGCGAGGATGATGTCATCAAGCAGTTCTTGAGCCGGTGCGACGACGTGTACCGGCAGCCGTATGGCCGCCATACAGGGCGATACCCCCGAAAGGGCGTCTTTTTTGGAACCTGCAATAACCACGACTTTTTAAAGGATCCCACAGGGAGCCGGCGCTTTTGGCCGGTGGACGTGGGGGTCCGGGCACCCATCAAAGATATATGGCGGGAGCTGCCAGGAGAGGTGGACCAGCTGTGGGCAGAAGCCGTGCAACTGTGGAAAAAAGGAGAGCCCCTGTACATGGATACGCCAGAGCTGGACAGCCTGGCCAAACAGGCCCAGGCCCAGCACCGGGAGGACAGCGTCAAGGAGGGCATGATCCAGGACTTCGTAGAAAAGGACGTGCCCGGGAACTATGATGGACTGAGCCTTAATAATCGGAGGATGTTCTGGGCTGGGAATTACGCCCTGGGCCCCAATGAGGTCCTATGCCCCCGGGAGAAGGTCTGTGCCCTGGAAATCTGGTGCGAGTGCTTTGGGGGCGACCCTAGGTCCATGAGGCGGGCAGACGCGGTGGAGATCAACCAGATCCTGGCAAATACTCCGGGCTGGACCCGGAGCAAATCGCCCAGACGGTTTGGTCTCTATGGCAATCAGAGAGGATTCGAACGCAACCGCTGACGCATAAAAATCGAACTACACCAAGACTACATTCTTTTAGGGATGGCCAAACGGGTCGAGAAAAACTGACTACAATCTCGGAGAATGTAGTCACCCTATGTAGCCGCTGAAACCAGCACCAGTACTGGAGTTACTCCCTTTTACTACATTGACTACATTCTTTATCTATATATATAAAAATAAAGGGTATTATAGAGCGCACATACGTATACGACGCCTACACCCTTTAATTTAGGTATATATAAAAAAGTTTGTAGTCAATGTAGCAGGAAAGTTTTAAAGCAGCATAATTATGCAGAAAGGAGAGAATTTATGCACGAATTGGAACGGGATGTAGAGAGGCGGCTGGTCCGGGGTGTGAAAGCCCTGGGCGGTACCGCCTACAAATGGGTATGCCCCGGCACCGTTGGTGTGCCTGACCGGATTGTAGTATGGCCGGGGGGCCGGGTGGACTTTATCGAGCTGAAGACGGAGACCGGGGTGCTGAGCCCCCGACAGAAGATCGTACTCGACCGACTGCGGGCGCTGGGCTGTAATGTGCGGGTGCTGCGGGGGTCCGATGCCGTGGCCGCCTACCTGCTGGAGGCGCATAACCTGCCGGAGGACATCAGGCCAGCCTGTGATCAGGAGGTGGGGGCGGAATGAGGTTTGTCCCACATCCCTATCAGGAGTTTTGTGTACAGGCCATCCTGGATAAGCCGGCTGTGGGTCTGTTTTTGGACATGGGGCTGGGCAAGACGGCCATCACCTTGACCGCCATCAATGAGCTGCGGTACGGGCGGTTTGCCATCCGGAGATGCCTGGTCATCGCCCCCAAAAAAGTGGCGGAAGCCACCTGGCAGAGGGAGGCGGCCAAATGGGACAACCTGCGGCACCTACGCTTTTCGGCTGTGCTGGGCAGCACGAAGCAGCGGATCAAAGCCCTGCTGAGCCCAGCAGATATCTGGATCATCAATCGGGAGAATGTAACCTGGCTGGTGGATTACTACCAAAACACCTGGCCATTTGACATGGTGGTGATCGATGAGTCATCGAGCTTTAAAAGCCACAGTGCCAAACGGTTTAAATCTTTGGCCTCCATCAAACCCCACATCAAGCGGATCGTGGAGCTGACCGGGACGCCATCGCCCAACGGGCTGATGGACCTATGGAGCCAGATCTACCTGCTGGACGGAGGCGCACGGCTGGGGAAATATTACACCCATTTCCGCAATCGGTACTTTGACCCGGGCAGGCGGGGGCGGGATGTGATCTATCAGTATGACCCCAAAGAGGGGGCGGCCGATGCAGTACTGTCCAAAATATCGGATATCTGCATCAGCATGAAAGCGTCTGACTACCTGCAGCTGCCGGACTGTATCGTCCATGACATCCCGGTGGAGTTGGATGCCAAGGCCAAGAAGGCTTACAACGAGCTGGAAAAAAAGATGGTCCTGTCCTTGCCGGATGGGGATATCGATGTGGCCAGCGCGGCGGCCCTGTCCAACAAGTTGCAGCAGCTGGCCAACGGAGCCCTGTATGACGATGACCATCAGGTCCACTTAGTCCATGACTGCAAAATCGAGGCCTTTATGGAGCTGATCGAGCAGCTGCACGGGCAGCATGCCCTGGTGTTTTACAATTTCAAGCACGACAAGGACCGGCTGCTGGAGGCTCTGGCTAAGAGCAAGCTGCGGGTCCGGGAATTTACGGGGGCCCGGGAAGAAATCGACTGGAACGCCGGTAAGATTGACGTCCTGCTGGCCCATCCGGCCAGCACGGCCTATGGGCTCAATCTCCAGGATGGCGGCCATCACATCATCTGGTTCGGCCTCAACTGGAGCCTGGAGTTGTACCAGCAGGCCAACAAGCGCCTGCACCGGCAGGGGCAGAAAGAGCCCGTCATCATCCACCAGCTGATCTGCACCGGAACTCGGGACGAAGATCTGGTGGAAGCTTTGGGAGACAAGGACGCCTCCCAGGAGAAGGTGTTGGAGTCGCTGAAAGCGAGAATCAAGAAATGGAGGTTGCCAAAATGAACAAACTGGTGAAAGCGGTTGTATTGCTTGGATTGTTTGCAGGGCTGGCCCTGATTTTGGGGGCCACCATTGCCCTGTGGAAATATATTCTGCTGATGTAGGAGGCGGCGAAGGTGTTGCTGAAAGAGTTGCTGCCGTTTATTGAGCTAGACACGGATTTAATACTCTTGCATAAAGAATGAATATAACGAAAGTGAGTGTAAAAAATGGAAAAAATCTTATATTTCCCCAGAGGAGTGCAAGTTTGTATTACTCCTCAAAGCGCAGTGACAGCTGAATTTCGCGAAGAAATCCGGAAAGCTTTCCGTGATTACACGGAAGGCACGGCAAAGGCATACAGAGTCCAGGACAAGCTGGACTTTATCGACCGGATCCGGGAATTGAACCACCCTGTAAAGGGCGAAGAACTGGTCACTGAATTTATCTTGCAGACCTTTGATGAAGATGGCGAAATAAGCACCAATGACCTGGGTGATCGGGACAATGTGGCAAACATTGTAGACGAAGCAGTACACAGAGCTTTCGCGGGCTGGCATCACTGGGGCGATGATCATCATTATGCAGAGCCGGCTTGCAAGTTTGTAGCAGCGGCCATTGACGAAGTAATGAAATATGACGAATAAGGAGGAGGAGAAACATGAGGCCGATTAAAGTGAAAATTAAAATCTTTCCCGGCGGGCAGATGCCGAAGAAGAAAACCAAAGGCGCGGCGGCTTATGACTGTTACGCCCGGATTGATGGGACGGGGGAGGACCAGTATTACGACTCCGGCCGCAAGCTGCATTTCATTCCTGGCATTAACGGCTGCACGACCAAAACCCCGTTGGGGTTTGCCCTTGAGATGCCGGAGGGCGTCCATGCGTTTGTCCTTGCCAGGTCTAGTATGGGGGTAAAAACGATGCTGGTTTGCCCCATCGGTGTGGGGCTCATTGACAGCGATTACCGCGGAGAGGTCTGTATGCTGTATCGTGAGATTGACCCGGACTACGACGTCCCAAGCTGGAAGCAAGAGGATGCCATCTATCACGGAGACCGTATCGCGCAACTGCTGTTTAACGTCCCGGTTGAGTTGGTGCGGGTGGACGAGCTGACACCGACCGAGCGGGGCAACGGTGGCTTTGGGAGCACGGGGGTAAGGTGAGATGGACGGGCAACGGATACCGGGCGTGAGCCGACAGGAATTGAAGCGCATCAAGGCCATGAGCCTGCCGGAGTTCCGCCTCTGGCTGCTGGAGTACAGCAGCCAGATTTACAACCTGGGCATTAGTGATTGCCGGGATGCCCTGAGGGCGGAATTCGGCTTTGGGGACGTCCGACTGAAGAGGATGACCGATCATATCGAAAAGGCTATGGAAGCCTTTGCAAAGGAGGACGAGGAATGAAAGATCAAACCTATCCCATCCCGCAATATCGGGGCAGGAAAATCGGGCGCCTGGAAATCGTGGATATGTGGGGTGGCCATTATGATGTACCGGATGAGGTGCTGGCCCTGGGGCGCCGGTTTGGACACGATCCGGGTGTCTATATCGGTGACTTTTTGACCGCCCAGCTTTTGGTGGGCCGGCAGAACTACAAAGCAGACCTGCGGTGGACGCCGGATACGGGATACGAGTTTATGGTCTTTAAATGCGACCTAAATGGCCACGTATCGTCCGGCAGGAGCTGCTACGAGGGCCATCGGTATCCTAACGTGACCCTCCCGACCTTTTTGTGGTACATCAACGATTTTGCCAAGGAGGCGGCCAAAAAATGACAGATAAGACTTTGGTGATCAAAAGCAAGCTGCAAAACATCAGTAACGAGCTGGGAGGCGGGGAAACGGATATGTCCTACCTGGCGGCCAAGCTGGCCCATCCGTATGGAGATCGCAGGGCCCACGATGTGCTGCTGCAATCCCTGGACCGGATCAGCCGGCTGCGAGACTATCTTAAGCGGCAGGAAGACTGCCTAAGGGCAGAACTGATGGGACTATGAGAAAGGAGAGAATAAAAATGACAAGCAAAGAAACGGCACAGCGGTGCCGCAGATGTAATATGGCCGTCCCGGATGGGGGCCAGATGCTGTGTATGGGTGTCCAGCCCATAGCTCTTATCGATGACGTAACAGATGATGATTGCCCCAAACACCGGGTGAATCCAGAGGCGCTGGCGACCAAAAAACGTCCAGGCCGCAAGCCTAAGGTGACAAAAGAGTCCGAGGCTAAGGCTGCCCTGCCGGACCCCCGGACAGATCCGGAGTCCGAGATGGCAGAGGCTGATCCGGTCCACCATCCAGGACACTATGCCTGGAGAGGTGGTCCGGAGTGCATCGAGATTGCCCGGGAGCTGTGCCGGGGATCCGACGGGATCGCCGCCTACCTGATAGGGTGCGCCGTCAAATACATTTATCGCTATCCCAAAAAAAACGGCCTGCAGGACCTGGACAAGGCCATAGAGTGCCTGACTATGCTGCGGGTCTTTGAGACCCGGAAAGGAGGAGATACGGATGCACGATGACTGGAGCCTCACGGCTGCTATGGTGGGCTTGATCGTTTTTGTGGCCATGGCCCTGCTGTGGGTGGCCGGAGGCTGCTTATGACCCGGCTTCTTGAACGCCTGCATGGCGTTGAGTCCTACAAGGTGCCCGACCTGCTTATGGAAATGCTGCTAAATGCGTCGTCCAGGGTGGCGCTTTTTGCCGAGATGCGGGCAGATGGCCAACTGTCTGGCAAGGATACCTTGCGGGATATATTCCAGAAAGAGCACGGCGACAGGGATAAGCTGAAGCAGGATTACACTCCTGACTGTCTTGCGGATCTTGTAGCAAAACTCGTGCCGGAATCATCTGTGTATGCTGATGTCTGTGCGGGCACCGGAGCCCTGTCTTTGAGCGTGTGGGCGCGTTTTCCTACAGCACATTTTTACTGTGAAGAGCTGGCATCCCGGGCAATTCCGTTTTTGTTGTGCAACCTGGGAGTCCGCGGCGTAAATAGCGAGGTCAGGCAGACGGATGCCCTGACCGGCGAAACCAACGAAAGCTTTCTCATTGATTCAGATGGTATTCGAAACGGTTACGGAGCACTGCAGCGATATCCTGTTGTGATCATGAATCCTCCGTACAGCATCAAGTGGAAGCCCGTAAAAGCAAAGCAGTTTGAAGAGTATGAGCCTTTGCCGACCAATGCAGCAGACTTTGCCTTCGTGCTTCACGGTCTGTGGATGTTGGAAGACGGCGGCACATTGATTGCAATCCTTCCACATGGGGTCTTATTCCGTGGCAACAAGGAAGCCGCGATTCGGCGAAAGCTTCTGGAACGCAATCTGATTGATTCGGTCATTGGACTTCCGGAAAACATGTTCATGAATACAGGCATTCCTGTTTGCTTATTGATCCTGAAGAAAAACCGAACCAATAAAGACGTTTTGTTCATTAACGCCAGCAAGGAATGCGAAAAAGTCGGAAAGAACAACGTCATGCGAGAGCCGCATTTGCAAAAAATCGTTGATGCCTACACAAAACGGCAAACGGTTGAACGGTTAGCTGCTTTGGTCACGCCGTATGAAATCCAGGAGAACGACTGCAATTTAAATATTCCCAGGTATGTCGATTCTTACGAGCCGGAAGAGGTTCCGGATCTGCGCGAGTCGTGGAAAGAGATACAGGCCATTGACGCCGAGATTACAGATACGATGCGCGGAATAACGGATATGGTTAATATGCTTACCGGAGCCAACCCAGAACGTGAAGCCGAAATAAGAGGGGCGGAATCAATGATGCAAGAAACTCTTAAACGACGAAAGAAAGTTGAAAAGGAGGCATCAGATGAAATCAGTCTGTTTTAACCGCTGGAAGAAGCGAAGAGCCGCCGAGCTGGCCGATATCGAGCGGGCAAAAGACGGGAAGATTTACCCCGCGGGCTGTACATTGTACCCATTGAGCGCTTCCAGTCCGGATCTGGTACAGTTTTTGCCGAAGGACGGTCCGGTTTCAACTCGGTATGCCGTGATTGATCCTAGGCCGGGGATTAATCGGCGCTATTTTTTCTTGGTGGTAAAGCGTGCTGCACCAGAGTTCGCTCACAAATATCAGTCTGGAATCAACATGCAGTATCCCATCTTGACGAAAAGGCTTACCATTACTTACCATGAAGATAAAAGGACGCAGGATATCATTGCTGATTCAATCGCCCGGGTAGATGCAGCTTCCGAGATGATAGAAAAGCAGATTGAAGCCGAACAAACTGTGAAAAAGCGATTCCTGCAGCTGATGTTTGTGGAGGGCAAAAAATGACGAACAATTTGATATGTAAGGTGCAGACGGTCTTTCAGCGACGCGGAGGCTGCTTATGACCGGGGCAGAGTTTTTACGACGGATCTACGAGCTGGAGGATGGGCTGGCCTGTAAAGAGGATGAGATTCGCAAGATCCAGGCGGATATGGTCCATCTCAAGAGTGTGGATACATCCAGGGATCGTGTGGACGGCGGTCAGCCCATGGATATGGCAGACAAGGTAGCCCGGCTGATGGAGGTGGAGGAGGCACTCAATGCCGACTGGGACACCCTGATCAAGTGGAGAGAAGTGGCCAGGGAGATGATCGGACGGATGCTGACCGACCAAAATCGGATTGTCCTTATGACCCGCATCGTCAACCATAGGCCGTGGAAGCGGGTGGCCGACGTGCTGGGTAAAAGCGAGGACTATGTCAGACATCTGTATCCGGTGGCCGTGGCGGAATTCGAAGCCCGGGTAGCGAAGGAATACCCGGGGTATCTGGATTCCGTGGATTTCCCCGGCGAAAAAAACACAAAATAACCGGGAATAGCACAACATAACCAGCCAGGCATGTGCTATCATGTATGCTGTAAGAAGTGAGCGACAAGGGCGCAGCGCCATTATCGACACGACTACTCAACAAGGACCCCTCTAAGTGGGACAAAGCCGCCTATGATCAGGCGGCTTTTCTCATGCCTTCTTTTGTCGTCCGGCGTGAGATGCCGACGCCTGCTGACTGGCGGCGCAGCTTTGCTATCCTTTCCTGCTGCCGTCAGTCAGCGGGTGTGAGCGTCTCGGCAGCGACACGGGGGACCGAGTGTCCACCAGTAGCACACAGCAAGCTGGGTTGAATTTGTGGAGTTGGTAGGTTCTTCTCCCTTGCACGCGGAAGCCGCGGGTCTATCGAGCCCCGAAAACGTGCTAGTTGCAAAATTTTTTTCGGCCTAAGTTGCCAGGTTAACGCAAATGGGAGGTGAGCCAGGGTGAAAATCTCAAAAGACCTTAAGTCTCTTACTGCGACACAAAAAGAGATGTCAAAAGCCCTTGGGCTCACATCGGCACGCATTAACCAGCTCATCGACGAGGGCGTGGTCACCAGAGATCCCAAGGATTCCCGGGGCGGCGTTTTTGTTGTTGAATCGATTAAGAATTATTACAGCCAGCGGGGCGGCGGAAGCCCCGACGGGAACGCTCCTGACCTCAACGAGGAACGGGCCCGGCACGAAAAAGCAAAGCGGGAAATCGCCGAGCTGAAGCTGGCCGAGCTCCAGGGGAGCGTTTACCCGGCAAAAACGGTTGAGCTGGTCATGACCGAAATGGCCTCCAACCTGCGGACCCAGCTTTTGGGCCTGCCGGCCAAGCTGGCCCCCATCCTGGAAGGCCAGAAAAAAGAAGAAATCTATACGACCCTCACAAAGGAAATCGAGGAAAAACTGTCCGAGCTGTCCAGTTACAGCCCGGATCTTTTTATGAATGCAGAACCGGCAGAGGGGGTGGACTCCGATGAAGAGTGCTGAAGCCCTCTGGCGGTATGTGTCCGAACATGGCCTGAAGCCGCTGCCCAAAACCTCCGTTTCCGAATGGGCTGACACCTACCGGATGCTCCCCAGCACGGCAGCGGAGCCGGGCCGGTGGAAAACCAGCCGGGCACCTTACCAAAAAGACATTATGGACAGCTTTACCCAGCCGGGAATCCATGAGGTGGTGGTAAAGAGCTGCAGCCAGATCGGAAAGAGCGACATCATGAATAACATTATCGGTCGGTTCGCTCATTTGGATCCCTGCTCCATTATGATGGTCCAGCCCACGGTGGATATGGCTGAAGATTTTTCCAAGTCCCGAATCGAACCGATGATCCGGGACACCAAGGTCCTCTCCGATATCTTCGCAGATGTGAAGAGTCGGGACCGGGGTAATACGATCCTGTCCAAGCTGTTTCCAGGCGGCCGACTGATCATGGGTGGGGCTAATAGCCCGGCGGGGCTGGCGTCTCGTCCCATCCGGATCCTGCTCTGCGATGAAGTGGACCGCTTCCCGGCATCGGCCGGAACGGAAGGCGATCCCATCGACCTTGCAGCCAAAAGAATGACGACCTACTGGAACCGGGTCATGGGGCTCTTCTCGACGCCTACCAACGAAGGCGACAGTCGGATCGATGTGGCCTATAACGCAGGGACCCAGGAGGAATGGCAGCACCGATGCCCTAACTGCGGCGAGTATCATAAGCTGTCCTACCTCAACATGGAGGTTGACGCTCAAAAGGGCGCCAAGATCCAGGGGACGCAGCGTTATGTGGTCCGGGGCGTCAAGTGGAGATGCCCGGATTGCGGGTTCGCATTTACCGAAAAACAGATGAAAGCGGCGCCACAGAAGTATGTAGCACAACATCCGGAAGCTCTGGAAACGGGCTGCCGGTCTTTTTATATCAATGCTTTCTCCTCTCCCTGGATCAGTTGGAAGCAGGTTATGAAGGAATGGTTGGAAGCACGGGGCTTCCCTGACCGTGAGAAGGTCGTCATGAACACGCGCTTCGGCGAGAGCTATCGGGTAACCGGGGCCTTTGAGTCCGACGATTTTTTACTTCAGCGTCGGGAGAAATACGGAGCCGAACTGCCGAAAGGCGTGCTCCTCCTGACTGCGGCCGTAGACGTCCAGGACAATCGGCTGGAATACGAAATCTGCGGCTGGGGAGAAGGCGAGGAATGCTGGGGCATCCTGAAAGGGGTCATCCTGGGAGCTCCGAACCGGATCAGCACCTGGAACGACCTGGATAAGGTCCTGGACCGTGCCTACAAATTTACAGACGGCAGCACTCTACGAGTGACTCGGACCTTTATTGACTCAGGCGGCCATTATACAGGAAACGTATATCGGTATTGCGAGAGAAACATTTTGAAGCAGCGGTTCGCGGTAAAAGGCATGGGCGGGCCTGGCATCCCTCTGGATTACAAGGTGGGTGTGGCCAAAGGTCTCAATGCCCCTCTGGTGATGCTGGGGGTTGATGATGGCAAGCAGCAGATCATGAACCGGCTGACCATTGAGCATCCTGGTCCGATGTTCTTTCACTTCCCCCTGGACGAAGAAGGCATTATGACCAACCGGGGCTATGATGCGCTATATTTTCGGGGGTTGATCTCTGAGCACCGGAAGACGGTCAAGCGGAACGGGGAATATCGAGAGGTCTGGGAGCCGACCACCGGGGTGCGGAACGAGCCACTCGACCTGCGGAATTATAACCTGGCCTGTATGCAGACGCTGCATCCGGATTGGGACGGGTTGGCCGCTCGAGGCAGGGCGACGATCCTGGAAGCAGAAGAAGCTCCCAATGTGAAAACCCCGAGAAAGAACCACCGAAAGAAGCCGGCCAAGGCGTCCAGCGGCACCCAGATCTGGTAAGGAGGATATCAAATGGGCAATAAAATCCAAAATGCCAGGTTAAAGATGTACCTGGAAGCAGAGCAGGCCGTGCTGACTGGCCAGAGCTACACCATCGGAAACAGGACTCTGACCCGTGCCAACCTGGCCACCATCCGCAATGCGATTGACGATCTGATTGCAGCAGGAGCCACTTTGGATGGCGAGCCCTTGGAACCGGCAGGAAGCACGAAGAGAGTCGTCCTGATGGACTGAAGGGAGGGGCAACGGCTTGAAAAGGAATCGAAAAAAAATTATAAAATCCCGGATCCGGTCTCCGGCCATGATCAACAGCGGGTACAGTGACGGCGGCGCATCCTGGCATAAGGACGCCCTGCGGAGCTGGAGGCCACAGCGCCTTTCCAGCAAGAGCGACATTGACGCCAATCTGATCACGCTCCGAAACAGGGCGGCTGACCAGGCAATCAACACGCCACTGGGCAGCGCTGCCATTGTCACCAGTACCATGCACGCTGTGGGAGCCGGGCTCAGACTCTTTCCCCGCATCCCCTATAAGATCCTGGGGCTGACGGCTGATGAAGCGAGAGACTGGGAGAGGAATACGGTCAGGGAGTTTAAGCTTTGGGCCGAATCCAAGGAGTGCGATTTCCGGCGCAGGAACAACTTTTATGATCTGCAGAACATCGCCTATGCGACGTATCTGACTGATGGCGACAGCTTCGCTCTGTTCCGCCGGACGTCGCCCTCCTACAACATGCCATATACACTGCGGATCCAGCTGCTGGAAGCCAACCGGGTCAGCAACCCTTTGGGCCCCCAGGCCTGCTACAGCGAGGCCAACGCTTACGGCATCGAGCAGCTCAACCCGGATAACGGCAACCACATCATCAACGGAGTGGAAGTCACTCCGGATGGGCGGCTGCAGGCTTACTGGATTTCCAACAAAGTGCCTGGTGACCTGGTCAACATCGACGGGGCGACGACCTGGCAGCGGGTGGAAGCCTTTGGCCCGCACACCGGGATGCCCAACATCCTGCAGGTGTGCCATGACTCCAGGGCCGAGCAGTACCGGGGAGTGCCGTACCTGGCACCGGTGCTGGAGCAGCTCAAGCAGATCGGGAGATACTGTAACGCCGAGCTGACAGCTGCCATCATCCGCAGCTTTTTATCTGTGTTTTTTACCAATACAACCCAGGCCAGCAACAGCCTGGACAACATCTTGCCTAGCGCCTACGGGGCGCCGGACGACGACCACGCCGACGAGCCAGTGGTTGATACCACCCAGTACAAGCTGGGCCCGGGTCAGCTTAACAGCTTGCCCAAAGGCGTGGACGTCAAGACCGTGGACAGCTCCAACGCCCAGAGCGCGTACGACTCTTATATGACGCACCTGGAAAAAAGCGTGGCTGCGTCCCTCAACATCCCTTATGAGGTCCTGCTCAAATGCTTTAACTCCAGTTACTCCGCCAGCCGTGGAGCTTTGCTTCAGGCCCAGGACGAATTTAAGACCCGCCGTAGATGGTTTGCTGCTGACTTCTGCCAGCCCATCTACGAACAGTGGCTCCTGGAAGCCGTAGTGACCGGCCGGGTAAAGTGTCCGGGCTACTTCGAGGACCCTGTCAAGCGGAAGGCCTGGGCCTCTGCTGACTGGTTCGGGCCCAGCATGAGCATCCTTGACCCAGTCAAGGACGTGACTGGATCGGCCCTGCGTGTCCAGTACGGTCTGACCACCCGGGAGCGGGAGGCCGCCGAAATGACGGGCAGTGACCTGGAGGAAAATCTGGAGCAGCTGGCCTATGAGCAGGACCTGATCAAGCAGCTGGGGCTGACTGTAGGCTCTCCGGACGTGCTGTCCGGGGGTCAGGAGAACGCCCAGGAAGGCGGTGAAAAAGAAAATGACACAAAAACCTAATTTTTGGACCATCAAAAACGAAGCCGACTCCCAGGAGGCGGAGCTCCTGATCTACGGGGAAATCAGCCCCAATGCCGAATTCTGGCACGCCTTTTTACCGGATGACCCCATGGTCAGCGCCAAAGAGCTGCAGCAGGACCTGCGGGACCTGGGCGGCAAGGATCTGACCCTACGGATCAACTCCCCGGGCGGGGATGTGTTCCAGGCCCAGGCCATTTACAACTTGCTGAAGGCTTATACCGGTAAGATCCACTGCCACATCGACGGAATCTGTGCCAGTGCAGCCACCCTGGTGGCCAGCGCCGCTGATGACGTGATCATGCCGGCCAACGCTCTGTACATGATCCACAACCCCATGATGTGCTTTGGGTATCAAACCCTGACCCGGGATGACCTGGCCAAGTGCATCGAACAGATGGATAAGACCAAAGACACCCTGCTCAACGTCTACAGTGATCGGTGCGGTGACTCCCTGACCCGGGATGAGATTGCCCGGATGATGGATGAGGAAACCTGGATGACTGCCCAGGAAGCCCTGGACAATGGCTTCGTGGATGGCGTTGACGATTATGGCGTCAGTGCCTCCATGAGCGGGGGCGGGGTGATGGTTAACCACGTCCTGATGACGAGCCTGGACCCCAGCCGGAGCCGGCTCCTGAAACAGCTCTGTGAAAATAACGAGGTGAAAAAACCAATGACTACTACGAATGATGCAGGCATCATGGACCGCCTGAAAGCCTTTTTGGACGGTCAGGATAAAAAAGCGGAAGCCGCCCAGAAGGCCGCGGCCGAAGCGGACCGGGTGAAAGCCCTGGATGCCCTGAAAGGGGACAACCCCATGGTCAATGCCCTGGTGGATACGGGCAAGGCCAATGGCGCCACCGCTGAACAGCTGAAGCCTTATGTGGACGCTGTAGCAGCCGTCAAGGTAGAAAACAAATCCCTGGACGAACTGAAGGCCCTGATCACCGATCAGATGCAGTCCGGTGCGGCTGGCGTAAAGGTCAGCATCACTGAACCCGACTCTGCTGCCGATGACAGCAAGGCCGAAGTTGACAACATTGTCAACCTGGTAAACAAGAAAAGAGGTTAACGCAAATGGCGATCATTGAAAAGAACACCATTACTTCTGACAGTCTTTTTGCCGGCCCGGAAATCCCCGTGCTGACGAAAAACTACACTTTGACTCCGGGCACGGCCATGAAGCAAGGAACCCTGCTGACCGTGACCCCCGAAGGCGCTGCCAGCGCCACCGCAAAAGCCGGTGTGGCTTCTGCCGTCCTGGCCTGGGACGTGGACGAAAAGGCCACCGTCTGCACCGCCTACGTGACCGGCCGGTTTAACCGGGCAGCGCTGATTGCGGCCTCCGGCGACACCGTGGACGCCCACGAAGACGAACTGCGGAAAGTCGGCATCCATCTGACCGCCAAACTGTAAGGAGGACTGAACATGATTGGACTGAAAGATACTGTCTCCCTGATGTCTGCAGTGGAACGTTTTAAGGCTCCGGCCTCCCTGCTGCTGGACACCTTTTTCCCCATCGTACCGGAAACGGCTACGACCAGCACCATCGAAGTGCAGCTGCGCACCGGCGAACGCCACCTGGCGCCCTTTGTGACTCGGGGCGGCAAGGCCGTAGAACTGGCACGTAACGGCTTCGACGACTTTTTTTACAAGCCCCCCATGATGGCGCCTTCCCGTGTGGTAGATCCGGAAATGCTGAACGACAGAGGTTTCGGCGAAAACTTCGTCAGCACCAAGACCCCGGCTCAGCGTGCCGCGGAAATCCAGGCCAGAGACCTGGCGGACCTGCAGGCCGCAATCATTAACCGGAAAAACAAGATGGCCGCAGACCTGCTGACCACCGGTAAATACGACATCAAAGGCTATGCCGATGACGGCAAGCTGACCATCATCGATACGGTGGACTTTAATTTTACGCAAAAGGTAGTGCCTACTACCACCTGGGACAAGGCTGGCGCCACCATCTATGATGACATCACCGCTGCATCCCTGAAGATCCAGGAAGCCTCCGGTATGGTTCCCACTGTGATGATCGTAGGTAAGAACGTGGCCGGGTACATGCTGAGCAATGACCAGATCATGAAGTGGATGGGTATCCCGTCTACTGCCAACCTGTCCATGTTCGCCTTCGCTCCTCGGATCACTTCTCCCCAGGTGTCCTTTGTGGGCCGGATCCCCGCTCTGAACCTGGAGGTTTATACCTACGCTGAATCCTACATGGATGATGACGGCAAGATGAAAGGCTTTATCGGTGACGATGATGTCATCCTGGGCATCCCTGGCCGCGGCCGTCAGTATCATGGCGCTGTAAACCTGCTGAATGACGCAGGCACCGGTTACATCACCTATGCAGCTCCTTATGTGCCCTACTACAACGGCGACAAGGCAAACCAGGAAATGCGTCTGACCATGTACTGCCGCTGCCTGGTGGCTCCTGAATGCATTACCGACTTTGCTGTAATTAAGGCAAAGGGGGAATAACCCATGGCCACGTATAAGGTGGTGCGCAATTTCGTAGCGCACGCAGGCCGGCTGGTGGGCCCGGGCGGTCATGTGACCTTAAAGGACCAGGAGGCCAAACACCTCCTGGCTGCCGGTCAGATCGCTCCCGATGCCGGTCAGATCGCTCCCGATGCCGTGCAGCCGTCCAGGCCGCAAGCAGCGGCGGAAGCTCCGGAAGAGACAGCGACCCTGCCGGATGTCACTCCTGAGCCTATCAAGCCGCCTTCCCGCAAGCGGAAATGAGAAAATTTCGGGACACGATCGCTGCTGACCGGGACGTTTTCCTGTGTCCTGATGAGTTTGCTGAGGTCCACGACCTTAACGGCCTGCAGGGGATGGCCGTAGTCCAGCAGGTTAGCGCCGACGATCAGTACAGCTTTGGGTCTAACATTGAGACCCGGAGGTATTACGAGATGTACGGCAGCCATGTGACAGTAAGCTGCAAAGAGGAGGACCTGGAAGAGGTCCCCGTCTACGGGCAGTCTTTCCGGCTGGACGGCAAGCTCTACACAGTGGCGGAGTCCAAAACAGATCTGGGCATCGTGACTCTGATCCTGGTGGCCAATGACATGTAAGGGGGGTGAGGGTTTGAGCCTGGTAAATGTTAACTTTACGTTAAAAAATGCGGAACTGTTAAAAGGTGCTCTGCTGGCCTGCCCTCAGGAAGCCAGGAAAGCAGCGGCTGCCGCGGCCAGCCGGGTAGTGACTCACGTAGGGAAACAGATCTCCGTGGAGGTCCGGAAAAACTATGTGGTCAAGGCAGGGGTGATTAAAAAATCCCTGTTTATCAAACGGCCCAGCCTCTCTGCTAATCTGATTGGAGGGGTGGTAGGGGCTACAGGCTCCCAGCTGCCCTTGGCCGTATTTAGTGTAGGCCACAGCACACGCAGTCCCCTTAAGGTGAAGGTGAAAGTCAAAAAGACAGGCGTCGTGGTGCCGGGCCTATTTTGGGGAGGCCGCTCCGGGCTGGCTATCCGCCGGGATGCCATGGGCAACATCACATCAAGGCTGCCTATTAAAAATCCAGGTGGCCCGTCCGTACCCCAGATGATCGAAAACGAAACGGTCTGGGAGGCCATTGACAAAAGCGCCAGTGCCATGCTTAATGACCGTTTGATCGATGAGCTGCAGTACCGGCTGGGGAAGGTGAGCTTATGACTTTAGTCACCGTGATGGAGAGCATCAAAGCTCTCCTGGAAGAGGCAGTAACCGAATATCGGGCCCAGGGCAAAGAACGCCTGGAGCCTATCAAGGTCTACGCCGGTTATCCGCCGGTCCGGGACCGGTCCATGGAGATGTCATCCTATGTTTATGCAGCTGTTGTGGACTGGACGGACAAGGAGGCGGACGCCTACAGTGCCTGCACCGTGGAGATCGGCCTGGCTATCCGGGACGAAGCGCCTGACGGATGCATGAGCTTGTACAACCTCATGGAGCATATTCGGCAAACCCTGCTGCGGCATCGGATCGTATGCGACAATACGTCTCTCCAGCTGCCTCTTAAAGGACGTCTTCCGGAGCAGCAGCCCACGCCGATCTGGTTGGGCATTATCCGGGCCACCTACCTGGTGGCGCAGCCGGAAACGGAGGGGATCAACTTTGACAACTTCTAAAAAGCAAGCCCCCGGCCTGCTGATCTACGTCGGACCGACCTTAAGCCACGGCCGGCTGCAGCATGCCCAGGGCTTTATCGACGGCTTCCCCGCCGGGGTGCAGGAGCTGGTGGACCAGTACAGCTGGTTCCGCCGGCTTTTTGTTTGCCCTGCCGACTTTGTGGAAGCCAAAAAGCAGACCCAAACGAAAGGGAGCCTGCTCAACATCTATTATCAACGAGCTAAGGAGGTATAAATCCTATGGCATTTAAACACGGAGTTTACGTGTCTGAAAAGCCTACGGCTGTGACGCCGCCTGTGCAGACCACGGCAGGCCTGCCGGTTGTCTTTGGGACGGCTCCCATCCATCTGGCATCGGACCCGGCCAAAGCCAACCGGCCTGTGCTGTGCTACACCTACGCAGAGGCCGTCCAGCAGCTGGGCTACAGTGATGACTGGGCCAGCTATACCCTGTGCGAGGTTATGTACAGTCAATTCGCCCTGTACGGCTACGCACCGGTTGTCTTTGTCAATGTGCTGGATCCTAGCAAGCATAAAAAAACCACCAGCAAGAGCTCTGTCACGGTGAGCCAATCCCAGGTAGTGGTTGACGCGCCCGTCCTGCTGGACACCCTGAAGGTCTACAAAAGCGAAGCTGCGCAGCCTGCTGTCCTGGGCGCGGATTACGAAGCAGCCTATAACGACGATGGGCAGCTGGTCATCTCCATCCTGGACGATGGCGCCCTGAAGAGCTCCGCCACTGTCCTGCTGGATTACGATGAAGTAGACCCCAGCGCCGTTAAAAAAGAAGACATCATCGGCGGCATCGACAGCGCAACTGGTAATCCCAAAGGTCTGGAATGCATCTCCCAGGTGTATCCGCTGACCAGAATGGTACCCGGCCTGCTGCTGGCTCCCGGCTGGACGGAAGATCCGGAAGTGGCAGCCGTAATGGCGGCAAAAGCCGACAACATCAACGGGCTGTTTAGGGCAATCGCCCTTGTGGATCTGCCTGCGGACAGCCAGATCACCAAATACAGCGATGCTCCGAGCTGGAAGAATAAGAATAACTATACCAACATCCTGGAGTACGTCTGCTGGCCCAAGGCCAAGATTGGGGGCCATATCTACCACATGAGCACCCATGTACTGGGCGCCATCGCAACGGCAGATGCGGCTAATGACGATATCCCGTCTCAATCCCCGTCCAATAAGGCCATCCAGGCTACGGGCCTGTGCCTGGACGACGGCACGGAAGTGGTCCTGGACCTGCAACAGGCCGAATACCTCAACGGTCAGGGCATTAACACCGGGCTCAATTTTACCTCTGGATGGGTGCTGTTTGGCAACCGGATGGCCTGCTATCCGGGCAATACGGATCCCAAGGATGCCTTCATCAACATTCGTAGGATGTTTAATTGGCAACGACAGACGTTTATCCTGACCTACTGGCGGCTGTTGGATCAGGGCATCACCTGGCGGCTGATCAACTTCATCATCGACCTCGAGAGTATCCGGTTCAACGCTCTGGTAGCCAGCCAGGATCTGCTGGGAGGAGAAATTACCGCCCGCAGAGACGAAAACCCCGACACCGAACTAATGAACGGGCACGTCAAATTCCACACTTACTTTACCCCGCCTACGGTGGCGGAAAAAATCGATGACGACTTGGAATTTAGTACGAAATACTTTGACGGGCTGTTTACCAGCTCTGCATCCTGAGGAGGTGACCACGCATGAGTAATATTCCAGAGACGCTGATCAACTTCAGAATCTACGGCGACGGCAATGACATGCTGGGCACCGCAGATCTGACTCTGCCCAAGCTCAACGCCATGACCGATACGGTCAAGGGCGCCGGGATTGCCGGTGAAGTGGAGGTTCCGGTACGGGGCAATTTCAAGTCCACGGAGCTGCAGGCGAAATGGCGCACCATTGACCCTAATGCGGCCAAGCTGTTTACCCAGACCAGCCATGACATCGACTGCCGGGGCGCCTTCCAGGTCCAGGACCCTGCTACCGGTGCGCTTAACGTGCAGGCCGTCAAGCTGTTTTGCCGGGTAATGCCCAAAGATTTTGAGCTGGGTAAATTCGAAGTCGCTAAAATGACTGATACTACTACCAGCTTTGAGTGTCTCTATCTCAAGCTGACCATCAACGGTAAGGTGGTCATGGAGCTGGATAAGCTCAACTGCGTCTGTAAGATTGGCGACGTCGATCTGATGGCCGAGGTACGGGAAGCTCTGGGCCTCAGCTGAGTATAAGCCCTGCATTACGCAGGGCTCTCTTTTTTAGAAAGGAGAACCCAATATGGAGAAGAAAACGGACAAAAAGCAGGTGGAAAACCTGCTGAAGACTGTTGCGCCCAAGTTTGGGCTGAATGATGTGCCTGACGATGTGCTTAAAAAGACGGCCGACGTCCTGGTCAAGCTGGCCAACCTGTCCGGGCGGGATATGATCGCTGCAGAGCAGCAGGTGCGTGCCGCAGGGGACCTGACCCCTATGATCAACTTGTCCATGCAGTATCAGGCGGCCCTGGCTGCGAAAGCACTGGATATGAAGCTGGATGACGTGATGGAGCTGCCGGCTCCCGTCTTTACCAAGCTGATTAATACGGTGGCCACTTTTTTGTACAAATAAAGATAACGCCGCAGAAAATCCGGCGTAACGTCCTTGTCCTAGCTCGGGAGACGTACACTCCCATCCCGTATTATCTGGGTCTTCCGCTCCCCGAACTGGGGGCCTGGCTGGAGACTCTCCGGGAGGTTCAGGATGAGGCCAAATCTGATGGAGGTGAGTAGATGGCTGGACAAAACATGAGCGTGCAGATCCTGATCGGGGCGGCCGTAGCCAGCAGCCTGGGGTCCGCCTTTACGTCTGCCGCCAACCAGGTCAGCAGCCTCCAGCGGCAGATCAAGCGGATGGATGGGGACACACGGCAGGCTGTGCAGGCCCAGATGGGCCTGATGAAGGCCTTTAACCAGGGCACAGTCAGCGCTGATACTTACAGCAAGGCAATGAAGCGGCTGCACGACCAAATCCAGCTGAATAAGACCACCAAAGGCCTGATGCAGGGCATCGCCCAGGATCGGCAGCAGTTCGCCCAGCTGGATCAGCAGGCCACGGTCTACATGGGTAAGATGATGGCCTGGGGCGCTACTACCAAATTTTTGGCCGGGCCCATCCAGAGTGCCATGCAGTTTGAATCCGTCATGGCGGATGTCCGCAAGGTAGTGGATTTTGATACTCCTCAGCAGTTTAAAGAGATGTCCAACGATATCCTCAAACTGTCCCAGGAGATCCCTGTGTCCGCCTCCGGACTGGCCCAGATCATGGCATCTGCCGGGCAGGCAGGGATCGCCCGTAATGAGTTGGTGGCATTTACGCGAGACGCTGCCAAGATGGGCGTAGCCTTTGATATTACGGCTGACCAGGCCGGGGATATGATGGCTAAATGGCGGACGGCCTTTAAGATGGGGCAGGACCAGGTGGTGGAGCTGGCTGATAAGGTCAATTACCTGGGCAACAAAACCGCAGCCTCCGCTCCGGCTATCGCAGATGTGGTGACCCGGATCGGGCCGCTGGGCTCCGTGGGCGGTGTAGCCTCTGGTGAGATTGCGGCCATGGGCGCCAGTATCGTGGGCTCTGGTATCGCCTCAGAGGTGGCGGCTACGGGCATCAAAAACCTGATCCTCGGACTGACCGCAGGAGAGTCAGCCACTAAAAAACAGAGGGCCGCCTTTGATGAGCTGGGCCTGGACTCTACCCAGGTCGCGGCCAGCATGCAAAAAGATGCCAAAGGGACCATCCTGATGGTCCTGGACAGCATCAGTAAGCTGGACAAGGTCCAGCAGGCCGCCGTCCTCAAAAACCTGTTTGGCAAAGAGTCCATCGGGGCCATCGCACCGCTCCTGTCCAACCTGGATAACCTCAAGCGCAATATGGACCTTGTGTCTAAACCCGGGTACGAGGGGAGCATGGAGAAAGAGTACGAAGAGCGGGCCAAGACGACGGCCAACGCTATCCAGCTGCTCAAAAACGCCATGTCCTCCCTGGCCGTGACATTGGGGAGCTCCCTCCTGCCGTATCTGGCGCAGGGAGCATCCTGGATGGCCAACGTAGCCAAGGCCATGTCCAATTGGGGGAAAGCCCATCCCACAGTAGTCCAAGGAATCTACGGCCTGGTGGTAGGCGCTGCGGCCTTTATGACCGCTGGCATGGGGGTCATGATGGTGGTGACCCGTCTGCACCAGGCCTTTGTGGGTGTTGGCATGGTCATCAAAGGCCTGCGGGTCGTCTTTACCGTCCTGCGGGGCGCCATGATGCTGGCCTCTGCTCATCCTCTGGTGCTGGGCTTTATGGCCCTTATCGCCGTAGGTTATCTTGTCTATAGCCATTGGGGTCAGATCAGCGCCTTTTTTGCCCGGATGTGGGAGGGCGGTAAGGCTGCCCTGGCCAATTTCACGGCCTGGATCAACGCCAAATTTGACGCCGCCTACGCCTTCGTTATGGGCTTATGGCAGGCTGTCAAGGCCTTTTTTGAAAGCATGTGGGAGGGCGCCAAAGGCGCTGTCTCCAGCTTTGTGGCATACATACAATCAAAACTGTCTGAGGCCTATGACTGGGTGATGGACAAGTGGACGGCAATCACTGACTTTTTGAGCCATCCTATCACGGGGACGGTCAATATCGTTAAAAGCGTAATAGGTGGCAGCGTTTTGCCGGTTTCGCACAATGCACAAGGGGGTATCTATAGTCAGGGCGCCTTTTTGACCAGCTTTGCCGAGGATAGCCCAGAAGCTGCTATCCCCATCGACGGCAGTCTTCAGGCTCGAGGCCTGTGGGCTGAGACAGGGCGGCGTTTGGGCCTTATGCCCTCCACCAGGAGCGGCGGCGGGTCGGTGACCGTGCAGTACAGCCCCATCGTGACTATTTCCGGGAGCGCCTCTAAGGGCGACCTGGAGAGCGTGATGCAAATGAGCCAGGATCGGCTCAAGCGGATGCTGCGGGAGATCCAGGCAGATCAGAGGAGGCTGGCTTATGACTAAGACGTATACGACTGTCCAGGGCGATACCTGGGACCTGATCGCCTACAAGTTGTACGGAGCCGAGACCGGAGCGGCGGCGCTCCTTGATGCCAATCCGGATCTGTCCTCCATCGTGGTCTTCCCGGCCGGGATGGAGCTCAGCGTGCCGGAGTACACCAAGCCCACCGCTGACCGGCTGCCTCCCTGGAGGCGATGACCATGCTGGACTCTATCATGCAGGCACGGACGGCTACGCCGGTGGTCCTCTACAACGACAAGGACATCAGCGCAGGCCTCCTGCCGTATTTAAAGCAGCTGAGCTATACAGACAACATGTCCGGCAAGGCCGATGACCTGGAGCTCACCCTGGAGGACAGGGAGGGGCTTTGGGAGGGCGACTGGATGCCTGACAAGGGTGCCACCCTCAAAGCTTCACTCACCACGTCCAACTGGCACAGTCTTTTCGAGGGGCCGCAGGCTCTGGACCTTGGGCAGTTTGAGGTGGATACAATCACCTGCAAAGGGATGCCCTCTGAGGTGACCGTCAAAGCCGTGTCCATCCCTGATAACAACAAGTTGCGGGGTGAAGAACACAGCCGGAGCTGGGAGAAGGCCAAGCTGTCTGCCATTGCAGGCGACGTGGCCACGGGAGCGGGGATGACGCTTAAATACACCGCCCCCGATGACCCCCAGATCGACCGGGCGGAGCAGACCGACGAATCGGACCTGGCCTTTTTACAAAAACTCTGCGGCGACCATGGAGTGGCCGTAAAGATCTACAAGGACCAGCTGATCCTTTTTGACGAGGTGGACTACGAGCGGGTGGAACCAAAGATCACCATTGTGCGGCCCGGGTCTCTGGTGGCCATGGCTGACACAGCCGACATGCTCTATGTGAGCCAGCTGACTGGATGGAGCTTTGAGAGCAAGATCCGGGACACCTACAAGGCGTGTCACGTTAAGTACAAAGCCGGCAAGAACAAGAGCGTTATCGAGGCCACTTTTACGGCGCCGGACAAAAAAGAGGGAAAGACCCTCCAGGTCCACGAGCAGGTGGCCAGTATCGCCGAGGCCGAGAAACTGGCCAAGCGCAAGCTGCGGGAGAAGAATCAGGAAGAAGTGACCGGCTCCATCGACTGTATGGGCTGCCTGGCCCTCCTGACCTCACTCACCGTCCAGCTGACAGGCTTCGGCCGGTTTGATGGGAAATACCTCATCACAGAGGCCAAGCACGAAATGGGGAGCAGCGGCTACACGACCAGCATCAATGTCCGGAGGTGCCTCAATGGATACTAATCAGTTAAAAAACATCATCCGTAAAGGGCGAATCTCTACGGTGGACGGTGCAGCCTGCCGGGCCAAAGTGGTCTTTGAGGATTGCGATGACCTGGTGAGCGACTGGCTCCCCGTGCTGCAGCCTTTTACAGGCGGCAGTAAGAGCTATTTCGTGCCGGAGATTGGCACCCCGGTGGTGTGCTTGTTTCAAATGAACCCTTCCGGGGCTGGTCTGTCAGACGGGGTGATCCTGGGTGCCTACTATGATAGCGGAGCTGTTCCGGAAGAGTCCGACCCTGATGTGCGGAGCGTGCGGTTTCCCGACGGATCCTATATCCGGTATGATCACGGCTCCCTGGAGATCCATGCCACCGGGGATGTGGTGATCACCGGGGCCACCGTGGCCATTAACTGAGGAGGTGCAGCTATGCCAGCAGTGACTAGACTGGGGGACACCTGCACCGGCCACGACGACTGCCCGCCGGTGGCCCTCACCAGTGCCAGCGGGGATGTACTGATTAACGGCAAGGGCGCTGGCCGTGTGGGGGACAGCTATGCTCCTCACTCCTGTAAGGTCCACCCCAGCCACAGCGGAGTCATCGCCAGCGGCAGCGGCTCGGTCACTATCAACGGCAGGCCCGCTGCACGGGTGGGTGACCCGGTAAGCTGCGGCGGCTCGGTGGCCCAGGGCTCCAGCAATGTAATGATTGGAGGATAGATATGCTCATTGGATTTCTGGGAACCATTCCCTTTGCTACATCCTCCCGGTCCGTGCGGACCTTCGACGAATACCAGCGCAGCAGCTCCGCCCGCTGGAGCAAACATGACCTGGTCAACCAAAAACCAGTCCTGGAATTTTTAGGACCGGACACTGAGAAGATCAGCTTCAAGATGCTTCTCCGGGCGGACCTGGGCGTCAACCCGGCAAACGAGCTGGAGCGGCTTCGGCGGCTCCGGGACAGGGGCACCGTGCTCCCTCTGATGATCGGATTTAAGAGCATCGGGTCGAATTTCTGGGTCATCGAATCCCTTGATTACACGGTGAAGCACTGGACCCGCTTTGGCCAGCTGTACAGCGTGGAAGTCACGGTGACTCTCCAGGAATACGTAGACGGGGTGGTGAGGATGCTTGGGTAAGACTCTTATTGTAATGGCGGATGGCCAGGACATCGACTTTGCCCCGGCCTCTGTCGAAGAAGAAATCATCCAAAACGTGCGGACCATCCTCACGACCTACCAGAGGACCGTGCCCCTGGACAGGGGGTTTGGCATCTCCGCCGACTACCTGGACAAAACGCTGCCTGTAGCCCAGGCGACCATGGCCAGCGAGCTCATGACAGCTATCCGGCAATATGAGCCCAGATGCAAGGTGACTGGCATCACTTTTACCGGAGATGACAACGGAGCCCTCAGGCCCAGGATCGAGGTGACGATTAATGACAATGCTTTATGATTTGCAGGATGTGGATTTTGACTCTTACGACGTGCAGCAGGTTAAGGACGGTCTGGTGAGCGCCTACGAGCAGGTGTCCGAAAGGACCCTGGCTCCTGGTGACCCCATCAGGCTGTTTTTGCTGACCATCGCGGCCGTTGTGGTGCAGCAGAACTACACCATCGACCGGGCAGCCAAACAGAACCTGCTCAAGTACGCCACGGGGGATTACCTGGACCAGCTGGGGGCGCTGACCGATACGGAGCGCACTCCTGCTGCCCAGGCAAGCACTACCCTGACCTTTACTCTGAGTGCCAGCCTGGACAGCACGGTGACCGTGCCTGCTGGCACCCGGGTAACCACGCAGGATAAGCAGCTGTTTTTTGCCACGGTCGAAGATCTGTTCATCCCTGCCGGGAGCCTAACCGGTACGGTTAAAGCCTACTGCACCGTCAGCGGCGCCCAGGGCAACGGCCTGTCTGCCGGGGCACTCTCTGTGCTGGTGGACCCAGTGCCTTATGTGGCCCAGGTCAGCAGCACGCTGACAGGCGGCGGGGCCGACCGGGAGAGTGACAGCTCCTATCGGGAGCGCATCCACACGGCCCCCGAGCGTTTTAGCGACGCCGGGCCCTCCGGGGCGTATGAGTACTGGAGCAAGACGGCCTCCGCGGACATCGCGGATGTGTACGTCAGCAGCCCAGAGCCAGGTACGGTACAGATTGTCCCGCTCCTCACCGGGGGAGAGATCCCCGGGCAGGAGATCCTGGATGCTGTGGACAAGGTGTGCAGCGCTGACAAAGTGCGGCCCCTCACCGACAAGGTGGTGGTCAAGGCCCCCAAGGCGGTCAGCTACAACATCGATGTGACCTACAGTGTGGACAGCACTGACAAAGCCAGCGCCTCCGCTATCCAGACGGCTGTCACCGCTGCCGTCCAGGCCTACATCGCCTGGCAAAAGGCCCGTCTGGGTCGTGATATCGACCCCTCCAAGCTCTACCAGCTGATGGTGGACGCCGGGGCTGCCCGAGTCCAGGTGACCGCACCGGTGCTGACCACCGTCAACGCTGACCAGGTGGCCACCGCCGGAACTGTAAACGTCAGGTTCGGGGGGTGTCTGACGAATGAAAACTGTAAACACCGTCAGCGTAGAGGACCTGCTGCCCTCCAGCCTGGCCCGGAGCCAGACAGTCCGGGATGTGGCCAAGGCCTGCGGGGCATCCCTCCACGACGTGGTGGACCGGATGAGCGGGCTCCTGATCTACAGCCGCATTGATGAGCTGGATGAGAGCGTGGTGGATGACCTGGCCTGGCAGTTCCATGTGGATTTTTACGATACTGGGTTAAATTTGGCCCAGAAACGGGCCCTGGTCAAGTCGGCCATCAAGGACCACAAGTACAAGGGGACTCCCTGGGCAGTTAAGAGCGTCCTCAAGCCCATCCGAGGGGACGTGGTGCTCCAGGACTGGTACCAGTACGGGGGCAAGGCCTACCACTTTAGAGTCAACGGCTTTGGCGGCGCTATGGTGAGCGCAGACGAGCTGACCCGTTTGGTGGCGGCAATCGACTCCGCTAAAAACGTCCGCTCCTGGCTGGACGGGGTCAGCTTCGACCGTACGGTCCAGGCCAGCAAGCGCCTGGCCATCCCGCTGATGCTGACCAAATCAATCGTGATCCCCATCCCCAAGGTGACCCCGCCTGACATCGTGGCCACCAAACATCTGACCGGAGCCCTGGGGCTCCTGAAGGAGGTACACATCCATGGCTAATTGGAGAGGCGCCATCCTGACTACAAAAGGCCGTGCCCTGGCCGCTAAGGTCGAGGCCGGCCAGTGCAAGCTGGCGCTGACAAAGTTTAAAGTAGGAGACGGCCAACCCGCCTCCCTGGAAGGGCTGACCGACCTGGTGAGCCCCAAGCAGATCATCACCCTGAGCTCCTGCACACCTAATGACACTGGTGTGTGTGACGTGGAGGGCATCCTGACCAATAATGACGTATCCGCAGGCTACTACATCCGGGAGCTGGGGCTCTTTGCCACCGATCCTGATGCGGGAGAAATCCTGTATGCAATCAGTACGGATCCCAACCCGGATTACTGGCAGGCCAAAGGCTCTGCTACAGCCTTGGCCATCGCCATCCACATGCAAATCGCCATCACCAGTGTGGACAGTGTGTTCGCCAAGCTGGACCCCTCCGGTCTGGTGTCTGTGGCTGACCTGCAGACACACAATCGGGCCACCGACGCCCACGCCAACCTGCTGCAGGTTACCAGCACGGCGAACAAGCCCGCCAGCATGGCAGACCGGGGGCTCTGGGTAGAGATCGTGGGGTGATGCCCCATGTATAACTACTATGAAAAGACCAAGACCATCCAGCTGACCCGGGGCGACACCATGCAGATGGGCTTTGACTTTACGGTAATGGTGGGGTCTCAACAGGTGACCGATTACAAGGCCGTGTGGCATCTCAAAAAAAACACCGGCCTGCGGTATCCGCTCCTGGCCCAGGCGCCGCTCAAGGACGGGGTGCTCAGCATTACTCACGAGATGACGGCAGATCTGGAGGCCGGGCAGTACTGGTATGACATCGAGATCACCGCCGGTGACCAGGTCATGACCTACGGGCCATATCCCTTCTTGCTAGAGCCGGATGTGGGGTGATGGGCTATGGAGATCAAAGCAAGCGTGTCTCTGAGGCCTATCCAGGTCACTGCCCAGGTCAAGGCACCTACGGTCAGCATCAAGGATGGGATGAGCAGCGGTCAGCTGGCGGGCAAGAGCCTTATCCGCATGCACAGTAAGGCGGATTTCCCCTCTCTGGGAGATGATGGGTGCCTTTACGTGGACGAAAGCGCAGGCATCGTCTACCTGTGGCAGGCGAACAGTCTGACATATACGGCCATTGCCAGCGACTGGCATCAAATCCAGGTGATTAATGGAGGTAATGCATAATGGCGACACAAACTTTAAAGAACGTAATCTTGCAGCTGCGGACCGGGTCCGCCACCCAGTGGGCCGCATCCACCCGGATCCTGGCTGTGGGCGAACCCGGGGTGGAGATTGACTCCGGCCGGATCAAGATCGGGGATGGCACCAACCTGTGGTCCGCGCTGCCCTGGTCCGGCGCTGCTATCAGCAAGAGCGGCACCAACGGCAGCCTTACCGTCAACGGTGCGGACGTGGTGGTCTACAGCCTGCCTACAGCTACAAGCGATACCCTGGGCGGCATCAAATCCTCTAGCGGCACCGGCAAGGTCACCGTGGACAGCTCTACGGGTACGGCCTCTGTAGGCAATGTAGTCAGCGCAGACCGGCTGTCCTCCTCCCGGACCATCAGCCTGTCCGGGGACGTGACCGGATCCGGCAGCTTTAATGGCAGCGCCAACCTGGCCATCACTACGGCCCTGGCAGGGCAGGCCTTTACGGCAGGGACCTATACCAAGGTCACGGTCAACTCTAAGGGCATCGTGACCGGGGTGGCTAACGTAGGCGCTGCCGATATGCCCAGCGGGATCCCAGTGGCCAAGATCAGCGGCCTGGGATCCGCGGCCACTAAAAACACGGGTACAGCCTCCGGTAACATCCCTGTACTGGGCAGCGACGGAAAGCTGGACACCGCAGTCCTGCCCGCCCTGGCCATCACCGATACCTTTACGGCTACCAGCAAGGCGGACATGCTCAAACTGACCGCCCAGACCGGGGATGTCTGTGTCATCAGCTCTGGGGGCGATAAAGGCTCCTATATCCTGACCAAGGACGACCCGACAACCGCCGCCAACTGGCAGTTGCTGACCCCGCCTGCGGACGCAGTGACCAGCGTCAACGGCAAGACGGGTGTGGTCACCCTGACCACCGCCAACATCGCTGAGGGCTCTAACCTCTACTGGACCCAGGCCCGATTTGATACGGCCTTTGCCGCCAAAAACTCCACGCAGCTTAAGGATGGGGCCTCCATCGTAAAGACTACGGACACGGTGGTCATCAACTGCGGCAACGCCTAAGGGGGGTGACCGCATGGCCACTCAAAACATCAGCGGTCGGGTCATGACCAGGATCGATACAGCCGCCCGTTGGGCCAGTGTCAACCCAGTCCTCATGGCCGGAGAGCTGGGCATCGAGTCCGACACCCATCGGATCAAGGCGGGCGACGGTAAAACAGCTTGGACCAGCCTGCCCTATCTGTCCATGCCCGCCGATGTGTCGGTGTCAATCCTGCCTACCGGATCCAGCACCTGGATCGAGGTCGACATGGACAACATGGTGGTAGGCGGAACGCAGCCTACCGACCAAAACTCTATCTGGATGGAGGTTAAAAAATGAGTGTACTGAAATCGATTTTGCATCACTGGAACAGCACCAGCAAAGCTTACGATACGCTGCACCCCGAAACGGAAGCCGCGCAGGTCACCGACTGGCACGAGTCCATCATCGGATCTCTGGCCAGCAAGGTGCTGCCGACGGTTGTATCTGAGCTGACTACGGACTCCGTCATGGGCAAGCTCATTAAGATGTTGCTGACTGCCTCTGGGGTGAAGTACAGTATTGATACAAACGGGTATGTGAAGTTCGGGAGTTTCTTTGGTGGGCTGATTATACAGTGGGGAGCTAACGTCTATGGGTGGGTGGCTTTTCCGGTGGCTTTCACGCGCTTTCGGCAGATCATTACCAACCACCAGGGCAACCAATTTATGCAGTCAAGAAGCGTTGAATTCAACACCTTAACCGGGTATACATTGGCCGTAGATAACAGCGAGTCCGTACAAAATGATGCCCAATGGATTGCCATTGGGCAATAGACCTCGGCCAGGGTCTCCCTGTGGCCGGCTAAGGAGGTATGTCTATGGACCTTGTTGTAGTCAGCGGCAAAAATCTCTGCCTCGACCTGAGAGGTAAAGTACTCAACCGGCTTTTGCCGGCCCTGCTCCGTCACTACAAAGACAAACGGCCTCCTCCGATGGCCCGAAAGATGCTTGATGCATCCATAACCATTTGGTTTACGCATGATATAACCAACCCCTTTTTACTAAGATAAGGAGATGATAAGACATGGTAAGTAATGTTGACTACTATGTGGCAGGCTTTGATGCCGCCGGAAAGCGTGTAGGCAGCTTGATCTTTGATGGCCGCCCCGATGATTCTCAGGCCGTGGCCGACGCCGTGGCCAAAGGCAAGGCCGCTTTCAGCGATGCCGCCGTCGTGGAGGTAATCTCTGCCGATGACTACGGTCTGTATTTGTCCGGTGACTATGTCCGGGGCACGGACGGCAAACCGGTCAAATACATCGCCCCCGAGCCTACGGAAGCCGAAAAGAAGGCGGCCCAGCAGGCCGAGCTGACGGCAGACTACCAGGCCCAGGTGGCCGAGCTGACCACAGCCCTGCAGGTGGCCGATCTCAACGGAGACGCTGACGCCAAGGCCAGCATCCAGAGCGATTTTAAGGACCTGCAGGCAAGTTATAAGGAAGGAATGGAGGCGCTGAAATGATTAAGTTGGCTAAACGATGCCCTTACTGCGCGCACAAAGTAGATCAGACCACAGGTAAATGCATCAACGACAAGTGCATTGGCTACGGCCAGGTGGTGGTCAAGATCGATCCTGATAAAGAGACGGATAACAAATAGAGAGAGGTGGTCCCTATGGAGAGCATCTCTCTCAGTGATATGGTGGCTGTCTTGAGCTTTTTTGGGGCGGCGCTCTTTTTTATCATCAAATCTTTTACAAAGCCCCTCCAGGATCTGCTCCAGCGTACCATCCAGGCGCTCAACCGCCTGTCAGACCTGCTGACTGAGGAGCAGCAGCGTCGGCAGGAGCTGGAGCTCCGGATCCAAAAAGTCGAGGACAGAGCCAGGAGCAATGGCCACAGGATCGACAAGCTGGAGGAGCAACAGAAGCGATGTATAAGCAAATCCTTAATCAATTAAAACAGTTCAAAAGGCTGCGCTTTGAGATCCGGTCCGTTTGGCTCTTTAGGGTGATCGTCCTCATGGGTCTGACTCCCTACGTCCTGTCCCTCATCGCCTGGGGCTGGTCCATGGTGACCGGGCGGCACGACCCGTGGGTGATCCCCATGATCGACAGCTGCCTGCGGATCAGCGGTCAGATCTTTGCTCCGGCCGCAGTAACCGCCGCACTCAACCTGGTGCCCCGGGTTAAAGACGAGGATAACGACGGAGTGCCAGACGTAGATCAAGAGGGACAGGATAAGGAGGTTAAAAATGAGACAAGTAACGCTGGACGACATCCAGACGATGGCTGAGACGGCCCGTGCTCAGCTCTGGGAGGATGCCCGGAACATGGGCCGTGATGTCAAAATCTACCTGCACTGGACCGCTGGCCACTATGGCCAGTTTTTTGACGATTACCATATCAGTATCGACCAGGACGGCACCATTTATGCCAGCACGGACGACCTGAGCGAGACCCTGGCCCACACCTGGCACCGTAACACGGGCTCCGTAGGGGTGACACTGTGCTGCTGCTATGGAGCCGATACAGCAGACCTGGGAGAGTATCCGCCCACAGTTGCCCAGATCGAAGCCATGTCCCAGGTGGTGGCCGTGCTGGCCAAAGCCCTCTGGCTGACCATCGACCGGGATCGAGTCATGACCCATGCGGAGGCTGCGGACAACATCGACGGCCTGCTGCCGGTAGGCGATGAGTATGGCCCAGGGACCACCTGTGAGCGCTGGGATCTGCAGTACCTGGGGACCGATGAGAGCCCGGAGTGGACAGTCGATTATGACGACCCCCGGACCGGCGGCAACGTCATCCGGGGCAAAGCCATCTGGTACCGCCAGCAGATGGGGGAGTGAGGCCTATGATCGATATGCAGGCCCCGGGCACCCGAAAAAAGGTCCTGGCGGTCACTGTGCTCGGCGGGATCTGCCTCATCGCCGGGGTGATCTATGGATGCCATAAAGAGCAAAAGGCCACCCAGCCCACCGTGATGCCCTATCAGGACACCACGGATCCGGTCAAGGCTGCCGACAAGCTCAAGCTGTCCGATGACTCCGCCAGGGCGGTGACCAAAGAGATCTACCGGATCCAGCAGACACAGCCGACTCCACAGGTGACCTACTATGTCCAGGCTCCGGATCTGACGGCAGGGGCTGAGACCGTGGCCCGTGACATCCAGGAGGACAAGCCCTCCGTACCGGCAACGGCCCGGGAAAAGACGGACCGCACTGTGGTCACTGCTGACCATGACCGCCAAAAGGTTGACGTCTATAAAGTCAACCTGCGCAAGCCCCACAAGGTCAAGGTGGGGGCCATGACCACCGGAAACAAGAACTACATCGGGGCAGGTTACCAGGCGGGGCGCTGGGAAGGCATGGTTTATACACGGAGCGGCCGCAAGGTAGAGGCAGCTGCTGTCACGTACACAATTGCAGAATGGTAAAGGAAAACCCGTAGAGCTAGGAAACACCTGGCTTTACGGGCTATTTTTATTTTAGAAATACTTGACAATACACGCTTAAACGAGTATAATATAATTGTAAGGAGGTGATGCCTTTGGACAAGGAAGATTGGAAATGGATAATCGGAATCCTGATTCAATTTTTCTTCTTCTGGTACGACCACCGGAAAAAGAAAAAGCCTCGAAAGCGTAAAACCCGACCAAAGGAAAAACGCTAACAAGGCAAGCAGGTTGGGGCAACCGCCCCACCTGCTCCCATTTTATCATAGAGAGGAGCGTATAGCAATGAGATACTTACTATGGACGGTAGCAGTGGCGTTTTTGGTGTTTACTTTGACCTGGGACAAAGAAATGGTAAAAGCAGCCATAACGGGAGGTGTGGTAGTGCTATGGGCAAAGAAGATGATAGAAGCGTTTTGGAAGAAGTAATGACTGCTGCAGAGGCTGCAGCGAAATGGAGACTTAATGCCAGAACCATCCAGCAGTCGTGCACGGGGTATAAAGGAGCACCGCCCCGATTTACTGAAAAGGAAGCACGGAAAGCAGGACGTATTTGGCTGGTAACAAAATCCGGCATGGAGCGTCTTTACGGACCGGCAGACGGCAAATAAACGGCAAAAATTCCAAAGTAAACTGGCCTATCTCAGCCATATGCCAGAGTCGGACGCAGAGCGGAAAACCCGCATACAGACTATGATAACGCCAAATCGCTAGACATTAACCCCCACGTAAGCTACAATAAAAGGTACTGTTAAGGAGGAAAAACCGACGTGACTGTGAAACGACCGCTTTTGACGGCAGTGGAAAATTACCGTCAGGCTCATGTATATCCTCTCCATACGCCCGGACACAAGGGCGGAC
>Ga0256406_1001128_pt1 | contig 44304 bp, 37 predicted proteins | sample RumenRJG_03DNA_FD_185986 | JGI IMG/M metagenome (GOLD analysis project Ga0256406, IMG submission 185986) | Bovine rumen microbial communities from Lethbridge, Alberta, Canada - RJG_03 | ecosystem: Host-associated > Mammals > Digestive system > Stomach > Rumen | place: Canada: Alberta | collected... | reverse complement strand
CGCCCACGTCGTGTTTTGGGCTATCATACGCCGTCAGAGCTATTTGATGCATTCCTCGATGAAGTTTATGCTATTGAGTGTGTTTCTTGATTATAGTTGTTCAAATTCAACTTGCAATTTACCTCTTTTTTCTTTTTATTTCTGTAACATATGTTTTATCACATTACAAAATTTGGCGCACGCCATCAGGCCCAGGGATTGTCCTGCGCCGCTTCGCGGATCCGGTTCAGCAGGCTCTTGGCGTTCCACAGGAACCATTCGCCCGTGCTCGCCTTCTGCCGCAGGATGATGGGCCGGCTGCTGTCCGCGCCGCCGCTGCGGATAAAGAACTTGGCATAACCCTGGGTGGCATACGTGTAGGCGTTGGTCTCCACCGTCACCCTGTAGGGCTGGGACGGCGTGTAATTGTTCTGCGGCGTGGCCCCTTCGAAATAGGACCGGGCGACATAGGGGCAGTTCGCGAACCGGTCGCGGAGGAACTGCAGATCATAGGGCGTCAGCGGCTGCGGCCCTTTCAAGGCATTCAGCATGGCAATACCCGTGGCCGGATCTTCGCCGTAACGCGTCAGGGCTGCCACCGCATACGCCGCCACTTGCCGGGCCTCCGTGGAAGGCCCTACTTCGGCCGCTGAAGCGGGCAGGGTGTTGAAAGTGTAGGTCCTGTTTTCCATATTGTTCACCGCCCTCTGAGAACCCGATGTATTGATGTGCGGAACCAGGCCGCCGAGACCGCCTGCCGCCGCGCTGAGAGGCACTGCCAAAAGCATGGCTGCCAGGACTGCGGAAACAGCTTTCTTCATGGGACTCCCTCCTTATCTCTGCCTAAACCAACAGAAAGACAACATTATAGAAAGTTGGTAACCTCCTGTCTTCATTATACAGAAATCACGGCCGGAACCGTCCTGAGGAACACCTCAGTTTTGGGAAAACAGCGGATGGAAATGGGACTACTTTTTTCTCCCCGTTTGGGGTACAATAAAAGAACATCCTATGGAAATTCCCATAACTTAATGAGTTTGAAGTATTGATATCATGTGGACAATACAGCTGATTTTTTCTTCCTTCATTGTATGGTGCATCCTCGTCTGCTGCGCCGGCCTGCTGCAGCGTCTGCGGCGGCGCTGGAAAGCCCGCAGTCCGGAGCGCATCACGCCGGGGCCCTTTTCCGACCAGAACCCGCAGGCTCCGGCCGAAATCGGCACGGACACGGCGGAAAAAAAGGCCGTGCAGACCGGTGCGGCCGCCCATCCGGTGAAGTTCGCCGTCGTCATCTGCGCCCATAACGAGGAGCAGGTCCTGGGGCATATCCTGCGGGACCTGCAGGAGCAGCACTACCCGCAGGACCGGTACCATACCTTCGTCTTCGCGGACCACTGCACCGACGGCACGGTGGCACTGGCCCGCCGGTTTCCGAACGTCACCGTGTGGGAACACACCGAAGGCGAACGGAGCAGCAAGGGCAAAGTGCTGAACGACTTTATGCCGCGTCTTCTGACCCTGCCGGAAGCCTTCGACTGCATCGCCATCTTCGATGCGGACAACCAGATCGGGCCGGGCTTTTTGATGAAGTTCAACGAGGCCTTCACGGCCGGCGCCGCCATCGTGACGGGCCGCCGCCTGGCCCAGAATCCCTACGACTCCCTTGTCACGCAATGGTACACCATGTACTGGGCCATGGTCAACTCCATGTACAACCTGCCCCGTTACGAACTGGGCCTGTCGGCCATGGTCTCGGGCACGGGCTTCGCCTTCCGCGCCGACCTGCTGCGGGACGGCTGGTACTCGTGCAGCGTCTCCGAGGACGTGGAATTCACCTTCCAGCAGAACCTGGCCGGCCACCGCGTGGTCTACGTGGACAGCGCCTTCTTCTACGACGAGCAGCCGGCGCGTTTTTCCGTCATGTGGTCCCAGCTGCGGCGCTGGTGCACGGGCGGCATCCAGGTCTGCACCCACTATGCCTGGCACTGGTTCAGCGCTTTCACGGCCCGGCCTTCGTGGCGCCTCTTCGACATTTTCGCCGGCGTCTACCTGACAGGCCTCTTCGGCCTGACGGCCATCTGCTTCGTGCTGAACGCCTACGTCATGCTCCGCGACGGGCTGTACCTGCTCTTCTTCGTGCCGACCCTGGCGGGCTACCTGGCCACCATCCTCACGGGCTACCTGGCCGCGCGCCTGTCCGGCTGGCCGGCCCGCAAACTGGCAGCCGGCATCCTCACCATGCCCGTCTTCTATTCCCTGCTCTCGTACATTTCGCTCATTTCCATGTTCAAACACCAGAAGACATGGGTCAAAATCGAACACAAAAGCAGCCTCCGCAAATTCTGAAACCTTGCGAAGGCTGCTTCTTTTTTCGGGTACGATGTCCCCGACCGTCCGGCCGGCAATGCTTCGGGAGACACGTCAGCGCCGGAACATGTCCTGCAGGCGGACGTCCGGATGGTGATAGAGATTCTCTTTCGGAATGACGCGGCCATGGACGGCGATGCCGCCGTGGGGGCACCAGTAGGCGCAGGCCAGGCACTGGGTGCAGTGGCTGCCCAGGACGATTTTCCCTTCCTGCTCCGTAATGTTATGGTTCGGGCATACGCGCACGCAGACGCCGCAATGGACGCAGGCCGACGGATTAACCGACGGCTGCAGGAACCCCTTCGTCAGGGCCCGGCTCAGGGAGGAGCTCATGACGGTGGCGGCGAGGGAACGGCGGAGGGCCGACCGGTCCGTCGTGCGGCTCCGCACGGCGGCCGCCATGTCGCGGGCTTCGCGCCGTGCCGTTTCCAGTCTGCTGTAGTCGTACGTGACCTGTTTTTTCCACGTCGCCGTGGAATTGGCGATCATGAAGAAGGGCTTGCCATAGGCAAGGCGGCAGCCCCGGCGCTGCAGGATGCGGTCCAGGTTGGACAGGGTGTTGCCGGCCGAACCGCCGCAGGTGACGGCCGCGTAAATATAGGAAGACGGATCGAAGCGGACGTGGTCCAGGAATTCCCTGACGGCGTCCGGGACGTCATTGTAGTAGACGGGGAACACGAGACCGATGACTTTGGCGGGCACCATGACGGGGCCTTCCCCTGTGCCGCGGGTTCCCTCCGGAGGCAGTACATCGGCCATATGACAGAGGCTGTCCCCCGTTTCTTCAGCCAGGACGCGGGCCACGCTCAGGGAATTACCCGTGCCGGAAAAATACAGAATCATGAAAAACACTCCTTTGCAATGGAAATCAGGGCGGCGTGATACCCAGGGCCAGGAACAGGACGAGGCCCAGGAGGCCCGATGCGGCCAGGGTCTTGATGGTACCGAACTTGCAGCGGATGGCGGCGAGGGACACGACGAAAATGAAGACGCCGATCCAGTCGGTCTGGGCCAGGCTGACGGGCGGTTCTTCGCGGTTCCATAAGGCCAGGAGCAGGATGCCGATGCCGGCGTTGCCGATGAGGGCGACCACGGCGGGCCGCAGGGCGTTCAGGACGCCGCGGATGGGGCCCACGTTGCCGTAGTGGTAATACAGGTAGCCCAGGAGCAGGACGATGACCACCGACGGAAAAACGAACCCGGCCGTGGCAGCGACGGAGCCGGGAATACCGGCCACTTTGCTGCCGACGAAGGTCGCCGCGTTGATGCCGATGGGACCCGGCGTCATCTGGGAAATGGTGAAGATGTCGACGAACTCGTTCATGGACAGCCAGGCGAAGCGGTTCACCACTTCCTCCTGGATGAGGGGCAGGGACGCGTAGCCGCCGCCGATGCAGAACAGGCCGACTTTGGCGAAACTCAGGAATAATTGCAGGATCAGTTCCATGGCGCGCCTCCTTAATTATACACGGGGTCGCGCATCAGGAGCAGCCCGATGACGGCGTCGACCAGGATGATTTCCATGATGTTGACGTGGAAGAAGACCGAGGCGATGAACGACCCGGCCATGATGACGAGCGGCAGGACGAGGCGCTTCTTCACCTGCTTGGCGACAAGTCCCAGCAGCACGTTGACGAGGACCGCCGACACGCCGCACTGCATGCCTTTCAGGATCATGCGCACGTAGGGGTTGGTTTTGAAGGCTTCGTAAAAATAGGAAATGACGGTGAGCGTGATGAGAGGCGGCAGGACGGTGGCGAACAGGGCCACGGCGGTGCCGCGGAACCCACCCATGCGGTAGCCCAGGATGATGGCCGCGTTGGCTGCCACCACGCCCGGCGCGGACTGGGCGATGGCCACGAGGTCCAGGGCCTCGTCGTCGCCGATCCAGCCGTATTCGTCGACGAATTTCGATTTCAGGAGCGGCACGATGACGAAGCCGCCGCCAACCGTAAAAGCACTTATGATGAAGGTCGACACGAAGAGCTTCCCATAACTGAAAGGCACCTTCGGGGCGGCCGGTTCTTGCACAGGATTCACAGGAATACTCCCTTCCTTTGATGACAGATGAGTCATTACGATGATGCAAATCTATTGTACCCCAGAACGGGGGAAAAAGGAAAGCCCGGACCGCGATGCCTTTCCGGCGTTCCGGCTTGACATCGCCCCTTAAAGTGTTATAATCTAGCCATAGCGAAAAATGCGAACAGTGATGCGAAGGACACAGGAGCTGCACCAGTTTTACAGAAAAGGCCGTGTATGTTGAGAGCGGCCGGACCAGGACATCTTCCCAACCCCCTTCAAACTGCCTTCGGAAAAGCGGGAAGCCGCCCAGTATGAAGCGCCGCTTGAACAGCGTTATCATTCAGAAAGCGGACTGCACAGCAGTCAATTTGGGTGGAACCGCGAGCAACCTCGTCCCGATGTCGGGCACGGGGTTTTTTTATTTCCCATGTTTTCTCAATCATTTTTCCATATATCATTACAGTTTTAGGAGGAACAAACAATGGCTGACTGCAAAGTAACGTTGAAAGATGGCAGCGTACGGGAATATCCCGCAGGCACCACCTATCTGGAAATCGCCAAGAGCCTGAACCAGAAACTGGGCAAACAGGCCCTGCTGGCTGTTGTAAATGGTGAAAACAAGGACCTGAGCGACAAGCTGGAACAGGATGCGAAGGTCGAATTCGTAACGCCGGACACGAAGGAAGGCCTCCATGCCATCCGCCATACGGCGTCCCACGTCATGGCCCAGGCCATCCAGCACCTGTTCCCGGGTGTGAAGTTCGCCATCGGCCCGGCCATCGACAATGGCTTTTATTACGATCTGGACAGCGACCATGTCTTCACGCCCGATGACCTGCGCGCCATCGAGAAGGAAATGGCCAAGATCGTCAAACAGAACATTCCCCTGGTGCGCAGCGAAGTTTCCCGCGAAGAAGCGCTGGCCCGCTTTGCCGCGGAAAATGAAATCTACAAAGTGGAACTGATCAACGACCTGCCGAAGGACGCCGTCATCAGCCTCTACACCCAGGGCGACTTCACCGACCTGTGCGCCGGTCCGCACTGCCCCTCCACGGGCCGTGTCAAAGCCTTCAAGCTGATGAGCATCGCCGGCGCTTACTGGCGCGGCAATGAAAAGAACAAGATGCTGCAGCGCATCTACGGCACGGCTTTCGCCAGCAAGGAAGACCTGGACGCCTACCTGCACATGCTGGAAGAAGCGGAAAAGCGCGACCACCGCAAACTGGGCAAGGAACTGGATATCTTCAGCCTCCACGACGAAGGCCCGGGCTTCCCGTTCTTCCATCCCAACGGCATGCTGCTGCGCAACGCCCTGCTGGAATACTGGCATCAGGTACACCGCAAATACCATTACGATGAAGTCATGACCCCTATGATCATGAACCGCGAACTGTGGATCCGTTCCGGCCACTGGGATCATTACCGCGAAAACATGTACTTCACCAAGATTGACGGCGAAGATTACGCTATCAAGCCTATGAACTGCCCCGGCGGCATGCTGGTCTACAACACCCGTCCCCATTCCTACAAGGAACTGCCCCTGCGCTACGCAGAACTGGGCCTGGTACACCGTCATGAACTGTCCGGCGCGCTGCACGGCCTGTTCCGTGTCCGCTGCTTCACCCAGGACGATGCCCATATCTTCATGACGCCGGAACAGATCCAGCCGGAAATCACGAACGTCATCAAGCTGTTCAACGAAGTATATGCCACCTTCGGCCTCAAGTACCACGCGGAACTGTCCACCCGTCCGGAAAACTCCCTGGGTACCGACGAATCCTGGGAAATCGCGACGGAAGGCCTGCGCAAGGCCCTGGAAAACAACCACCTGCCGTACGTGGTCAACGAAGGCGACGGCGCCTTCTACGGCCCCAAGATCGACTTCCATCTGGAAGACTCCCTGGGACGCACCTGGCAGTGCGGCACCATTCAGCTGGATATGCTGCTGCCGGAAAAATTCAACTGCGAATACACCGGTGAAGACGGCCAGAAACACCGTCCGGTCATGATCCACCGCGTCGTATACGGTTCCATCGAACGCTTCATCGGCATCCTGATTGAACATTACGCCGGTGCCTTCCCGGTCTGGATGGCTCCGAACCAGGTCCGCGTGCTGCCCATTACGGATAAGCAGCAGGACTATGCGAAGAAAGTCTATGACAAGCTGTTCGAACTGGGCTACCGCGTCACCCTGGACGACCGCTCCGAAAAGATCGGCAAAAAGATCCGCGAAGCACAGGTCCAGAAGGTTCCCTACATGCTGGTCATCGGCGCCAAGGAAGCAGAAGACGGCACTGTAGCCGTCCGCAAGCGCCATGGCGGCGACCTGGGCGCAATGAAGCTCGATGCCTTCATCGCCCGCCTGCAGCAGGAAATCGACGACAAGGTACAGGATTGACAGCCCTTTCCTGCCTGACAGATTCAAACCATGTTTTCCCTGGCCGGTCCCTTCGGGGGCCGGCTTTTTTCGTGCTGCCGGGCTGTCATTACGCCCCCTTTTCTTTCCTTAAATTATGCGTTATAATTATCTGATAGCAGCCTTTTTTCCGACGCCTGCCCTACCCCGGCAGCGGCGGCAGAAGGTAAAGCTTCCCCAAGGAAAGAAGAGGACAGATTCATGATAAGGCATTCCCTGTACCGTTTTCTGGCGTCCCTGCTGGCCCTGGCCACCTTCCTGGTCCCGGCCGCCGCGCAGGCCAAACAGAAAACGTCCTTCATTTTCATCCCCCTGGATAACCGTCCTGTCTGCTACGATTACCCGGTCCGGGTCATGGAAGCGGCAGGTTACAAGATCTATACACCGCCGGCCAAGTTCCTGGCCACCCGCACGGCCCCGGCCGATACGGAAAAGTTGTGGGACTGGCTGGAACACCGGGCGGAGAAGGTGGATGGCGCCGTCATCTCGACGGATGCCCTGATTTACGGCGGGCTGGTCGCCTCCCGGACGCACAACATCCCGCTGGACGCGCTGCAGGCGCGCGTGACGCGGCTCAAGAACCTGAAAATGGACACGAACATCCGCTTCTACGGGTTCTCGACGCTCATGCGGACGCCCCGCGAAAGTTACGGCAATGTGGAACCGGCCTATTACAGTGATGTCGGGCCGGCCATCTTCAAATATTCGCAGCTGGCGGACAAATCCGATGTCCACGCCGAATCCCTGCTCGAGGACTTCGAATCGGGCACGCTGGAACGCAACATGGCCAAGAGCCATCTGAAGGACTGGCTGGACCGGCGCGGCAAAAACATGGAGATCAACCGTGAACTGGCCATGCTCGCCCGCATGGGCCGCTTCGATTATTTTGCCGTGGGCAAGGACGACAACGCTCCCTACTCGCACACCCATATGGAGGCGCGCCATCTGTCCCTGAGCAATGCCGATGTATCGGCATCGGAATTCCAGATCCTGCCGGGTGTGGACCAGCTGGGCCTGCTCCTGCTCACCCGCGCCGCCAATGAACAGATTGGCCGCGTGCCGAAAGTGTACCAGATGTACGTGGAAGGCGTCGGGCCCAAAACGATTCCGCAGTATTCGGACCTGCCCCTGGGCACGTCCATTCCTGAACAGATCCTCGCCGCCGGCGGTTCCCTCGTGAACGACCCGGCCCAGGCGGATGTCGTGCTGGCCATCAACACGCCGGCTGACGGCATCACCCGCGACTCGACGGACCTGTCCAACCAGTATTTTGCTTCGCCGTCCAATAAACGGTATATCACGAACCTGGGCCACATGCTGGACCAGGGCCGCAACATTTCCCTGGCCGACGTCGCCTTCTCCAACGGCGGGGACAACGGCTTTATGAACGAAATGTCCCTGCGCGGCTTCACGGAACGCCTGAGCGCCTACAACGGCTGGAACACGGCGGACAACGCCATCGGTTTCGCCATCGCCCAGGGCATGCTCGCCGAAACCACGCCGAAGGAAAAACAGCTGGCGCTCATGCGGGAACGCATCCTGGACGACTGGTACTACCAGTCCAACGCGCGCCGCATCATTTCCACGGATTTGGAAAAGAAGAAGGCAAACGCCCTCAAATACAACCTGGGCGCCCATCGTCCGGAAATCCGGAAAACCGCCCAGCAGGATATGGAACGGCTTTCCAAGAACTATGCCATTACGGTCGGAACGACCTTCCAGGTCGATTTCCCGTGGGACCGTCTGTTCGAGGTCAGCATCGAAAACCTCAAGACCAGCCGGAGTCTGCGCAATGCCGCTTCCCTGCGGCTGCTTCCGGATGTCCCTGTATTTAAGGAATAAGGAGTGACATCATGCAGGAATCCTATTTCAGCTCTTTGTTGGAAACCGGGCCTTTCGGCATCAGTTATTTCAACTGGATCTTATCCCTGTCGCTGGCTTACTTTGTGCATAACGACGCCCGCAACCACAATGTGCCGCACGCCGCCTGGTGGTCCCTGGGCACGTTCCTTGCGTGGATCATCTTCCTGCCGCTCTACCTGTTCAGCCATGTGCGCGGCCGGAAAGAAAAGGAATAAACGGAAAACGACAAAAAAGGAAGGCTCCATTCCCGTCCAGGACGGGAGTGGAGCCTTTTTGCGTCCGGAAAATTCCACGACATCGTATCTTGCAGGCAGGCGTCACAGGCTCACGCCGTCTTTGAAGATGGCGATGCCCCGGAATCCGTTCTGCTCATTTTTGGAACGTTTGCCGCCGGCCGTTTCCAGCACCAGCTGCAGCAGGCGCTGTCCGGCCTGGTCCAGCGTTTCGCCTTCCGCCACGGTACCGGCGTTGAAATCAATCCAGTTGGCTTTACGTTCCGCCAGTTCCGAGTTGGAGGCGATCTTCAGCGTCGGGACGGGCGTGCCGAAGGGCGTGCCGCGGCCCGTGGTGAACAGGATCAGCTGGGCGCCGGCAGCGGTCAGGGCCGTACTGGAAATCAGGTCGTTGCCCGGCCCGTAGAGCAGGGAAAGTCCCGGCGTGCGGACGCGGTCACCGTAGCCGAGCACATCGGACACCGGCGCCGTACCGCCCTTTTGTACGCAGCCGCAGCTCTTGTCCTCGAGGGTCGAAATGCCGCCGGCCTTGTTGCCGGGACTGGGATTTTCGTACACCACCGTATGGTGGGACAGGAAATAGTCCTTGAAGCCGTTCAGCATGGCCGCCGCCTTCTGAAAGACTTCCGGCGACACGCAGCGGTCGAGCAGCATCGATTCGGCGCCGAACATTTCCGGCACTTCCGTCAGGATCGTGCTGCCTCCTTCGGCCAGGAGCAGGTCGCTGAAACGGCCGACCGCCGGGTTCGCCGTAATGCCCGAGAGGCCGTCGGAGCCGCCGCACTTGAGGCCCACGACGAGTTTCGAAGCCGGCAGGGGCTGGCGCCGTAATTGGCCGGCAAAGGCCACGCATTCCTGCAGCAGCTTCCGCCCGGCGGCAAATTCGTCTTCCACCTGCTGGCACGTCAGGAAGCGGATCCGTTCCGGGTCGTAGTCTCCCAGCTCTGCCGCGAACTGTTCGTGCGTCAGGTTCTCACAGCCGAGATGCAGGACCAGCACGGCGCCCGCATTGGGATGACGGGCCAGGGCGGCCAGCAGTTTGCGTGTCTGCGCGTGGTCGGCGCCGCTCTGGCTGCAGCCGTAGGGATGGGGGAAGGCGTAAAGGCCGTCCACCGTGGTTCCCTGGAGCAGGTCCTGGTTGTCTGCCGCCAGTTTGCGCGCCACATCGTTCACGCAGCCGACGGTGGGCAGGATCCAGACTTCGTTGCGGATGCCCGCCTGCCCGTCCTTGCGCAGAAAGCCCTGGAACGTTTCCGCCGGACGCGGCGCCAGGCGGCAGTCCACGGGATGATAGGCATAGGCCACTTCGCCCGACAGGTTCGTCTGCATATTGTGCGTGTGCACGTGGGCCCCGGCGGGAATATCCGCCACGGCATGGCCGATGGCGACGCCGTACTTGCGGACATCCTCCCCTTTCGCGATGGGCCGCAGGGCGACCTTATGGCCCCGCGGGATATCTTCGAGGACCGTCACGGTGCCATTCCCCGCCTTGACGGTCTCCCCCTTGCGGAGCTGCCGCAGGGCCACGGCCACGGAATCGTTCGGATGAATCTGAATTACGTCGTTCATAGGTCGGCTCCTCTCAGAGGCAGGACGCGAACGCCTTTTCCGCCCCGTCCGCGCGGATGAGCTTCAAATCGCGGACCACGGCTTCTTCCAGCCCGGCCGTGCGCGTCAGGTCTTCGCCCCACATTTTTTCGTTCGTCAGGACGGCATGAACCAACGCTTCCGGCGTATCCGCCCGGTGCGCGAAATAGAAATCCAGTACCCAGGCGTCGTCCTGTACCTTGTACTCGTTGCCCTTCGGGCGCCGGCAGATGAGCCCGTCGGCCTCGCGGCGCTGCACGTCGCAGCTGTAGAACGCGATATAGGCCGCCAGGGACATGGTCAGGCAGACCGGCAGCCTGCCCTCAGCCGCCACGTAATCTTTGAAGGACGGCATGTTGCGGGCCCGCCACTTCGACGTCGAATTCAGGGAAATGCTCATCAGCTGATGGTCGACGAAGGGGTTGTTGAAGCGGTCCGCCACGGCAGCGGCGAAATCCTGCAGGTCCTGCTTGTCCAACGGCAGGGTCGGAATGACTTCCTCATAGAGCATCTTGTTCATGAAGCCCTTGATGGTCTCATTGTGCATACAGTCCCGTACGATGTCCTGTCCCGCCAGGTAGGAACCCAGGACGAAGCCCGTGTGGGCACCGTTCAGGATGCGTACTTTGCGTTTCTTGTAGGGAGCGACATCGGGCACGACCTGGACGAACTTGTCCAGCCCGGCCTTGTGGAAGGGCAGGCGGTCGTTCAGCGAAGCGTCGCCTTCGATGATCCAGATGCCGAAGCATTCACCCACGTCCTTCAGGGCGTCCGTGTAGCCGTTGGCCTGATCCATGGCGGCGCTTTCGGCCTCGTCCTTGACACCGCCGGGGACGATGCGGTCCACCAGGGTGCTGCAGAACGTGTTTTCTTCGTTCACGTATTTCTTAAAGGCCTCGCCCAGCTTCCAGTCATCGATGTGGTGATTGACGCACTTCAGCAGTTCTTTGCCGTTGTTGTCGATGAGCTCGCAGCTCAGGATGATGAGGCCCGGCAGACTCTTTTTAAAACGGGCGTACAGGGCCTGGGTCAGTTTGCCGGGGAAACTCAGGCAGGGCCGGTCTTCCAGCTTCATGGCCGGGTCGTAGGCGATGCCCGCTTCCGTCGTGTTGGACGTGATGATCTCCAGGTCCTTCCCGCAGGCGGCCTCGATGAAGGCGTCGTAGTCCCGGTAGGGATTGATGCAGCGGCTCACGGACGAGATGACCCGCTTTTCGTCCACTTTGCGGCCGTTTTCGCTGCCCCGCAGATACAGGGTGTACAGCCCGTCCTGGGCGTTGATGACATCGGTCTTGCGGCCCCGCGGCGTCGGCTGTACGATGACCGCCTTGCCATTCCAGTCCGCTTTCTCATTGGCCTGGTCCAGAAAGTCCTCCACAAAGGCGCGCAGGAAATTGCCTTCGCCGAACTGGAGCACCTTTTCCGGGGCCTCCTTCTTCAAATATCCCTTATAGCCGAGCTTTGCCAGCGTCTTGAAGCTTAACTGATCCATCTCATTATCCTTTCCGACAGGCCGGTGTCCTGTCCTTCTTTTCAGCCAAAAAGCCTGCCGGCCGGATGATACCCTGCCGGCAGGCGGAATGACGCACATACCAGTGTTGTTGAATTACCGGCTGAAGTCGATGCGGACCTTCAGCATTTCGCCCGCATGGGCGGAGAAATCGGCGAATGCTTTGGGGGCTTCGCTGAAGCCGTATTCGTTCGTGACGACCTTGTCCAGGGGCACCGTGCCCGTCTTGACCAGGTCGATCAGTTCCAGGAAGTCCTTCTTCAGGGCGTTGCGGGAACCGCATACGTTCAGTTCCTTCTTCTGCAGGAGCGTGAAGTTGAAGTCCAGGTTCTTCTTGCCCACGCCGATGAGCACCATATGGCCGCCGAAGGCTGCCGCGTCGATGCAGTTCTGGAACGTGGAAGGCAGGCCCACGGCCTCGATGGTCACATCGAACCCGTTGCCGTTGGTGATTTCGTTGCAGGCCTTGGTGAAGGCTTCTTCGGAAGAGTTCAGGATGGTGCCCGCCACGCCGAAATACTTTTTGGCGTAATCCAGTTTCGGCTGGGCCACGTCGGCGATGTAGACCTCGCCGCCCTTGGCTTTGGCGGAAATGGCGGCCAGCACGCCGATGGTGCCGGCGCCGACGATCAGCACCTTGTCGCCCTTCTTGATGTGGGCGCGGGACACGCCGTGCCAGCTGATGCAGAACGGTTCGATGGCGCACAGCAGGTTGGCCGGCAGGCCTTTGCCGTCGTAAATGCGCTCGATGGGCATGGTGATGTATTCGCAGAAGGCGCCGTCACGCTGGCAGCCCATGGTCTCGTTGCTCGTGCAGGCATTGACGATGCCGCGCTGGCAGGAGTAGCAGTGGCCACAGTTGAAATAGGGGTTGCACGTTACGACCATGCCCGGTTTCAGGCCCTGGTCGTTGTCATCGATTTCCACGATTTCCGCGGAAAATTCATGGCCCGGAATACGGGGATAATCGAAATAGGCGAAGGTGCCCCGGTAGGAACTCAGGTCACTGCCGCAGATGCCGCCGTACAGCACCTTCAGCAGGGCTTCGCCGGGTTTGCGGACCGGTTTCGGGATATCACGGAACGTGACTTTGCCGGGTTCTTCGATATAGATTGCTTTCATAATAGGGAACTTGCCTCCTCACATTCTATCAGTAAATCAGGTTGACCAGGAACAGCGTCAGGGGTTCGAAGTAGGTGATCAGGATCAGGTCGACCACCAGCATGATGTAGAACGGAATACCTTCCTTGATGAAGTCCGCCGTCGGGCACTTCGAAATGGAGCACGTGACGAACATCAGCGTACCCATCGGAGGCGACAGGGCGCCGATGGCATTGTTGAAGATGTAGATCATGGCGAACTGGATTTCGTTGATGCCGTACTGTGCCGCAATGGGGGCCAGCAAAGGCACCAGGATGATCATGGAGGCATTGCCTTCGATGAACATGCCGACAATCAGCAGGAAGATGTTGACGGCAATGAGGAACACGAACTTGTTATCGATGGTCTGGAGCATCCATTCCGTCAGGGTCTGGGGCACGCGTTCGCGCGTGAGGATCCAGGAATAGACGGAAGCCGCGGACACGATCAGCATGATGGACGACGTGGAAGCGACCGTCTCTTTGAGGCTCGCCACCAGGTCCTTTGCCTTCATGTCACGGTACAGGAAACCCAGGAAGATGGCGTAGATGATGGCGACGGCACCGGCTTCCGTTGCCGTAAAGGCACCGACGCGGATACCGCCGATGATGATGATCGGCAGGAGCAGCGGCAGGATGGCCGGCTTCAAGGCCTTCTTGACGCGTTCGCCCGTCAGTTTTTCCGTCGTCAGCTTGCCGTAATGGCGCTTTTTGGAAATGACGCCGACGAGGATCATCATGGAGATGCACAGCAGGCCGCCGACGCCGATGCCGGACACGAACAGCTTGCCGATGGAGACATTGGCGATACAGCCGTACAGGATCATCGCGATGCCGGGCGGAATCAGGGGCGTAATCATGGACGAAGCAGCCGTCACGACGCTCGAGAACGACAGGGAGAACCCTTTGCGCGTCATTTCGGGAATCAACATCTTCGCTTCCATGGCCGCGTCGGCCAGGTTGGAACCGGACAGGCCGCCCATGACCGTGGACAGCAGGACGTTGACCTGTGCCAGGCCGCCGGGCAGGTGTGCCGTCACGACTTCACAGAAGTCCATGATGCGTTTCGTCACGCCCGTATAGTTCATGACGATGCCGGCGCATACGAAGAACGGGATGGCCAGCAGGGAAATCTTTTCCGTGCCCAGGATCATCTGCTGGGCGAAAATGACGGAGTTGATGTCGGGGTTCAGCAAAAAGTAGACCAGGGAACCGCCGAGTACGGAAATGAACACAGGTACTTTTAAAAACAAAAGAACCAGCATGATCACAGAGGATAAAAGCAATACGTCACTCACCGCTCGATGCCGCCTCCTTTGCTTCGCTCTTCACGCCTTTGATGACGCTGTAGAAATAGCTGACGACCATATCGACGTAGGCCGGGATGGCGATCCCGTAAATCAGCCAGTAGGGAATCTTCATGATGCTCGTGGAACGGCCCGTGCGGAAGAACACCTCGACGAATCCGATGGTGTTGTACAGCAGGTAGCCGAGAACGACGACCACGACGACCGAAATGAGGACCTGCACGATTTTCTGCAGGAAGCGCGGCAGCAGGTCGACGATCATCTCGATGGCCACATGGTTGCCCAGACGGAATGCGGCACCGGCGGCCGCGAACACGATCCAGACCATGCAGGCCAGCTGTACTTCTTCCAGCCAGACGAACGGCTTCGATAAGAAGTAGCGCCAGATTACGCCCGCAAATGTCAGCACAATCAGGATGGCCAGCACCACACCGGCGATGACCAGGTCCAGATTGCTGAGACAGCTTTTCAGGCTGAACTGATTTTCTTTCATTTCTAAAAGCTCCTCTTGTTGGTTGTAACGGGATGTAAAGCGCAGGATTGCGATGCCCGCGTCGGCGGGCACCGCAATGAGGATTCTTGCATAGAACTGTCCCTTACGCTTCAGCAGCCGCGGGAAACCGGATTACTGCATGGCCTTGCGGACGGTTTCGTACAGACCGTCGGACCAGCCGAATTCCTTGCCCTTGGCATAGAATGCTTTGGATTTTTCCTTGAAGCCGGCCAGGACTTCTGCAGACGGAACGACGACCTTGACGCCTTCCTTCTTCATCTTTTCCAGGTAGTCCTTTTCGGTCTTCTGCTGGATGTCGTTGTTGATCTTGCCGGCCTCTTCGGCGGTTTCCAACAGCCACTGCTGCTGTTCCTTGGTCAGGCTGGAGAACCATTTCTCGGAAACGACCCAGGTCGTGAAGTTCTTGACGTGGCCGTCCAGGATCAGGTACTTGGCAACTTCCTGCAGTTTTCTGCCGTACAGGGTGCCCAGCGGGTTTTCAGCACCTTCGATGGTGCCGCTCTGCAGGGCCTGGTACACATCGCCCAGAGGCATGCCCGTGGCCGTGGCGCCCAGTGCGTTGAAGCCTTCCGTCTGGATCTTGTTGCCCGGAACGCGGATCTTCATGCCTTTCAGGTCTTCCACTTTGTTGACCGGTTTCGTGGTCAGGGTGTGGCGTTCGCCGTAAATCCAGTTGGAGGCCAGCAGTTTCAGGCCTTTCTTTTCCAGCTTGCCTTCCTGGTCCTTATACCACTGGGACTTGGTCAGCTTCCAGCACTGATCCCAGTTGTCGAACAGGAACGGTCCGAAGACGATGCCGAAATCCGGCACGCCGTAGTCGGCATAGAAGGCACCGTCGGCCAGGGTGCAGACGTTTTCGCCCATCAGCATGGAATCGATAAGGGCGGATTTCTTGCCCAGCTGGGAATCCGGATAGGTTACGATTTCCATGGTGCCGTTGGATTTCTTCTTCAGGATTTCCTTCGCCTTTTCCCAGGCAACGCCGACCGGTTCGGTCTTGCTGTTTTCATACGCTACGCGCAGGACGATCTTTTTGCCGTCTTTGGCGGGAGCGGCCTTCTTGTCCGCCTTTTTATCACCGCCGCAGCCTGCCAGGGCCAATGCCAGCAAACTGCCTGCCACACCGATTGCCAATGCCTTCTTGTTCATACTGAAATTCCTCCTTTGATTTCCTTTTGCATCCTGTGTTATAAAGCGCGGGTGCTGCGCCAATCTGCCTTGTGTTATGGCCGGACTGCGGAGCGTCAGAAGCTGCCGCCCGCCCTGCCCCAGGACCGGACATCCGTCGTCATGAGTGTCACGGCCGCTTCCCGGGAGTGTTCCAGGTGGGTCCGCATGGCCTCTTCCGCCGCGGCGGAGTCCTTTTTCAGGAGCGCCTCGAGGATGGCCTCGTGTTCCCGGACCGTCGCCTGCAGCCGGTATTCCAGCCGTTCGCCGGAAAGGATGCGCACGCGGTGGTTCTGCCCGAAGATGCGCTGCATCAGTTCCATCAGATACGGGTTGCCGCAGGTTTCGATGAACAGGTTATGCAGCTCGCTGTCCAGGTCGTACTCGTTCAAATCGTGTTCCAGCGCTGCGCTGGCGTTGTTCTTCACGAGCATCTCCTCCAGCTTGGCCGCCGGAATAAGGTGTCCGTATTTACGCACGACAGGCGGTTCCACGAGGAACCGTACTTCGTAAATGGCGTTGATGTCTGCCAGCGTGATGTCGTTCACCAGGATTCCCCGCTTCGGCAGGATCGTGATCAGCCGTTCCTGCTCCAGCTTGTTCAGGGCCTCCCGGATAGGCGTGCGGCTGGCGTCGATGACCTTGATCAGGTCTGCTTCCACCAGGAACTGTCCCGGCAGGAACTCGCAGCGGATGATCCGCTCCTTGATGTAGTTGTAGGCCTTATCCTTCAGGTTTCTTTCCACCATATCCGCGCTCCGCCTTTGTCAGGAATCCGTAAAGTTCCCGCTACTTGTTCGGGACAATTCCGTTCCCGACTCTTGTTGCATACATCTTGTATACATTAAGCATAGCAGGTGAAAACCCTGTATGCAAGGGCAAACCGGGAATTGTCTGATATTTGTATCAATTGTTTTTGAAATGTATACAACGGTCCCATCGGGACAATTTATGTCCCTTGATTTTTACATAAAATTTTACAATTCTGCGCCGCGCGGTTTTTTGACTTTTACAGGGTGCATGATATAATTTATTTGAAAAACCGTCCTCCGGGCCGCGCGCGGTCCGCCGGACCCCGGTGAAAACCGATATCCTGTTCCCTGACAATTAAAGGAGGTAGCTTTATGGTTGATGTATTGCAGAAATTTCATGAACTCGGCGTGGTGCCTGTCGTCGTACTGGACGACGCCAAAGACGCCGAAGCGTTGGGCAAGGCCCTGTGTGACGGCGGCCTGCCGGTGGCCGAAGTGACGTTCCGTACCGCCGCGGCGGAAGAATCCATCCGCATCATGGCTTCCAAATTCCCGGACATGCTCGTCGGTGCCGGCACGGTCCTGACTGTGGACCAGGCCAAACGCGCCGTCGCTGCCGGTGCCAAATTCATCGTCAGCCCCGGCTTCAACGCCAAGGTCGTCAAATACTGCGTGGATAACAAGATTCCCGTAACGCCCGGCATCCAGACCCCGACGGAAATCGAAATGGCCCTGGAATTCGGTCTGAAGGTCGTCAAGTTCTTCCCGGCGGAAGCAGCAGGCGGCCTCAAGATGATCAAGGCCCTGGCCGGCCCCTATGTGAACACGTACTTTATGCCGACGGGCGGCATCAACCTGAAAAACGCGCCGGACTACCTGTCCTATGAAAAGATCTGGGCCGTCGGCGGCAGCTGGATTGCCAAGAAAGACGACATCAGCGCCGGCAACTTCGAAAAGATCAAACTGAACGCCGAAGAGGCTGTGGCACTCGTCAAGGCAATCCGCCCCTGACGCAGGACCGTACATCATATCATCATAAAGGAGTCAATATAATATGGATTTGAAACTGAGACCTGCTGAAGAATGCCGTTTTGACGCCGTAAGCCTGGGCGAAATCATGCTCCGCCTGGATCCCGGCGAAGGCCGTATCCGTACGGCCCGTTCCTTCCGTGCCTGGGAAGGCGGCGGTGAATACAACGTCGTGCGCGGCCTGCGCAAATGCTTCGGCATGCGGACTGCCGCCATCACGGCTTTTGCCGACAACGAAGTCGGCCGCCTCATGGAAGACTTCATCTGCCAGGGCGGTGTCGACACGTCCCTCATCAAATGGTGCAAGACCGATGGCATCGGCCGCATCTGCCGCAACGGCCTGAACTTCACGGAACGGGGTTTCGGCATCCGCGGCGCCGTCGGCTGCTCCGACCGTGCCAACACGGCCATTTCCAAAATGACGCCGAAGGATTTCGACTTTGATTACATCTTCGGCAAACTGGGCGTCCGCTGGTTCCATACGGGCGGCATTTACGCGGCCCTGTCCGAACAGTCCAGTGAAACCGTCGTAGCGGCCATCAAGACCGCCAAGAAATACGGCACCATCGTGTCCTATGACCTCAACTACCGTCCTTCCATGTGGAGCGCCATCGGCGGCCAGGCCAAGGCGCAGGAAGTCAACAAGGAAATCGCGAAGTACGTCGATGTCATGATCGGCAACGAAGAAGACTTCACGGCCTGCCTGGGCTTCAAAATCGAAGGCAACGACGCCAACCTGAAGAAACTGAACGTCGAAGGCTACAAGAAGATGATCAACGAAGCCGCCAAGACCTACCCGAACTTCAAGGTCGTCGCCACGACCCTGCGCACCGTCAAGACCGCCACGGTCAACGACTGGAGCGCCCTGTGCTGGGCGGACGGCGAAATCTACAAAGCCAAGGACTACAACGGACTGGAAATCATGGACCGCGTCGGCGGCGGCGATTCTTTCGCCTCGGGCCTCATCTACGGCCTCATGACCACGGGCGATGCCGAAAAGGCCGTCAACTACGGTGCCGCACACGGTGCCCTGGCCATGACGACACCTGGTGACACCTCCATGGCAAGCGTCGACGAAGTCGAAGCCATCATGGGCGGTGCCGGTGCCCGCGTAAAACGGTAATTATGTCGGCCCCATGGCGCGACAATTAGTGTCATCCCTGAAAACGAAAAGAAGGACCTGACAGCGCTGTCAGGTCCTTTTTGTTTTTCTGATTCAGTTTTCCTTTGTCACGTACTTCTTCAAGGTAGCGCGCACCGCGCCGGGTCCGGCCATCAACTCCCGGAAATAGGCTTCCACCGTTTCCGCCAGGCCCGTGTTGTAGAGGTTGCTGCCGAAAATGGCCGTGTTGCTCAGGATTCCCTGCAGGGCGGCATGTACATCGGCCGGCTCACCCAATTGTACGCCGGACAGCTGGCTGCGCAGCTGGTCGAGCAGCGGGTCCGGGCTCAGCTCAAACCGCTTTCCCGTGTCATCCACACCAAGCAGGTAGCGGCACCAGCCGGCAATGGCGAGCGGAATGAAACGCAGCTGCCCGGCTTCTTTGCCGTAGGCCTTGATGGTTTCCCCGTAGCGGATGCCGACCTTCTGCGACGTATCGCAGGCGATGCGTTGCGGCGTATCGGGAATGGCGGGATTCGGAAAACGGACTTCGAGGCACTGCTGCAGGAAAGCCTGCGGCGAAAGCACGCCCGGATCCGTAACCACCTTCATCCCTTCCTGGCCGATGTGCCGTACCAGGCCTGCCAGTTCGGGATCCTTCATTTCGTCGGCAATCAGCGTATAACCCAGCAGGCAGCCGTACACCGCCAGGGCCGTGTGCAGCGGGTTCAGGCAGGTGCAGACTTTCATGCGCTCCACCTTTTCCACCGTGGCGCGGTCCGTGAAGATGACCCCCGCTTCTTCCAGCGGCGGGCGGCCGTTTGCGAAGGTATCTTCCACCACCAGGTATTCCGTCTTTTCCGCATTGACGAAGGGAGCGAAGAAACCACCGTGGTCATTGCGGATGATGCCCATGTCTTCCAGGCCCTGTTTTTCCAGCACGGCCTGGATGGCCGGCGAAGGACGGGGCGTGATCTTGTCGATCATGGACCAGGGACAGGTGACGTGCTTCTCCAGGTACGCCGGGAACGCAGCAGGTACGAACCCCTTCTTCTCCCAATAGCGGGTCATTTCCCGTACCGAGGCCTGAACGACGGCACCGTTGTGGGAGCAGTTGTCGAGGCTCAGCAGCGTGACCGGCAGGCTGCCGGCCTGAAACCGTTCCAGCAGCAGGGCGCTCAGTTTCCCGATGAAGGTGGACGGGCTGGCCGGCCCGCCTTCCAGATCCTGCAGCGCCGCGTCCGCGTAGGACCCGTCCGGCTTGTGCAGCTGGTAGCCTTTTTCCGTGACCGTGAAGCTCACAATGGCCAGTCCCGGATCCCGGAAAATGGTCCGGAGCCGCTGCCAATCGGCCGTTTTCGGGTCGCTCGCCAGCGCTTCCCCGACACTGCCGATGACCGTCTCGTCCACGCTCTGGTCGGGATTCATGGTCATGAGCATGTTCAGGTTGTCATGTTTTTTATAGACTTTTTCAATCAGGTCGGCAAAATTCGTTTCCACCGCCGTGATGCCGTAGGACACGAGGCCCTTGTCCAGCAGGCGCTGCTGCAGGGCGGCAATGAAGGCGCGGAAAATGTTGCCGGGGCCGAAGTGGACCCAGCGGGGATGGCGGTACGTTTCCTCCATCATGGCCGCGTGGTCGAAAGAGGGAACGGCAATCCCATGTTCTTTCCAAAACGGATTCGGAAGATTCTTTTCCAATAACTTCATGAAGCACGCTTCCTTCCTCAATGACGGAATCCCGCCTTACTTGCTGTTTTCCCGGCAGATGGCGTCCCACAGGCCGCACAGGTAGTTGGCCCCGAGGGCGCGGTCGAACAGCCCGTAGCCGGGGCGTCCCTTTTCATCCCAGATCATGCGGCCATGATCCGGACGGACCGGGCCTTCGTAACCGACTTCCCACAGGGCGCGCATGATGTCGTAAATATCCAGGGAACCAAATTTCGATTTATGGGCCACTTCGTTGAACACCCACGGTTCGTGCACCTGGATGTTACGGACATGCATGAAGCCGATGCGGTCCATGCGCCCGAACTTGCGGACAATGTGGGGAATGTCGTTGTCCCTGTTGGAACCCAGGGAACCCGTGCAGACGCAGAGGCTGTTGGACGGGCTGTCCACCAGCTTCACGATCTTGTCCAGGTCCCGTTCGTTTTTGACGATGCGGGGCAGGCCGAAGACGCTGCGCGGCGGATCGTCGGGATGGATGGTCATGCGGATGCCCAGTTCTTCGCAGGCCGGGATGATGGCTTTCAGGAAATAGCCCAAGTTGGCCCGCAGGTCGTCCTCCCCCATGCCTTCGTAGGCATCGAACAGACGGCCCAGTTCGCCCAGGCGTTCCGGCTCCCAGCCCGGCAGCACATAGCCGTTGCTGTGGCTCAGGATCTCGTCTGCCATCTGGCGCGGCGACTTGCCTTCGATGACATGATAGTCGAAAGCCAGGGCGGTTGAACCGTCGTAGAGCGGTTTCGCCAGATCCGTCCGGGTCCAGTCGAAAATGGGCATGAAGTTGTAGCAGACGACGTTGACGCCGCATTTGGCCACGTTCTTCAGGGATTCGATATAGTTTTCAATGTAGCGGTCCCGCGTGGGCAGGCCCAGTTTGATGTCCTCGTGGACGTTGATGCTTTCCACCGTTTCGTAGGAAAGTCCCGCCGCCCGGGCCGCATCGGCCTGGGCCGCGATTTCCTCCACGGGCCAGACTTCCCCGACCGGAACATCGTAAAGGGCCCCTACGACGCCGTCCATGCCGGGAATCTGCTTGATCTGCTTCAAAGTAATCGTATCGTCTTTTTCGCCATACCAGCGAAAGGTCATCTTCATAATCGCTAAGCTCCTCTCTCAGCCTTTCTGGCCGCCGTAGACAGCACGCAGGAAATCCACGCCCAGATGCTGCGCCGAGGCCCGGATCTGCGTCCCTTTGAACATGTAGGGATATTTCTGCTGCAGTTCCTTCTCCTCGTAATCCAGCTTCTGGAGGTGATTGGACAAAGCCTTGGCCACTCCGTCCGCATCACCGGCCCGCACGGCATCCAGGATGAGGCCGTGCTGTTCCAGGTTCAGGGACATTTGCTGGACCTGGCTGCACAACAAACGCATACGGCGGTAGAACCCGCCGCTCTGCTGCATGGTCCGGAAACAGAAGTCCCGGCCCATGGCCACATAAAAGTATTCGTGGAACGCGTCGTCCAGATCCAGGAACGAACGATAGTCCCCGTCGCCGTGCTGCAGCCAGTCCACCTGCCGCTGCAGCAGCCGTTCGGCCTCCTGCAGCTGTTCCGGTGTATGGCGGACGGCAAAGTCCCGGGTCACGGCCGTTTCCACGGCCAGGCGCATATACCGTTCCTGCGCCTCGATATCCAGGTCAATCAGGGAAATCATGATGCCGCGCTGCGGCAGAATCGTCACCAGGCCTTCCTGCTGCAGCCGCATGACCGCATCCCGCACAGGAGACCTGCCTGCGTGATAGTATTCACACAGGTTGCGGATGCTGAGTTCCGTCCCCGGGCAGACATACAGGTCCAGAATGGCCTTGCGCAGCACCGGATAGATTTCCATGTTGTCCAGCTGCCGCTCCTGAACCCGTTCCGTCAGGTTTTCTTCCATCTCTCTAGTCCTTCCTCATACTTTCTCCCGGCTGTACCGTCACAATGGTGACCGGCCCGCCGTCAGGGACGACGCGGCAGGACGGCGCCGCAGCGGCCAGGGCGAAACTGTCGCCCTGCCCCAGCCGGATGTTTTCCGTCCCGGCCTGGACACGGCAGTCCCCCTGGCAGACGACGCCCAGTGTGAAGGCTTGGTCATGCCGGACGGTGACAGGCTCCGTCACCGTATGTTTATCTACGTTGAAACACGATGTCAATTTGCTGTCAATCAGGCGCACTACTTCGTACCCCGGCAGGCGGACCGGCTCCGGCGGCGTCACGCGGCATTTTGCCGTGATTTCCGCCACGGACCAGGCACGGTAATCGAAGATGTCGAGGCAGAAGTCGAGGCCGCGCTGCATGAAGCGCGCTTCCGGCGGTACCACGATGCCTTCGCGCTCGTATTCGCAGCGAACCACGAGGTCCGAAGGTTCCATGATTTCCAGCATGGTGACCCCTTCCCCGATGGCGTGCGGCATACCGCCGGGAATGTACCAGACTTCGCCGGGCCGCACGGGAACCGGTTCAAAGCAGGCATCCATGGCCGCCAGGTCCTGGGTTTCAATGATCCGCTTCCACGCTTCCCGGGTCGGGGCATGCTGGAAACCCAGCCGGATATAGGGATGCGGAACGCGGGCCGCCAGGATATAGTAGCATTCCAGTTTCCCGTAAGGCTTGTGCAGCACCCGGCGGGCGAACTCCGTCGTCGGATGCACCTGCACGTGAAGGCGCATGGCCGAGTCGAGTATCTTGAACAGGAAACTCAGCTGCCACGTACCGTCCCGGTGCAGGAAATCGCCCAGGTAAAAAGGCGGGTCGTCCTGAATGACGTCCTTCAAAAAGCGGGGACCTGTTTCCGTTTCCACCGTGGCCAGTCCTTCGTGGGGAATGGGCGGCAGGCCCGGATTCACGGCCTCCGTCAGCGATCCGATCCATTCCTCCGGCCGGTCCGTGTCGGTGCAGCGGGACAGCCTGTGCAGCCGGTCGATACCGGCGCCGCCGCGGTAATTCCGGCGGACCCGGTTCGGAGGCAGTCGGAAAAGCACTTTCTTCATGTTAACACCCCGTACAGGCGATGACACCTGCTACATGCTCGTGCCGTACACCAGGTTCGGAAGGAACAGGACGGCTTCCGGGAAGAACACCATGACGAGTACCGTACCCGCAATGGCGATGAACAGCGGAATGGCGTATTTCGTGGTCTCTTCCACCTTGCAGTGCATGATGTCGGAACACGTGTAAAGGGCGACGCCGACAGGTGGTGTCGAGCAGCCCATCGTGACGATGGTCATCATGATGATGCCGAAATGGACCGGGTCAATGCCGTACCGGGTGATGACCGGAACCAGGATCGGCGTGACGATAAGGGTGATGACCGTCGTTTCCATAAACATGCCGAACACGGTCAGCATGAGGATCAGCAGGAACAGCAGGGCGTACTTGCTGTCCGTCATGGCGATCAGGGCATTGGTCAGCGTGCGGGGCAGCTGGTCGAATACGACGCCGTAGCTGAAGATACCGGAAAAGGCCAGGATCATGGTGATGACCGACAGGTCTTTGACGCTGTCCACAACGCATTTACGGAACTTCTCCATGTTCATTTCCTTGTAGATGAAGACACCGACAAAGAGTGCGTAGAACACGGCGAAGGCGCCGGATTCGGAAGGCGTCATGACGCCGAAGCGGATCAGGACGATCAGCAGGATGGGGAACATGAGGGCCCAGATACTGTCAATGCAGGCCTTCACAATCGTCTTCAAAGGATACGGATGGGCATGGTCCGGAACATAGCCGTAATGATGGGCCGACCAGGAAGTGGCGACCATCATCAGGATGCACATGACGATACCGGGCATGATGCCGGCCACAAAGAGGCGGCCGATGGATACTTCGCCGATGGTCCCGTACAGGATCAGGCCCATGGACGGCGGAATCGTGGCCACAATCAGGCCGGTCAGGCAGTTGATGGCGGCAGCCCAGCCGGGGGCGTAGCCGCGCTTCGTCATTTCCGGTCCCAGAATACGGCATTCCATCGCCGCGTCGGCGACGGCAGAACCGGAAACGCCGCCCATCAGGGTGGACAGGACGACGGATACCTGGCCGATGGAGCCCCACATATGGCCCGTCAGGACGTTGGAAAGTTTGACCAGGCGTGTCGTCACGCCCGTATTGTTCATCAGGTTGCCTGCGAAAATGAAGAGCGGAATCGCAAGCATCGTAAAAGACTGGGTCGTGGATAACGACTTCTGGACCAGGATGGTCCAAGGAATTTCAGGCCGCATCAGGAAGAACGAGAAGCCTGACGTGGCAATGGCGAAAGCTACCGGCATTCCCAGGAACAGGAGCACCAGGAAGAACGCAATGGAATATAACATGTTGATCTCCTCTCACAAAACCGGCGGCCGGGCGTTCTGTGCGAACCCCGCGCCGCAGCCTCACTCAGCGTCTGCCTTGCCGCGGACGTCCCCGATGAATTTCTCAATCAGGCTCTGCAGCATCAGGACGGAACCCGTGGGAACCGCCAGCGTGCACCAGGCGTAACTGATGGACAGCGTGTTGAATGAACGGTGCCAGCTTTGCGAAACCAGCTTGAATCCATACACGACGAGGAGCAGGATGAATAAGACCATGAAGATATCGAAAATGATGGTCAGGGCCTTGCGCAGCCCTTTCGGAAGTTTCTGCTCGATAATGTCGATCCGGATCAGATGTCTGTGGCGGATGATGACGTCGGAACCGAGAAAAGTCAGCCAGCCGAACGCCAAAAGGGACGCGTCCCCCGCCCAGTTGATGGGATGACCCACCGTCCGCGCGATTGCGGAAATGAAGATTAATGTCGCAATCACGCACAACAGGGTGGCCGCTATATTCTCTTCCACCCGTAAGATGACTGCTGATATTTTTTGCATCGTGATATCCCTTCTTGAAACCAATTCCCTGCGGATAAAAAGTCCCTATACGAAGAATGGGATATAGCCTGCTGACAGGCTATATCCGCATCCTTGATTCCGGAATCCCGCGCAGGTATGCGGGATGTAAGGCTGTTACGCTTCCGGTCCGGTTATTTCGTTTTGCCGATTTCCTTGTAGAGTTCTGCACGCAGTTTGGTGTATCCCAGTTCGTCGTAAACAGGATCTACGGCCTTCTTGAAGGCAGCCAGATCGGACGGTACGGAAACCTTCAGGCCGGCTTTGACCATCTTTTCTTCGTCGGCGTTTGCTTCCTTGATGACGTCCTTTGCGGTTTCACGGCCGACTTCGTCCGCCGTTTCAACCAACAGTTTCTGCAGGTCGGCCGGCAGGGTGTTGAACCACTTGCTGCCGCAAATCAGGCCCTGCATCAGCTGGAAATGTTCGGTCTTGGTCATGTATTTGGCCACTTCGAAGGTCTTGGACGGATAAGCGGAAGTGTTCTGTACTTCGCAGCCGTCGATGGCCTTGGACTGAATGCCGTTATAAACTTCGCCCCAGGACATGGAGACCGGGGTAGCGCCCATAGCCGCTACGGACTTGGTCGTTACGGCCTGTCCGATGGTGCGGATACGCTGGCCTTTCAGGTCGGCCGGGCTGTTGATCGGTTTGTTCGTGAAGAAGCTGCGCGGGCCGTCGTAGTAAGCGAAGGACAGGACCTTGACGCCGTGTTCCTTATCCAGCTTGTCGACCCAGTTCTTGAAGGTCTTCGTCTGCGTCACTTTGTAGCATTCGTCGTAGTTGTCCGCAAAGTAACCCATCATAAGGATGGAGAAATCCTTTACGTACTGGCCCATACGGGAAGCATCGGTGTTGACGGCCACGTTGGCACCCTGGATACCCTGTTCCAGCATGTCTTCGTCGCTGCCCAGCTGGCCGGCCGGATAAACCGTGACCTTCAGTCTGCCCTTGGAGCGCTTGTTCAGCTCATCAGCCAGTTTCTGGTAGTTGCGGGTGATCAGCGCCTGTTCCGTCTGGGACGTGCCGATCTTCAGTTCGTAGACCTTGCCGTCTCCGCCGGCAGCCTTGGTGTCCTTCTTGTCACCGCCGCCGCAGCCGCCTGCCAGGGCAGCCATCAGACCGAGACATGCAGCAGCCATCATCCATTTTTTTGCCATTTCCTTCACACTCCTGTTTTCAATTTGCGGATAGGAAACATTATCCTGCCGCATTCGGCAGGCTTTCGTAAGAACTTCCGCAGCGTTCTTTGTTACTGATATATTACACTAATATATCAGTTTAGACAAGACTCAAACTTAATTTAATTCAGACTATTTTAAATTACTAAAGTTTCGCTTTTCTGTTCCGAATGAAACAGGTTATACCCCTTTAAACGGTAAGATGTAAATAAATCCGCCCTTTCCGCAAAAAACACTTACCTTTGCCAAGAAAATGACACATAATAAAGGTATAGTAAACCTCATAGATGGTATTTTGTATTTTTAAAGGAGGTAATACCCATGAAAAAGTTATTGGCATTGATTGCAGCAACCGTTATGGCTGTCGGCTTCTCCGCCGCTGCCTTTGCAAGTGAAATTCCCGGCGATCATCCGGCTGTCGTAAAGAGCCAGGACCAGGTCGTTACTTCCACGGAAGAATCCGATGCTTCCGTACAGGCACAGGGCCAGGCTTACAACGACAAATACGAAGCCGAACACGCCAAATAAGCAATCCTCACCAAAACCCGGAAGCCCGCTTCCGGGTTTTTCTTATGTCCTCCCCGCCTCTGCCGCGGGTCCGGAGATGCAAAAAACCTCATGGCGACAGTATGTGTCGTCATGAGGTTTTGTTTTACTGCTTTCCCGTTCCGCCTTATTCGACCGTTACGGACTTGGCCAGGTTTCTGGGTTTGTCGACGTCGCAGCCGCGCGTCAGGGCTGCGTAGTAGGCCAGCAGCTGCAGCGGCAGCACAGCCAGAATCGGAGCCAGGAACTTGTCCGTCTTGGGGATGTAGATGACGTGGTCCGCCACCTTGTCGATTTCCCGGTCGCCTTCCTGGGCAATGGCGATGACCGTCGCCTCACGGGCCTTGACTTCCTTCAGGTTGCTGATGGTCTTGGGATAGACATCGGCCTGCGTGGCGAGGACGATGACGGGGATGCCTTCGACAATCAGGGCCAGGGTGCCGTGTTTCAGTTCGCCGGCCGCATAGGCTTCGGCGTGAATATAGGAAATTTCCTTCAGTTTCAGGGCGCCTTCCAGGGCTACGCAGTAATCCAGGCTGCGTCCCAGGAAGAAGGCATCTTCGCTGGAACCGTAGCGTTTCGCGAAGACCTTGATCTGTTCCGTGTCTTCCAGCATGGCGTGGATCTGTTCCGGAATCTCCCGCATGTCGTGCGTCAGGGTCCGTGCCAGTTCATCGGACAGCTGGCCGCGCAGACGGCCGACATAGATGCCCAGCATGAGCATGACGATGAGCTGCGTCGTATAGGCCTTGGTGGATGCCACGGCGATTTCCGGGCCGGCATAGGTGTAGATCACCTGGTCGGCTTCGCGGGCGATGGAGGAACCGACGACGTTGGTCACGGCCAGCGTGCGGGCGCCCAGGCGTTTTGCCTCGCGCAGGGCGGCCAGCGTGTCGCTCGTTTCGCCGGACTGGCTGATGACGATCATCAGGCAGCTGGAATCAACCAGCGGATCGCGATAGCGGAATTCGCTGGCAATGTCCGTCTCCACAGGGATGCGGGCGAATTTTTCCAGGTAATACTTGCCTACGAGGCCGGCATGGTAGGCCGTGCCGCAGGCGACGATGAAGATCTTCCGGATGCCGCGCAGGTCGGCTTTCGTCCAGTTCAGTTCCGGGAACGTGATTTCCCCGTCTTCCTTGCCCAGACGGCCGCGCATGGTTTCCCGGACGGCTTTCGGCTGTTCGTAAATCTCCTTCAGCATGAAATGTTCGAAACCGCCTTTTTCGGCTGCTTCCGCATTCCAGGTGACGTTGTAGACCTTCTTGTTGATGGGGTTGCCGTCCAGGTCCTCGACCTTGACGGAATCCTTCGTGACGATGGCGATTTCGCCGTCGCTCATGATGTACGTGCGGCGCGTATGCCGGATGATGGCCGGAATATCGGAGGCGATGAAGTTTTCCCCGTCGCCGAGGCCGATGACCAGCGGATTATCCTTCTTGGTGCAGATCAGTTTGTCCGGTTCGTCGGCGCACATGAAGACCAGCGAATAGGAACCGTCGATCTGGCGCAGGACTTTCTTGACGGTGCTCAGGAAGTCGCCGTCGTATTGGTCCGCCATCAGGTGTGCCACGATTTCCGTATCCGTGTCGGAGGCGAACTTGTGGCCCTTCTTGAGCAGATATTCCTTTAATTCCAGATAGTTTTCGATGATGCCGTTGTGGACGATGACGAACTTGCCCGACTCGTCCGCATGGGGATGGGCGTTGCGGTCAGACGGTCTGCCGTGGGTCGCCCAGCGGGTATGGCCGATGCCGACCGTGCCCTGGGGCTCGTGCCCCTGGATCTTGATGCGCAGGGACTGGAGCCGGCCCACGCATTTTTCAATGTTGATTTTTTTGCCGTCAAACACGGCGATGCCTGCGGAATCATATCCGCGATATTCCAATTTACTCATCCCGTCGAGCAGGATAGGACAAGCCTGTTTCGTGCCAATATAACCTACAATACCACACATAGTGGACCTCCTGTAAAAACACTGATGCTGACAGGGTCCGGCAATCCGGATCCGTTCCGTACCAGGTTCCGCCTGCCCGAAGTTTTCCCTCCGGCATCGATGCCGGGCTTTGTGATCGGACTTATGGCCTGCGGCCGGCCAGGAGACACCCGCTGACTGATCGATAAGTCTCCGCCTCGTCTGCCCCCGCCTTTCCCGCGTTCCGCCCGTGGCGGCACCCGTCCCGCGGCAGTGGCACTTGCGCTCCTATGTTTTGTTTTGACGATCCTCCCTGAAATAAAGTAATACCGTGCAGGCCCGGTACAACCCACACGGTATCCAGCTTACCTTATTTTACTACATACATGCCGATTGGTCAAATAGCCGGCCCTCGCGGGACGCGGCGTGTCCAGCGTTCACGCAAGTTCCGCGCGGACGACCTTGGCGATGTCTTCGGCAATGCTTTCCAGTTCCAACTGGTTAGGCCCTTCGGCCATGATGCGGATCAGCGGTTCCGTGCCGGAAGCGCGGACCAGGATCTGGCCATTGTCGCCCATCTGTTCCGTATACTTCTGCACAATCGCCTTGATGGCCTCGTTCTCTTCCCAGCCGTTCTTGTCCTTGACACGGACATTGACGAGGGTCTGGGGATACCGCGTCATGAGTTTCGCCATCTCGGACAGGCGCTGGTTGTTGCGCACCATGGTGCACAGCAGCTGTACTGCCGTCAGGATGCCGTCCCCGGTCTTGGCGAACTCGGAAAAGATGATGTGGCCCGACTGTTCGCCGCCCAGGCCGTAGCCGTGCTTCAGCATCTCTTCCAGCACGTAGCGGTCGCCGACCTTGGTCTTGCAGGTCTGGCCGCCGATATCATGGAAGGCCTTGTGCAGGCCGATATTGCTCATGACCGTGACGACGAGCATGTTGTCTTTCAGTTTCTTGCGGCGCATAAGTTCCTGGCCCAGGATCATCATGATCTGGTCGCCGTCCAGGTCCTGGCCTTTTTCGTCGACGGCCAGGCAGCGGTCGGCGTCGCCGTCGTTGGCGATACCTACATTGGCGCCGTATTCGACGACCTTCATGCGCAGGGCGTCCAGGTGCGTGGAACCGCAGCCGTTGTTGATGTTGATGCCGTTCGGTTCATTGAAAATGGGAATGACTTCGGCCCCCAGCATGCGCAGGATGGTCGGTGCCACCCGGCTGTTGGCGCCGTTGGCGCAGTCCATGACGACCTTCAGGCCGTTCAGTTTGCACGGTGCCGTGGCCAGGATATGGCGGATATACATTTCCTCCAGCCCCGTTTCCCGGACAATGCGGCCCAGGGAAGAGCCGCTCGGCGCCTGCGTGTAATCGATCGGTTTGCGGACGATGGCTTCAATTTCATCTTCCACCATATCGGGCAGCTTGTAGCCGTTGTGGGCGAAGAACTTGATGCCGTTGTCCTCGAAGGGGTTGTGCGACGCGGAGATGACGACACCGGCGTTCGCATGCACCTGTTCCGTCAGATAGGAGACGGCCGGCGTGCAGATGACGCCGAGCATATGGGCGTCGCCGCCGGCGCTGCAGACGCCTGCCGCCAGGGCATACGCCAGCATGTCGCCCGACAGGCGTGTGTCCTGTCCGATGATGATCTTCGGTCTTGCGACCTCACGGCCGAAATACTGGGCAGCCGCGCGCCCCAGTTTATAAGCCAGTTCCGGCGTCAGTTCCGTGTTTGCCGTGCCACGGACGCCGTCCGTTCCGAATAAACGAGCCATTTGCTTCCTCCTGAATAATACATCTAATACTGAATCGCAATAATTATACCCTCTGTGGTCATTGAATGCAAGTGGACAGCATGTTCCGCGCGCCGCGATGTGGTATAATTATTAAGTGAAAAAGACTCCGTAAGATGTATCCACAAGGCGGCCCGCCAAGGACACGGCCTGTCCGGGCGGCCGGGAGGAGGGAAATCCTATGCGTTTATTGTTCATGCTCCTCGGCAACGTGTGCATTTCCGCCATGGTAGCCTACCTGCTGGGGCGTAACAAGCGCTTCCGTCAATATATCATGGCACCCCTGACGCTGCAGTCGGCCGTCGTGTTCACCGTCGTCTGTTCCCTGCTGGCCATCATTTCGTCCTATTACGGCACGCGCATCAACGGCGCCCTGGCCAGCACGCGCATCGTCGGCGTCCTCATGGGCGGCATCATCGGCGGACCCTGGGTCGGCATGGCCACGGGCATCATCGGCGGCCTGCACCGCTACTCCCTGGGCGGCTTCACGGCCTTCAGTTGCGGCCTCGCCACGTTCCTGGCCGGCATCATGGCCGGTCTGGTCCGGAGCCGTTATCCCTTTGAAAAAATGAACTGGAAGATTGCCGCGGGCATCGCCCTCTTCGCCGAAGTCATCCAGAAGAGCCTGACGCTCATCCTGGCGAAACCTTTCGAACAGGCCCTGGCCTTTGAAGAGACGGCGGCCCTGCCGACGACGGCGGTCACCATCATCGGCACGGTGCTCTTCGTCCTGATTCTCCAGGACATGCAGAAACAGTATGAAATGGCCGGTGCCTCGGCGGCCCAGATCGCCATGCGCATCGCCAACGAGACCATGCCGTACCTGCGCAAGGGCCTCGACATGGAATCGGCCCAGAAAGCGGCGGACATCATCGTGTCCCTGGCCGACGTCGACGCCGTCGCCATCACGGACGAGCATCAGTCCCTCGCCTACGCCGGCATTCCCGTCAAGTACCATAAACCGGGCAACCCGCTGTATTTTCCCGACACGGAAGAAGTCTTCAAAACCGGCAAGACGGCCGTCGTCACGGGGTACCACGGCTGCGGCGACCCGGACTGCCCGCTCTACTACGGCATCGTCGTGCCCCTCATGGTGCACGGCAGACCGGCCGGCGTCTTCCGCTTCTACCAGACGCGCAAGAAAGGCCTCTCCAAGGTCGATATCGAACTGGCTGAAGGCGTGGCCCGGCTGCTTTCCACCCAGGTGGAGCTGGCGGACTACGAGGAACAGCAAATCCTGCGCGAGCAGGCCGAGTTCAAGGCCCTGCAGTCCCAGATCAACCCCCATTTCCTGTTCAACACCCTGTCCATCATCATCTCCCTGTGCCGCACCCATCCGGAAACGGCGCGGGAGCTGCTCATCAACCTGGCGGACATGCTGCACTTCACCTTCGCGCAGCACGAGCCGCTCATTCCCCTTGAAGAGGAACTGCACAACGCGGAAGCATACCTGAACATCGTCAAGGCCCGCTTCGGCAGCCGCCTGACCACGGAAATCACCCTGCCGGAGGACACGGACGTGCGCGACGATTTCGTGCCGGCCTTCATGCTCCAGCCCCTGGCGGAAAACGCCATCACCCACGGCCTCTTCCAGAAGCCGGAAGACTGCCGCCTGGCCATCCGGGTCAACCTGGACAAGGACGGAAACCACCTGGTCATCCGCGTCATCGACAACGGCGTCGGCATGTCGCCGGAAACGCTGCAGAAGCTGAAGAACATGGAATCCAAGGGCATCGGCACGGCCAATGTCATCAAACGCATCGACCGCATCTACCAGGGCCAGGGCGGCATCACGTTCCAGAGCCGCGAAGGCGAAGGGACGACCGTCACCATCACCCTGCCCATTCGTCAGGAGGCGTAACATCATGTCTTATACCACCGTCATCGTCGACGATGAAATGCCCATTTGCGAAGAACTGGAATACTTGCTGGAGTCCCATCCGGACTTCCAGGTCACGGCCAAATTCAATTCCGCCCAGAAGGCCCTGGCCTATCTGTCCGCCAATCCCACCGACCTGGTCCTGCTGGACATCAACATGCCCGGCATGAACGGGCTCGAATTCGCCCGCTGCATCGGTGAAATGCAGTTGAAGACCTTCATCGTCTTCGTCACGGCCTACGAAAAGTACGCCGTGGACGCATTCAGCACGCCGGCCATCGGCTATATCACGAAACCGGTGTCGCAGCTCTCCCTGACCCGCACCCTGCGCAAGGTCCGGGGCCTGCTGGACGCCCTGAACAAACCGGCCGCGGCGGAACCGGCGGCCGCCGAAGGACAGCCGGGACAGGCCGAAGCGCCCGTCCGGGGCGACAAGATCACCGTGTCCCGGGACGGCAAACTTTATCCGGTCACGAAATCCGAAATCACCCTCGCCTACGTGCGGAACAAGGAAGTCTTCGTGCGCACGGCCCGGGGCGACTACTACGCCCAGCTCAACATGCAGGAAATGGCGGCCTTCCTGTCCGGTCCCCCCTTCCTGCAGGTGCACCGGCAGTACATCGTGAACCTCGATTATGTGGAAGAGATCGTGCCCTGGTTCAACGGGGCCTACATGCTCCATATGAAAGGAAACAGCACGACGGACATCCCCATCAGCCGGAACCACATCCAGGAAGTCAAGCAGCGCCTGGGGTTCCGCTAAGGAAACGGCAGACGAAAAAAGCTCACGCCTGTGCGTGAGCTTTTTTATTGCACTGCCTTATAAGGCTTTGTCGAGCCGGAAGAGGAAGATGCGGCTCTGCTGCTCTTCCGGGGCGTTCTCTTTCAGGCCCATGGTGACGCTGGCAGTACGGCCGGACCGCCTTTTACATCATTCTATAAAAACGATGTAAAGGAACGGTGAAAACAAAATGTAATTTCTGTAATAAAAAAGCGGTTCCGCTGCTACGGAGCCGCAAAAAAGCCTGAAAACAACCTCTCCCCGACGCCTGCCGACGCCGGGGAGGATTGTATTTAGGAGGAGATCAGAGAATGCCTAAAAATCTCCAATAGGTCTGCGCGAAGATCAACAGCAGGATATAGCCGATGATGGTGATGGGAATGCCAACCTTCATGCAGTCTTTGGCTGTAAAGGTTTCCGTCGCAAATGCCAGGATGCCCTGCGGGGAGTTGACCGGCAGGATGAAGCCGAAGCTTACGACGAACTGCAGCAGCATGGTGATATCGATCATGTTCAGGCCCGGGATGTTCAGGCTCTTCAACACGGCGATCATGATGGGGATCATGGAAGATGCCACGGCGGTCGCGCTGGCGAAGCCCAGATGGACCACGATCAGGAAGGCCGCCAGGATGGCGAATACGGCGAACACGCCCATGGTTGCCAGGCCGAGGGTCGTCACGAGCTGGGTGGCCAGCCACATGGCGGCTTTCGTGCTAAGCAGGGCGGAACCTAAGCTGATGCCGATACCGAAGAGTACCAGGGTGCCCCAGGATACGCGGGACTGTGCTTCCTTCCAGGTCATGATGTCGATGCCCGGCAGGAACATGATGGTGATGGCGATGACCGTAGAGGCCGTCGTGGAAACGGGGTGCAGAACTTTTTCCGTGACCCATGCGGCGAGCAGGAGGACGGAGATGATCAACAGTTTCTTTTCTTTCGGACGCATCGGTCCCAGTTCTTCCATGGACCGTCTGACCGTTTCGTCGCCGCCTTCGACTTCGTCCATTTCAGCCGGTAACAGCTTCATGCAGACGAAATAGAGGACGACGGACATGATGGCCGCGTACGGGGCGGCCGCAATGAACCAGTGCAGCCACGTGATGGTGCCGCCCAGTTCCCTTTCAATGAAGCCCAGGGCAACCATGTTCTGGGCTGCCGCGGTTTTGATGCCGATGTTCCAGATGGAGGCCGCGTGTACCGTGACGACCATCAGCAGGGCGGCGAAGCGGCTCTTGTTGGACAGGCCGAACGCCGAGATGATGCCGAGTACGATAGGAATGATGCAGCCGACGCGGGCGGTCGTGCTCGGTACGAAGAAGGCCAGCACGAAGCCTACGAAAATCATGCCTGCCACGATGCGGCTCGTCTTCGATCCGACTTTGGACAGGATGGTGAGGGCGATCCGTTTATCCAGACCGGTGTTGGTCATGGCCGCCGCCAGGAACATGGCGGCACCGACCAGTACCGTACCGCCGGCGCTGATGCCGTTGAACGTCATTTTGACGGCCTGGCCGAAGCCGATGACTTTGCCGGCCGCTGCCTGGGCCGGTACCATGGAAGGCGCCGTGCCTAACAGGATCAGCATCAGGGACGCGATCAGGGTGGCACTGACAGGATAGGTGACGGCTTCCGTGATCCAGGTCACGACGGCGAAGCACAGCACACCCAGCATGCGCTGGCCTGCGATGGACAAGCCTTTCGGTGTGGGCAGCGCCAATACGATGGCCAGGACGACCAGGGCGATGATAAGGCCATATTTTTTAGCGAAGCTGGTACGCATGGGCGGTGTACCCTCCAACGCCTTCTTTTCCAAACCTTGTTCTTTCGCAGCCATTTTTGAATCCCTCCTCAATAACTCATTAACCGTTTCTCCGGTTTACCTGTACTCATTATAAAGAGGAAGGGAGCATGAAAAAAAGCTGATTCGCCCGAACGGTTAAAAGTGCAAACCGAACGGTCGAAATCAGCTGAATTTTTCAAACTCTTTCTGAAATTGTATGACTGTGTCTCAGAAAGGCCTGTAGACATTCATGATGGCCCGTGCCACGTGATAGCCGTCCAGGGCGGCACTCATGATGCCGCCGGCGTAGCCGCACCCTTCCCCGCAGGGATAGAGGCCGCCGTGTGTCACGGACTGGTAGTCTTTGCCGCGCAGAATGCGCAGCGGCGCCGAAGTACGGGTTTCCACGCCCGTCAACATGCCTTCCGGCCCGTCGAAACCCTGGATGCGCCGGCCGAACCAGGCAATGCCCTGTTTCAGCGTCGCGGCCACGAACGGGGGCAGGACCTCGTCCAGCCGTACGGCCGTCACGCCGGGACGGTAGCTGTACAGGCCGGCCAGGGCCGGCGCCGTCCCGTTCAGGAAGGTTTCCACGCTCTGCGCGGGGGCCCGGTAGTTCCGGCCGCCGGCGGCAAAGGCCAGCCGCTCATAGCGGCGCTGGAAGGCGATGCCCGCCAGGGGATCCGTCCCAAAGTCCGCCGGCGTCACATTGACGACCAGGGCGCTGTTGGCGATTCCGGAATCGCGCTTGTACAGGCTCATGCCGTTGACGACGACGCCGCCTTCCTCGGAGGCTGCCGCCACGACCTGCCCGCCCGGGCACATGCAGAAGGAATAGGCCGTGCGGCTCCGGTCCGGCGTATGATACACGAGGGCGTAGTCCGCGGGGCCCAGCCGCGGATGGCCGGCAAAATCGCCGTACTGCGCCCGGTCAATCAGGCTCTGGGGATGTTCGACGCGCAGGCCCACGGAAAAGGCCTTGGCCTCCATGCCGACGCCTCGCGCAGCGAGGACGGCGTACGTGTCGCGGGCGCTGTGCCCGCAGGCCAGGATGGCCGTCTCCGCCGGCAGCAGTTCGCCGCCGTTCAGTTCCAGGCCGGTCAGGCGGCCGTCGCGGAAGCGGAAATCCGTCACCTGGGTTTCACAGCGGATTTCCCCGCCCAGCCGTTCTATTTCCGCGGCCAGGCCCTGCACCATGGCACGCAGCCTGTCCGTGCCCACATGGGGCTTGTGTTCCGTCAGGATTTCCGGCGGCGCGCCTGCCGCCACGAAGGCCTGCAGAATATCCGCCATGACCGGGTCGTTGACGCGGGTCGTCAGCTTCCCGTCGGAAAAGGTACCGGCGCCGCCCATGCCGAACTGGACATTGGACGCCGGGTTGAATTTTCCCGTACGCCAGAACGTCTCTACATCTTCCACGCGGCGCGACAGGGCCCGGCCCCGCTCCACCAGGATGGGACGGTAGCCGTAGCGGGCCAGTTCCAGGGCGGCCACGAGGCCCCCGGGGCCGGCGCCGATGACGACGGGCCGTTCCGTCAGGGGGACGGAACCCAGCTGCGGTGCTGCCGGTGCGGCTTTTTCGTACGGCTTCACGCCGTTCCGGCCCAGCAGTTTCCGGGTGAAACCGGACGGGACATCCACTTCGGCCGCCACATGGTACAGCAGGCAGACGTTGTCTTTATGCCGCGCGTCGACGGCGCGGTGCAGCACCGTGCACTGCGTGATGGCGCCCGGCCGGATGCCGAGCTTCTTCGCCACGCATTCCCGCAGGGTCTTTTCCTGCTTTAAGGAGAGCTTCACATCGTTTACGCGAAGCGTCAGTTTTGCCATATCTCTAATCCCTACTTTTCACTGGAAATGGTGAAATCCACCGTCACGATCCGGTTGTCGGCCCGCACGTTGTCCGGCAGGCTGAGGTTGGCCCGGACGGATTTTTCGTTGCCGTGCGCGGCCAGGTCGATGTCTTCCGTCCTGACTTCCGTCATGGCCTTCACGACGGACGGCGGTCCCGACACGGTGACCTTGTACGGGTTCACGGTGGAACTCGTCATCTTCATGCCTTCCGGCAGCGAGCCCGTAAAGCTGGCCTTGACGGGTACTTCCTTCGTCACCGTTTCATGCACCAGGGTGGTGCGGATATCCACTTTCTGCGGTTCGAAGGTGATGTCCTCCATGTCGACGCCGTCCCGTCCCACGGCGACAGGCGCTGCCGTCGTCTGGAAGGATTCGCTGCGGTCGCTCACGTCCACGGGGACTTCAATCTTGGAAATGGCTTCCAGGCGCGTCGCGGCGCCGGTCACCTTGACTTCGGAAGGAATCAGCATGGTCTTGCTGATGGCGATGTCCTGGGCCGGTTTGCCCAGCACCCGCGCCGTCAGCGGCATAATCTTTTCCCGCTGGACGTCGATGAAGAGGGAGACCATACGGGGGCTGATGTCCACGACTTCGCCCTGGGGGAAGAAGGCGTTGACCAGCACCGTATGCGGTCCGGCCGTCAGTTTGGACAGGTTCACGTAGGCCGTGATCTGCGATTCCGACAGGTTGGCGAGCACGGTGCGGGGACCGCGGACGCGGACGCTGATTTTGTCCGGTTTATTGAAGACCACCATGTTGGGGGCCAGGTTGCGCTGTCCCAGGGCGACCACGAAATCGCGCTCCGTAATGGGGTTCTGCTCGCCCATGACATAGATCCACAGCAGGACGGCCAGCAGCAGGCAGATGATGCGGGGAATCCAGTTGCTGCCGCCGGGTTCCCGTTTACGTTCCAAGAAATCGTTCATTTGCTCTTTGCCTCCGCCTGTTCCGCATTTTCTTTGCCGCCGCGCAGGCTCAGGATTTTTTCCTTCACCAGGTCCATGAGCGTCGTCTGCGTCCGGACGACGATGGCGCCGCGGAGCATGTCCTTGACGTCATCCGCCTGCAGGTACCGGAAGATTTCCCCGTTCCGGGCGATGGAAATGGTGCCTGTCTCTTCGCTGACGACGAGCACCAGGGCGTCGGACTGTTCGGACAGGCCGATGGCGGCGCGGTGCCGCGTGCCCAGTTCCTGGCTCAGGTTGCGCTGTTCCGTCAGGGGCAGCAGGCACGAAGCCGCCACGATGCGGTTGCCGCGGATGATGACGGCGCCGTCGTGCAGGGGCGTGTTCTTTTCAAAAATATTCAGGAGCAGGCTGTCCGTCACGAGGCCATCAATCTTGACGCCTGTCTCGATGCGCTCTTCCAGGCCGATGGCCCGTTCGAAGACGATGAGGGCGCCCACCTTGCGGCGCGCCATGATGGACGCGGCACTCGCCACGGCGTCAATCATGTCGTTCAATTCGTCCTCGTCGATTTCCTGGGCCTTGCGGAACAGGCGCCCGCGGCCGATCTGTTCCAAGGCGCGGCGCAATTCCGGCTGGAACACGATAGGCAGGGCGACCAGGACCATGGTCATGGCCTTTTCCAGCAGCCAGTTGATGACATGCAGGTTCAGCCATTTGCTGACCAGCATGATGAAGGCCAGCACAATCAGGCCTTTTACCAGCGCTGCCGCCCTGGTATTCTTCAGCATCGTATAGATTTTATAAAGGAAATAAGCGACCACGCCGATGTCCACGAAATCGAGGAACCCGATGGTGCGGCTCAGTCCCTGTAACTGTTCGAGCAAGGAAACCACCTTTACTTTCCGTTCTGTCTCAGGCCGTAACAAGCTGTTTTTGCGCACACTTGCGCATATTATACGATTATTATAGCACAGCCCTGCATCCTGATGCTATCAAATATTTGTGACAAAAAAGGCACCCGCGGCCGAAGCTGCGGATGCCAAAAGCATAAGGGCTGGTTCAGGGCTCTGGATCAGAGTTTCGTCTCCAAAGCTTTGCAGGCGGTTTCCTGGTCTGCCAGGACTTTGTCGCAGACGACGAACTGCTTGTCGTTCTCGACATAGCTCGGTCCGCCGTAGGAAACACGGGCGTTGACGCAGTGTTCCGGATCCAGGGCCTGCATCAGGTCCGGCTCGAACAGATCCGAGAACTGCTTGTATTCCGCCAGCGTCATATCGAGGAGGAACTTGTTCTCCTTGATGGCGTAGGCCACGCACTTGCCAACCACGGCATGGGCCTTGCGGAACGGCAGGCCTTTGCGCACCAGGTAGTCGGCCAGGTCCGTCGCGTTCGAGAAATCGTGGGAAACGGCCCATTTCATGCGGTCCGTCTTGACCTGCATGGTGAGGATCATGTCACGGTAGACCTGCAGGGTGAACTTCACCGTGTCGATGGCGTCGAACAGGCCTTCCTTGTCTTCCTGCAGATCCTTGTTGTAGGTCAGCGGCAGGCCCTTCAGGGTCGTCATCATGGCGATCATTTCGCCGTAGACACGGCCTGTCTTGCCACGGACCAGTTCGGAAATGTCGGGGTTCTTCTTCTGCGGCATCATGGACGAACCCGTCGCGAAGGCGTCGTCCAGCTCGATGAAGCCGAACTCCGTGCTGCTCCAGAGGCACAGTTCCTCCGACAGACGGCTCATGTGCATCATCAGGATGGAAGCGAAGGACAGGAACTCCAGAATGTAGTCCCGGTCACTGACAGCATCCATGCTGTTCGGATAGACCTTGCTGAAATGCAGCTGCTCAGCCACGAAGAAGCGGTCGATGGGGAACGTGGTCCCTGCAATGGCACCGGCCCCCAGGGGCATGATGTCCGCCCGGTCGAACACGCCGAGCAGGCGGTCGAAGTCGCGGCGCAGCATGTTGAAGTAGGCCAGCAGATGATGGGCGAACGTGATCGGTTGCGCACGCTGCAGATGCGTGTAGCCGGGCATGAGAGTCTTGTCATGCTTTTTGGCCACCGTCAGCAGCGCCTCTTCGAAGCGGATCAGCAGTTCCGCAATTTCCGCCACTTCGCGTTTCACATACATATGCATATCCAGGGCGACCTGGTCATTGCGGCTGCGCGCCGTGTGCAGGCGGGCGCCGGCGTCGCCGATGCGCTCGGTCAGACGCGCCTCGATGTTCATGTGGATGTCTTCCAGTTCCACGCTGAAATCGAATTTGCCGGCCTCGATATCCGCCAGGATATCCTTCAGGCCCTGGACGATCTTATCCTTGTCTTCCACGGAAATGATGCCCTGCTTCGCCAGCATCGTGGCGTGGGCGATGCTGCCGCGGATATCTTCCCTGTACAACCGCTTGTCATAATTAATGGACGCATTGAATGCGTCCACTAATTCGTTCGTATTTTTGCTGAAGCGGCCTCCCCAAAGTTTAGCCATTATTTCAACGTTCCTTTCTTCATCATAGCCCTTACTGCCAGCGGCAGGCCGAACAGGTTGATGAAGCCCGTGGCGTCGCTCTGGTCGTATACTTCGTCTTCGCCGAAGGTCACATATTCCTGGCTGTACAGGGAGTACGGGGACTTGGCGCCGGCGGAGATGATGTTGCCTTTGTACAGTTTCAGGCGGACCGTACCGGTAACGGTCTTCTGGGTTTCGTTGACGAAGGCGTCCATGGCTTCGCGCAGGGCGCAGAACCATTTGCCGTCGTACACCAGCTCGGCATACTTGATGGCCAGGCCTTCTTTATAATGGTACGTGTCTTTGTCCAGGCACAGGTTTTCCAGTTCGTTGTGGGCATAGTAGATGATGGAGCCGGCCGGGGTTTCGTATACGCCGCGGCTCTTCATGCCGACGAGGCGGTTTTCCACGATGTCGCTGATGCCGACGCCGTTGCGGATGCCGATCTCATTCAGCTTTTCCACGATCTTGGCCGGGCTCAGCTTTTCGCCGTTGACGGCAACGGGAACGCCTTCCACGAATTCGAGTTCCACGTATTCGTCCTTGTCCGGTGCGGCTTCGGGCGTGCAGGTCACTTTGAACATTTTGTCCTGCGGTGCGTTCCACGGATCTTCCAGGTCGGAACCTTCGTGGGACAGATGCCACATGTTGCGGTCCATGGAGTAGTCGTCGGAATGGGAAACAGGTACGGGGATGTTGTGGGCAGCGGCGTAATCGATTTCCTGGTCACGGGATTTCAGTTCCCATTCACGCCAGGGAGCGATGATGGCGATGTCCGGATCCAGGGCCTTGACGCCCAGTTCGAAACGGACCTGGTCGTTGCCTTTGCCTGTCGCGCCGTGGGCGATGGCATCGGCGCCTTCCTTGTGGGCGATGTCGACCAGATGTTTTGCGATCAGCGGACGCGCGAAGGACGTGCCCAGCAGATATTTCTTTTCATAAACGGCACCGGCTTTGACGCAGGGCCATACGTAATTTTCGATGAAGTCTTCCTTCAGGTCCAGGATATAGCACTTGGAAGCGCCGGACTTCAGCGCCTTGTCGTGAACCGGATCCAGTTCGTCGCCCTGGCCCAGGTCGGCCGTGACGCAGATGACTTCACAGTTGTTGTAATGGTCTTTCAGCCACGGGATGATGACGGAAGTATCCAAGCCGCCGCTGTATGCTAATACAACCTTCTTGATGTTTTCCTTTTTCGCTTTTGCCATTTGAAAGGCCTCCCTTATGCTTTATTGATGTCTTGGGTCTCACGGCCTGCTCTCTTTCTATGCAGGCCTTAAAATCTGAACAGCTTTATTGTAGCACACTGAAAAGATAATGCAAGGGAAATTTTAATATTTTTTCAAGTTTTTCTGTTTATTTATGCATTTAAAGGTTATTTATGCAGTTATGCGTCCCTCTATACATTTTCAGGGCAGCCATCCGCTCCGCAAGGAAGGATGACCACCCTGAAATGACGTTTTCCCGACAGCCCGTCGGGACAAATCCTGTATTCTTATTTATGCCGCCGGACATCAGATGGCCGCGTCGCTCATGAGCAGCGCCATGATGGCCTTTTGCGTGTGCAGGCGGTTTTCCGCCTCGTCGAAGACCACGGACTGCGGCCCTTCCAGGACTTCTTCCGTGATTTCCTCGCCGCGGTGCGCCGGCAGGCAGTGCATGACGATGGCACCGTCGCGGGCCGCCTTCAGCAGTTCGCTGTTGATCTGGTAATCGTGCAGGGCCTGTTTGCGGACTTCGCGTTCCGCCTCTTCGCCCATGCTGGTCCACACGTCCGTATAAAGGACATCGGCGCCCCTGGCAGCCTTCTTGACGTCCTCTTCCACCGTGATGGTGCTGCCCGTCAGCCTGCCGTCTTCCTGGGCCTCTTTGACGATGACCGGATCCGGCTGGTAGCCCTTCGGGCTGGCGCAGACCATGTTCATGCCCACCTTCGCGCAGGCGAACATGAGGGAGTGGGCCATGTTGTTGCCGTCGCCCACGTAGACCAGTTTGCGTCCCTTGAGGATCTTCTGGTGCTCCTCGATGGTCAGCAGGTCCGTCAGGGCCTGGCAGGGATGCAGCAGGTCCGTCAGGCCGTTGATGACCGGTACGGACGCGTACTTGGCCAGTTCAATGACCGAATCATGGGAGAACGTGCGGATCATGATGCCGTCCACCATGCGGGACAGGACGCGGGCCGTGTCACGGACCGGTTCGCCGCGGCCGATCTGCGAGTCCTTGTCACTCAGGTAGATGGAATGGCCGCCCAGCTGGTGGAACCCGGTCTCGAAGGACACGCGGGTGCGCGTCGAAGCCTTCGAGAACAGCATGGCCAGGGTCTTTCCCTTGCAGTATTCATGGGGCACGCCGTTCTTCTGCATAGATTTCAGTTTCTTCGCCACATCGAGGATGGTGGCCACTTCGCCGACGGTAAGGTCGTGAATCGAAAGCAGGTCTTTATGCTTTAATCCCATTCGAACTCACACCTCTCCCCTTACGCCCGGACGACTTCCGTGCCGATGCCTTCGTCGCTGAAGATTTCAGCCAGGATGGCGTGATCCACACGGCCGTCGACGATATGGGCCTTTCTGGCACCACCGGACAGGGCCGTGATGCAGGCCTTCACCTTCGGAATCATGCCGCCGTCGATGCTGCCGCGGATGATCAGTTCCTGCGCTTTTTCGAAGCTCAGGGTCGACAGGAAGCTGTTTTCGTCGTGATAATCTTCGTAGATGCCCTTGACATCGGTCAGGACAATCAGTTTTTCCGCCTTCAGGGCACCGGCGATCTTGCCGGCCGCGCTGTCGGCGTTGATGTTGTACGATTCCCCCTGCAGGCCGACGCCCGTCGGGGCGATGACCGGGATGTAGCCGGCATCGAGGAGGACATTCAGCAGTTCCGTGTTGACAGCTTCCACGCTGCCCACGAAGCCGATATCGACCAGGTTGACTTCGCCGTTTTCATACACATCGGCCAGATGCTTCTTGGCCACGATGAGGTTGGCGTCCTTGCCGTTCAGGCCGACAGCCTTGCCGCCCAGACGGTTCACTTCGGCCACCAGGTCCGTGTTCGTACGGCCGACGAGGGCCATTTCCGTCAGGGCCACGGCCTCTTCGTCCGTCACGCGCAGGCCGTTGACGAAGGCAGGCTTCTTGCCGGCCTTCTGCAGCATCTGCGGCACTTCGGGGCCGGCTGCATGGACCATGATGGGGCGCAGGCCGGCGCACTGCAGGAAAATGATGTCCTGGAGCAGCTGTTTGCGCAGGGTCGGGTCCGTCATGGACTTTCCGCCGAACTTGACGACGACGACTTTATCCTTGAAATCCCTCAAATAAGGCAGTGCCTCTACCAAAATGCCGATATCTTCGTTTCGTAACATTGTTGGTACCTCCTCTTTATATATGCCATAGGAAAACAAAGCATTGATATAATATTTTACCACATGGCGCCGTATTTTTATAGGGAAATTTGCCCTTTTCCTACAGCTCCGTCTTGGTTGTCAAGACATGTGTTACACTCTTGAATTTGAGAAATACTCTGTTACAACCTGGTTTGGGCTTCTGAATGCTAGGGATGTCTTGGCTGTGCCGTTGTAGCGTTTTTCATGCTTTTCCA
>Ga0256406_1001127_pt1 | contig 44344 bp, 33 predicted proteins | sample RumenRJG_03DNA_FD_185986 | JGI IMG/M metagenome (GOLD analysis project Ga0256406, IMG submission 185986) | Bovine rumen microbial communities from Lethbridge, Alberta, Canada - RJG_03 | ecosystem: Host-associated > Mammals > Digestive system > Stomach > Rumen | place: Canada: Alberta | collected... | reverse complement strand
GGACGACCGCGGTAAGTTTATCTGTATCGTGGCGGGCTATACCGACCAGATGCACGACTTCATCGATGCGAACCCGGGTTTGAAGAGTCGTTTTACGCAGACCATCCATTTCGAGGACTACAATCCAGACGAACTCACGCAGATATTTGTCAACATGGCTACCGGCAAGAATTTCGTGCTCGACGAGGAGATGCGTGCTGCCGTTCATCGTCAGTTCGAACAGCTCTACCTGCGTCGCGACAAGAATTTCGGCAATGCGCGTGAGGCCCGCCGTATCTTCGACCAGACCGTGGAGCGCCAGAGCGAGCGACTGGTCCGTCAGATGAGTCAGCCCGATGTGCAGGTGTGCGACGATGTGGCCGACGGATTCCAGTTCGAGGATATGTACAAGTTGACCGTGGAAGACCTGCCCATGGCTCAGAGCACATCATCACGTCCGCTCGACGAGGTGCTGGCCGAGCTCGACGACTTCATCGGCATGCGCTCCGTCAAGAATGCTATCCGCCGCCTGGCCGTGCAGAGCATGTTTATCAAGCAGCGTGCCGCCATGGGTGCAGGTAGCGTGCAGCAGATGACGATGAACTTCATCCTGACGGGTAATCCCGGTACGGGTAAGACGTCTATCGCACGCAAGATGGGTGAGGTGCTCCAGGCCATGGAGGTGCTGCCCACATCCAATGTCATCGAAGCCAGCCGTGCTACGCTGGTAGGAAAATATATGGGAGAGACGCCCAAGATTGTCAACGCCATGTGCGACAAGGCGATGGGGGGTATCCTCTTTATCGACGAGGCCTATACGCTGTCTGACCAGAACGACCAGTACGGCAAGGAGGCTATCGACACCCTGATGAAACGTATGGAGGACGACCGTGGTAAGTTCGTGGTCATCGTGGCTGGCTATCAGAACAAGATGGAGCAGTTCCTGATGATGAATGCCGGACTGGCCAGTCGTTTCACCTATAAACTGCATATTGAGGACTACACACAAGACGAGTTGCTGGCTATCTTCAAGAAGATGGCCGAGAAACAGCAGTACACGCTGTCGCCGGGTGCCGAGTTCAAGGCGCTGGATGTCATCAGCCAGATGCTCGAGGTCAAGGACGAGACCTTCGGCAACGCCCGCGAGATTCGCAACCTGCTCGACGAGACCATTCAGCAGCTCTCTATCCGTGTGTCCAACATGCCGCCTGAGACCGTTACCAAGGAGACCTATCAGATTATCCAGCCTGAGGACTTCAAGGACCGTCAGTAAGCGGAATAGTAAGTACCGAAAATTCTTAGAACATGATTATTTGTCCTAGTTGTAAAGAAGAGATAGAAGACGATTCCTGTTACTGTGATCAGTGCGGAAAAGCCTTAGCATATTGTGAGCGTTGCGGCCGTGTGGGTATCGGCCGGCGCTGCACCTCCTGTGGTGGCATGATGCTGCTGGCCGACGAGTTCAAGCAGCGTCAGGAGACCTCTAATGTATCGATGTCTGTGTCTATGCGCCAGATGTCTATGCGTGGCATCTCCCAGCGCTCGGTATCGGTCAGTCAGCGTGGCGGCATCCCCGGCACACCTACCATGGGTGGTGGCGGACTGCCTCAGCTGCAGCTGTTCAACGACTCGCTGGGCATCCGCATCGTGGGTATCAACGGGGCTGTCATAGGCCGCAAGCAGGGTCCGTATATGCATTTCTTCAAGACGCAGGCCTACGTATCGGGTGCGCATGCGCAGTTGCTGTTCCGTCCTGAGTCCGGCTGGTGTATAGTCGACCGTGGTTCGTCGAATGGCACCAAGCTCAACGACCACCGTCTGCAGCCCGACGTAGAGATGTCTATCAAGAATGGAGATATCGTCACCATAGCCAATGTGGTGTTGAAAGTAGTAATTAGTGTAAATTAAATAAGTAGAAATGGCACATTTTCATATATCAGCATCAAGCAGAGTAGGATGTGTGAGGACAAACAATGAGGACATGATCCTCATCGGTTCAGAACTGTTGCGTAATGATGTCTATAAAACCAGTTTCACGACTAAAGCAGATAACCGTTTGCTCCTGGCTATTGCCGACGGCATGGGCGGACATAACTGTGGCGAGGTGGCCAGCGAGGACTCCCTGACCAATCTGCGCTTTTTCTTTGACGACCTGCCTTTGAACATGACCGAGGGCAACCTGCGTCAGGCTATGGACAACTGGCTGAAGAGCATGTGTCTGGCTGTAGAGGCCAAGGGTAAGGAAGACCCCATCTACCGTGGCATGGGCACCACGCTCGTGGCTTTCCTGTATTACGGCGGACAGTATTACTGGGTCAACTGTGGCGACAGTCGTCTGTACCGCTTGCATCAGGGCGAACTCACCCAGCTCACCACCGACCACTCGCTCAGTAATGTGCTGGGCCTGAAGACCCACTCCAGTCAGATTGTCAACTGCATCGGCGGTGGCAGCACGGAGAGTTATATCGACATGGCGAATATCACTGGTGAGGTGGAGTCGGGCGACACGTTCATGCTGTGCAGCGACGGTCTCACCGACATGGTGGCCGACGAGGACGTGCAGGCGCTGCTGGAGAAAAAGGCCGATGCCGACATGCTGTGCGAGGCTGCCGACAAGGCCGGTGGATATGATAATGTATCAGTGATTACGATTAGAGTAGATTAGTAAGATTAAATATTTGAACAGATAAGAGTTTTATATGCCGTTAAGATTACCTGACAGGTTACCTGCCATAGATATTCTGAAGCGTGAGAATATCTTCGTGATGGATAACTCAAGGGCACACTCACAGGACATCCGACCTCTGCGGATTGTGATCCTGAACCTGATGCCCCTGAAAATTACAACAGAGACCGACCTTATCCGACTGCTATCGAACACCCCGTTGCAGTTGGATATCAATTTTATGAAGCTTAAGAGTCATACGCCGAAGAATACGCCCATAGAACACATGATGATGTTCTATCGCGACTTTGAGTCGATGCGCCATGAGAAGTTCGACGGTATGATTATCACAGGTGCGCCTGTGGAGACCATGGATTTTGAGCAAGTGACCTATTGGGACGAGATAGTGGATATCTTCAACTGGGCCCGCACCCACGTCACCAGTACGCTCTATATCTGCTGGGCTGCGCAGGCTGGCCTCTATCATTATTATGGTGTGCCCAAGTATCCGCTTGATAAGAAGATGTTCGGCATCTTCGAACAGCACACCCTCCAGCCTCAGATGCCTATCTTCCGTGGCTTCGACGATACGTTTATGATGCCTCACAGCCGTCATACGGAGGTCCACAAGGAGGATATCCTGGCACATCCTGAGCTCCAGCTCATTGCCGAGAGCGATGACAGCGGCGTCAGCATCGTGATGGCGCGCGGCGGACGTGAGTTCTTTATCACGGGCCACCTGGAGTATTCGCCCAATACGCTGGATAATGAGTATAAGCGCGACTTTGGTGTGCGTTCTGATGTGGAGTTGCCGCGCAACTATTATCGCAACGACGACCCGTCGCTGCCGCCTATGGTCACTTGGCGCGCGCACGCAAACCTTTTCTATAGTAACTGGATCAACTACTACGTCTATCAGGAGACGCCGTTTGATATCAACAAGATTGAATGATACAACTGGAACTGCTGGCTCCTGCCAAGAATCTGGAGTGTGGCATTGCTGCCATCGACCATGGGGCTGATGCCGTGTATATCGGGGCTGCGCGCTTTGGTGCGCGTGCTGCCGTGGGCAATAGTGTGGACGATATCCGCACGCTCTGCCAGTATTCCCATCAGTATGGCGCCCGTGTCTATGTCACGGTCAATACCATTGTCTATGATGATGAACTGGCCGATACGCGGGCGTTGCTGCAGCAGTTGGCCGAGGCACAGGTCGATGCTATCCTGGTGCAGGATATGGGTGTGCGTCAGATGGCGCAGGAACTGGGTCTCACCGTTCATGCCTCTACGCAGACTGATAACCGCACGGCCGGGAAGGTCAGTTGGCTCCGCTCCCTGGGCTTTGCCCGTGTGGTACTGGCGCGCGAGTTGTCGGCTCAGGAGATAGCCGACATCCATCGTCAGGAGCCCGATACCGAACTCGAGGTCTTTGTCCATGGTGCGCTCTGCGTCAGCTATAGCGGACTCTGCTATGCGTCGCAGTATTGCTTTGGCCGCAGCGCCAACCGTGGTGCCTGTGCCCAGTTCTGCCGCATGAAGTTCGATTTGCTGGATGCTGATGGCGAGGTGCTCGATGCGCAGCGCTATTTCCTCTCGCTGAAGGATATGAACCAGAGCGAACATCTGGGCGAACTCATCGAGGCGGGTGCTGTGTCGTTTAAGATTGAGGGCCGACTCAAGGATGTGACGTATGTGAAGAATGTGACGGCTGCCTACAGCCAGTTGCTCAACGCCTATATCAAGCAGCATCCCGGCCAGTACGAGCGTGCCTCGAAGGGCAGTTGCACCTATACGTTCAGGCCTGATTTGCGCAAGACCTTCAATCGTGGCTATACCACGTATTTCCTGCATGGCCGACAGCCTGATATTGCCTCTTTCGACACGCCTAAGGCTATGGGTGAGTTTGTGGGCACGGTCAAGGAGTTGCGTGGCAATTCGTTTAATGTGGCAGGTGTGGCGTCGTTCAGTAATGGCGACGGACTCTGCTTCGTCAACGACCGCCGCGAGCTCGAGGGCTTCCGTGTGAATAGGGTAGAGGGCAACCGTCTTTTCCCCTTGAAGATGCCGGCCAACCTGCGTCCCGGACTCCGTCTTTATCGTAATAACGACCAGGAGATGGAACGCCTGTTGGGTAAGAAAAGTGCCGAACGAAAGATGACGGTCACCATGGCTTTGCGTGCCACGGCCGATGGTTTCTCCCTGCAGATGGGCGATGCTGTAGCCTCTATCGTGGCCGAACATCAGGAGGCTCAGAAGGACCCGCGCGAGAATATCATCCGTCAGCTTACCAAACTTGGCGGCACGCCGTTTGAGTGCTCAGAGGTTGATATCCCTGCTGATTTTAACTACTTCATCCCTAGTAGCTTGCTGGCAGAGCTTAGAAGGAATACTGTAGAGGCGGCGCTGGCTCTTTCCGTCAGCCCTCAGCCCTCTCACATCAGCCCTCAGCCATCATCCCTCAGCCCTCAGACATCCTACCATCTGCCGTACCTCTACAACGCCTCCAATGCCCTGGCGCGTGCGTTCTACGAGCAGCAGGGTATCCAGGTGGCTGATGCCTTTGAGGTGCGCCAGCCCGCCGAGCGTCTCATCATGCAGTGCCGTCATTGTCTGCGCTTTGCCCTGGGACGCTGTGTGAAACATGGTGGCCGGAAGCCCGAGTGGAAGGAACCGCTGTCGCTGCGCTTAGGCGACGGGCGTCAGTTCCGCCTGGAGTTTGACTGCCGTCATTGTCAGATGAATATTTACGCCGATGAATAGACTGTCGCTTTACGTAATAGGAGTGCTCAGCCTGCTCTTCACAGGTTGCTATCATCAGACGCCCGAGACCTCGGACGCCTGGATAGTCACCGAGGAGCAGATGGACTCTATCTCTTTCTATACCACCCATCACTACACCCACAACTATAATTTCCTGGTGACGGCCGACACCCTCTGGCTCATCTGTCAGCAGCCCTCTGAGGTGCTCAGCGACATGCTGGTAGACAGTGTTGCCGTGGTGCGCGACGACCGTCTGGTGGTGGCCGATATCATGACCCTCTCGTCAGATACTATCGACTCCGTATGGGTGCAGGTGGCGCGTGATCAGATGACCATGGGCTGGATCCACGAGCAGCAGATGTTGCCCGGTGTGGCCCCTGACAACCCCATCTCGCAGTTCATCACCTTCTTCTCCGATACCCACCTGCTCATCATGCTGGCCTTCCTTGTGGTGGTGCTTGCCGCCTATACCCTCCGCATGGCCTATCGTCATAATGCCCGCATCGTGCATTTCAACGATATCCCCTCCGTCTATCCCATGCTGCTGGCCATTCTTGTGTCGGCCTCAGCCGTGTTCTATAGCACCATCCAGTTGGCCGACCCCGACTCCTGGCGCCATTACTACTATCATCCCACGCTCAATCCCTTTGCCGTGCCCCTGCATCTCAGCCTGTTCCTGATATCCGTATGGGCCATGCTGCTTATCGCCATTGCCGCGCTCGATGATATCCGCCGCCAACTGTCGTTCACCGAGGCCATCCTCTATTGCCTGGGTCTGATGGGCGTCCTGGCCATCGACTATGTCGTCTTCAGCATCTCCACCCTTTACTACATCGGTTACCCCCTGCTGATTGCCTACGTCGCCTTCGCCATCTACCAGTATGTGCATCATGGCCGTGCCGTCTATATCTGCGGCCAGTGCGGCGCCACCCTTCACCAGAAGGGCAAGTGTCCCCATTGCGGCACCGTGAATGTTTAGAGCGGATATAATCCACAGGTAAGCAACGGAACGATTGCTAAAGACTGACGGAAAGTGAATGGAACAATAGCGAAAAGTTTAGATTTAGCTTTATTGTCCCGTTGCTTACCAGCAAATTTTATTTGCCAATGACAAACGAGAGCGTAAACACAACAATAATCGAGAAACATACGTGGCTGGAGCCAGGAGTTTGGCGCAAACCATGCATCGTACATGTAACGATGGTGGCAAATGCGCGGCAGGCGTTGTTTGGCAAACTGGCGCACAATGGTTCGGAGGCTGTCATAGAAAAGACCCCGATAGGCTGGGCACTCATCAATAAGCAGCAGAAAATGCTGATGATGTGTCCTGAGATAAAAATTCTTGCTGACAAAGTGATGCCCGACCATCATCACATGGTGCTTCAGGTGCAGCGGACCATGTCGCGTAGCATCAAACAGGTGGTGCGCGGCTATATGCAGGGATGCAAGGAGGAAGCACGCAAACTGGGATATACTGAGAACCTGTATGACGCGCCGCCCTTCTATCGTGTGCTGACCCACAAAGGGCAACTGCATGCTATGATAGAATATGTGAAAGCCAACGCAGAACGTGCCTGGCAGCGCCGGCAGAACCCCGATCTCTTCAGGTTACATCGTAAAACGGCAGTTTGTGGATTGCAATTCACGTCTATGGGTAACCATTTCCTGTTGGACTGGCCTGACAGACAATTGGTGGAAATGAGCCGTGAAGCCGGTGCTGAGCAAATAGATGAACGGCTGCAGAGGGTGCTGGCGGCAGCACATAATGGGGCGGTTACCTATACGGCGGCGATTAGCAAGGGCGAGCAGAAAATAGCAAGAGCAGTTCGCGAAAGCGGATTCCCGTTGGTGGTGCTGCTTAACGATGGTTTCCCGGCAGAGGGCTCACCGCATGAACGTTTTTTCAAACCTGGCGGAGTCTATTTCGAGACTTGTTCGAATGGTAAGTTGTTGCTGATGGAGCCAGAAGAGAGTGCTTTTGTAAATCAGGTGGTGATGAAAGCAACAGAGGAGACTCTGCGACGGAAGGCAGAAGCTAAGCACTATAGCTACAGGGAAATCCCTGTAACATCTCAACGCTACCGATTTGTGGCTTTGAATGAAATTGGCCGATTACTGGTTGAAAGGTGAATTTATTTCATAAAAAATGAAGTGAGCCCGGCATACCCCTGAAAATTTGAGTTAACTAAAATCATGATTTGAATTAACTCGATTGATGATTTGAGTTAACTCAAACGATTAAATTAGTTAACGGGCCATTTTTAGGCCCGTTTTTTTGTTCACTTTTTTGTCTTTGGAATCAATACCAGCCTCTCACTTCACTTCGTCGTATCTCTGTCCGAGAAACGACGTGTTGCTCATCGAGAAACGACGTGTTGCTCATCGAGAAACGACGTTTCTCTTTCTAACCCCAAAATTTCGAGTCATAATTTCAATGTTTAATGTTTAATATTTAATGTTTCATGTTTAATGTATTCATACCCCCAAAAACGCCACTCGAGTGAAATCATCGATTGAGCTTCCTATGGTAAATCACGAATTTTGAGTATTAAAATATTTAAATTTCTATTATTTCTTATATGTTTATCGTCTGTGACGATGTTTTTGATGTTTAAGGGGGCTACGCCCTTTCTCAATTCATATGTTTCATGCAACAGTTTTTTCTTGTGCAATGCGTTGTTGTCGCATGTACTCATGTCTTGGCTCATAGTCGCAGTCGTTCTTGATGACAGAGAATACGATTCTGAGCAGTTTGTTGGCAATATTGATGATAATCACCTGTTGAGGTTTTCCAGCTAATGCCATGCGCTGTTTGTATTCAACCATGTCCACGTTGAAACGTGATGCGACCTGTGCAGCCTGTGTGAGATATGTTCGTACTATACTGTTGGACTTGTGTCCTATATAGTCGCGTTTGTGCACGGTCGTTCCGGAGTCCTCGTAGAATGGCGCTATACCGCAGTAACTTGCAAACTTCTTATATGATGTTATGCCAATGAAGTTATTCGTATAGATGAGGATGGCCGCTGTGCTGACCAGTCCTATGCCTGTGATGGATATGATATGACTGAAATTGGCAGCAATCGTGGGACTTGTTGACATCAGTTCACGCATTTTTACCTCACAGTTCTCTATTCGCTCTGTTATCTCTTTTATGAGTTTCTGGCTGTCCTTGTACATGAATTTGAGTTGTTCGCAGTTCTCGGCAATCTGTTTCAATTCGTTTGATCTAACGACCAGTTGCTTGCGCATCTCCACCAGCTGCCTGCGATAGAGAAGCAGGTGTCGCAGATTCAGAATCTCAACGTTTTTTGGCGTATAAGGGCGTGTTTTGTCCTGGTTGCGCCATGCATACTCTGCAATGAGCAGCGAGTCCCTGCGGTCGTCCTTGCCGTGGTCTCTGCGAATCTTTGCAATCTCCGCCGCATGTTCACGCCAGATAATCATCTGTTTGGATGTAATGTAGTCACACAATGCGATGTCGTATCCGCCTGTTGTCTCACAGCAGAATGTCCATTCGGACGTATCTATGCCTGCAGCTGCCTTACGCACCATAGCGACCATTTTACGGAAGCCTGAAGGTCTGTTGTCGAACTTGCCATAGACTTGGAGTGAGGGCTTGTCACCAGTCATTGACGGGATAATCACGCTTGCATCTATAGTTTTTTTCGAAACATCGATGCCAATAAAGATTTTTTTCATACCTTTGTGTCTGAATTATTATTCTCAGGACGTGATTAACTATCTTCTGCCTAGGGCTATCACCTTACTCAGGCTCCGAGCCTATCTTCCTATTAAGCCTTCGCAGATAGAACCCAGAGGGACTATAACTCAAATTAGACTCATGGTCTGGCTAGCTCACTAGATTACCCACTGGAGGTTAATCCGTCCTTCCTACAACAAAGGTACGAATTAACTTTTGTTCATCATTCATCCTTCGATGATAATTTTTCTGCAAAGGTAAGGCTAGCTCAAGTCATGAAATCACTCGAGTCAATCGATGATTTCAGCTATATAGGGGTGACTTTTCTGCTTTTTCCTTGGCAAAATGGAGATGGATACGCATTTTTCTCGTCAACCATTTTTGCTGCAAACGCATGCTTCCTCATCGAAAAGTGCCTTTTTTTTAATTGTCACAACTGTCACTGTCACGCACTCCGTCATTTCTCATTTTTTACATTATCTCATTTTTACATTTTCCCCTACTAAGCCATTTATTTTCGATGTATTCCTTTGTCTTTACAAATAATATTTGTATCTTTGCATCTTGGAAAGACTAGAAACCAAAAGATAATGATTATGGAACACGTCACACCCTCTGCTGATGATCTCCTGTTGAGTGAGGAGGATATCAAACTGAGATATATCACGCCAGCGATAACTGGTAAGGGCTGGTCGGTGACGGATATCTCGATGGAGGCTCAGGTGAAGCTTACTGATGGTAAGATTAACCTGAGGGGTAACCTTGTGGCACGTGGCAAGGCTAAGTATGCCGACTACATGCTTTTCTTTAATCGCGCTACCCCCATTGCTATTGTTGAGGCCAAGGATGCCAATCATTCTGTGAGCCACGGCATGCAGCAAGCTAAGGAGTATGCAGAGATGATGGATATCCCCTTTGCCTATAGTTCCAATGGTTTTGGTTTTCAGGAGTACGACTTCCTGACAGGCACGGAGCGCACTATCCCTATGGACAGCTTCCCAACGAAAGACGAGCTCTATGCCCGCTTCCTGCACGAGAGTCACGACGGTGAGGGTATCTCTGATAAAGAACTCAAGATTATCAATCAGCCCTACTGCACCGGGCAGGACATCTTCCCGCCCCGCTACTATCAGCGCAATGCCGTGAACCGTACGGTGAACGCCGTGGCACGTGGCGAGAAGCGTATGCTGCTGGTAATGGCTACAGGTACGGGTAAGACCTATACCGCCTTCCAGATTGTCTATCGCCTGCTGAAGACGGGCTTGGTGAAGAAGGTGCTCTACCTGGCCGACCGCAACGTGTTGGTAGACCAGTCTATTGAGCAGGATTTCAAGCCTCTTAACAACACCATCCATAAGGTGAGCTATCAGCAGGACAAGGAGAATCCCGATACAGCTCACGAAGTCTATTTTGCCCTATACCAGCAACTGATAGGTAAGGAGGGGGCCAAAAACTACGCAGAGCTCTTCAAGCCCGAGTTCTTTGACTTGGTGATTGTGGACGAGTGCCATCGTGGCAGTGCCAAGGATGACAGCAACTGGCGCGAGATACTGGAATACTTCAAGGACGCCATCCAACTGGGTATGACGGCCACGCCTAAGGAGACCCGCTATCAGTCAAATATCAGTTATTTTGGCGAGCCCCTTTACAAATACAGTCTGAAGGAAGGTATTGACGATGGTTTCCTGGCTCCCTACAAGGTTATCAATATCACCACGAATATCGGTGACGAGTGGCGTCCCGTGAAAGGTCAGCGCGACATCTATGGCAACCTGATAGAAGACCGTATCTATAACAATACAGACTACGACTACAACATTATCATAGAAGACCGCATCCGCGAGGTGGCCCACGAGGTGAGTAATTATCTGAGGAGTACCGACCCCATGGCAAAGACCATCGTGTTCTGTGCTGATGAAGACCATGCCGAGCGTATGCGCATTGCCCTGACCAACGAGAATGCAGATATGTGCCGCAAATTCCCCGATTACGTGGTGCGTATCACGGGTAGCGATACCTACGGACAGTCTAAGCTCGACTATTTTATTGCTGTGGCATCTAAGACGCCTGTCGTCGCCACCACCAGCAAACTGCTCTCTACAGGTGTGGACTGCAAGATGGTGAAGCTCATTGTGCTCGACCAGCGCATCAACTCCATGACAGAGTTCAAGCAGATAGTAGGTCGTGGCACCCGTATCCGCGAGAAAGACGGTAAGACCCATTTCACCATAATGGACTTCCGTAATATTACCCGTCTCTTTGCCGACCCCGACTGGGACGGACCAATAGAGATAGACAAAGGCTATATGCCCGACAGACCAAAGCCCGATACGCCGCGCGTGCCTACAGACCCGCCAATGGGTGATGACGATGTAGCCAGGGAAGCCACGCCTATCGTTGACAGAGACGGCTGTAGGGTGGAGGTAATCCATAAGACGGTATCCGTCTATGATTCCGATGGCAAACTGCTCCGCACAGAGAGCATCACCGACTATACCCGTCAGACCATCAACAGCACCTATGCCACCCTGGATGATTTCATCATACGCTGGAATCAGGCAGAGCGTAAGGCCGAGATTGCCGAGATGATGCGTGAAAGGGGTATAGACCTGCAAGCTCTGAAGCACGACCAGGGGATGGACGATGTGGACGACTTCGACTTTATCTGTCATATAGCCTACGGCAGGAAGGCGCTGACCAGAAAGGAGCGTGCCGAGAATGTGAAGAAGCGCGACGTATTCCATAAATACGGCCCTGAGGCGCAGAAGGTGCTCGATGCCCTGCTCGAAAAATACATGAACGAAGGCATCAGTCAGCTGGAGAATCGCAAGGTGCTCAGCCTCGACCCCTTCCGCCAGATGGGTTCACCAGCAACCATTGCCCGTCTGTTTGGAGGGAACCAGCAGTATTACGATGCTGTGAAAGAACTTGAAAGAAATATTTATAATGATATAGCATAAGAATGGCTTTAACTAACTTTGTAAAAAATATACGCAACATCATGCGAAATGATGCCGGTATCAACGGCGATGCCCAGCGCATAGAACAGATAGCATGGATGTTGTTTCTGAAGGTTTACGACGAGAAAGAAAACGATTGGGAATTCAACGAGGATAACTACACATCATTTATCCCTGAGTCATGTCGTTGGCGCAACTGGGCTAAGGACGACGGCACAGGCGAGGCTATGACTGCCGACAAATTGCTCGACTTTGTGAACAATACGTTGTTTCCTACGCTGAAGGAACTGGAGGTAACGCCTGATACGCCTATGCGTAGCGCCATTGTGCGTGCCACCTTCCAGGATGCCAACCAGTATATGAAGGATGGCGTGTTGCTGCGTCAGGTTATCAACGTCATCGATGCCCTCGACCTGAGCAGCTATGAGGAGAGCCATGCCTTTGGTGAGATTTACGAGACCATCCTGAAGGAGATGCAGAGTGCAGGAAGTGCCGGTGAGTTCTACACCCCACGTGCCTTGACCGACTTCATGGCGGAGATTATCCAGCCCAAGGTGGGCGAGTGCGTGGCCGACTTTGCCTGTGGTACTGGTGGATTCCTTACCTCATGGCTCAAAGCCCTCGACAAGAAGGTGCAGACAGCCGAGGATCGCGAAAAGTATGCCCAGTCTATCTATGGCATCGAGAAAAAGCAGTTCCCCTATATGCTCTGCGTCACCAATATGCTGCTGCACGATATCGACTCGCCCAAGGTGTATCATGGCAATTCGCTCACCAAGGACGTGCTCAACTATACCGACGATGACAAGTTCGATGTTATCCTGATGAATCCCCCTTATGGTGGCAACGAGAAGAACGACGTGAAGCGCCACTTCCCCTCCGACCTTGCTTCTAGCGAGACGGCCGACCTCTTCATGGTGGTCATTGAGTATCGCCTGAAGCAGAACGGACGCGCCGCTGTTATCCTGCCTGATGGTTTCCTGTTTGGTGCCGACAATGCCAAACTGGCCATCAAGGAGAAACTGCTGCGCGAGTTCAACCTGCACACCATCATCCGTTTGCCAGGCAGCATCTTTGCCCCATACACCTCAATAGCCACCAATATTCTGTTCTTCAATAACGAGAAGGCAGAGGGTGCCAAGGAGGGCTTCTGCACAAAGGACACCTGGTTCTATCGTATGGACATGCCCGAGGGCTATAAGCACTTCTCTAAGACCAAGCCCATGCTCATTGACCATTGTAAGCCCATGGTGGAGTGGTGGAACAACCGCGTGGAAATAGTAGACGCTGAGAGTGGCGACGAGAAGTCACGCCGCTTCACAGCCCAGGAGCTGCTGGACCTTGGCCTGAACTTCGACCAGTGTAAGTTCCCTAAAGAGGAGGAAGAAGTGCTCCGCCCAGAAGAACTCCTGAAGCAGTATCACGAGAAGCGCACCGCCCTCGATGCAAAGATTGACCAGACGCTGAATGAAATCCAGCAGTTGTTGGGAATTGAAATCAATAAGGAGTCGTTATGAGCAAAATATCATTCCGTTTCTATAAAGACCATGAGGTCAGAGCCATTTGGGACGAAGAAAATTCCAAATGGTGGTTTTCAGTACAGGATGTTGTGGGAGCTATCAACGACCAATCGGACTACAAAAAGAACCGCAACTATTGGAAGTATCTTAAGACCAAACTTCGCAAGGAAGAAAATGAGTTGGTTAGTGCCACTAACCAACTGAAACTACGTGCAGCTGATGGCAAGCAATATGATACAGATGTGTTAGATGCAGAAGGCATCAAATTGCTAGCGAAATATACTAATAATCAGCGCGCTATGGACTTCCTTGATTGGTTTACATATAGCGACAACACTATTGACGGTCAAAGCCGCAAAAAAGCTTATACTCTTTGGGAAAGCAATCTCGTTGCAGACAAAGATGTGGGTAAAGTAAAATCTTTGCAGCAAATTCACGCCTATCTTTTTGGAGGCCTTTACGACTTTGCGGGAAAGATACGCACGAAGACTATTTCAAAGGGTAATACCCTGTTTTGTCTTGCAGAATACCTGCATGATAATTTGAAAACTATCGAGCAGATGCCAGAAACAACTTTCGATGAGATAGTAGATAAGTATGTGGAGATGAATGTGGCCCATCCTTTTATGGAAGGTAATGGTCGCTCTACACGCATCTGGCTTGACTTGATTTTCAAGAAACAGCTGAAGATGTGTATCGATTGGAGTAAGATAGATAAGAAAGACTATCTCGATGCTATGATTGCGAGTCACATGGATAGCACTCGAATTCGTGAGTTATTGAAACAAGCTCTGACAGACAAGATTGACGACCGCGAAATCTTTATGAAGGGTATCGATTATTCTTACTACTACGAGCAGGAGGACGAAGCATGAACGCACAACAACTGAAGAACGCTATACTGCAAGAGGCCATCGAGGGCCGCTTGGTGCCACAGGACCCCAACGACGAGCCCGCGTCAGCCCTCCTTGCCCGTATTCGTAAGGAGAAAGAAGAGCTTGTAAAGGCTGGCAAACTCAAGAAGAAAGACCTCGAAGTAAAACCTATCTCCGAGGATGAGATTCCATTCGAGATTCCTGAAAGTTGGGAGTGGGTGAGAGTCGAAGATGTAATATACCCACCTAAATATGGAACGTCAAATAAGTCATTGCCTAATGGTTCTGTTCCCGTATTAAGAATGGGAAACATTCAAGATGGAGAGATTGTTTTTGACAAGTTGGTTTTTAGCAATGATATTTCAGATAATGAAAAGTATAATCTTACTAATGGTGATTTGCTTTTCAATAGGACGAATAGCGCTGAACTTGTAGGAAAAACAGGCATTTATCGAGGTCAAAGACCCGCAATATATGCAGGATATCTTATATTGTTAAGACCAATAGGAATACATCCTGATTATTTGAATTATGTATTAGGTTCTTCCTATGCTCGTTCTTATTGTAAGGAGGTGAAGACAATAGGCGTTCAGCAATGTAATATTAATGCAGAGAAGATTTCCTCTTTTATAATTCCACTTCCGCCTCTTGCCGAGCAGAAGCGCATTGTAGCAAAGATAGAAGAACTTATGCCCAAGGTAGTGGAATACGGCAAGGCACAGGATGCGCTTAACAAACTGAATGCAGAACTGCCAGAACGCTTAAAGAAAAGCATTCTCCAAGAAGCTATAGAAGGCCGCCTCGTACCCCAAGACCCCAATGACGAGCCCGCCTCTGTCCTCCTCGCCAAAATCCGCAAGGAGAAAGAAGAACTGGTAAAGGCTGGCAAACTCAAGAAGAAAGACCTCATTGAAACTCCCATCTCCGAGGACGAAATCCCCTTCGAGATACCTGAGAGTTGGGAGTGGGTGAAATTAGGAACTATTTCGAAGCTGTTAGGTGGATTTGCATTTAAAAGCCATGAATATACCAATGATGGAAGTCGAGTAGTGAGAATTTCTGATTTGTCTGAAGAAGGTTTTGTTAACAAGAGCATAGTAAGGCATCCCTATGATAATAGTCTTGCCCAATATATTATTTGTTCAAATGACATATTGATGGCAATGACAGGGGGTACTGTAGGTAAAAGTTTATTTGTGAAAACATTGCCAGAGGAAAAGATGTTGCTAAATCAGCGTGTTGCAATTATCAGGTGTAATGGTGTCCTTATTGATTATATAAATTATGTTGTAAAGTCAGACTCTATCCAAAGTGTTATCTCTGATTCAAAGAACTCAACAAACGATAATATATCAATGGCGGATATATACAATTTCATGATTCCTCTACCTCCTCTGCACGAGCAACATCGCATTGTAGAAAAGATAGAGCAACTCTTCAAAGAAATAGATAAACTGAAGAAATGAATAGACTCGTACTCATAGGAAACGGATTCGATTTGGCTCATGGCTTAAAAACAAGCTATGCAGATTTCATTTATTGGTATTGGAAGAGTAGAATTTTGAACTCCTATGAAGTGAGAAGTAACGAGTGGAATGATGGACTATGCAAACTGACGTATCTTCAAGGACTATGGTCTGAATTGATGTTCTATCACCAGTTCGAATTAAAAGCAGCATCAGGGAAAGAAATATTTGAATGGCTTGTTGAGAATAAAGACGTATTCAAGGTTGAGTCATCTCCATTGTTCGAGAGGATACTAGAGAGTATAGAAACAATGGGATGGGTAGATATAGAAAATGAATACTATTCATTACTTATTCTTTTGCATGGTCATGTTAAAGACAACTACCGCAACCATAATAAGCAATTAGAGATGCTTCGAGATAAATTGATTGAATACCTTGACAAAGAAAGTAATAAGTGCGTTGATATAATCGCAGAGATTGACGAAAAAATACATCGTACAATAACAAAGAAAGAGATAGCAGTGTCAAGCAGTATCTATTCAGACGTTAAGATTGATGAAGAGATCCATCCGGAGTCAACCATGTTACTATCATTTAACTATACACATACACCTCGATTATACGAATCAAATGGTCTGAACATTAGAGTCAACTACATTCATGGACGTCTTGAAGAACCAAAGAGCATCATTTTTGGTTATGGCGATGAATTGGATCAGGGTTATAAGAAATTGCAGGAACAAAAGGATAGCGAATGTTTGCGGCACATTAAATCCATACGTTATCTGGAGTCAGACAACTATCGAAGGTTACTCTCGTTTATTGAGTCTGAACCATATCAAATTGTTATCATGGGGCATTCATGTGGTAATTCTGACCGTACACTTCTGAATACTCTGTTTGAGCATCGCAATTGCGTCTCAATAAAACCTTATTTCTATCAGAAGAGTTCTACTGAGGATAATTACATAGAGTTGGTGCAAAATATCTCGAGAAACTTCACAGATATGAAACTGATGCGTGACAGAGTGGTAAACAAAACATACTGCGAACCGCTATCATAATAAAGATAACAACTAAAAATCAAAGCTATATGGAATACAAAGAACACCATAGATTAAATCAAGAATTTCTTGAGAGATTTCCTTTAGAAAAGCTAAAGGATATGACTATAGAGCAGTACACGAATCTAAATCGATCAGATTCTTTCTGCTATTGGCTTGAAATTAAAACAAGAATACTAGGTTCAATCAGCGGTAATTCATCATTTAAATTTGGAATTTATCAATATAACACAAGGCCTAATGATGATAGGGCTCGTATGTCTGATGGAAAATATGCATGGAACTCGTCTTATGGCAAAACAGCAAAAAAAGCGTTTGAAAACGTAAAAAAGGCAGTTGTTAAAGCAGCCGAAAGTGGGTATGCTGGAGATTTGGATGCTATTGAATCTATTGAATTAGCTCCAATGATTAAATGGAAAATTGCTTTCATGTATTCCAATGAATCAATTATTCCTTATTACAGCTTGGACAGACTACGAGTGATTGGTGAAAGGATGGGTATGGGTAATACCCAAGATGCCTCTATTGCTGATATACAAAAGTTCCTAATCAAAGAAAGAAAGGGCAGAGATATACATGAATATGGCAGACTGCTTGATGACATCTGGAAGGAAAGCGATTCTACAACAGAAAGAACAGAGTCAAGCGATAAAGAAGATAAAACAATGCAAACAACAAATATTGATAAATACATTCAGTTGCTTGAAACGAATAAAAACTTGATTCTTACAGGTGCTCCAGGTACGGGTAAGACCTATCTGGCTAAGCAGATAGCCAAGAGGGTGCTGAACGTCGAAAGCGATGAAGAGCTTCAAAACGATAAGCGTTTTGGCTTTGTGCAATTCCATCCGTCTTATGACTATACAGATTTTGTAGAGGGATTAAAACCTACAAAGGAAAACCAGAGTGGAGACATAGGATTCAAACGTCAGGATGGGGTATTTAAGGCATTCTGCAAGCAAGCTGCTTATGATTATCAGCTATTTTATAAACTTTACGATGGAATAGCAAAAGATTTATTATCAGGTAAAATCAACTTTGATACGGAAAGATACAAATATATCGCAAAATTTACTGATGATAGATATAGAATTACATTAAATGATATAAACGTAAAAAATGGAAATGAACAGAAAAAAGGATTAAATATTGAAAAGATTAAGATAGTCCTAGATTATTTCGTGTCTCATCCAGAAGATTGGCCATCAAAGGTTACTAAAGATGGTTTTAATGATATTGTTGCCAAAAGTAATATTGAGGGTAAATATATAGAATTTTACACCAAACCTATTATCGAAGAACTATGGAAAAGATTTAAAAAATGCAGCAAATCAAATCAACAAGAAAAATTAGTCTTTGTCATCGACGAAATCAATCGTGGTGAGATATCTAAGATATTTGGTGAGCTCTTCTTCTCTATTGATCCTGGCTATCGTGGCGTGGCTGGTCGTGTGAAGACGCAATATCAGAACCTGATAGACGAGGGCGATGCCTTTAAAGATGGATTCTATGTGCCGGAGAACGTCTATATCATTGGTACAATGAATGATATCGACCGTAGCGTAGAGAGTATGGACTTTGCTATGCGTCGTCGCTTTGCATGGACTGAGGTTACTGCAGAAGAGAGCATGCAGATGCTAAATGGTACACCATATGAGGATGAGGCCAAGAAGAGAATGCAGAATCTGAATGAAGCTATCCTGAAGGTTCGTGGTCTGGGCGAAGCATATCAGATAGGAGCAGCCTATTTCAAGAAGATAGAGCAATATCATGGAGACTTTCAGAAACTTTGGGATTTCCATCTCAAAGGTCTGCTATTCGAATATCTGCGAGGTAATTTGAATGCCGAGGAACAGCTGAAAGAATTAAAAGAGGCATACGATAATAAGGAATAGTCGATAGATGGACTTGCCAATAACCATAAGTGATAATAATTGGGAAGGACTGACTATTGGCGATGAGCATCATCTGGAGAATCTTCAGAAGATTGCAGAAAAACCTATAGGGCAACTTAGTCTTGATGACAATCCCAATTTGCTGGTCTTTCCTCAGAATCTTGAAGAGTATGGGGATAAGATTGGCAAGGAGTATGTTTGTGAGGTTAAGGATGGTAAGCTCTATACAGGCAATATCATGGGCTTTATTGGCTATGGCGATACCAAGGTTAGAATCCATTCTCGTTTTGCTCAGGGTGAAGATGACTACTTCCTGCATTATATGCTTCAGAAGGTCTTCGCCATCAATCTCTTTGACCTAAAATATCATGCTGACGAAGAGAGCATCTTCGATTTCCTGATTTATCTATTCCCTGCATTCTTGAAACGTGCCGTTCAACAAGGACTATACAAGGAATATAAGACTAATAAGTATAACGATGCTGATATCAAGGGTAGAATAGACGTTGCCAGGCACATTCGGATGAATATTCCTTTTGCGGGAAAGGTGGCTTATTCCACAAGAGAGTATGCTTATGATAACCATGTAACCCAGCTGATACGTCATACGATCGAGTTCATTGCCAATCATCAATATGGTGGCAATATCTTGCAGAATGATGACATGACAAAGGATGCTGTGAAGCTTATCAGGGAAGCTACACCAACATATAGCCCAAATGATAGAAGAAAAGTTATTAATCAGAATCTTCGCCCTTTGAGTCATCCTTACTTCAGCGAGTATCGCCATCTGCAGCGTTTGTGTGTACAGATACTGCGCTATGAGGAAATAAAATATGGTCGTAATGATGATGAAATATATGGTGTCCTCTTCGATGGTGCCTGGCTCTGGGAGGAATATGTTAATACTATCCTGAAAAACCAAGGATACATTCATCCTCAAAACAAGGTTAACAAAGGCAGAATTTCATTGTTTACAGATGGTAGCGGAACTCGTTATCCTGATTTCTACAAAGATGGTATCGTTCTCGATGCCAAGTATAAACGCTATGCTGACATGAAATTGCAAAAAGTCGATGGCAATGATTTGCATCAGGTTATTACCTATATGTATATTTTGTCAGCGCAAAATGGTGGTTTGATAGTACCTGGGAAATACAATAATTCGGAGGCTCACCCCGAACCAAAGACCCTTAATGGCTATGGTGGCAGCATATACATCTATAGCATCATTGTTGATAACTTATCTCAAAACTATAAGGATTATTGTCGGCAAATGTGCCAGAATGAGAAAGATTTTCTTGGCCTATTGCCTAAGATAGAGTGATGGCTGATGGCTGAAGGCTGATGTCTGAAGTCTGATGTCTGAAGTCTGATGTCATATTAACCTGTCAACAGATTCTAGTCGTGAGATAGAAAACTGACAACCTAAATCAGATCCTAGCCTGCTCTTAGGCAGCAATCACTCTGCTCCTAGGCTGCTCCTAGGCTGCTCCGTGGAGCACTCACGAAGCAGCCTAGAGTATGGCTAGAGTATGGCTAGAGTATGGCTAGAGTATGGCTAGAAGCAGCCTAGAGTATGGCTAGACTATGGCTGAGGGCTGATGTAAGATGGAAGAGGGAAGAGGGCGGAAGATGGAAGAGGGCTGATGTATTAAATATTGATTTGGAAATAACATTTTCTGTCTTTTGCATAGTTATATAAAAAATAAATCGTATCTTTGCAGCGGATTCAAATAATTGCAGTTATGGAAGTAGCTATTAATTCACAACTTTATCAGCAGGCTTCAAACTATGCTCAACAACAGGGACTGAACATCACCTCTGTTATTGAGAATTTTCTGATGCGTTTTGTTGGAGCCAGCAAAAACACTACAGAGCAGGCCGTTCCTGATGTAGTGCAGAGCTTGCTGGGAGCTGGAGAAAAAGTTGCCGAAGATGATTTGAACGCTCGTGAAGCGTATTACAAATTCTTGGAGGAGAAGTACAAATGACACGTCTTTTTTTAGATACTAATATTGTAGTAGACGTGTTGGAGCGTCGTGAGCCATTTTGTCACGATGCTGTACGTTTGTTCACTATGGCTTATAATAAGAAGGTACAGCTCATTGTATCACCAATGACATATTCGACCGCCTCCTTCTTACTTCGTAAAAATGGTCCAGAAGGCGTTCGCAATCTGTTGTCGAATTTCCGCCAGCTTTCACGTGTTGCAACGACTAACGAACGAACAGTTGATGACTCGTTGGCTTCGCAGTTCAAGGATTTTGAAGATGCTATGCAATATTACACAGCTATCAAAGCCAAAGCTGACGTCATCATAACACGCAACGGAAAGGATTTTACTGCCTCAAAACTTCCTGTAATGACCGCAACCGAATATCTTGCAACTATTGAAGATTAGTAAGAATATTTGTCACTTCCCAGAGGTTGACGGGGGACTGGTAACTGCCATTCAACGGAAAAACGATACATCAAGATACAATAAAAGCTGGTCACGTGTGGTCAGCCTTTTATTTGAGTGAAAGAAACCAAGCGGCCGCTCGAACTTGTTCGCTTGCCAGAGCAAAAGCGTGCCACGGGACAGGTAACTGACATATTGATGTGTGATAATAGATTGGTAAAAAAAACGGGCGTGAATTGATTCACGCCCGCATTTTTTTTGATATGTCGATGATTATTATTCACCCTTGATAGCTGCTACACCAGGAAGCACCTTGCCCTCGATGGCCTCGAGCAGAGCACCACCACCAGTAGAGATGTAAGATACCTGGTCAGCGAGACCGAACTTGTTGACACAAGCTACAGAGTCGCCACCACCAATCAGAGAGAAGGCACCATTCTTGGTAGCCTCGGCGATAGCGTCACCAATGGCACGTGAACCAGCGGTGAAGGCGTCGCACTCGAATACACCGGCAGGACCGTTCCACAGAATGGTCTTTGCACCCTTAATAGCCTCTGCAAATGCCTTCTGGCTCTCAGGACCTGCATCAACACCCTCGAAACCAGCAGGAACCTTGTTGGCAGGGCAGGTGATGATTTCTGCACCTTCCTTCACAGTCATAGTGCCGAAGTCGAGACCGTTTGTAGCTGTGCAGTCGCTGCCCAGAACGAGCTCTACGCCGTTCTTCTTAGCGAGCTCCTCAACACCCAGAGCAACATCCAGCTTGTCGAGCTCTACGATAGAGTCGCCAATCTCGCCGTTGTGAGCCTTAGCGAAGGTATAGGTCATACCACCGCAGAGGATGAGCTTGTCAACCTTGCCGAGCAGGTTCTCGATGATACCGATCTTAGAAGATACCTTAGAACCACCCATGATGGCAACGAAAGGACGCTTGATGTTAGAGAGAACGGCGTCAACGGCCTGAACCTCCTTCTCCATCAGCAGACCCAGCATCTTGTTGTTAGCATCGAAATAGTCAGCGATAACAGCGGTAGAAGCGTGCTTGCGGTGAGCTGTACCGAAGGCATCCATCACGTAGCAGTCAGCGTAAGAAGCGAGGGTCTTAGCGAACTCCTTCTGGCTGGCCTTCATAGCCTTCTTAGCCTCGTCATATTTTGGATCTTCCTTGTCGATACCTACGGGCTTACCCTCTTCCTCTGGATAGAAACGCAGGTTCTCGAGCAGCAGAGCCTCGCCCATCTTCAGAGCCTTGGCAGCATCAGCAGCCTTAGCGCAGTCGGGAGCGAAAGCAACGGGAACACCCAGAGCCTTCTCTACAGCCTCGCGGATCTGACCCAGACTCTTCTTCATGTCAACCTTTCCTTTGGGCTTACCCATGTGGCTCATGATGATGACAGCACCACCATCAGCCAGAATCTTCTTCAGGGTAGGCAGGGCACCGCGAATACGGGTGTCGTCTGTGATCTTACCATTCTCATCGAGGGGTACGTTGAAATCTACACGTACGATTGCCTTCTTACCGGCAAAGTTGAATTCGTTGATTGTCATTTTCTTACAATATTATAAATTACAAATTAAACTGGTTGCAAAATTACTAATAATAATTGAAAATTGAGAATTGATGATTGAAAATTTGCTTTCGCACATCATTTTTTTATCTTTTCTCCCAATTATTTACAGCGTGCCCTTGGTGGAGGGCAACTGATAGTGGTCTATGTCGCGGCGCACGGCAGCTCGGAGGGCACGGGCCAGGGCTTTGAAGATGGCTTCTGCCTTGTGGTGCTCATTATCACCATCGGCCTCGATATAGAGATTCATGAGGGCTGCGTCAGAGAGGCTCTTGAAGAAATGGAAGAACATCTCGGTGGGCACATCACCCACGTACTCGCGATGGAACGCTGTCTTCCAGATGAGCCAGGGACGTCCGCTGAAATCGAGCGTCACATGGGCATGACAGTCGTCCATGGGCAGGGAGAAACCATAGCGCTCTATGCCGCGCTTGGAACCCAGCGCCTTGTTGATACACTGGCCCAGAGCGAGGGCGGTATCCTCAATGGTGTGGTGCTCGTCAACGTGGAGGTCGCCCTTGGTATGAATGAGCAGGTCCATCTGCCCGTGGCGTGCTATCTGTTCAAGCATATGGTCAAAGAATCCCAGTCCGGTCTGGATATCGGCCTTGCCTGTGCCGTCGAGCGTGAGGCGCACGTGGATATCGGTCTCCTTGGTGGTGCGTACCACCTCGGCGGTGCGCTCGCCGTCAAAGATCTGTTCGGCTACCTGCTTCCACGAGAGGGTATCGCTCAGGATGAGTGACTTGCATCCGATATTCTCGGCAAAACGGGCATCGGTCTCACGATCACCGATGACATAGCTGTTGGCAATGTCGTATTCGGGGTCGTTCATGTATTTCTCTACCAACCCGGTGTTGGGTTTGCGCGTAGGTGCGTTGTCCTCGGGGAAGTGGTTGTCAACGAGGATGTCGTCGAACTCGATACCTTCGCCCCTGAGGGCCTCAAGGATAAAATTGTGGGCAGGCCAGAACGTGTCCTCAGGGAAGGAACTGGTGCCCAGTCCGTCCTGATTGCTGACCATCACAAAGCGAAAGTCGGTTTTTTCACGTAGGAATGCCAACCAGCGGAAGACACCTGGCTTGAACTTGATTTTCTCGAGCGCGTCAACTTGCTCGTCGTGAGGCTCTTCTACGAGCGTGCCGTCACGGTCAATAAAGAGTATGCGTTTCATAACTTAATACGTTTTCTTTCTTTTTCCAGCGTGTCAATGCTTCCATAGGCATAATAGAAGGGGAACACCGTAATAAGGTGTACGTATGCCTGAATGAAGCCAGCAATGACGAAAGCGGCGAAGGTGAGCTTGCCCATATAGTCGGGCATGCCCAGTGGGTCGCCTGCAGCGGCACCTGCATAGGCCTTGATATTGGCAATGCCAATGATGATAGCCGGCAGTTCACAGAAGAGCGTGAGCACAGCGGTGAACAGCAAGGTTATGAAGAAGGTGGCGAAGAGGGTGCCGAAATGACGCAGACCGGGACGGAACAGAAAGCAGACCGACTTCCATAGCACTTTGATATACCACAGTCCTGGCCATACGCCCCACCAATGAGCCGGACGGGGAACGGTGCCCGTGGTCTTATGCTCTCTGCATGCCCAGAAAGCCGTAGAGGCCAGGAGCAAGGCTGCCAGCACAAAGAGCAGTTGGGCTGCCAGCGTCAGGCAGGAGGCCATCAATACGGCCCCCCAATTGGTTGCAGAGAATGCGGGCAGGGTTACGACAATAGGCAGAAGGTCACTAATGAACAGGTATGTGGCCAATGCGAAAACCAGTGCATAGATGATGGCTATAGGCCAGGATGCACGGAACAACTGCTTGAAGTTCTCGGTATAAAGCTGATATGCGTCATAGAAGATGGAAGCAATGCTACGCGTCTTCTGAAACATTAAATCTTCCTTCGTTTTCATGTCTTTGTATCAAAAATTGTTGCAAAGGTACGAAATAATTATGAATTAAGAATTAAGAATTATGAATTAATTTGTACCTTTGCACAAAATTAGCAACTTATGAAGAAACTAAGGTGGGGATTTATTGGCTGTGGCGAGGTCTGCGAACTGAAAAGTGGTCCTGCTTTCGCTGAGGTGGAGGATTCCACGGTAGTGGCTGTGATGAGCCGGACGGAGAAGAAAGCCCGTTCGTATGCCGAGCGTCACGGGGTGCCGCGCTGGTATACGGATGCTCAGGAGCTGATAGATGACCCCGATGTGAATGCTATCTATGTGGCCACACCGCCATCCAGTCATGCCACATACGCTATCATGGCGATGAGGGCAGGCAAGCCCGTCTATGTGGAGAAACCGCTGGCCTCAAACTATGAGGACTGTATCCGCGTGAACCGTGTGTCGGAACAGACGGGCGTTCCGTGCTTTGTGGCTTACTACAGGCGCAACCTGCCGTATTTCCAGAAGGTGAAGCAGCTGGTGGAGCAGGGTACGATAGGCGACGTGATCAACGTGCAGATACGATTCTCATGGCCGCCTCGTCCGCTGGACTATGCCCATCCGGAGAACCTGCCCTGGCGACTGAAGGCCGACATTTCGGGTGGTGGCTATTTCTACGACCTGGCTCCACACCAGATAGACCTGTTGCAGGATATGTTTGGCATAATACTGGAGGCGCGAGGCATCTGTGCGAACCGTGGTGGACTGTATCAGGCGGAGGACTCGGTGAGCGCCGTGTTTCAGTTTGAGAACGGACTGCCGGGCAGTGGCTCGTGGTGCTTCGTAGGACATGAGTCGGCCCGCAATGACCGTATCCTGATTATCGGTAACCAGGGGTCGCTGAGCTTCTCGGTATTCAACTACTCGCCCATAGAGGTGCATACCAGCGACGGCACGCAGCGCATAGAGGTGCCCAATCCGCAGTATGTGCAGTATCCGCTGATTAAGAATGTGTGTGAACATCTGCTGGGACGCGGCATCTGTACGGCAACGAGCGTGTCGGCAACATCCATTAACTGGGTGATGGACCGCATCCTCGGAAAATATTAAGGCATATTATATAATAAGGATAACAGTATACTTTGAAAAAACTCGTTTTAGGACTGATGATGATGATGACAGCTCCTGCCTGTGCGCAGGAGACGATCCCTGTGGTGCTGGATTCCGTGAAGACAGACACCGTGGTGAAGAGTGCGCCCCGGAAACTGGGACTGATTCGCCGCATCATCCGCGGGTTCGACAAGGTGGACGAGCGCTACATAGAACCTCAGCATTATGTCTATGCGGCGATGCTTCAGGGTACGCGCAACTACGATTACTATACACTCCGCTCGGCGGGCGACAACAGGCAGTCGATTTCCTTCTCGCCTGACTCGGAGGTGCGCCTGGGTCCGTATGCCGGATGGCGATGGGTGTTCCTGGGCTATACGTTCTCGCTGGAAAACCTGTCGGTGAACAGTCATAAGAGTGGGTTTGACCTGAGCGTGTACAGTTCGCAGATAGGACTGGACCTGTTCTACCACCGCACGGCACGCGACTTTAAGTTGCGCGACGTGAACCTGGGGCATCAGCAGGACTACTCGGCACTCAACAACGTGTCGTTCGATGGGTTTACCACGGACATCACGGGCTTCAATATTTACTATATCTTTAACCACGGAAAGTTCTCATATCCAGCAGCTTTCTCACAGAGCACCATACAGAAAATCAGTTGCGGTTCGTGGTTGGCCGGCTTTGGCTATACCCAGAACTCGTTTGATCTCGACCATGAGCTGCTGCAGTCGGTCATCGACGAGAAAATGGGTGCGAAGCGCGTGGAACTGGACAGCGCCTTGCAGTTCAGGAATATCAAATACGTGGATTTCAGCCTGTCGGGCGGCTATGCCTACAACTGGGTGTTTGCACGCAACTGGCTGCTGGGTGGCAGCCTGCAGATTGCCGCCTCGCATAAGCGCAGCACGGGTGAGATGAGCGACAAGAAAAGTAGGAGCTTCAGTATTCAGAACCTGAACCTCGACGGTATCGGACGTTTTGCGCTGGTATATAACAACATGAAATGGTATGCAGGCTGCAGTGTGGTGATGCATACCTATAATTATAGCTTGTCGCAATTCTCAACGAATAATACGTTTGGCTCGGCTAATCTGTATGTGGGAATCAATTTTGGCTTGAAGAAGAAATACAGGGAGAAGAAATGAGACACAGACTGAGTGTGGTAATCATGCTGCTGGTGCTGACGGGTGTCGGCACCTATGCGCAGAAGGAAACGGACAGCATCTTCATAGAGCGGGCGTTGAGACAGGCACCGGGTGGGGCAGGGACGCTGCATTTCGCCCGTCTGTTGATGGGCAGACCCTATATAGCGCATACGCTGGAGGTGAACGACGAGGAACAGCTGGTGGTGAATACCCGTGAGCTGGACTGCACCACGCTGGTGGAGAATGTGGTGGCGCTGACGCTCTGTCATGAGCAGAAGAAAATGAGCTTTGCCGATTTCCGTGAGGTGCTGCAGCGAATCCGTTACCGCGGGGGCGTCATCGACGGCTATCCCTCACGTCTGCATTATTTCACGGACTGGATTATAGACAACAGCAGGAAGGGCATTGTCAGCGAGATACAGCAGAAGAAAGCACCCTTTACGTCGGTACAGACGGTTAGCGTGAACTATATGAGCAGGCATCCGCAGTCGTACAAGGCGCTGAAGGCCCATCCACAGTATGTGTCTGTGATTGCCGGACAGGAGAAACTGTTGACCGGCCAGAAGTTTCGCTTTATCCCGAAGTCGGAGATACGCAACAGCAAACTGCTTCGCTCCGTGATTCACGATGGTGATATCCTGGCTATCACCACATCGAAAGCCGGACTGGATATAGCGCATTTGGGATTTGCCGTGTGGAGAAAGGACGGACTGCATCTGCTGAATGCCTCGCAGATACATCACAAGGTGGTAGAGGAGCCCATGACATTCCGCAAATACCTCTCAAAACATCCGGCACATACGGGCGTCAGAGTCATTCGTCTTAACAACTAAAACTATCGTCTTAACTCCTTACTCCTTCTTCATCTTCCTCCAGTTGAAGAGCTCTCCGATGCCGTTGAAGTCCTTCTTCATAATCAGACCCACACCCTGCGTATTCAGGGAAGAACGGGTGAAATAACGGTCGTTGGTCTGATTATATACCTTTAATGCCAGATTGCCATTAGGGTTCAGCAGATACTGGATATCGAAGTCGCCAATGAAAGAGGTGGTGGTCTGAGTGGCGTTGTCGCGATAGCCGAACTGGCCGTTGATGAGCAGGCGGTTATTGAGCATGCGTCCGCTGACAATACCCTCGTACTCGGCATTATGCCATCCCTCGTCACCCGTAGAGATATTTGCACCAAAGTTCCAGTCGCGCGACTTGATGACCTGCGACAGCACCTCGTTGATCTGGGTAGACACGGTACCCGAGAGGAAAGACTGCATGGCCAGTTGGGTCTGCCCGTATTCCTGCGTCTGTGAGTTATTGGTGCCCTGCGTGTAGAAACGGCCGATACCGAGGAGATAGAGCACCTGCTGGTTCATCTCCTGTTCGCTGGCAATGACAGAGCGGATCATCTGGTTTTCCTCCGCATTCACATTGGGCAGTTCGAAGTCGAAGTCCACATGTGGTGCCTCTGGCGTACCCTGTATATTCATCAGACAGTTCACACGGACGGTATTGCTGGCAAAGGAAGTGCCGAGGTTCAGGTCGGACAGCGACACACCATTCACCGTATACTGCGCCTGTAGGTTGAGGTTGGCATGTAGCGGGTCGCCTCCAAAGATGATGGTACCACCATTCTGGAAGGTGAAGTTCTTCTTGATGATATTCTGGATGGTGATGCCATAGGTTCCACTCTCAACGGTATAGGTACCAAACATATGGAACGGACCCTTGTTGTAGAACGACGCACGGATGCCGCCACTGCCATGGAGCGTGACGTAGTCGTTGGTCTTGGAGTCCATCAGGATGCGGAGCGTACCCTGGGGCGTGGCGTTGATATTGAAGTTGATATAGATATTCGTGGACGAAGCAAGGTCCTCCTCGGTGTCCTCGCTATGACGAGAACGTATGCCGGAATGATCCACCCAGGTGATAAACTCCTGTTGGCTGATGGCGTCGGGGTTGGTGGCATTGTAGGCAAAGACCGACTTGGCCTCGGGGGTTACGGTACAGTTGATTACGACCTCGCCGGGACGTCCGTGGAGGTCGGCAGTACCCGTGGCATAGACCGTACCGCAGACGATGCCGCCATTGAAATCGTCGAAGTCGTAGGCCAGCAGGTTCTCGGCCGTGATATCCATGTCGAAGGTGAAGTCAGAGAAATGGTCGTGGTTGATGCTGCCATTCAGCGTGCCCTGATGTCCTTCCTTGTCGGCAATCACACATTCGTTCACGAGAATACTGTTGGGAACCAGCCGGATGGTGTCCTTCTGCATCGTATAGGTGGTGTTAAGTGCTGTCACGGTGGCCTTTCCGTCAACGATGAGGTCGCCAGTCAGGTTGAGTTCCGAGAGGGGACCGTAGAGCACCACGTTACCATAGGCATTGCCGCTGACATCGTGCAGGAAGGAAGATGTGAAGGACTGGCAGAACTCGATACTGGTACCTGCTGCCTGGATATTCAGGTTGATATCCTCCCTGACGGGTGAGATATAGCCGTTGATGAAGGTCTTTGACTTTGCCCCGTTGTCGGCAATGGCGTCGATGTCAATCTGTTTTCCGGCCTTATTCCATCTGGCGTTGGCAACCAGCGTGCCCATACGGCCCGACTGGAAGCGGAACTGATCGACGGTGAGGTCGGTGCTGCCCTCGATATCGTCAAAGACCTGAGAGAGGGTAGCGGTACCCGTGGCCAGACCATCGAAGCTCACGGCATCGAAATCCACCAGGTCGAGGATGTAGGCCACATCCAGTTCCTTGAGGTCGATGGTGATGGCATCGGCAGGCGACTCAGAGGCAACACCATCGATAATCAGGTGCTGGCGCTCATGGTTGATCGTGAAATGATCCACCACGAGGTGCTTGGCTGAATAGAAGATGTCACAGGGCTCGAGATTCCAGGGCTTCTCGCGTACCGTCATCACAGAGGGGAGCACACGGATATGTGCTTCGGCCTTTCCCTGCTCGTTGGCATAGAGTTCGGTAATGGTATTGATGGTACCGCTGGTGGAGTTGACAGGTTCCAGCAAGTTTGCCTTGTTCCAATGGAGCGAGGCAAAGATATGGTTGTCGGCCGCCGAACCATTGAGGTCGATATCCATGTACTCTTCCTCCGCCATCACCTTGGTGAGGTTCGCCTGATAGTTCATGGTGTCGGCCTTGGTAGAGATGCTGATGGTGGAGTTCATATAACGATTACCGTTATAGGTAAACATAGGCAGTTGTCCCTCTACATCCAACAGCTTATGCTTGTCGTCGACAGAGGCTGTCAGCGTCAGCGGACGCTCGATGCTGAGGGGTACGTTCAGCAGCTTCTGCATCCAGTCAGTATCCGTCATCGTGAGTTCCACCGTGAAGTTATTGTTCGTAGGCTGCGTCGCCTTGGGCAGGTTTGGCAGCGTGGGCATCTTAGAAGCGATATAGTTGATGAAACTCTGGGGTAGGGTGTTCCAGTCGAAATCACCCTTGATATCAGCCTCGCCCATGTCGCCCTTCACTTTAACGAAATGCAGATGGTCATCATAGCCCGTCATCACCTCCAGGTTCTTCATGAAATAATAGCTGCCGATGGAGTCGTCGGCCTGCATCTCGAAATCGCTGAGGGTTAAACTGCCCTCTGCGTCATTCAGGTTGTTGGCGATGAAGTCGGCATTGATACAGGCAGAGAAGCGGGTGTTGCCCCATTCGTCGGAGAGGTTGAGCGACTGGGGACGCAGGTCCTTGATGAAGCCCTCCAGTCTGACGGCATACCGGTTGCCCTTGCGCAGTTCGCCCGTGAGGTCGGCAAGGACATTGGGATCGTCCACCTTCAGCGTACCGGCGATATCTCCATGATGATACGTACCGTTTATGTTTATATTATGGTAGGGGTAGCTCTTGTATTCTATCAGCGGGATATTGCCTTCGGCCGTGAAACTGTCCTTACAGCCTCTGATACTGATATTGGTGGCAAGCGTACCCAGTTCGTCGTTGTCGAGAATCTTGCCCAACGGGACGGACTCAGTATCCAGATGACCGTCGAACTGCTCGTCTTTATTCATGGAGAATGCGAGAACGATATTACCGACGTCAGAACGGATGTCGGCATTCGTACGGATGGTGCCGGCATCGTCCTTGCTGACATTTCCATCCAGATGGATATCGCCAAGACGCGTCAGTTCATCGGGCAGCCCGTCAAAGGCCTGTTTGCATTGGCTGATGAATGCCTGTGAGATATGGAGGCCGGGCGTAGAGAATGCCCATGTATTGTTGCGCATAAAACCTTTTCCCTGAAGCTCAAACGACTTGTCGCTGGTGGTGACGGTCAGGTTGGAACACTCGAAGTTGCTGCCAATGCCCTTCAATGACGTGTGGATGGAGAATGTCTGGGGGAATTCCTTGAGCGCCGGCAACAGACAGGTGATGTCTGCTGGTGTCAAGGCAGATGCATTCACCACGGTCTCGTATTGGATTGTTTCTGCGATATGTTCCTTGTCGTAGGTGGCATGAATGGCATCGATAGTTACCGCGGAATGTGGCATCTGCAGACGGAAATCCTTGAGTTCGGCCTGATGGTCATTGGCCTCCACGGCAAGTGACAGACGGTTGATCTTCAGGCCCGACTGCTCCTTGAAGGTCAGTCGCTTGATGTTGGCATTGAGCGAGTCGGACTGAAACTCCTTCAAGATGATATGAGCGCTGATATCGCTGACCTTCAGGTGACGGGGATTGAAGACCTGCGGCGTCAGAGGCACGTCTCTCTGGTTGTAAGCGATACTGGAGTGACGGATGATGAGTGAGTTGATGCGCAGGTTGATATTGCTGGGCTCATCATTGTCCTTAGAGGCCAGTGAGTCGAGAACGAACTGAAAGTTGGGTGTCGCCAGCGAATCTGTTTTATAAAGGTTCGCGTGCGTACCGAAAACTTGGGCTGACGAGATGGAGATACGTCCATAGGTCAGGGGCATGAACTCAATCTTTGCCGTGAGGCGTCCTACACGCAGCATCTCTTCCTGCTGCTGGTCGAGAATCAGCACGTCGTCCAATATTACACGATTGGGGAATCCCAGTTCGACGCGCTCAATCTTCACGTCGGTACCAATCTTTTCCGACAGGATATCAGCTATCTGCTGACCCAGGAAATGTTGGATGAAAGGAAGGTGAATGAGCACAAAAATTAAACCATAGAGAGCCATCAGGCTCCATACGGTCCAGTTGGTTATGTGCTTCAATTTATTCACTTTCTGTAAATTCTACTTGGCAATTATATGTGTTCTTGTCATTTTCGTTGTGCAAATTTAATACAAAAGTTCCGAAATCCGTGTTTTTCCTAACGTTTTTCTTCTCTGTTAACCTAAAAATTATTAATTTTGCAGCCCAAAGAGACAATCAAACCAATTTATTGAATATGGCAAATGTTATTAGGCTACGTAAAGGCTTAGACATTCACCTTCAAGGAAAAGCTGAGGAAACGAAAATGAACCTCAAATCGAACGGGCACTACGCTTTGGTGCCAGACGATTTCGAAGGCGTCGTTCCCAAGGTCGTTGTACGTGAAGGTGACGTTGTCCGAGCCGGGGATGCTTTGTTCGTTAACAAACTCTATCCCGAAGTTCGTTTCGCCTCGCCTGTAAGTGGTAAAGTTACTGCAGTAGAGCGCGGAGATCGCCGTAAGGTGCTCTGCGTAAAGGTAGAGGCCGACAGTGAGCAACAGTATGTGGATTTTGGCAAGAAGGATGTGGCCGCAATGGACGCTAAGGCCGTTGTTGATGCCCTTCTTGAGGCAGGTCTCTTTGGTTTCATCAACCAGCTGCCCTACGCCATCTCTACGAACCCGTCCGTGATGCCGAAGGCTATCTTCGTGTCGGCCCTGCGCGACAAGCCCCTGGCTGGCAGTTTTGAGTTTGAGGTAAAGGGTCAGGAGGCAGATTTCCAGACCGGTCTTACCGCACTCTCAAAGATCGCCAAGACGTATCTGGGTGTTGGCGTTGACTCTAGTCTGGAGAACATGAAGGACGTGGAGGTTAACGTGTTCAAGGGCAAGTGTCCTGCCGGTAACGTAGGCGTACAGGTCAACAACATCGACCCAGTCAACAAGGGTGAGGTGGTATGGACCATTGGTGACCCCTCTGTGGTGCTCTTTATCGGACGCCTGTTCAACACGGGTAATGTGAACCTGACACGTACGGTGGCACTCTGCGGTAGTGAGGTGAAAAAGCCCTGCTACGTGGATATGCTCGTTGGTGAGGAACTCTCTACGCTGCTTTCCAACAGCTATGATGCTGATCACTCCGTACGTATTATCAATGGTAACGTACTGACAGGCCGTATCACTTCGAAGGATGGCTTCCTGGGTGCTCACACCTCAGAGATTACCGTGATTCCCGAGGGTGACGATAACAACGAGCTGCTGGGATGGATCATGCCCCGCTTCGGTCAGTTCTCTGTAAACCGCAGCTACTTCTCATGGCTCTTCGGCAAGAAGGCTTATGCGCTGGATGCCCGTGTGAAGGGTGGTGAGCGCCACATGATTATGAGTGGTGAGTACGACAAGGTGCTGCCTATGGATATCTATGGTGAATACCTCATTAAGGCTATCATCGCCGGCGACATCGACAAGATGGAGCAGTTGGGTATCTACGAGGTGTCTCCCGAGGACTTTGCCCTGGCTGAGTTTGTTGACTCTTCTAAGTTGGAACTCCAGCGCATTGTTCGTGAAGGATTGAATAATTTACGTAAAGAAAACGCATAACGACGATGAAAGCATTAAGAAATTATCTCGATAAGATAAAGCCCGCCTTCGAGAAGGAAGGTAAGCTTCACGCTTTCCGTAGCGTATTTGATGGTTTTGAGACTTTCCTCTTCGTGCCCAATACAACAGCGAAGAAGGGTGTGCATATCCACGACGCTATCGACTCGAAACGCATTATGAGTATGGTGGTCATCGCTTTGATGCCTGCTTTACTGTTTGGTATGTATAATGTTGGTTATCAGAATGCTATCGCATCAGGACTGGACGCTTCATTCATGGATATGTTCCTCTTTGGTGCCCTGGCTGTGATGCCAAAGATTCTGGTTTCCTATATCGTTGGTCTGGGTATTGAGTTTGCCTGGGCACAGTGGAAAAACGAGGAGATCCAGGAGGGTTACCTCGTATCAGGTATCCTCATTCCTCTGATTGTTCCTGTGAACCTGCCTCTGTGGATGTTGGCTATCGCCGTTGCCTTTGCCGTGATTATCGGTAAGGAGATCTTCGGTGGTACGGGTATGAACATCTTCAACCCCGCACTCTTGGCACGTGCCTTCCTCTTCTTCGCCTATCCCCAGAAGATGACAGGCGACCAGGCCTGGATTGCCGACAGTCCTATCTTCGGTTTCGGTGGTCAGGTGCCCGATGGCTTCTCTGGTGCTACACCTCTGGCCAACCTGGCCGACTACAACTTCACGATGGATGCCGTTTACGGACTGATTCCCGGTTCAATCGGTGAGACTTCTGTAATTGCCATCGCCATTGGTGCCGTTATCCTGCTCTGCACGGGTATTGCTTCATGGAAGACCATGATTAGCGTCTTCGCCGGTGGTATCCTGACAGCTCTGCTGTTCGAGAGCCTTGATATGACACCTATCCACTGGTATGAGCACATTGCCCTGGGTGGTTTCTGCTTTGGTGCTGTATTCATGGCTACCGACCCTGTTACCTCATGCCGCACCGAGTGTGGTAAGTGGTTCTACGGTTTCCTGATTGGTGTCGTTGCCATCGTGGTCCGCGTGATGAACCCCGGTTTCCCCGAGGGCATGATGCTGGCTATCCTGCTGATGAATATGTTTGCTCCTGCTATCGACTACTTCGTGGTTGACCGCAATATCTCAAAACGTTTGAAGAGAGGAGGTACAAAATGAAACTGAATACAAATTCCAATACGTACATTATTATATATAGTACGATCATGGTGGTCATTGTGGCCTTCCTGTTGGCTTTCGTCTCTCAGACCCTGAAGCCCATGCAGGATGCTAACGTTGCACTCGACACAGAGAAGCAGATCCTGAACTCGCTGAACCTGCGTGGCCTGAGCGATGAAGAGGCACACGCTACCTACGAGAAGATTGTGGCTTTCGACGAGGCACAGAATGTTTATGTTTGCACACTCGAGAATGGCGACGTGAAATACGTGCTTCCCCTGAAGGGTCAGGGCATGTGGGGCGGCATCAGCTGCTTCCTGGCTATCGATAGTGACAAGAACACCGTATATGGTGCTTATTTCAACCACGAGAGCGAGACTGCCGGACTTGGTGCTGAGATTAAGGACAATGCCGATTGGCAGGCAAAGTTCCAGGGTAAGAAGATCTTTGCCGATGGCGATGATTCAAAGATTGCCCTGAGCGTTGTGAAGGCTGTCAACAACGAGACAACGGTGGATGCCGTGACAGGTGCTACCGTTACCTCTACAGCTGTGAGCAAGATGCTGCAGGACCAGTTGGCCAAGTATATGGACTTTTTAAAGAACTAACGAACTATGGCATTATTTAGTAAGCAAAATAAAGAGGCGTTCACCAATCCGTTGAACCTCGACCACCCGATACTTGTTCAGGTGTTGGGTATCTGCTCGGCACTTGCTGTGACCAGTCAGCTGAAACCCGCCATCGTGATGGGTCTTGCCGTAACGGTCATCACGGCTTTTGCCAATGTGATTATCTCCATCTTGCGTAACACCATTCCTACTCGTATCCGTATCGTGGTACAGTTGGTTGTTGTGGCTGCTCTGGTGACTATCGTTTCTCAGATTCTCAAGGCTTTTGTCTATGACGTCAGCGTACAGCTCTCTGTCTATGTGGGTCTGATTATCACCAACTGTATTCTGATGGGACGTCTGGAGGCTTTTGCCATGCAGAACAAGCCCTGGCCTTCATTCCTCGACGGTGTGGGCAACGGTATCGGCTACGCCATGATTCTGATTATTGTGGGTGCCGTTCGTGAGTTCTTCGGACGCGGTTCGCTGCTGGGCTTCCAGATTATTGATTGCAAGGACTTTAACAACGGCATGATGACGATGCCTGCCATGGCGCTGATCCTCGTGGGAATCGTTATCTGGGTACACCGTGCTTATTTTTATAAGGAGAAGTAAATTATGGAACACGCAATATCATTATTCTTCCGTTCGATTTTTGTCGACAACATGATTTTTGCTTTCTTCCTGGGCATGTGTTCGTTCCTTGCCGTTTCGAAGAATGTGAAGACTTCATTGGGACTGGGACTGGCAGTTACCTTCGTGCTGTTTGTTACCGTACCTGTTGACTATCTGCTCCAGACCAAGGTGCTCTCTGAGAATGGTATCTTCGGTATGGACCTCTCATATCTTTCGTTCATCCTGTTTATCGCCGTTATCGCCGGTATTGTGCAGTTGGTCGAGATGATTGTGGAGAAATACTCACCATCGCTCTATGCAGCCCTGGGTATCTTCCTGCCTCTGATTGCCGTAAACTGCGCCATCATGGGTGCCTCGCTCTTCATGCAGCAGCGCATCCTGCTGGACCCCAGCGAGACAAAGGCTATCACCAGCATTGGTGACGCTGTGGTCTATGCGCTCGGTTCCGGTATTGGCTGGACCCTGGCTATCGTGGCTATGGGTGCCATTCGTGAGAAGATGCAGTATAGCGACGTGCCCAAGCCTCTGCAGGGCCTCGGCATCACGTTTATTACTGTGGGTTTGATGGCTATGGCCATGATGTGTTTTAGTGGACTTAAAATCTAAGGAGGGCGACAGTTATGTTTATAGTAAATAGTATTATCGTTTTCCTGGTGACGATCATCGCTATCGTCATCATCCTGCTCGTAGCGAAGAAATATCTTTCGCCCAGCGGCAATGTGAATATCACCGTGAATGGTGACCGTGTGCTCAACGTGCCTCAGGGTAATAACCTGATGGCTACACTCAACGAGAACGGCATCTTCCTGCCTTCTGCCTGTGGTGGTAAGGCCAGTTGCGGACAATGTAAGGTTCAGGTGCTTGAAGGTGGTGGCGAGATCCTGGATTCAGAGAAGCCTCACTTCACACGTAAGCAGATTAAGGACCACTGGCGCCTGGGTTGCCAATGCAAGGTGAAGGGCGACCTGAAGATTCATGTTGACGAGTCTATCCTGGGTGTTAAGGAGTACGAGTGTACCGTTATCTCTAACAAGAACGTGGCTACCTTTATCAAGGAGTTCAAGGTACAGCTGCCTGCTGGTGCCCACATGGACTTCCTGCCTGGTTCCTACGCTCAGATCCGTATTCCTAAGTTTGACTGCATCGACTACGATAAGGACTTCGACAAGTCTCTGATTGGCGACGAGTATCTGCCCGCATGGGAGAAGTTCGGTTTATTCCCACTCAAGTGTAAGAACCCTGAGGACACCATCCGTGCTTACTCTATGGCCAACTATCCTGCTGAGGGCGACGTGTTCATGTTGACCGTACGTATCGCTACGCCTCCGTTCAAGGCCGACCGCAGTGGCTTCATGGATGTGAACCCTGGTATCGCTTCATCTTATATCTTCTCGCTGAAACCCGGTGACAAGGTGATTATGAGCGGTCCCTTCGGTGACTTCCACCCACACTTCGACTCTAAGAAGGAGATGATCTGGGTTGGTGGTGGTGCCGGTATGGCTCCTCTGCGTGCACAGATCATGCATATGACGAAGACGCTGCACACCACCGATCGCGAGATGCATTACTTCTATGGTGCACGCGCACTGAACGAGGTGTTCTACCTGGACGACTTCCTGGGATTGGAGAAGGAGTATCCCAACTTCCATTTCCACCTGGCTCTGGACCGTCCAGACCCTGCAGCCGATGCTGCTGGCGTGAAGTACACTCCAGGCTTTGTGCACAACGTGATGTACGAGACCTACCTGAAGGACCACGAGGCTCCCGAGGATATCGAGTACTACATGTGCGGACCTGGCCCTATGTCAAAGGCCGTTGTCTCTATGCTCGACTCGCTCGGCGTAGATCCCGAGAGTATCATGTACGATAACTTCGGTGGATAACCAGAATACAGACACAAAAATAAGGCGCTTCAAAACGAAGCGCCTTATTTGTTTTATGATCCTTATCAGGTTTACAGGATTGTCTTCACAGCCTCCAGCATACCCTTAGCCTGGATGAGGTCAAGGAACTGCTTTACCAGAGCGTTCAGACCAGCAACCTTGTTCAGGTCTTCCTGCCAGATGAACTCTGCACCCAGCACACCGTCGGTCACCTTCTGAGTATCACCGGTAGCCCAGAGCTCTTTCAGCAGGTCCATAATCTTCTGGTCGTCGTTAGGTGTGATTTCTGCACCGTCGAAACGCTTGCCACCCTTATAGTAGGTGATGATGGCAGCCAGACCGAATACCAAGCCCTTAGGCAGTTCGCCCTTGCGAGCCAGATAGGTCTTTACTCCGGGCAGGTCGCGAGCCTGGAACTTGGGGAATGAGTTCAGCATGATGCTGGTAACCTGATGGTCTACGAATGGGTTGTCAAAGCGCTCCAGCACGTCGCCGGCAAACTTCTCCAGCTCGTCCATAGGCAGGTCGAGTGTCTGCATCAGTTCCTCGAACTGTACCTTGTGGATATATTTTCCGATAACCTCGTGGTTGCAAGCATCACGTACGATGTTAACGCCACTAAGATAAGCTACAGGGCTCAATACGGTGTGAGGACCATTCAGCAGGGTCACCTTACGCTTGTGGTAGGGCTCTTCTGAAGGAACGAACAGCACGTGCAGTCCGGCCTTGTCTGCAGGGAACTCCTGAGCTACTTCCTTTGGAGCCTCGATAACCCAGAGGTGGAAGTTCTCGGCCTGTACAACGAGGTTGTCACGATAGCCAACCTTCTCCTGAATCTCAGCAATCTCTTTGCGGGGGAAGCCTGGAACGATACGGTCTACGAGGGTAGCGTAAACGCCGCAAGACTCCTCGAACCATTTCTTGAAGCCCTCGGGCAACTGCCACAACTCGATGTATTTCTCGATGCAATCCTTCAGCACGTGACCATTCAGGAAAATCAGCTCACAGGGGAAGATGATAAGTCCCTTGGTGGGGTCGCCGTTGAAGGTCTGGTAACGACGATACAACAGCTGAACCAGTTTACCGGGATAGCTGCTGGCGGGTTTGTCGTCCAACTTACAAGCGGGGTCGAAAGCGATACCGGCCTCTGTGGTATTAGAAATCACAAAACGAATCTCGGGCTGGTCAGCCAGTGCCATGAAGGCATCGTTCTGAGAGTAGGGATTCAGGGCACGACTGATAACGTCGATGCGCTCCAGGGTGTTTACGGGCTTACCGTTCTCACGGCCCTGCAGATTGACGTGATACAGACAGTCCTGACCGTTGAGCCAGTCTACCATACCGCGTTCGATGGGCTGAACGACTACGACACTACCATTGAAATTGGTCTTCTGGTCCATGTTCCAGATAATCCAATCAACAAATGCACGAAGGAAGTTACCTTCACCAAACTGAATCACCTTTTCAGGCATCACGCTCTTAGGAGCGAATTTTTTGTTTAACGGTTTTAACATAGCGTTGTTTGTTTTAGAATATTGTTTTTAAAATTAGTCAGCTGCTTGGAATTCTTCCAGGAAACGGGTGTCGTTCTCGGAGAACATACGGAGGTCTGACACACGATACTTCAAGTTAGTGATACGTTCCACACCCATGCCGAAAGCATAGCCGCTATACTCCTTAGAGTCGATACCGCATTGCTCCAGTACGTTAGGATCCACCATACCACAACCCAGAATCTCTACCCATCCGGTGTGCTTACAGAAACCGCAACCCTCGCCACCGCAGATGAAGCAAGAGATATCCATCTCTGCGCTGGGCTCTGTGAATGGGAAGTATGAAGGACGCAGACGAATCTTTGTGTCGGCGCCAAACATCTCGCGTGCAAACGACAGCAGTACCTGCTTCAGGTCGGTAAACGACACGTTCTTGTCGATATACAGACCCTCTACCTGATGGAAGAAACAGTGGGCACGGGCTGTGATAGCCTCGTTACGATAAACGCGACCCGGACAGATCACGCGGATGGGACCGGTCAGTTTGCCGTCCTCAGTATGCATGTTCTCCATCACACGAGCCTGTACGCTACTGGTGTGAGAGCGGAGCAGAATATTCTTGGTCACATCATTGGGATGCTGCGATACGAAGAAGGTGTCCTGCATATCGCGTGCGGGGTGATCGGCAGCAAAGTTCATACGGGTGAACACATGCAGGTCGTCCTCTACCTCGGGACCGTCGGCCAGCACGAATCCCATGCGACTGAAGATATCGATAATCTCGTTGGTCACAATGGTCAGGGGGTGGCGTGTACCCAACTGGATGGGGTAGGGCGTGCGTGTCAGGTCGATGGCCTCGTCGCCAGACTCCTGTGTGGTGCATGCCTCGCGCAGGGCGTTGATACGGTCTGTGATGCGCTGTTTCAGTTCGTTGATTTTCATGCCCACCTCTTTCTTCTGTTCTGCGGGCACGTTGCGGAAGTCCTTCATCAGCTCGTTCAGTTCACCATTCTTACTCAGGTACTTCAGTCGGAGCTGCTCTACTTCCTCAGCATTCTTTGCCTCCAGCGAGTCAACCTGCTGAAGGAGTTCGTTTATCTTTTCAAGTATCATTTTATATATAAAATTGCAATTTGTGTGCAAAGGTAACTATTTTAATTGAAAATTGATAATTGAAAATTGAAAATTTTGCTGCCGCACACCCAAAAAGTGCAGACGGTTGATAAAAAATTCCTATTATGCAACAAAAGCAGTATCAGAATCAGAATGGAGAGCTGGACACGGGAAACTAAAAAAACAGAGATTTCCAAACCTCTACGCGTACCGTGAACATATATGTACGCAAAGAAAGTTTGGAAATCTATGTTTTTAGTGTCCAGTGTCCAACGACTCTGTCCAAATTAGTCAACCATGTGTCTTACATATGTCATAGGTTAATTGTTGTACTCCTGCCAAGACTTTATCTTGATGTCGTCGAGACTCATGGCGGTGAAGGCTTCGATGAAGGCCTTTGCCAGACGTACATTGGTCATCAGGGGGATGTTGTGGTCAATGGCACCACGACGAATCTTATAGCCGTTGGTCAGCTCACGTGAGGTGTGGTTCTTGGGTACGTTGATGACCAGACCCACCTTGTGCTGGGAAATGAGGTCCATCACATTGTTCTCGCCAGCCTCATCGGGCCATGCTACGGTGATAGCCTTCACGCCATTATCGTTGAAGAACTTGGCAGTACCGGCGGTGGCGTAGATGGTGTAGCCCTTCTTGGCCAACTGCTGAGCGGGCTCTAACAGAGAAACCTTGCCTTTGGCACCACCCGACGAAATCAGCACAGCGTCTTTTGGTATGCTGTAGCCAGTAGCAATCAGTGAGTTGAGCAGCGCCTCGTTAAGGTCGTCGCCCAGACAGCCCACCTCACCCGTAGAACTCATGTCAACACCCAATACGGGGTCGGCATTCTGCAGGCGGGCAAATGAGAACTGAGAAGCTTTGACACCGATGCGGTCGATATCAAATTCACTCTTCTCGGGTTTCTGGTAGGGGGCGTCGAGCATAATCTTTGTAGCCGTCTCGATGAAGTTGCGTTTCAGAATCTTAGAAACAAAGGGGAACGAACGGGAGGCACGCAGGTTACACTCAATGACCTTCACCTCGCGGTTCTTTGCCAGGAACTGGATATTGAAAGGACCGGAGATGTTGAGTTCGGCTGCAATCTTATGGGCAATCTTCTTAATCTGACGGATAGTAGAGAAATAGATGTGCTGTGCAGGGAACACCATCGTTGCGTCACCCGAGTGAACACCGGCATACTCTACGTGCTCAGAGATGGCGTATTCAATCACTTCGCCCTTGTCGGCTACGGCGTCGAACTCTATCTCCTTGGTCTCAGTCATGAACTTAGACACCACCACGGGGAATTCCTTGGATACCTCTGTAGCCATATTCAGGAAGCGTTGCAGTTCTTCCTCGTCATAGCATACGTTCATCGCAGCACCAGAGAGCACATATGAGGGACGCACCAGGACGGGATAGCCCACTTTGTCAACGAACTCCTTCACATCGTCGAAGCTCGTCAGCGCACGCCAGGCGGGCTGGTCGATACCAAGCTTATCGAGCATAGCAGAGAACTTGTCGCGGTTCTCGGCACGGTCGATATCTACGGGAGAGGTTCCCAGTACAGGCACACCCTGACGGTGGAGTTTCATCGCGAGGTTATTGGGAATCTGACCACCTACAGAGACGATGACACCGCGAGGCTGCTCCAGATCCATCACGTCGAGCACACGCTCCAACGAGAGTTCATCGAAGTAGAGACGGTCGCACATATCGTAGTCGGTAGATACGGTCTCGGGATTGTAGTTGATCATGATAGACTTATAGCCCAACTTACGGGCGGTGTTGATGGCATTCACCGAACACCAGTCGAACTCTACACTCGAACCGATACGGTAAGCACCTGAACCTAAGACAACTACGGATTTCTCGTTATTGTAATAGTTGATGTCGTGGGCAACCTTGTATTTCTCGCCCTTGGTGTCGCCAAAGGCAGGTACGTGGGTATAGGTGAAGTAGAGATAGTTGGTGAGCTCAGGATGTTCGCTGGCTACTGTGGGGATGCGCTTCACAGAAGGCATGATGCCACGCTGTTTGCGGAGCTTGCGCACCTCAAGGTTCTCCTTCTCCATATTGGTTGACTTGGTCTTCAGAACAAAGCGTGCAATCTGGAAATCTGAGAAGCCACAACGCTTCACCTCAAGCAGCAGTTCATCGGAGAGATCCTCCAGCTTATCGAATTTCTGTAGCTCGTGCTTCAGGTCTACAATATGCTTCAGTCTTTCAAGGAACCATACATCAATCTTAGTGAGCTCTTCGATACGCGCTATGGTATAACCTTCCTCCAAGGCCTGTGCGATAGCAAAGATACGCAGGTCGGTGGGGTTGGCCAGCTCGTCGTCGAGGTTGTCGAACTTGGTGTGGTCGTTGCCCACGAAGCCGTGCATGCCCTGTCCAATCATACGCAAACCCTTCTGTATCATCTCCTCGAAAGAGCGACCGATAGACATAATCTCACCCACGGACTTCATTGAAGAGCCAATCTGACGGCTGACGCCAGCGAACTTCGTAAGGTCCCAACGGGGAATCTTACAGATCATATAATCGAGTGAAGGTGCTACATACGCAGAACTTGTCGTTCCCATCTCACCAATCTGGTCGAGGGTATAGCCCAGCGCAATCTTAGCTGCTACGAAAGCGAGCGGATAACCCGTAGCTTTTGAAGCCAAGGCTGAAGAACGGCTCAGACGTGCGTTGATCTCAATGATACGATAGTCGTTGGTCGTAGCGTTGAAAGCAAACTGGATGTTGCACTCGCCCACGATACCCAGATGACGCACACACTTGATAGTAATTTCCTGCAGCATCTTGACCTGTTCCTCGGTCAATGAACAAGTAGGAGCCACTACGATACTTTCGCCCGTGTGGATACCCAGGGGGTCGAAGTTCTCCATAGAGGCCACGGTGAAGCAGCGGTCGTTGGCATCACGGATGCACTCGAACTCAATCTCCTTCCAGCCCTTCAGGCTCTCTTCAACCAGGATCTGGGGTGCGAAGGTGAAGGCCGACTCAGCCAGCTCTACAAAGGCTTTCTCATCAGGACAGATACCAGAGCCCAGTCCTCCCAGCGCATAAGCTGAGCGAATCATGATGGGGAAGCCTATCTCGTGGGCTGCCTTCAGCGCATCTTCCATATTCTCTACGGCGTGGCTTACGGGCGTCTTCAGACTGATCTCGTCGAGTTTCTTCACAAAACGGTCGCGGTCTTCAGTATCCATGATAGCCTCAACGCTGGTACCCAGCACCTGGACGCCATACTCCTTGAGCGTACCGTTCAGATATAGTTCTGTACCACAGTTCAGGGCTGTCTGTCCGCCAAAAGCCAAGAGGATGCCATCAGGACGTTCCTTCTTGATGATTTCCGTGACGAAATGCGCATTAACCGGTTGGAAATACACTTGGTCGGCAATACCTTCCGAGGTCTGGATGGTGGCAATGTTTGGGTTTACCAACACGCTCTTGATGCCCTCTTCACGCAGGGCTTTCAGTGCCTGTGAGCCTGAGTAGTCGAACTCACCTGCCTGTCCGATTTTAAGTGCGCCCGAACCGAGTACGAGCACCTTCTTAAGATTCTTTTTGTTCATTTATTTTAGGGTTTAAGTCAAATTGATTGCAAATTTACTAATATTTATTGAAATACCACGTCTAAATTTGAATATTTTTGCAAAATATGACGCTATTTGGATAGGGTGTTTATTTTTATGCAGGATATCAGCGTTTGATACTAAAGAAACCGATGCGATG
>Ga0256406_1001126_pt1 | contig 44345 bp, 28 predicted proteins | sample RumenRJG_03DNA_FD_185986 | JGI IMG/M metagenome (GOLD analysis project Ga0256406, IMG submission 185986) | Bovine rumen microbial communities from Lethbridge, Alberta, Canada - RJG_03 | ecosystem: Host-associated > Mammals > Digestive system > Stomach > Rumen | place: Canada: Alberta | collected... | reverse complement strand
CCGATCCGATGATGCCGGGCGGAATCGCTGAACAATTTGCCGCCTCCGGCCTGAGCTCCCGTCCGGATGATATGGCCAGTATAATAGAGCGTATGCACTTTGGCAGACGTGTAGGTTTTCTTCGCCTTATTCGAGACGGAATTAGAATGCGCTCCAATTCCTCCGTCATCCGCTGCAGCTACATAATATGTATATTTCTTACCCTTCTTTAACGAAGTCGTCTCATCGAGCCAGCTCGTGCCGGTCACCGTCTTGATACGCTTTCCGCTGCGATAGATTTTGTATTTCGTTGCTCCGGAAACCTTGTTCCAGGAGAGCTTAATTGAGTTGTTTGCATTATAAGAGATCTTCAGCGTCGGCGCCGGAAGCTCTTCTGTCGTTGCCTGGCACTCGGAAAAGATTGCAGGATCGCTGTTCTTCAGTTCCACACGATACCGGTATGTCGTCTCCGAATTCAGATTGCCAATCGTATATTTCCCTGAATCCGTATCTGCGGTTACTTCTCCAAGGCTTGTCAGGGAACCATCACTCCCCACAGAATAGATGATATACGCTTTGCCTGCTTCCGCAGTCCACTCCAGCCGAATTGTATGAACACCTGTTACCGCATGCAGATTCTCAATCCCATTCGAATCCAACGTAACAGATATCGGTCCTCCGATGAGGCTGTCGCCGGAATACAGAGAAAACTCATACGAAGCCTTCGGCTGAAGGTCCGTTATCTCCGCATTGTATTTCCCGTCAGCAGACTGACTTACTGTACCCGTCCAGGGCGTAAGAGTACTCGAACCAGATATCTTGTATTTGACCGTATAATTCGCGCCTTCACTGCCGTTCCAGGTCAACGTGACAGTAGTTCCTTTTACTTTGGCAGACAGGTTCACTGATGTATCTGCCGACGAATCAGATGCTGCGCTTTCCGTGTTTTCAGCCGCCGCATCAGCACTATCGGCAAACACGGCCCCTGTGCCCGTCAGCACAGTGCTCAGCACCATCACAGTTGTGATAATGTAGCAGATAATTTTTCTTATTCTCAAAGAGCTCATGTCTCATACCTCAATAATTTTCATTGATTTAACACTTCATTACGAATTCCTGGTGATTTGGATTATTCTACTTCAATAGAAAGCGTATGTCAAGCGAACAACGCCGCTGGAATTCCAGCGGCACTCTCTGGCGATTCATTATTTCGCCTTCTTGGCTTTTTTGTTTGACTTCATAAATTCTCTATATTCCGGTAATATGACTTCCGGATCTCCCTGCTTGATCACTTCTCCGTCATTCAGCCACAGCACCTCATTGCAAAGTTCCTGTATGGTTCCGAGGCTGTGTGAGACGATGATAACAGTCCGCGTCTCATCCGAAATCAGTTCCTTCATTTTGTTATAACTTTTTTCTTTGAACCGCTGATCTCCAACACTCAGCACTTCATCGATCAGCATGATATCCGTCTCCAGAATTGCAGTAATAGCAAAAGCCAGCTTTGAATACATGCCGGATGAATACGTCTTGACCGGCCGGTCGATGAATTTGCCGATATCTGCAAACTCGATGATATCTCGTTCTTTCTCCGCAATCTGCTCCTCAGTAAAGCCGAGCAGCATGCCGGAAAGGTAAATATTCTCTCGTCCGGTCAGTTTTTTATTAAAGCCGACACCAATTGACAGCAGAGAAATCGAATGTCCATGCAGATCAATCGATCCTTCATCCGGAGAGAAGACACCGGCGATTGCCCGGAGCATGGTGGATTTACCACTTCCGTTTTTTCCTATAATACCGAGAATCTTACCCTCTTCCAGATCAAATGAAACACCCTTCAGCGCTTCAAATATCTCTACTTTGTCTTTCATCCGCATCCAGGACGAACGTATTGATGTCTTCTTCAGGCCGCGATAGCAAATGTGAAGATTGCGGACACTGATTGCTATATCCCGCTTCTCGCCCTCCGGACTCGAAGTCACGTCCTCTTTGTTCTCTATATTTTCCATATCTGTCTTCTTATCGATCTCACTCATTTCGATCTCACTCATTAAATCACCTTCGCATAACTGTTTTCGTACTTATGAATCAGCCGTACGCCGATCGCAATCAGAGCCAGTGCAACGCAGAGCCAGAAAGCAAGTCCCTGAAAACTCGGCAGCGTATTGTAAAGCATCGTCTTGCGCAGTTCGTTCATGATAAATGCGGTCGGATTCACGCGAAGAAGCAGGAAGCAGAGCTTCGGCTGGTCTCCTAACCGCTCTGTGATATTATAGAACACGCCGGACAGATAGAACACCATCCGTAGCGCAATGTTCGTAAGGTTGCCCAAATCGTTGATCGTCACCCCATAATGCATAAGAATCAGTCCGATTCCGAAAGTCAGCATGTAGAACACCATATAGATCGGAATGAAAAATATGATGTGCCACGAAAAGCGCACGCCCTGGAAGAACATCAGAAAAAAGGTGATGATAATTGAAATTCCCGTTTTGAAAAGGTAAGTGTAAGACTTTGCCAGCAGCAGAATGTACTTTGGAATATAGACTTTCTTTACCAGATCGCGATTATTTGAGATGAGCCGGACACTGCCATTAATCATTCTGTTAAAAAAATTCCAGGCAGTCAGTCCGACAAAAACGAATGATGCAAAATGAGGCGTCTTATTATGGAATACATAACCGAAAATAAAAGTATAGATCAGCATGAAGCATAATGGCTCAATGATCCACCACAGCCAGTTCAAATAGGAATCGGCGACCTCGCTCTTCAGCTCCGCCTTTGCGCTCCGCACGGCGTACTTCTGATACTTCTTTATATTTGATAAAAATCTGTTCATTAACTCACCTTTGCCGTTAAAACATTATAAATCATGTTATTATAGCTCATTGAGTTCAGCTTTTCAACAGTTTCACGCCTGTTAATACTTCTTATACTTCAGAAATCAAATATGAAACCCCGGACCGCAGTTAACATGTCCGCGGCTCCGGGTTCTGCTTCTCAATGATTAATGGTTTTTTTAACTGTCAACAAGTATAACTTTCATTAACTGTACTTTCTGTACGATCAGCACAGCGGCAGATCTTTCTCTGCCTGTTCCTCATGCATTCTGAATCTTTCCGTTCAGAATATAACCGATGCGCTGACGAAGCGTGGCTGAGCATATGGAAAGGTTTTTCTCTGACAGTTTAATCAGACAGCGCCCCTTTATTGTGATAAACAACGAGTCTTCACTTTCCGCTTTCTGATCCGCGGCACGTCTGAAGGTAATCGGAACCGGCTGATCATCTCCATATTGGACAAAAAACGAAATTTTCTGTCCGGAATTAACCGGGAAACCGAACTCACACTGCACATTCTGCATCAGAGCCTCGCCGAAACGGTTGCAGTGTGATGAGGATTTCTCTTCTTTCACATTGCCATCTATTCTCTGATTCTGATCCGTCATCGCGAAAACGACGGGCCTGACTTTGAGCGGAAAGGCTTCAATATTGAAGGAAAAGCACAGATTCTTTCCGGATACCGATGCCTGCCGGAGAATCGCTGTAGGCTTCGACAGATTCAGCACTTTATGCCCCCGGAATTTCATGATTCCCTCGTCAAATTCCGACTGCTCGAATATTGAATCGCCGTATTTCAGATAAAGAAGTCCCAGCCGCTGAAACTGTGTTGTACCCGGTGCTCTGCAAATTTTTCCGATGTCCGCATTCGCTAACTTTTCCTGAAGTAATTCAATATATACGCGCTTTTCATTCTCTGAAAAAGGTCTGTCATTATTCTTTCCGCTTGTATACTGACGCATATCATACAGGATCAGATTCTGAACATACGGCACAACGCAGCCGAATCGTTCCTGTGACATTTTTTCCAGTTCCGCGTACACCTTCCGGGTTCTCCGGATATAATCCGAAGGCTTTTCATTTCCCGAACATTCCGGAAAATTTGATTTTTTCTTATATAAGCGCGCAGATTGAATAATCCCGATTTTCGGATTGTTCATCAGCATTTTTGTGATAAAAACAAGAGAATTCTCACAATGCGTCATTTCCGGGGTATATAACCACTCCTTCAGCGCCGATGTCCGAAATACCGTATTGTTCAGCGATGTGACAAGATCCCGCGGCTCATCGAGAATATCCGTGATGCGGTTGCCGTTTTCGTAAATATGAAGAAAACGTTTCGAGCCATCGCAGCAGACAGCGACATCAAAACACTCCGGCGCGTTTTCAAAGTAGCAGCGTATTTCTTCGAACGCATCGTCTGTCCATCGATTCAAAGGGTTTAAAAATACGGTATACTCGCCCTCCGCTTCTTTCGCCGCATAATATTTAATGTCGGAAGCCGGTTCGCTGCAATCGATATACCGGAGCCGTGACGGATCCGGAGCGGCTGATTTTTTCAGGTAGTCTGTTACACCCGGCTCGTTTCCGATATCCAGAAGAAGGAGCTGCAGCTTATCGCTGTCAATCGTCTGATTCTGAAGCCTTTCCAGCCCTTTTCGGATATCGTCAACCCGGTCGCCCTTCTGATTCCGGACCACAGTTACAACAGTTATGTCAAACTTCATCACATGCCCCCCTGCGCGCTCATCGGGAGATCTTCAAACGTACCGATCGCGCACTGCTCTGTCCGCTCGTACAACATATTTCGGAAAGCGTATGCTGTCAGCTCCGTATAATCAGTTATTCCGGTTCTGGCTAATCGCTCTGCTGCCGGGCGGCGGAACAGTTTGTTCCCGATCAGATGATCCGCCTGAATACTTACTTTTCGGAATGAATCGGACGGTATTTTGATTTTGGTGAAAATTTCATTGATAAATGAATTATCTGACGCCTCTCCATTCTGGAAATGCACCGGCTTCATCGAAACGAAATCCCTCAAAGATTTCCCCAGGCTTTTCACCATGACCACCAGTGATTTTTCATCATAGACCATCGCATCTCCGAGAATCTGGATATACTGCCCTTTTGATGCAGAAAGGAGATCTCCCCATCCTCTTTCACCGCAGCGACAGAGGTGAAGGTTGTCCATCCAGCGGTACTGTCCCGCCAGATCCGTGCCATACGACGAATCCAATACCACTTCAAATTCAGGAAACATCTGATAATACAATGTGTCCAGCGATGCATTCAGTTTCTCCGGAGAAAGTCCTGCCGGGATCAATATGCTGACAGCCGGATTCTGAAGCAGCTCCTCGCGCCGGAGCAGATGATCACCGATACTGAGGCCGCTGTAAATCTTTTGAATCCGCTTCCAGCCTTCTTCTCCGACCCTTCGATGATATTCCTCGGATCTCTCCAGCACTGCGCGCTCCATTGATTCATCCATCAGCCAGAATCTGCGGTAATACTCACTGATGATCGTGATTCGCAGTGTATGCATCAGCCATTCTTTGCGGAATTCTTCCGGATAGTCCGCGAACAGCTGCTCGATCTCTCGTACAGCTGACATTGCATCATCGAATGTCTGCCGGTTCAGAGACTTCAGCGCGTTGATTCCGACCAGCGAAGACCGGACATAATACTTATAGATAAATTTCGGGCAGCCGACGATCTTTTCGCATTTACTGACATACGTCAAATAGAAGACTCCATCCTCGACATGTTTCAGTTTCGGAAACCGAAGATGGTACTTGTCCACAATTGAGCGGCGATACAGCTTATTCCAGATCGTAATGTTATACAGAATGTCCGGATCATCTTTCCGGATAGTTTTCTTTTGCGACAATACAACACTCTGATTCAGCGCCCGTTCTGAAAACGTCTCAATCCGATGTGCTTCTCCAATAACGAGATCTGCGCCTCGTTTCTCTGCGGTCCGAAGCATCCATCCCAATGAATTCTCTACGTATTCATCATCAGCATCCATGAACATAAGGTATTTACCGGATGCTGCATCGATTCCGGTATTTCTTGCACCGGAAACACCCTGATTCCCCTGATGAATCACATGGATTTCCGGATGAAGGGCCGCATAGGAGTCCAGAATTTCTCCGCTGCGGTCGGTAGATCCATCATCGACTGCAACGATTTCATAATCCGAAATATTCTGACGCAATGCCGACTTCAGCGCCGATTCAATAAACTTTTCGCTATTGTATACAGGTATAATAACAGATAACTGCATATCACATTCCTTATAACTTCAAGCCGACTTCCGCCAGGATCCGCTCAGTGGAGTGACCATCGCAGGAGCTCATGAACTTCTCGCGAAATGCATGCATTTTCTCCCGGTCGAATTCAGTATCAATATGGACAATGTAATCGATAATTTCCTCCGTGCTGACCAGCACCGGTCCCGGTGCCATCTCGAAGTAATCGTAATAAAATCCGCGCCAGTCAAAGTAGGTGTCCAGATCGTAAGCGAACAGAATGATCGGCTTCTCCATCAGCGAATATTCAAAAATCAGTGACGAATAATCCGAGATGCATATATCCGCAGCAATCATGAGATCTTCGATTTCCAGCGTATGCGATACATCATACACAAAGGAGTCCTTGTATTCCAGAGGAATCTCCGGCAGCTTTTTGACCAGTGGATGATGTTTTATCAAAAGAATATAGTCATCCCCCAGCGCCTCATACAGTTTATCATAATCAAAGCGATCCGGCCCGTATGCCTTTGCGACTCTTCCACGGAATGTCGGAGCATAAAGGATGATTTTCTTTTCCGCCGCAGCCGGAATCTTGTCGATTACCCGCTGTACCGCTGCTTTCTTGTAATCCTCCTGATAAAATACATCCGTTCTGCTGACTCCAACCGCCTTGACATTGCCCTGTCCTTCCAACTGCATAGCCTCTTCATAAGCCCAGATAACTTCCGGGCTGCTGACGCAGACGAGGTCGAAGTTCCGGTACATCGGATAACGCTTCTGCTCTTTCGCATTGCCGCCGAAGATCTTATCCGCCGTGCTGAATCCAAACTTCTTGAACGCGCCGCAGCCATGCCAGAGCTGCACGACTTTCGTCTCCGGACGATTTGTAAAACCGCACAAACTGATCGTCGCTTCATCTACAAAGACGTATTTCGCCGTCGCCATATCCTTCATCAGATTCATATCTACTTTAAACTGTTCCCGATATCGGAGCGACAGCTTCAGCAGGTAGTGAATATGAATGTCATACTTCCCGGATTTTTCCAGCAGGCTGTTCAGGTATGTCATGGAATTCGGCAGCTGGTCTTTCCGGTTGACGATGAAAATAACTTTATTTTCCTGCACCGGTTTCCGGGCATTCCATTTATAATACAGTGGGAACAGAATTTTCAGTGTAAGATATTTGTAGCAACCGCGAAGTTTTTTATTCCGCCATTTGCGCAGCCGCTGTGAAAATGTCTTGGTTCTCTTGTTTTCCTTCTCCAGCCGCCGGAGGCGCCTTGCTTCTTTTCGCAGCTTTCCTCCATAACCCAGCCGGACGGAAAGCTTGTGAACATGCTTCAGAATGTCCGCATTCGTCAAGCTGGTCATAAATGCATTGTCATGAAATTTCACATAAGAAGAGTTATTATACAGCCGGTCGAGATCCTTGTCCGGTTTCCCTTCAAACAGCCGCTTCTTTGCCAGCAGATTCTTGATGATAAATATCTTATTGCCCCAGATGCAGTCCAGCTGATTATATGACGAACGGAGTTTCACTACGTCGAACTCATTCACAAAAGCCGCACTGTGCGCCCGCAATTCTTCATACGTTCCGTCTGCTGCCGGCCGCATCATCGGCGCAGTGATGAACGTACAGTTCAGGTTTTCTTCTGCTTCCATCATCTGAAGAATTGTCCGCTCCGCCGGGAGAATCGGCGCATCGACAATAATGCAATGAGATCCCTTCGCAACTTCGAGGGCTCTGTAATGCCACTCTGCCAGATCCCTGTGCTTGAGGAACCTCAGGTTTTTCTTATCAAGGAAGATCGGATCTACGTCACCCTTCCGATCCTTGTCAATGATTACTTCAAACGCAGAAAACAGCTGGCTGTAATACGCACTTAACACCCGATTGATCTCAGAGGATGGCAGCATCGTAGAAATGATAACAGTAAGAATCGGATTATCCGCCATTTCATCTTTGTCCATCAGGCCCACGTCAAGATGTAGATCCGGGTTTTCCTGCATCAGAGATTTCCAATCCGACGGCAGAAGCTTCTCCCGGCACTGATCCATCAGCTCTTTCATTTTCGGATACAGCGAATCATCCCTGTTCCAGATAAATCGATAATAATTATCCAGAAGCAGAATCTGAACCATCTGCTTTGTCAGCATTGAACGAAACCGCTTCCAGTTAAAGCGCATCTCGTCCTTATATCCTTCTGTCTCCTCCGAACGGTCTATGGCAGACAATTCCCGATCAATATATTTGTCCGCCATCTGAAGAATTTCATTAAAATTGCTGAATAAATTGTTAAGATCTTCCGTGCTCGTCGGCTGGAGCAGCTTTTCCTCCGTCCAGCCCGGTTTCTTATAATACTCATATACAAGGTCCGGACAGCCACTGATTGTCTCCTTGCATGCAAAGATAAACCGGAACAGGAACACAGCCTCCGCTCCGAATGATGTTCCATTAAACCGGATCTTGTTCTCTTCGATTACCGTACGGCGGAAGATCTTGTTGCAAAGGCGGAAACTGCGGCACAGCGAAAGGTCATACCGTGGAATTTCTTCTTTTGCAGTCGGATCGTATTTGTATGCTACCTGCTGAAGCGCCGGATTGCATTTAAAAAATTCTGACCGCAGGTACACAAACTCCGGAGTTGTCTCATTATAGCAATCACTCATCTGGTGTACTGTGTTCTGTCCGATTACAAGATCCGCCATATGCTGCCTTGCACGGTTGTACATTTTCTGGACAGCCTTAGGCGGCACATCGTCATCCGCATCATAAAAAAGGACATAATCACCCACTGCCAGATCCAGGCCCCGGTTTCTGGCTGCACTAACCCCCTTATGATCCTGCTTGCAGCTGCGGAATCGCTCATCTTCCTCACAATAACGGTCAACAACCTGCTGTGTTTCGTCACTCGACCCGTCATTGATTATAATCACTTCAAAATTCTCGAAGGTCTGTGCTTTAATTGCCTCCAGCATACGCGGCAGAGTGGGCTCTGCATTGTACGCAGGCAGGATAATGGATATCTTCGGTGATGCCATGTATTACTGCTCCTATGTTAATCTAATATCACAAAATCAGCAATCTGCAGTGAAATTCACTGCAGATTGCAATATCGTTCAAACCGTCTATTCTATTTGTTCCAGATCATCACGGTCTTTCCGCCGCGAGTCTGAATATCCGCGTCAAAAGCACGGGCCATATCCTTGATCGTATGGACGTCGATGACCTCGCCGATGATATTCGACAGATAATCCGTCACCTCCGGATGCTCTTCATAGAACGACATCAGGTGGCGGAAATCATCCGCGCTGCTCCGGCTGCTTCCATACAGTGTCAGCCCCTTCTCCAGCACCATCCTCGTATTGATCGGCACCGGATCCTCCGAAACGCCCAGCGCGGAGATCGTACCTTCCGGATTGATAAAGTCGATGATCTGATTGATCGCCGTACCGGATCCGGACTTCCCGACGCATTCAAACGCATGATCCACCCGTAGATCCGACGGGATCTCTGAAATATAATGGGTCTCGTCAGCAAAGACGAAATCATTCATCTTGTATTCATGCTTTCCGAAGATGCAGACCCGGCTCTCCGGAAAACGCTTCTTCAAAAGCAGCGCCGTGATAAAAGCCAGATTGCCGTCGCCCCATACGCCGAGCACATTCCTGCGGGCATGAGACTTGGCGATAAAGCGGTCGATCGCATGATAGCTGACGGACACCAGTTCCGTGAAGGCCGCAACATAATCATCAATTCCATCCGGAACCGGTATCACGCGGTCTCTCCTCATCGCGACAATATCCTGCATGAATCCGTCGAATCCGCTCGCGCGGAACTTGCTGCTTCTCAGGTAATTTTCCGCAACGATATCATCTTCTTCGAACGGCGTATTCGGAACCAGTGCAACTCTCTGTCCCGGTCTGAATTCTCCGGACGAATCGTACATCACAGCTCCGATCGCTTCGTGGATCAGTGCCATCGGAAGCTTCTTCTTCAATACCTCCGGCGGACGGGTACCTTGAAAATACCGCTGATCTGCATTGCAGATCGAAAGATGCGTCGGCCGTACCAGCACCGCATCTCCGTTGACATCGATATCACTGAACTGTGCTTCGATTCTTCCCGGTTCTACCAGTCGATATACTGTATTTAACACTACTTATTTCCTCCGAGTAAAGTCTCTGCAAGCTGCAGATCATATGGATAAGTTACTTTGATGTTGAAGGTCTCTCCAGGCACGAGCCGCACCTCTTCACCCTTCGCAACAAACACCTTTGCCGCATCCGTCAGCGTCGCTTTCTCTTCCTTACTCATGCTCTCATACAGTTCAGCAAACTTCTTCGCGCGGAAACTCTGCGGAGTCTGGCCCTGATAAAAACGGGCCCGGTTCGGAATGTTCGCCGCAACCTTTCCGTCATCGCTCTCGACCAGCGTGTCCGTTGACGGAATCACCGTATCCGTTGCAACACCGGTCTTCGCCAGCTCGATGTTCTCTTCGATAATCCGGTGCGTCACAAACGGACGAACCGCATCATGCGTGATGACAATCGTATCATCGTCAAGCCCATCCGTCTTCTCAATATAGCGGATCGCATTCATGATCGTCTCATTGCGCACACTGCCGCCTTCGATGACTTCCACGTCGCTGCGCTCCGGCAGATATTTCTTCAGCAGATCTTTCGTATAGGAAACCCACTTGGCCGGGCACAGAACGATGACCTTCTGCAGTTGATCGTTAATGACAAACTTCTCTACCGTATGAACGATGATCGGTTTCTTTCCGATATGCAGAAACTGCTTCGGCCGGTCCACATTGCCCATCCGGCTTCCGATACCGCCTGCCAGAATTACTCCATATACCATTCTTATTCCTCCCTTTTAGATCCCTTACGGGTTCTTACAAAGCAATCAAATTATTATAGCCTACATGCCCCTTATTTTCAAGTATTGCGCACCAGGGAGCGCACGAAAGCCGCAATTTCTCCGGTGCTGTCCGGAACCGACTTCACATATTTCTCCAGAAACGCCGCCTGTTCTTCCGGGCTGCTGTCACCGCGCTCCAGCGCGGCAAGGAGTTCCCCGGCCGTACGGTATTTCGGGAGCGGGATGTCCTTCATGAAATCGATGCAGAAGCCCCGGCGCTCCAGATATTCATCCAGATCGTACGTATACAGATATACCGGTACCCAAGCCTGCGCCGCTTCGAAAATTGCCGACGAATAGTCACTGATCATCGCCGCAGAAACACTGTACAATTCAAGGCTGGTAAATTCCGGACACTGAAAAGCGCGATCCGATTCCACCTTCGTCCGGTCGATCGGATGCAGGTGAACGATCAGATTGTATTTGTCATAAGGAAATGCATCCATCAGTTCCTGAAGCGCCGCCGAGATATCTGCACCCTTCCGGAACGTCGGCGCATACAGAACACTCGGCTTCTCCCGAAGCTCCGGATACCTGTCGTAAATCCTTCTGCGCTGCTCCGCCATGAACGCTTCATTCTTCAGCAGATCCGTTCTCGGAAGCGGCATCACGCGCACCTTATCCTCCGGATAGCCGAATGCCGCCGCATAGATCGGCCGGCAGAATTCGCTGCTGCAGAGCACATAATCGTAATTCTCATGCATGTGCATCGTCCTCGCCAACCTGCTGCTGTGCCCCTCTTCCGTATCGACCGCCAGATAGCCGAATTTCTTCAGCGCGCCGAGCGCGTGCCACATCTGGATGATCTTGAGCGATTTCTTGTGATGAAGGACGCTCGCGCCGATACAGTATCCCTCGAGGATCAGAACCCTTGACGTCGCAATCACATGCATTTCCGTGCCGAGCATGTAAAAAATATACCGGATCCTTCCCTTCATGTCCGGCGGAATCATCCGGTTCAGCGTGATGACCTCAATGTCCGGATCCTGCCTGCGGATCTCTTCCGTCAGCAGCTTCATGTCCGGCGTCAGCGTCTCGCTCTGCCGGCTGATTGCCGCCACCCGGTTCCGTGTCGGCGCCAGCTTGTGGAAACAATAGATCAGGTTGTAGATAAAAATGCCTATTTTCAGAATGATCTGCATTATCTGCTCCTATCCAGAACCCAGCTGCAGACCCTCTCCGTCGAGTGCCCGTCACAGGCTTCCATGAACTTGCGGTTGAACCGTCCGCGGACCGCTTCATGTTTCGCCAGATCCTCACGGATCGCTTCAATCAGCTGATCCGGGTTCTTTGCCACCGGTCCGTAGAGATATTCTTCGTAATCGAAATAAAAGCTCCGCCCGTTATAATACGTGTCAAAATCGTAAGGATAATAGACGATCTTCCCGCCCGTCAGGAAATAATCGAAAATCACTGACGAATAGTCTGTAATCAGCACATCCGTCACCACCAGAAGGTCATTGATCTCCCGCTCGGATGAAAGGTCCAGAAAGAAATCCGGATACGAACTGAAATCCGGCGTCCGGATCCGCCCGGCCGCGATATTATTATATAGCGCCGGGTGCCATTTCAGCACGAAAACATATTCTTCATGAAGCGCGTTATACAACTTCTCGAGCGGAAGCTGGCCGAAATCATAGGATGCGTCATCTGCCCGGAGTCCGCGGTACGTCGGCGCAAAAAGAATCACCTTCCGTTCCTTGAGAATCGGATACTTTACGGTAATCCGCTCTCGGGCCGACCGGAGGTATTCCGGATCAAAAAAAATATCAGTTCTCGGAATGCCGGTAGCCCGGACGCGGTCTTCCGGAACTCCGAAACCTTCGGCATAGCAGTGATTGATCGCCGGCGCGCTGGTGATCACGTTCGTATACTTGCGGTACCCCTTGTGGATCTTGATGTGTTCGCTGCCCTCAATCCGGCTGTATCCGAATTTCTTGAAAGCGCCGGCGCCGTGCCAGAGCTGACAGATCTTCTGACCGTTCCTCACCTTGAAATACGAAGTATATCGAAAATAGTCCTCAAGGAAAACAACTTCAGCCGTTGTCATCCCGTATACCAGTCTGCAGAATCTGCCGAAAGATGTCCATTTGCGCCGGTCCGGCTTGAAATAACACAGACACTCGCAAGTATCCTTCAATTCGTTGTATACGAACTCAAGATTACCACCAATCTCCCCTCGGACATCTGAAATAAACATCATCCGGCCTTTCTTCACCGGGCAGAACAAGGCGAGCAGACGGTTCAGCACCATAAATAGTGCCGCTGTAGCTAAATTAATACAATATCTGATATATCTCATTTACATCTCCTGAATATAGAGCGATTTTAGCACATATAAGCGGGTATAACAAGCTGAGCCGTAGAAGGTTTTTGCTAGTTTACAGATAAAATTATTGCGAATTATTAAAATTAGTGTTATCATCAGGACAAATTCGGGAAAAGATCCGGCAGCGGATCTTCATGTCGATTTATTTTTTCGGCACTTTATCGGATTATCATCATCGGATTATCATCGGAAGTACTTGAAAGAGGGCTTTATGATTCGCACTGAAAGCAAATTATTTCATCTGACAATGATCATTTTTGTCGTACTGATCGCGCTGATGCTTTCCGCAGCAGCTGTATCGGCTGCCGTGAAGAGCAGCTCCAAGACAGGCTGGAAGACTTCCGGCGGGAACAAGTATTATTACTACGAAAAGGGCAAATACTACAAAGACAGGATCGTCACGATCAAAGGCAGCAAGTATTATTTTGACAAGTCCGGCCACATGGTGACCGGCCGCTTCAGCTACAAATCGTCATATTATTATGCTGCTTCCAGCGGGAAAATCAAGACCACGGCTGGTTTTATCAAGTCTGACGGAAACCGTTACTATGTCAAGGACGGCGGAAAGTTCTACTGCCGCCACACGCTGTACCTCGGGGACAAGCGGTACAAGACATTTAATGACGGCAGGATCGGAACGGGACTGTTCAAATACGGTCCGTCCGGATACTATTATTTCGCCGATTCAAATGGCGTTGTACACGCGGAGACCGGTTTCGTCAAATACAACGATTCTCTGTATTTTACCCGCTCTTTCGGTGCAACCCGCCGAGGAGAATCTTTTGTATACAAAGGTGACACCTATATGGCTCTCTCGGACAGCAGGATCGCAACCGGTGTATTCAAATGGACCAACGGCTCTTATTACTATGCGGATCCGACCACCGGCAAAGTGAAAACCAGTAAGGGGTGGATCACTTATAAGGGCAAGAAATATTATGCGGCTTCCGGCGGCAAGCTGTACAAGAGCCAGTTCTTTACGGTCAGCGGGAAGAAGTACTATGCGTCTTCCACCTGCGCGATCAAGACCGGTACATTTACCGTCGGCGGAAAGCAATACAAGACCACGTCCAGCGGCAAGATCATCGAGCTGTCCGGCGGCAAGGTGAAGGGAATCGACGTGTCTTATTTCCAGCACACGATCAACTGGCCGAAAGTCAAGCTGTCCGGCATCCGGTTTGCGATCATCCGGGCGGGATTCCGCGGCTCGAATACGGGTAAGCTCACGACGGACAGCACGTTCTACGCGAACATCAAGAACGCGAATGCGTCCGGAATCGACGTCGGGGTCTACTTCTTCACGCAGGCGGTTACGACTTCCGAAGCCCGGAAAGAAGCAGACTACACGATCAGACTGGTCAAAAAATCCGGTGTGAAGCCGGAATACCCGATCGTCATCGATACGGAAAATATCTCCGGTGGACGCGCTGCAATCGGCAAACTGTCCCGCTCAAAACGGACGGCAGTCATCAAAGCGTTCTGTGATGAAGTCAAGGCGAATGGCTACACGCCGATGATCTACGCGAGCACCAGCTGGCTCAATAACCAGCTCGACATGTCGAAGCTCTCCGGTTATGAAGTATGGGTCGCGCAGTATTACAGCAAGGTTACCTACGGCGGCACCTACAAGTGCTGGCAGTACTCGAGTACCGGTTCCGTGAACGGAATTTCCGGCAACGTGGATATGGACTACTGGTACAATTAATTACGCATCCTAAAAATATTTATATCTGGAAGGGGACTGACGCATTTCTCGAAATGTGTCAGTCCCCTTCTCTTTTCTTCTATTCTATCTTATCTGTTTCTCTACCGGGTCCGGTTTCATTCCGCCCGCGCAGTACCCCAGCAGGATGAATAAAAAAGGCGTCGTATAGAACATCGCCACGCCGAACATCGACGAAATGAAGTACCCGAGCGCAGCGGCAAAAGCCATCATCGCTTCCGGCTGCCGATCCAGACCGAATCGGATGTACCGGAGGAAGACAGCGATCACGCCAAGTGTATATAGAACGGCCCCCGGGATTCCGTAATCCAGCGCATACGTCAGAACCTCGCTGTGCGGATTCGCGACACCGGCCTCTGACATCATCCGCGCCGCCGTTCCCTCACAGCCGAAGCCCAGTATCGGATGCTCTCTGATATACTGGAATGCCGTTATCCAAAGCCCCCACCGGTTCGTGCCGGCCGAGGCTGCGTCCGGGCTGCCGGCGAAAATATTCCCGAGATCTTCCACGAATGTGGTCACATTCTCCACCAAACCGTCCGTCATTACGCTGGCTGCTGCCGGAATGGCAAAAAACAGGATCAGCACCGCGGTTGCCCTCCACTTCCGGTCCGGCTGCCTCCGGAAAATCATTCCGGTGATCAGGACCAGAACCACCGCGGACGACAGAACACATCCAAACGTGTTGTTCAGAAGAAGTACTGCCGTATTCAGCAGAAACGAGATCATTCCCGCGCTCCTCGTTCTCTGCGCCTGCCCGGCAACGAACTGCACCGCTGACATCAGCACCGCAATCGTCAGAAAATATCCGTAGTGGTTGCTGTTATAGAAAGTGGCGCTCAGCCCTTTCTTCGCTTCAAACGCGGCGATCGGCAAGATGAACTGGTGCGCCAGCGCAAGGATCGCCAGCAAATCTGCAGTGCAAACCGTAAGTCCGATCGCTATCCTCCTCGAATCCCGACGTCCCGGGCGGGAACGGGGATTCCGCATCGGTTTCATTTCTGCTTCTGCATCCGCCGGATCAGCCGGGTTCCCGATGTCACCTGCGCCCCTGGAAACACCGTAGTAAATCAAGATATACGCGGCTGTCAGGAACACGTTCTGATACCGGTAGGGAAGGCCGTATACTGCCTTATCGTCCAGCCCGTGGTATGCCGTGGATACGAGTATCCACAGGAGAAACAATCCGAAAAAGAAATCCTCCGGCTCTGCCCTCCGCTTCATTCTCTGAATCCGGCCTGTTCCCGGGTCCTCCTCTGCCTGGGCTCTTCGGAATCCGCCGGGTATCATTCCAAAGTATGCGGCACCGGCCGCCACAGACAGAATCAGCCCGAGACGGAACAGTTCGTGATATATCACATACTGCGAATCCGGTGACGGCAGGATCAGCACCAATATAAGCTCCGCCAGCGTCACCGCAGCCATCGCGATTCCCGGAACCGCCGCAAGCTGCCGGCGCAGTCGGAGACGTTTATTCACGTTCAGTTCTTTTTTTTCTTTAATCATGGTCTTATCTTACCTTTGCGGATCCCGGGTGTCAACGAGAGCGGTCATGCAGCCGAAGAAATACCGGCCAGTCTCTCCGGTAAAACCTCAGATACAGGAAGGCCCGGCGGTTTCCCGCCGGGCCGTATTTATTATACCTTCTCAATTTCACCTGCTTTGAACAGGCAGCGGATATCTATCTTGTCGTCTCGATCAGGCCGTATGCATCGCCCTTTCTCTTATATACGACATTGGTCGACTCCGTATCCATATCATAGTATACGAAGAAGTTGTGTCCGAGCATCTCCATCTGCAGGATTGCTTCCTCATAATTCATCGGCTGGAGTTCGAACACCTTGCGCTTCACGACGGTCAGGTTGTCCTCTTCATCCTCTTCGCCATCATCATCCGGGATGAACTCGAACTTGAGCGCCTTATTCTCCTTGTATCTGGCTTCGAGCTTGCCTTTGAACTTCGACATCTGATTCGAAAGTCTGTCGATTACGAGGTCCATTGCTTCGTAGACATTATCGGATGTCTCTTCTGCACGGAACAGCGTCTGCTTCGTGTTGATCGTCGCCTCGAGCTTTGTCTTATCCTTAAACCTGGAAACGATCACAGTAGCGGTAACATCGTCCTGGAAGAACTTCCCAAGTTTGCTGAATTTCTTCTCGATGTTCTCATGAAGACGATCGCTCATCTTGTAATTCTTCGCAATAATCATCACTTTCATAATGGTGACCTCCTTGTATTAGGTTACCATTATTGTACCACATTCAGTACGAGATGTGTGGGCAATTGATGAATTACTTCTGTCAGAAGCTCATCTTCTCAAGATCTCCGATGCTCATGAACTGCTTCGTCATGTTCTGCGGCTGCAGCACCACGACTTTTGCCGGATACGGTTCATCCAGATCGAGCGTCGGAATCGAAGTAACCATCACGCCGGTCAGACGGATCGTATAGTCGTAGACTGTGCCGATGTCCGGAAGTCCGAATTCGCTCTCCACGCTTCTGTAATGCATCGGGATCGTATATTTCGCATCGAGGTCCACGGTCAGCTGCGCTGCCTGTGCCGCATCGATCGTATAAGTCCCGCCGACTGGAATCATCACCGCATCTGCGCCGACCAGCGCCTCCATCTGATCATCCGTCAGCTCGCAGCCGAGGTCTCCGAGGTGGATGACCTTCTGTCCGCCGGCTTCGAAGATGTAAATCCGGTTCGGACCCCGCTTTGCGCCCTTCTCGTCATCATGATACGTTTCGATCGCAGAAACCGTAAACGGAGAATTCACATTCTTCTCGATCTTCACCTTATCCACCGCGTTGTGATCAAAGTGGTCGTGCGTCATCAGCACCTCATTCGCGGTCTCCCGGACCGGCGAAAGCCCCGCCACCGAATCATCCTGATACGGATCAATGACGATCGAATAGCCGTCCTGTTCCAGTTTAAAACACGAATGTCCGATCCATGTAATCTTCATTTCTATCTTCTCCCTTTCATACTACGGAGTCTCCCCGCATATTTTCCTTTAATAACTTACACTATTTTCTTCCCAGCCGCAAGAGCGGCACCGGGATCTATCTGCGCATCATCAGAAGCGCGGCCTGTCCGCCGCGTTCCCGACCCTGGCGCCGATGGGAAAAATACAGTTCCGTATTCTCATAAGTACACCGGTCCTGCATATCAATCCGGTCTTCCGGGATGCCCGAAGCCTCCAGCACCAGCCGGTTCAGTCCGGCCAGCGAAACGTGGTATTTCCCCTTAACCGGATCGTAATAGACCATCTCTGATCCGTCGATACTCATCCGTTCGACGGCGTCCACGACATCGCGGTCGCATTCAAAGTGCTCCCTGCAGATGCATGGACCGATCATCGCGATCATCTCTTCCGGAACGCTGCCGAATTCCTCCGTCATCTTCGAAACGGTCGCTCCGGCAATCTCCGCAACCGTACCGCGCCATCCGGCGTGAGACAGACCGATCGCCCGATGAACCGGATCATACAGATATACCGGGACACAATCCGCGTGAGACGTCACCAGCGCAATGCCGGGCACATTCGTCACCATGCCGTCCACGGCTTCGATGCGCTCCCGGTAAATGCCCTGGCCCTTATTCTTCTCATCCACCCGGATCACGTTCGCGGTATGGGTCTGGCGTACCATGACCATATCCCTCGGATCCACACCGAGCGAATCGCACCAGATCTCAAAATTGCGCTTCACATTCGCCGGGTCATCCGGCATGGAAAGGCTCAGATTCATCGATTCAAAAATACCCTTGCTGACTCCGCCCTTCCGTGTGCTGTATCCGTAAATGATTTCCGGATCGTAATCTTTAAACTGCGTCATTGCTGCTCCATTCTCACTGCATTATCTATATAACATTCAGATGACGGTTCTATTTCGTCTGATAATCGACGCACCGCTGCCGATCCATGAAGAAATGAATTCCCGGCGATGAATCCATCCAGCGGTCCGGCTGGAAACCGTTCGCCGGCTCCACCCATTTACCCACTTCGTAATAGAAATTCGGGTCTACCGTCGACTGCGCCCAGTCATAGGACTTCGTCTCGTCGATGCTTTTAATAGAAAGCACCTTCGCCTTGTCGCAGCGGCAGGTATCTGCCGTCGCCGAAACTCTCCTGGCGTCCGCCGGCACCAGAAGCTGAACGACACGAAGATCCGTACAGCATTTCCATGCGATGAACGGCCCGGTCTCCGGGCAGACCATCCGGTAATACTTCGTATCATCGTTATCTTTGACATCATCCAGCACAGCATATTCAAACAGCGTCATGTAGAAATTCGAACCGGAAAAATCAGCGCCGGTGAAATCCATCCACCGGAAATTCGCCTCCTTCACGTCACAGTAGAGGAATTTGACTCCCCGCACTTTGCAGTCCTTGAACCAGACATGGTTCAGATCGCTGTGCTCAAAGACTGCACCGGTCATATCGACATGATCAAAATCCGTCCATTCAAAATTGATCTTCGAAAGGTCCCAGCCGGCCAGATCTGCATCATGAATCTTGCAGTCATGAAGATCCAGCATTTCGTTCCGATCCCGGTTCCGGATCTTGTCGAGAATCTGTTCTGTCGTATATTCGGTCATTCAAAACACCTCCTGTCCATTGTTTTATTTTATACGAACCGCCGCTTCAATTCAACATTTACCGGATCCGGACTTTTACCGTATTGCTGTACTTGCCGTACAATGTTCTTCCGCCGGACTTTGTATACGCACGAACCTGCAGATACCGGGTGCCCCGGCTCTGCTTCATTGTTTTTTTGCACTTGGAGGCTCCGCTCAGCTTCACGGATTTCTTTCCTTTGCGGAATTTCTTGTCCTTTGCGATGCGGACTTCATAGCCGGAAGCGCGGGATGCTTTTTTCCAGCTGACTGTGACTTTGCCGCGGCCGGATTTTGCTTTTACACCAGTCACTTTTGACGGCGCTTTGACCTTCTGTGAGGTCTCTTTCCGGTCGATCGTCAGGTAGTAATCCTGATGATGCTTTCTATCTGTTGACGTGACGCGAATCCGGATCACCGTGTCTTTCGACGCATCCATTGAGCGGACAGGATATTTGTATGAGCTGTCGGACTGCTCCTGCCAGCTGTAGTCGAGCTCGCTGCCCTTCTTCAGCAGCTTGTTTCCGCTCTGCGACCGGACGTTCTGCTCAGCGTACACCCTGACCTCCGCGCTGGAGTACTCCGGGAGCGCCCACAGGTAAAAATCATTTCTCGACTTGTCCAGTATTTCCGTCTGATACTGGTATTTACCGTCAGTCAGCCCGCCGATCAGGCTGTCATCATATCGTTCGCCTTCGGTTAGTGTCAGCACGCGGAGAGAGGTGTCGGCGGCCGTCGCTTTCCGGATGGAGAAATGGTATTCCGCCTTTGCGCCCCTCCGATTCACGGTCACATCGACCGGAGTCTTCGCGCCATCGCTCAGCTTCACACGGGTATCTTCACCCTGCGAAACGCCGTTCGCCGTAATCTCATATTTCGTCTCACTGTCTATGCCGGTTAAGTGGAATTCCACATCACCCGCGGCATCATCTGCGTTCACGGTGTAATCGGAGACGTTCGGCTGAAAAGACTGACCGTTCCAGCGAAGGTCTGTTCCGTTCTGCGTGATCCGGACTCCGTCAAGGAGCTTCGGCGCCACGGCCATCAGGTATCTGCTGTCATTTTTGTAATACAGGACGCCGTCGCTGCTCAGCGCCAGCGGACTGATACAGTGTTCCTGCGCCGCGCTTTCCGGAGTGTAGATCTCCTCGACCTCTGATGCCGACGTCTGACCCGGCTTGTCCGAGAGGCAGTAGATGCCGCCTGGTTTGCTATTGCAGGTAAAATACAGATACCGCGTCTTCTCCGTGTCTCCGGACGGTACAGAAAGAAGCGGCGCGCCAGTCGGCGAAGCGTCAACTTCGGTCTTATAGATCAGCGAACCGCTGTTCAGCGGCTGGCTTCCGTCCAGAACAGCGTAATAGTATTTTCCGTCGCTTCCTGTGTATCCGGCGTAGATTCTTCCGTCACAGACGGCCACTGCGCCACGCATCGAATCGCCGAGGTCAATATAGCTGTAGTCCGAGCCACTCCCGCCGTCCTCCGGCTTCTCAGCCAGTACACCGTCATCGCTGATGTGAATCCGGTACAGGCGTCCGCCGGTTGTTCCGGCGTAAAGCCAGTTTCCGTCCCGTACAATGGAGCTGCGGAAATCCCCTTTCAGGTTCTCGATCCGGCTGATCTCTTTTCCTGTGACCGGATCGAGCGAGAGAATACGGGATCCGTCAGCGGTGATATCCGAGACGCTGTCGTTCGATGACCCGAACACCACGTACCGGTCGGTTACACAGGCGCCCGCCCAGTAATATCCGCGTTCGCCGTCAGCCAGATCGAAGACGCGGCTTCCGTCCGCCGCCGACACACAGAAAAACCACCTCTGAACTCCGCCGTCGCTGAAGTGCTTCCGCTGATTGTCATACACGCCGGTCCCGGTATAGAGATAGCCTTTTCCATTGATTTTCCGGTACGACAGCGGACTCAGGTTCTGCCCGGAGTATTTCCCGCTGCTCCAGAGATGCTTCAGCGTCGGAGCGTCCACCGCCTCGATCATGGTTTTTGAATCGCCGTCGGTGCTTCCGGTTGCTGCGTACAGCTTACCGTCCGCGTACACCATCGGGTGCATCGCAAAACCGACATCGCCTTCGAGGCACTCGTTCTTCGCCTCTACCGCTCCGGTCTTCCGGTTGACGCGATAGACGGTATGTCCGGCGGCCACATAGAGATCGTCTCCCGCGATCACAGGCGGTGTCAATGACTGCTCGAACTGCACCCCGTCAAAGCACTGCACCGCGTGCGCGGCGTCCGGAGCGGCAAACCTAGTGGTGACACCATTATTATACGAACTGTTCTGGAAGCATGTCCAGTCCACACCCGCTCCGTCCGCAGCAGAATCCGCAGATACAAAAGCCGCAGACAGCACGAAAGTGATCATCGCCGCGGCGATGATCACTCCTCTGAAATGCGTCCGCTGCCGGCGCTTCGTTCGGCGCCCGAGCGGATGATCCGGCTCGTATTCTGTGGTTTTTCTTCTGTTAAACAAATCCTTAAGAATCATATCCTGTTTCACTTTATTCTATTTCACTTTTACCTTCCTGACCTCGGACATTGTTCCCTGACCATAGCTGTTATAAGCGCAGGCTTTGTAATAGTATACCCTGCCTTTCTTCAGCTTCCTGTTGACATACCTGACGGTCTTTCCGCTTTTGACGGTCTTGATCTTTGTATACTTTCCGTTCCTGCTGGTGCTTCTGTAGATCTGGTATCCCTTTGCGCGGAAAGTCTTTGTCCAGGTGAGCGCCACCTGTCTCTTTCCGGCCTTTGCCTTCAGACTGGCCTTCGACGGCAGGAGCGCCTTCTGCAGTTTTTCCTTCAGCTGTTCGATCTGCTCGCGGAGCGAACGGATCTCTGAATCTTTCAGCTCCGACAGCCGGTCTTCGGCTGCCTTCAGCGTATCGTACGATGTTACTTTCGCTTTCGCATTGCTGTCCAGCGCATCGTAGGCGGATCTCGCTTCTCTGATCGCGCTGCCGCTGTTCAGCGTCACATCACCGATCGCGCTGATTTTCTCATCGAATGCCTTTGCGGATTCCGCATCCGCGGCGTCCTGCTTTTTTACTTCTTCCAGGCTGCTCTCCGCCTTTTTCAGCTTGTCGTAGTTGTCTATTTCGGACTGCAGATCCCGGGGAAGTCCGTCATAAGCTTTTCTCGCGGCTTTAACCGCGTCCTCGCTTTTGATCGTCACTTCTCCGATCGAGGCGATCTGATCTCTTACGGTTCTTAACGCTGCTTCTTTGTCAGTCTCCGAAGTGGATACAACCAGATCAAACGTCACTTTGCTTCCATCACTCAGCGTCACGCTGGCATCCTGTATCTCGGTATCCGTGAATTCGAGTTCATCTGGAATCGAGCTGTAGTCGAGGAAAGATCCGGTCTGCCCGGCAATGTAGTCTACGGTGATATCATGCTGCTGTTTGCTGTAGAACATATCCTTCTTCGCGCTCCATCTTGCTGCCAAATCGCCATCGACCGAGAAAACGCCGCCGCGATCCAGCAGCGAAAGCTTCGCTGTATAGTGTCCGTTCCCGCCGGTCAGGATTTTTTTGGATTCTCCATCCCGCGTTGTGAACAGAATCTTGTCCGCGTACTGATCGTTGTTCTTCTCCTGCGCGCTCTTGATTTTGTCGATCTTCGCTTTTCCCTCAGTCAGCGCCTTGCTGACCGCATCTTCATTCTCCGCTTTATCGATCTGATCGGAGTACGTATTGATCAATTCTGTCAGCTCTGCCTGTCCTTCGTCATCGTAATCCGAAGAGCTCTTATAGCTGTTCAGCGCCTTCTTTGCTTCGGTCTTCTTTTCTGCCAGCTTGTCTTCCGCCGCCTCCGGCGTCATCCTGACAGTCAGCATCATTGTATAATTTCCGTCAGAATCCTGTGTCTTCCCGCTGAAGTCGACATAGTCGCCATACTCATCATTTCCATAGGAATTGCGGTGCGTATACTTATACCCATCAGCCTTTGCCTTATACCGGTACAGATAATCCTCTGCAGTAAGCACGAATGTTCCATCGGACTCCGCATTCACCTGCGTGTCGACTTCATGCCAGGTCTCTTCGTCCTCTCCAACTTTGTAGACTTCCGGCGCCGCATCCTTGATCTCTTCTCCGGTTGAATCGTCGATGACTTTGATCGTCACCCTGCAGGTGTCCTCTCCATCATCCGCATATGCATAGTCCGGGATCGCCGTCAAAGTCATCATAACGGTTGTCAGCACCGCCAGCACAATGCTTAACCCTTTCAATCGTCCTCTTTCCGCCATCTGATTCTCCTTTCCCATTGTTCAAACAAGTTACTGTTGACTGCTCTTATCCTTGGAATTCCCCCCGGATTTTGATTTATCCTGTTCGAGAATATAGGTTTTGCCCGTCTTCGGATCTTTATATACCGTCCCCATTTTCTCCATCCCCTTGCCGCCGGATTTCTCCACCGTTGTCTTCGTCGTGTCATTACGGTACTTCACTACGGCCTGATCCAGCCTCGACACGTCGACTTTCAGATTGATGATCAGCGCGACCATCAGCCCGCAGGCAAAAACCAGCATGACGTCCGACAGATTCGAAAGGCTGTCCAGCGGATTCGGGACATCTTCCTCATCATCAAACGAACGGGAAAGCCGTTTTCTATCTTTCAGCATCTGTGACCTTCGCCTCCTTCTCCAGAATTACTTCCATCACGGACTCCAGGCCCTGCGTGTAGGAGCGGTACCAGTGTCTCCGCACCTGATATATTACAAGAGCCACCGCAGCGATAATCACGCCGGCTGCCGTCGTATCAAACGCCACCAGCAGCGATTTGGAAAGCGCAGCCGTATTGCCCTTTCCCAGCGCCATCAGGCCCGGCCCCAGCGGAATCAGCGTTCCCAGAAGTCCGAACATCGGCCCGAGCCGGATGATCAGCCCCGGCCACCGGGTGTATCGATGATAGTGCTGTTCTTCATCAAACAAAATCTGGGCGGCGTAGGCCTCACGGCTGTCACCGGTCAGGCTGTCCTCTCTGAGCAGCCTCCCGATGGCCGCCTTCTGGCGCTTCAAAAGCCCGCTGCCGTCGATCAGCTTCGGAATCTCATCATACTTTGCCCGGCTGATCCGCTCGAGCAGATCCGGAATTTTCTCAGTCAGCTTCCGGTGCTCCGTAAAGAGCTCGACCAGAAAGCTTCCCGTCATGACGACGGTGATAGCCATCATCACCAGCAGTATGATCACAACCGGCGTCTGCAGCCGGGATATCAGTATCCGTAAAATATCTGTACTTGTATCTGCCATCATGAATCTCTCTCTTCACATTTTTTGTTAAATAGACGTTCTTCTGCAAAAATCAGCCCCGCTCATGCTGATACGTCCGAAAGCGCCAGACTGCTCCGCCGGTAAAAATCGCAGCGATGATTATGAGCAGCGCTTCGGCAAGCTGCCGTTCCCGTTTCGTCTCGCGTTTTTTCGCGCGGACTTTATCGATATCCACCTCGCGGTAAATCTGCCGACGGGCGGATTCTGCCCCCGGCACAGCTGAAAGTTCGGATTCCGAAGCCGAAACTGCGCTTACCGTCCGGATGGCCGCATCCGATTTGTCGGAACCCAGAGAGACGCTGCGGCCTTCCGGGCTCCGCGCTCCTCCAATTGTCCCGCTGCCGTCCGTGCCGGACGATCCGCCGCCGGAATTGTTTCCGGAACCGCCATTATTGTCATCCCCGTCGTGATTCGGATTCTGCTGACGCAGAAGCTCGCGGAGTCTGAGCTCGGCCGCGACCAGTTTCGAGTAGACATTCTCGTCGACCATGCCTTTCTGCACCTGACTCAGCGCATTAAACGCGGCGCGGGCATCCTTAATCTGTCCTTTTTTGTCCAGCGTCACCACGCCGATCGCATTGATCATCTGTTCGACGCGGTCGACGGCGGACCGGTCAATATTATCGGACGATGAAACGATCACTTTGAAGTGAACCGGCCTGCATCCGCCCGTCGTATCGTAGGGTTTTCCCGTCACGTACACCACACCGTCGCCGAGGATCGTGATCGAATGCTCGACCCATCTCGGAATGGTCACACTGGATGGATCGTAATGAACCGAATCCTTCACACTGGCGACGCCGCTCGTGCTGTATGACCAGTGAAACCGCTGCTCCGAAGCGCCTTTAACACTGTTCCGCTCTCCATTTGTCAGGATCACCAGCGGAATCGGACTGTCTCCGGACTTCGCATAGTATACGGCTTTCTCCGGTACAGCCGTTCGGAGCGGCTTCAGGTATTTGAAGCGGACCGTCACAATAGTGCTCGCTTTGGGGTTATCGACGCAGGTCACCCGGAACTTTGCGGTTCCGGCCTTCTTCGGGACGATTCCGGCCGAATGTTTTTCTTGGAAAGTCGCAATGTCCGGCGTCAGATCGGTCCATTTCACACCGGGGTTGGAAGTGTTCTCCGGATAGACTCTGACCTGATACCATCCTGCGCCCTGTCCCTGACGAATGCCCACGTACTGCCCGAAGGCTCCATCCCAGTCATCGACATACGCTTCCTTCGGCGCTGTCACCTCTACCGACTCCGGATGCACGATCGTCGCGCGGATATCGACAGTGGTCCGGACGCCGGGCCGCGATACCAGCGAATAGGTCATCGACCCTGAAGTGCCCCATGTACGGAATATGCCGGTCACATGGCTGACGCTGGTTGACCCGCCCGGCGTGCATTTCACCGCATGATCCGGAATCGATACCCATCGGTCCGTCCCGTACAGACGTCCTTCGATCTTCGCACGTTTTTTCTCGCTGCCCATCACGTGGATCCGCGATCCGGACATGTCTTCTCCGTCGATTATGGCCCGCAGGCGGTCGATATGGCCGTCTGTGATTTTTACTTTAAAATGGATTTTCTGTCCGGTATCCCGAATCGTCACGGACGCATCATAAGTTCCGACGAACCTGCCCTGGTACTGCCCGTACGACCCGATGATGACGTTCCACGCGATGTCGCCGTGGTCCGGCTCCGTGTACTGCCACGTGCAGTCCCAGTCCGTCTCGAGATCATCATTTGCATAATCCGTCCCGTCCGCCCGGCTGATGTGGAACGTTCCGCTGTCGATCGTCGTCAGCGTGACAGTTCCGTATTTGCTGGGACGGACGACGGTCTTCCCGTCATCCGACTGGAAATAAATCCGGTCTCGCGCTTCTTCATCTTCGTACTGCTGCTTTGTCTTGATCCGGTCGATCCGCTCTTTCGCTGTCTTCAGCTCATACTCCACGCTGTTCACCGTCGCCGCCTTTCGGATCTTCTCACTCCCGGATTCGATTTCGTCCTGCAGAGTCTTCTGCTCCGCTTCGCGGTAACCGGACAGATCCCGGTACGCCTGCAGCTCCCGGACCGCCTTGTCCTGTGCCGCTTTCAGCGTATCCGATGACAAAGTCATCTTCACGCTGATCTCGACCGGGTCTACAGGATCATCCGGATTGAAGTACGGATTCTGCCGCCCGAAAGTGAACTTCTGGCTCTCGAATGGAGTATAGCCTTTCGACATTACCGTGAAACGATACGTCACATACAGGTTTTCATTCTTATCCCGAACCGGCAGCGTATAGCAGTTCTCAGAGTCCCCCTCATCCGGACTGACCATGGCCCACGTTCTGGCGTCGAGTGATTTCTCGACCAGCACGTGATACTTTTCAAGCGTATTTCCATCCGAATCCACCGCGCGAAAAACGACTCTGCGCTGCCCGGCTTCTTCCGTAACTGCTTCGTTCCCGCTCTTGTCTCCGGTTTCAGTGCTGCCTTCGCCGGATCCAGAAGTTTTCGCTGACCCGGACGAATCCGCCGAATTCTCTTGTGTTTTTTCCTGTTTGTCCTGTGCGGATTTATCTTTGGCGGCCGCTGATTTGTCTTCTGATCCGGCGCTGCCGGAATCCGAATCATCTCCCTGTATCGCTTCGTGCTGCGAAGAGGCTTGGACCGATGTCGTCCCGCTGCCGGTTTTATCTGCGGCATAGGCCGGGCCAGCCGGCATCAGCAGCTGTACAAAAAACAGAGCCGATGCGAGCAGAAGGAGCGCCGTCTTCTCCGAGATTCTTTTTTTCCTGCTGTTCCTGTTTCTCATCGATCCCTCAAATAAAAAAAGCGGCTGTTTTCAGCCGCACACAAACAATACAGCGAAAATCAGCCGATCACACTGCATGAAATTTGATGTCTGGTACTGCCTCAGAGTTCATACATCGAAACGCCGCACGTCTCCCGACTGAAACCCCCGATTCGGCGGGCAATCACGGTTGCTGAGAAACAGTAAGAGATCTTCCCTCTTTTCCGTTTGCGGCATTTCATTCTATATTCACTTAAAATTCAACAATTAATCTTCTTTAACCACTAAATCCTTAAGGATATATCACATCATGCAATGAGTTTCAATAGGCTGGAACAGGTATTGACAGTATCTATTCGAAAATACAGCGCGCAAAAAAACTGCCGGAGATTTGCTGTCTTCGGCAGTTTCGTTATCTGACCTACTATTATATTACTCTTCGATCGCGTCCTCCAGCGCCTCCTGCCGGACAACCTGGCTCTTCTTCCAGCGCAGGAAGCCGAGCAGGATCACAACGCCGACAATAAATCCTGGAACCGAGGACTTTGTGAATCCGACGACCAGATACGAAATAGCAGAGACCGTCAGCACCGTCATCGCATAAGGAAGCTGTGATTCGACATGGCTGATATGGTTACAGCCTGCGCCGGCCGATGCCATTATCGTCGTATCCGAAATCGGCGAGCAGTGGTCTCCGCATACACCGCCGGCCATGCAGGCAGAGATTACCGGAATCATCATGTCCGGACGGGACGAAGTGATTGCCAGCGCAATCGGAATCAGAATACCGAACGTGCCCCAGGAAGTACCGGATGCGATACCCAGCGCGCAGGATACCAGGAACAGAACCGCCGGAATCAGAACCATCGCGCTCGGCGGCATCTTCGAAACCTGATTTGCTACGAAATCAGCAAGACCGAGCGAATCGGCCATCGCCTTCAGCGTCCATGCCAGTGTCAGAACGAGGATCGGCGGTACCATCGACTTAAAGCCTTCCGGCACGCAGTCCATGCACTGACGGAACGAAAGGACCTTGCGTATGCAGTAATAGAATACTGTAATTACCAGCGCAACCATGCTTCCCATCGAGAGGCTGAGCGCCGCGTCGCAATTTGCGAAGGACGAGACGAACGATTTGCCGCTGAAGAATCCGCCGGTGTAAACCATGCCGATCAGACAGCTGATGATCAGGACGATTACCGGGAAAATCAGATCCGAGACATGCCCGTTCGCATTCTCTGCTGCCTGTTCATCCGAAGTCGCGAGATTCTCGTGAACGGTAAAGAGGTCGCCCTTCTCTCTCGCGTTTCTCTCATAGATCTCCATCTTGCTATAATCGAAATCCATCGTGACCAGTGCGAACATCATGATGATCGTGAACAGCGCGTAGAAGTTGTACGGGATCGCGCGGATGAATACACTGAGTCCGTTCTGTCCTTCAACAAAGCCGGAGACTGCCGCCGCCCAGGATGAAATCGGCGCGATGATGCAGACCGGTGCAGCCGTCGCATCGATCAGATAAGCGAGCTTTGCTCTCGAGACGTTATACTTGTCCGATAGCGGCTTCATAACGCTGCCGACTGTCAGGCAGTTGAAGTAGTCATCGACGAAGATCAGGATGCCAAGCAGAATCGTCGAATACTGCGCGCCCTTCCGGCTCTTGACCTTGGTCGCTGCCCACTTGCCGAATGCCGCAGATCCGCCGCTCAGGTTCATCATCGCCACGAACATGCCGAGAACGACGAGGAAGATCAGGATTCCGACGTTGTATGCATCGCTCAGCGAAGCGATAATGCCGTCCGTGATCAGGTGATTCAGAATACCGGAAAAGCTCGGTCCGGCATACAGGATTGCGCCGGAAAGCACACCAAAGAACAGTGAACTGTATACTTCCTTTGTGATCAGCGCCAGCGAAATCGCCACCAGCGGCGGCAGGATCGACCAGACGGTCGCATACAGCGCCGGTTTGCTGCCATCGTCCGCCATCGCGATCAGCGGTGCGGATGCAATGATCAGCACGGTCAGTCCGGCGATAAAGCCGGCCCGGTGTTTCATAAAATGTGTCATATCATTCCTCCCGAATTGTTCTCTGCGGATCTCCCCCAAATCCGCTGACTCCACTGCCAGCCGGCGCTGCATCCGCCGGATCAGGCAATAAAAAATGCCATGAATACAAACTCGAACGTATCCATGGCATGAGGCCGACCCGAAGCCGGCCGTAATCGTCATTGCCATTGACAGCGCTCCACTCACGTGACAGTTCGTCATATATTCTATGACGTCCCAGGCGTCCGCTTTGGGATGCGGCTGCCTTCGGCGGATCACCCTTTCACGTTCCGCAGTCTCCCGGACTGTTGCGAACCGTTACTCTTGCTCTCCGCGACCTCTATCAAATCAGGCATTTTTTGCAATTGATGTTACTATTATATATGGATTTTTGTTATTGTCAATAATTTTTAGAAAAACCGGCTGCGTTAAACGGCCAGTTTTGTTTTTTTCTACAATATTCCTTAATCCTGTGATGACTGAACGTCCTCGCCGTTATTGCTGATGATCTCATTCAGCACGTCTCTCGCGATCGGTCCGGCGGTCTGAAAGCCCGTGCCGCCGTTCTTCACCCATACGACAAACGCCAGCGGGTAATTATTGTCATTGATGAATCCGACGAACCAGGCGTCCTCGCCGGACTTGGTCTCCGCCGTTCCGGACTTCGCATAGATGTCAAGGCCCGGATAATTGTAGGTGCCGTAGGTGACTTCCACATTGTTCTTCATCATCGACTTGAGTTTTTTTGCTGTCGAAGAATCCAGATAATCTCCAAGCGACTCGCCTTTTCCCGAATGCAGGAAAGATGAGGACTTCAGGAGAACCGGAGAAACCGCCTTGCCGCCGTTTGCTATCGATCCGACATAGACCATCATCGAGCACGGGTTGACCTGATCGTCATACTGACCGATGCCGGCCCAGCTCAGGTTCACTTCGTTGTCATCCGGAAATCTGAAGGATCCTTTCTGAGTCTTGATTCCGTTGATATCCAGCGACTTCCTGAGACCGACCTTTGTCGTCTCTTCCGAAAGCGCCGTCGCCCCGACTTTGCGGGAAAGCGCACCGAATGCGCCGTTGCAGGATACCGCCAGCGCCCGCTCGAAATCTACCGTTCCGTGTGCCGAAGTGCAGGTGATATCGTCACTGCCGAACTTGTTCGTCCCGTCACATGTGAACGAGAAAGAATTCAGATCCGACTCAGAGAGGGTATCAATCGCCGCCGCACTGGTGACCAGCTTAAACGTAGAACCCGGTGTCATTGCGCCCTGCAGGAAGTTATTGAAATAGATGGAGCCTTCATCGGCGGATGACGTGCTGCTGCTCGGCGGATTCTCCGGATCAAAGGACGGCGTGCTGACGAGGCAGTAAATCTCTCCTGTCTTATAATTATACACGCCAACCGTGCCGGCAGAATAATTCGACAGGGATTCGTATGCCTTCCGGTTTGCCTCCGCATCAATCGTCAGCGTAATGCTCTTGCCTTCCGCCGACGTGTCATAGGTTCCGTTCAGCAGGTCGTACCCGATCAGATCGCCGCTCCACATGTTGATGGCTCCATCCGCAACGTTGCCGGAGGCATCTCCCACCACATGCACGGTGGCGCGCCGAAGCTCTTCATCACTGGAATAAGTCATGCCCTTCTTCGTGCAGTCCAGCAGCTTTGTTCCGTAGCGGTCATAGATCGTTCCGCGGTTCAGTTCGCCATTAGTGTAAATCTGCTGGTTGCCATAGAAGCTCGCCCACGTCTTACCGTGCACGACATACCGGTAAGCGTATACCAGCATGCCGGCCAGCAGCACGCCCGCCAGCAGCAGACAGATTGTAGCCCGTCTTTCGACTTTACGCATTCAGTTGCTTCCTCTCTATATAGTATATAGTGTACGGTAAATTCCTGAGAAGCGCATCACTTCCGCGCCATTTTCAGATCCGCCATGTTCGTGTTGATCGCAATGCTGGCGTCCTTCCGCATATCCGCCGCCTTGAAAAATGCCAGCAGCGCCCACGATGAAATCATACTCGTTCCACCGGTTGAAACGAACGGAAATGTCACGCCGGTCAGCGGCAGCAGATCGACCGAGCCGAACACATTCAGCATCGTCTGAAAAAGGAATACCGTCGCCGCGCCGCATGCGCCGATCGTATAGAACGTCGACCGCCCGGCGATGATCGAATTCACCGCGAAAACGCACAGCGTGATGATGCAGAACACCAAAAGCAGCGCGATGATCAGCCCCCATTCTTCTGACACCATTCCAAAAACCAGGTCTTTGTTCGCCGCAGCGACCGTCTTAAGCGAACCGTTGCCGGCGCCCAGCCCGAGCAGACCGCCACCTGCGCTGTACGACATGGTCCGCACCTGCTGATATCCGGCATTGGCCGGATCATCCCAGACATGGCCCCAGATCGCAAAGCGGTTCGCAATATACGGGCGGAACCGGAGCGCCATCAGACCCATCAGTCCGGCGCCAACAACGGTCAGGATCAGACGGGAGAAGTCGCCGCTTCGAAGGAACGATACGATCAGAAACGTCACAAAATAGATCAGCGCTGTGCCGAAGTCTCCCATCAATGCCAGGCAGCCCAGGCAATAGAAAGAGAAAAGCACATACAGCATCAGATTCCGCCGCTCGAACAGCTCTTCCAGCGTGGCCGCGCCGACCAGCACAAACACGATCTTAACCAGCTCAGACGGCTGGAATCCGAAGCCGCCGATGTATACCCAGTTCGCCGCGCCGTAAATCGAGCGCCCGAACACCAGGTTGAAAGCCAGAAGCAGTACGGCAATTCCTGTCAGAATCGGGCGGATCTTCTTCGTCCGCTCCAGATCCCGGAGGAACACACAGATGAAGATGAACAGCACCATTCCAATCACGACGGCAATGAACTGTGTCATCACTGAACCCGGATCCGCCGATGCCGTCACCGCGAGACTGATCGTACACATGAAGAAAGCGATCAGCTCGATTTCGAAGCCCTTCCGTCCCATCGCTTTGGCTGACAGGATATAGATCCACATGATCACGCCGAGCAGAAAAATCGACGCCAGCGCACTGACCGTCATTTTCGATCCCATGCCCAGAATCAGCTGCACGATCGTCAGCAGCTGGAACACGGTAATGCCGATCATTGCCGGCCATGGCGATAGCGGCTCTTTATCCATGAGCCGAAGCTCCTCATTGTTCTTGGATTCCTCCAGGCTGATCGATGCCAGCATGCAGGGAATTCCGCCGATCACAAGGTCGTCGCCCGGTTCGATCAGGTACCGCTTTCCGGCTGTCAGCTTCATCCCGTTGACTATCGTACCGTTCGTCGAACCGAGATCCTTGATCATCCACCGGTCGTCCGACCGCCGGATCAGCAGTGCCTGCGTCTTCGAGATCGACGGCTGATCAATCCGGAGATCGACTGAAGACGACCGACCGATGATATTCTCCCAGTGTGAGATCGGCAGACTCCCGCCGCCCTTGACGTAAAGATATCCCCAGACTTCCGGCGTTGCCCGCGTAGACAGCAATGAAATGATACATGCCAGCAGAATCCACACAGCCAGCAGCACGAAAATCCACCGCAGCCCGGTCGTCACATATTTAGCAAGCGTCGGACTCTCGTCCGCCATTGACATTATTCCGGTTATGATGTTATTAACTGCTTCCAATTTCTCTACTTTCTCTTCCAGGAGCTCTTCAGGCTGACAATGCTGTTGAACACCTTCTCCGTATCAGTAGTAAGTTTCTTATCCGCAATATAGTAGCCCTTCCGGAAAAACTGATAGCGGTCCTCCGGCTCAGCGTCCGCGATCGACGGCTCCGCATAGCCCCAGGTATCGTTCAGAGAATCCTCGTTGAAGGTCTTATTGCCCTCTTCATCCTCATTCATCATATACCCGTACTCACGAATCCGGATCTTCTTCGCAGTGCTCGCCTCGACGAAATGGATCGTTCCTTTGACTTTCCTTCCGTCCTTCGAATCGCCGCCCTTTGTCGCCGGATCGTACGTGCAGTGCAGCTCCTTGATCGAGCCGTCTTCGTTCTTTATGACCTCATTGCAGGTGACGAAATACGCGCCCTTGAAGCGGACTTCGTTGCCCGGGAACAGACGGAAATACTTCTTCACCGGCACCTCCATAAAATCATCTCCGTCAATCCAGAGCTCCTGGCCGAACGGCACTTCACGCTCGCCCAGCTCCGGCGCGTTCCGGTTATTCTCTACTTTGATATATTCGAGCTGACCCTCCGGATAATTCGTGATGACCACTTTGATCGGATTCATCACAACATGTCTCGACTCTACTTTATTCTGCAGGTCGTCCCGGACAGCCGCTTCAAGCTGTGCGATATCCACCGTCGAATTCGCCTTCGCAATTCCAACCTCTTCGCAGAAATTACGGATCGATTCCGGCGTATATCCTCTCCGCCGGATTCCGGCAATGGTCGGCATCCGCGGATCATCCCAGCCTTCGACATAACCTTCGTCTACCATCCGTTTCAGATAGCGCTTACTCATCAGCATATGTGTGATGTTGAGCCGCGCGAACTCAATCTGCCGCGGCGGACGATCCCAGAATCCGACTTCGCGGAGCACCCAGTCGTACAGCGGCCGGTGATCCTCAAACTCCAGCGTGCACAGCGAATGAGTAATTCCCTCGATCGCATCCTCAATCGGGTGTGCGAAGTCGTACATCGGGTAGATGCACCACTTGTCGCCCGTGTTATGGTGCGTCGCATGAGACACGCGGTAAATGATCGGATCTCTCATATTGATGTTCGGCGAAGACATATCGATCTTTGCACGAAGCACAGCCTCGCCGTCTGCAAATTCTCCGGCACGCATCTTCTCGAAAAGCGCCAGATTCTCCTCGACCGAACGATTCCGGTACGGGCTTTCCTTTCCCGGCTCCGTCAGCGTTCCGCGGTATTCCTTAATCTGATCGCCGGTCAGGTTACATACGAAAGCTTTGCCTTTCCGGATCAGCTCAACTGCCGCCTTGTACATCGTATCGAAATAATCCGAAGCCCAGAGACGCTTGTCCCATTCGAAGCCGAGCCACTTGACATCCTCTTCGATCGCATTCACGTATTCCACGTCCTCTTTCGCCGGGTTCGTATCGTCATATCTCAAATTACAGTGGCCACCGTATTTCAATGCCGTACCGAAATTCAGGCAAAGCGATTTCGCATGCCCGATGTGCAGATAACCATTCGGTTCCGGCGGAAAACGAGTCAGAATCTCTTCCGGCTTCCACTTGCCCGCTGCAATCTCTTCATCAATGATGTCGTGAATAAAATTCCCGCTCATCTCTTTATAATCGCTGTCTTTTGCGCCACTCATGTATCGTTCCTCCATACAGTTTATACAATTATGATCATTATATCACAGGAAAACAACCACTGTAAACGCCGGCGCAGATGAAAGGCCCGGCGCAGGACGAAAAAGGTCCGTACTGCCGGGCTTTGTATGCTGTTTAAGCAGAGGGTCCCCGCTCAGCCGTCTCCGGCCTACTGGATATCGGTTCTCGCAAGGATCGCCGCCGGCGTCTTCCGCATCGTCCGGAAGACCGGCAGGAGACCGGCCAGCAGGTTGAACAAGAGCAGGACGATGAACGTAACGCCTGCCACCATCGGGTTCAGCATATAACTGCCGGCTATCGTGGCAGAAGCCTTCGCCATATTAGAGAGTACGTAATAGGAGATGGCAATGCCCGGAATCCCGGTCAATGCTGTGATCACAATGATCTCTCCCGTGAACATCCGGTAAATATCCCTCTTCTTCAGGCCGATTGCCCGCATCGTTCCGACCTCCTTGATTCTCGAAAGGAAGGAAGAGCGGAGCATCAGGAACATCTCGATCAGTGACACAAGCAGAATGATACCCGCGACCACCAATGCCGCGCGGAACGTATCCGCATTTCGCTGGACATAAGTTTCACGGTCACGGTCGTAATTGATTTTTGCCGACAATCCTGCGCTATCCAGCTCTGTAAGCACTGAGTCGGTGTCATTGGCGTAGACCGAGAACACTTTCTGCTTCGCAATGTAATTCTGCCGAACAGTATCTTTGTCCACATAATAGATATCATCCTGATAATCCGAAGTATAGAAGCCGACCAGCATCAGGTTATGGCCGTTGACTTTGCGGTTGATCGTCTTTCCGATCGTAAACCCGTCCTCTTCCCGGTGAGAATTATTCACCATGACCTCGTAGGCCTTCTCCGGCCGGCGGCCGCTTTTGACCGTCACATTATCGGAAGCAAGCGACAGATCGACGATCTTCGCCGAACCGCTGTCTTCTTCACTGCCATCGGACTCGTCTAACATCTCCGCGTCTGAATCAAACGACCTGGCGCTTTCGTCCGTTCCCTGCGGCGCACTTGCCAGCACATCGATCGTCTGGCTTTTTTCAAAAAAGATTGATGGCGAGTTCGTGTCCGACACGCCGACTATCGTGTAATCCTTGAGGTTCGGAATAATCACTGTCCGGCCGATGAATCCGCCAATGGTCTTCAGACCGATCGGAGCGCCGGCGCCCGCCCGGATAAATTTATCCAGAATCAGCTTGTCAATGACGATCTCATGGCTGCTCTTCGGAAGCCGCCCGCGTACAAGGTCATTCTGCGTAAGCTCCTCTGCATGCGTGATCGAACCGGTCAGCGAGGCCGACGCGGAAGCCGTCTGGTAATAGTCGTTCATCGGCAGCGTGACCTGAATCCTCGAATTGCCCGGAATCACGTAGCTGACCCCGTCCATCTTCCGGACCTGATTCAGCAACTTCTCGCTCCGCGCAGGGTTCGTCACGGTGATATAATGGCCGTTGGTCGTCAGGAAATCCTTCGCTTCCACATTGTATACTCCGAGGATGTTGCTGATCCCCATAAAAGTGAATCCCGCCGCAAAAAGGAATCCGAGCAGCAGCACCTTCTTCGCCGTACGGAACTTCCGGATGGAGCGGAAGCCATTTCCCAGCATGTTCCAGAACGTATACAGCGAAGTGTATTTCGCCTTGAAATTGTCCGGCATATACCGGTCGTACTGGAAAGCATTGTCTTCATATATACTGGCATCCATTGCAGTATAGTGATCATCGATCATCTCGATATTCGAGTTTTCATCGACCACATTGTATGCGCCGCCGGTGCTTATATACAGGTTGCCGCCGCGGAGAACCATCGTGATCTTCGCATCCCGGTCGCTGTCGCTGTACACATTGACCTCGGTGTGATCGCCCCGGAATTTCTCTGAATACGGCTGGTCTTTCAGGTAGATCTTGTTCTCGAGCTGGTAATCCAGCGCCCCCGCATTGTCATTGATCCGGTCGCCGACAATCTTCCCGTCTTTGAGGTCGATGATGCGGTCCGCATAGAATTCCGCGATCTTCTTCTCGTGCGTGACGAGGATCACAAGACGTTCTTTCGAAATCGTCTTGATGATATTCATGACCTCGATGGTGTTTGCGCTGTCGAGGTTTCCGGTCGGTTCATCCGCGATGATGATGCGCGGGTTCTTGACGATTGCCCGGGCGATCGCAACACGCTGGCGCTGACCGCCGGACAGCGCATTTGCCGTCTTGTTCCGGTAGGTGTAGATCCCGACCGCATCCAGGCAGTAATTGACGCGCTCCTTAATCACATTCTTGTCTTTGATACCGACCATCCGGAGCGCAATCGCGACATTGTCAAACACAGTCCGGTCATCCAGCAGATTGAAATTCTGGAAAATATACCCGATCTTCGCATTCCGGATCGTATCGATCTTTCCGGCGCCGCGGCGGGTGATGCTGTCTCCATCGATGTAAATCTGTCCGGAATTGATCCGGTCCAGCCCGCCGATCGCATTCAGCAGCGTCGTCTTGCCGCAGCCCGAAGGGCCGAGCAGTGCGACGATTCCGTTATCCGGGAACTCCAGCGAGGTGTGGTTGATCACATGGATTTCATTGGCTTTGCGCCGGTTGAAATATTTGTTGACATCTTTTAATACGATCATCCTCTACACCTCCTCTCTGTACGCTTTCATCGCACTCTTGCTGAAAATCTTCCGCGAGTACCGGTTTGCGATCAGCACGGACATCGCGAGAAGCGCTGCCAGCAGCACGATGTAATCGATTCTGTTCAGAAATACCAGCCTCTCCGTAATCGCCTTCGTCACCGTCTGATTATGGATCAGGCCGTGACTGACCACTCTGGTAAAAGCAAATACGGCACCATAGGAGATTGCCATCATTGTCATCAGCTCGACCCGCATGATATTATCCGTGTTTCTCTTGCTCGCGCCCAGAATCCGAAGCGTGGAATAATACGAATTCCGTGACCTCATGATCAGCCGGATGACCGCGTACGAGATGAAGAACAGGACGATGAATTCGACTGCCAGCATGATCACATTAAACATCTTAATCACGAAGCTGAAGCCGTCGTCCATACCGCTCAGCGTGTCTTTTACGGCCAGCACTTTGAGACCGTCCTGCTCGAGGCTCTTGACTGTGTCGTCTGACAGCGTTTCGTCCTTCATGTATACGCTGCTCTGGAAATTTCCCTTGTCGAACAGCCGGTCGTAATCTTTCGGATTGACGAACACTATCGACGAATAGTCATCGTAGCTGTTCTTTGAATAACCCAGCATCGACTGGATTGTGCCTTCTTTGAAAATGCCGGTCACGGTCAGCCCCGCCGAGGATGTGAAATAGTGATTTTTTACATTGATCGTCAGCGGCTTGTTGTTCGCCGCACCGTTATTGTAATACTGGTATGCCTCGTCCTCCGAGATATACGCATGTCCTTCACTGACTCTGTCTGTCGCGATCACGACTTCCGTTGTGTCGAAATCCGCCTTCGTCCCGTTAAAGTCCATGGTGATTATCGACCCATTCGCGACGTTTCTTACCAGAACTTCGTTTGCAATCTTATTTGTTACATAGATCAATACATTTCCGTTGGTATCGATGTGGTCATCTTTGCTGCTGTCCAGGAATGCGACTCCAACGATCTTCAGCTTTTCACGGGTCAGGTGACCGATGGTCGAAGTGTCGGAATTATATGGGCCGGTATTGTAACTTTTTCCGAGGATTCCCTTGCCCATATCTTTGATCTGATCATAGACGTAGGAATTATCGTCCAGCGCCAGGACCACCTCATTCGCCTTCTTCGGCATGCGCCCGATTGAAAGCTGGCTCTCCTTAAAGCTGCTGATCGGATACATCGGGCCGCTGATATCGATATTCGAAGAATCGAACAGGATACCGCTGTCGATGCCGGAATCCTGCCGGACCACATAGTTCACGTTGTCCATGCCCTCGATCTTCTTGTAATCGGCGTTCGTAAACGCCTTGCCGTTCTTCTTCGTAACGATCAGACGCTCCGGAGATGTATCCGTAAAATACTGGTTATACCCCAGCAGATCGTTCTCGTGCAATGTCTGCTTAGTCGATGCATACTGCCCGAGCACCGCTGCCGTGACAAAAACATACACAATCAGCAGCAGAATGAATTTCGCCGGAATGTTGAATGTGTTCCGGATGCCGAGCCGAACCTGCGAGCCGAAAGAAATGTTCCGGTTTGACGATCCGCTGCCGCGGCTCTTTTTTACTCTCCGGCCTTCTAGAGCCGGTCCGGAACTTCCGTTTTTCTGCTTTGCGGAGGAAGGATCGGCTTCTGCATTCCGTTCAGCCCGTCCGCCTTTTCTCGCATAGCGCCGGAGTTCGCGGCTCTCATCTTCCGTCAGTTCCTCTCCGGCAGTTGCGCCCGGGTCTGTCTCAGCAAGATGATACAGTGAATCGTATACTTCTGCCGCCTCATCGGCCTCGATGTCTTCATCGTCAGAATCCGCAACGCTGCTGTCATAACCATCATACTGGTATTCCGGCATACTGGTATTCGGTCGGATTCTCTTGTCCTCGATGATCCGCCCGTCATTCATCGTGATCTTGCGCGTGACATACGGCTCCGCCTGTTCATAATTGTGCGTAACGATGATGACCAGCTTGTTCCGGGAAATCCGGTACAGCGTCTCCATCACCTTCTCGGCCGACTTGCTGTCGAGATTTCCAGTCGGCTCATCCGCAACGATGATCGGGGCGTCCTTCGCCAGCGCACGGGCAATCGCAACGCGCTGCTTCTGTCCGCCGGACAGTCTCGAAACTTTGGTCTTCGTGTACTCCTTCAAATCTACCTGCTCAATCAGCGCCGGAATACGCGCCCGGCATTCCGCCCTGGACTTGCCGCACAGCATCATGCTGAGCTCGACATTCTGCCAGACCGTATAGCTGTTGACCAGATTGAAATCCTGAAAAATGTTGCCGATATATGTCTTCCGGTACCGTTCATAATCCTCTGTCCGGTAGCCGCTAGTATCCTCGCCGGCAACGAACATTTCGCCTTCTTCATACGTATCCAGTCCGGAAATAACATTCAGAAGCGTCGACTTGCCGCTTCCGCTCTCTCCGGTGATCGCTACGAATTCACCCATGTCCAGCGTCAGATCCACGCGGGCGAAACCCGTGCTGACGGTGTCTTTGTTCGTATAGAACTTGGACACGCGGTGAAGTTCTATCATATGAGACATTCCGCTCTCCTCTCTGTCTGATTTCATACAAAAACCAGCTGCGGCCCCTGCTGCAGCCGGTCCAATTATACATGAGGTTTTCATCCGATAACATATTCCGGCCCGAATTTTAAGAAAATCTTAAGATTTGAATGCACTCCGTCCCGGAATTCTCCTGAGAATCATCACGATCCGGAATGCGGGACACCCGGACCACAATAAAAGAAGCGGAGAGCCTTCACCGCCGCACCGCTGACCGGTGCGGTACGGATACTGCTCTCCGCCGTACTGTCTCTGATTCAATCGCTGATGTCAGCGTCCATGTTGACGTATACGCTGCATTCCGGATACATCGCCTTCACCTTACGATACACTTCCCGGCAGGTCGCCGTGCGATCCGGAGAATCAAAGCTGACGACAACATCAAAGCGAATCGTCCGATCCTCCTCATTGTAATAAAACCCATGCATCTGAAGAATGTAGCCCACGCTCTGAACAGCTTCCGCGACTTGTTTCTGAACTTCCAAGATCTCCCGGCTTTTTGTATTCATCGAATAAATCCCGATGCCCGTCAGCAGCACACCCGTCTCCTCATAGACCCGCTCCGCCGCTTTGCGTTCCAGACGGTCGATCTGATCTGCCGTCATCGTGTCCGGCACTTCGATGTGAACGGAACCCAGATACCGGTCCGGTCCGTACGCATGAAGGGTCAAGTCATAGGCTCCGTGAATCTCATCAAACGAACAGAGTACTTTTTTGATATGCTTCGTCAGGCTGCTGTCGACGCGTTCGCCAAGAATCTGGCTGATGGTGTCCCGCAGCATATCAATGCCGGATTTGATGATAACCGCAGAAATAATCGCGCCGAGCCAGGCTTCCAGACTGATCCCTGCCGTCAGATAGATCGCTGCTGCGACCAGCGTCGAAACCGAAATGACCGCATCCAGCATCGCATCCTGCCCGGAATTCACCAGCGAATCCGAATTGACTTTTTGTCCTGTCTTTTTAACATATCGTCCCAGAAAGATCTTCACAACGACAGCAACCGCCACGATCAAAAGAGCGGTCGAGGTATAATCCGGTGCCGCCGGATGAATGATCTTCTTGATGGATTCCTGCAGCGATGTGATACCGGCATACAGCACGATCAGCGAAATGACTGCCGCGCTGAGGTATTCCGCCCGGCCGTGGCCGAAAGGATGCTCATGATCCGCCGGCCTTGCGGCCAGCTTCGTTCCGACAATCGTAATGATCGACGACATCGCATCGCTCAGATTGTTCACCGCATCCAGTGTGATCGCAATCGAATGAGACATCAGGCCTACCGCAGCTTTGAACGCGGCCAGCAGTACATTTACAACTATTCCGGTGACGCTGGTCCGAACAATGACGGTGTCACGATTCTTTACTTCACCCATAGTAATTCTCCGCAAAAAAACAAAATGTCACGACGTGAAGGAATCCGACCGATGCTGACTGCACCGATCGAACTCTGTTATATCATTCCTTCTATTATATACTTTTCGTAGAAAAAGTCCAGCGTTTCCGCCGGTCCAAACCGCACAGCGGCATTTCATGCAAAAACGACAGAGTCTCATGCAGAAACTAGAGCATCTCGTGCACCAGATACGCCAACATCAGCTGCATCCGGTTCTCCAGACTCCCGAGGTCCATGTGCAGGATCTTCGCGGCCTGATTGATCTTGTAATTCACCGTATTCCGGTGTACATAAAGCTTCTCCGCAGTCCGCGTGATGCTGCCGTCATTCTGCAGATACAGCTTCAACACGTCCGTCAGATCCGTCCCCTTCTCCTTATCGTGCTTCACCAGCTTTCCGAGCACCTGATTGTAGTATTCCACCTTGATCTCATCATCCTCGATCCCCAGCAGCAGGCGGTACGCGCCCATATCGGTGAAGAAAATCCGGTTCTCCGGCACGGAACCGTTCATCTGCAGTCTCACGATGGATTCCGCCTGATGATAGCTCTTATGAATGCACCGCATGCTCTTCGTCAGTTTGCCGATTCCGATATACACCTTCTCCGTATTCAGCGGAAGGAAAAAACAGACATGATCCAGCAGGTCTTCCGCGAGCACCCGGACCTGTGCGGTATGCGCTGTCGAGATGACCGCGATGATGTCCCGGTCTTCCGTAAAAACCGCGCACTTCGGATTCACTTCCCGTAGGTGGTTCCACAGCCTCATCTGAATCGAATCCGCCAGTGCATACGGATCCGAAGATGTATTCACAATTCTCAGAATACAGATCGCATACCGGTCTTCCATATTAAAATGGTATTTCGACAGCGGCACAACATAGCGCTCCGGCTGATCAGGAAAGAATATCGCGTTCTTGAACGCTGTGCTGATCTCCTCTTCCTTTACGTTATCCTGCACGATGCACTCACAGAGAAGCTGGACGACTTTGACGGTCGGCACTTCCCACGGCAGCGTGAACAGCGGGAACCCCTTCTCATTACAATAGGAAATGATATATTCCGGAACATCCGGAATATACGGCCCGATATTGATGATCATTCCGGATGCATTGTTCTCTACAAGGAGCCGGATCTGTTCCATCAGCGACTCTTCCCAGTGATCCTGATCCAGTCCGAAGCCGGTGGTGATCACCATCTCTCCGCCATTCAGAAATCTCGCCATCGCCGGCGTCTCAGACATGTGCACCCAGGTCACCCGGCTGTGCATGCCGCTCTCCCCTGCAATCAGTTCCAGATCCCCGCCCGTATAGTGGTCGGTCAGTACTTTCAAATCCATTGACATATCAATACCCCTTAATCTCGTATCCTTTATCCCAGATCTGATTATACCGCATTTTTACTATGAAGAAAATTACAAAATTATAAACCTATATTTGTGTATTTGCACAAATATTATTGTGTTGCATCACAGTTCCACCCGCTTTTTCCCCTGCTATAATAGTCACATCAAAACAAAGGGGACGAACTTAAGGGAATTTGCTTAAGGGACAAGACAAGGACAGAGACTGGAGATCAGAGGTCAGTAAAGAGAAGGGAGAACGACAAATGAAGCTGAAAGACACGGGATACACCGCTGAAGACATCAAGGAAATGGTTAAGGAATACATGATCGAGACATACGAACGGTTTGATTTTGTCGCTCAGCGCGGAGAAGGCATGTACCTCTACGATGAGAACGATGTTCCTTATCTCGACTTCTATGCCGGTGTTGCGGTCAACGCATCCGGCAACTGCAACAAGCGCATCGTAAAGGCCGTACAGGATCAGGCAGCAGACCTGATGCAGACCTTCAACTATCCATATACCATTCCGCAGGCGCTGCTGGCGAAGAAGATCTGCACGACGATCGGGATGGATAAGATTTTCTATCAGAACACCGGTACCGAGGCGAACGAAGCGATGATCAAGATGGCGAGAAAGTACGGAATCGAGAAGTATGGGCCATCGAGATACCACATCGTGACGGCAGAGAAGAGCTTCCACGGAAGAACATTCGGCGCGATGTCAGCTACAGGTCAGCCGGACAATGCATGTCAGATCGGATTCGGTCCGATGGAACAGGGATTCTCCTATGCGGAATTCAACAACCTGCAGTCATTCATCGATGCCTGCACGGAAGACACGATCGCGATCATGGTCGAACCGGTACAGGGCGAAGGCGGCGTATACCCGGCGACGAGAGAATTCATGACCGGGCTCCGCAGATACTGCGACGAGCACGATATGCTTCTTCTTCTGGACGAGGTACAGTCCGGATGGGGCCGCACTGGAGAGATAATGTGCTACATGAACTACGGAATCAAGCCGGACATCGTGTCGATGGCGAAGGCGCTCGGCGGCGGAATGCCGATTGGCGCGATCTGCGCAACAGAGGAAGTATCCAGAGCCTTCTCCGCTGGATCGCACGGTTCCACGTTCGGCGGTCACCCGGTATGCTGCGCAGCAGCGCTCGCAGAGATCGATGAGCTCCTTGGCAGAGACCTGCCGGGCAACGCAAAGGAAGTCGGTTCCTACTTCATCGACAAGCTGGGCAGAGAAGTGCCTGC